>Ga0194131_10000881_pt1 | contig 52190 bp, 55 predicted proteins | sample TA2KigO120mmetaG_FD_148631 | JGI IMG/M metagenome (GOLD analysis project Ga0194131, IMG submission 148631) | Freshwater microbial communities from Lake Tanganyika, Tanzania - TA2015053 Kigoma Offshore 120m | ecosystem: Environmental > Aquatic > Freshwater > Lake | place: Tanzania: Lake...
CTGTCAACATGTGGGGCGAGGAATTTTACTTCGCGATTCCTGGCGTGAAGGACCACCGGGAGACGGCTACTACGCAGGTCAAAGTCGGCGATGTGGCCTTTTGGGGCGCGGGCGGGGTGTTGGCCCTATTTTTTGGGCGGACGCCCATGAGCATGGGGGCCGATCCTGTGCCGGCCGACCGAGTCAATGTGATCGGCCGTATTATGGGCGATGCCACGGCGCTGCGGCAGGCGATGGGGTCGACGCGCATCAGAGTCGAGCGGATATGAAACTCTCCAAGGAACGAGTGGCACACATGGCGCAGTCGCTCGCGCAGCGGCTTACGCAGGAGCACCTAGTGCAGCTTACCGGCTCACAGAAGGCGTTTGAGGATACGCTACAGCATGCCATCACGGGCGAATTGATGGTGGAGGAGAAGCTTAACGCCGAAGTCCGTATTCTTATGCAAAAGTATGAGGCCGAAATCGAGAAGGGGAAGGTGGACTACCAGAAAATGTTTCTCATGGTGAAGAAGCAACTGGCCAAGGACCGCGGGATCGTGCTATGAGGCGCGTATGGTGCTGAGCGAAGACAAGGTCAGTCATTTGTCGCACGTGATCCTGGGCGCCGTGAAAAAAAGCATGGCGGTCAAGCTGACAGGCGACGAGGCGCAGGCGCTGCGCGAGATCAAGCGTGTGCTGGCCGCCGAGCTAGCTGCGGAGGCGGAGATTGACCGCGCAGTCCGCGCCAAGCTAGCGTCCTATTCGCGTCCGATTTTGGAGGGCAGCCAGGAGTGGGACGTGCTCTACCGCACTACGTTTGAGGATGAGAGCCGCAAACGGAAACACTAGGAGCAGGTAATATCATGACTCATCGTACACCGTTTCGGATCGGAGTGTTGGCCGTGCTCAGCGCGGCCCTGCTGCTATCCGCCTGCGCAAGCAAGCCGAAGCCAAAGGTACGCGAACCGCTGCCGCTGCCGGTAAACGCGGCGCAGACCGCGCGGCAGGCCACGACACAGGGGACACAGGCCTTCTACGCCGGCGATTATGATGGCGCCAAAACGTTTTTCCTGCAAGCGGTGTCCGCCGCACCCAATCTGGGCGAAGCGCACTACAATCTTGGCCTGGCGCTCTTCAAGCTGGGCGATACGGATGTCGCACGAGAGCAGTTCGTCCAGGCCGCGAATCTGTCGCCGGGAAATAAAGTGATCTGGGATTCGCCCGCGCTGAGCCCCTACAGCACGCCTGATGCGAACATCCCCAAAAAAGATAAAGAGCATCCCTACGCCAACTCACGTCCAGGCTTCGGAGGGGGGCCGCGGTAGTGGCTGCAGCGGTTGAAGCGGGGAAGAAAGCGCCGGCGTTTTCGCTGCCGGATCAACATGGCACGACGATTCGCCTCAAGGATCTTAAGGGCAAGCCGATCGTCCTGTATTTCTATCCTAAGGACGACACGCCGGGCTGCACGAAAGAAGCCTGCGACTTCCGCGACCACGACACGGCTATCAAGAAAACTGGCGCGGTGGTCCTCGGCGTGAGTCTGGACGACGAGGCGGCTCACCAAAAGTTTATCGCCAAGTACAGCCTGCCGTTCACTCTGCTCTGCGATAGGGACGCAAAGATTGCTAAGGCCTACGGCGTCTACAAGCAAAAATCGATGTACGGCAAAAAATACTGGGGTATCGAGCGCAGCACCTTTGTCATTAATAAGACGGGTGTTGTTGCGATGGCCTTCCGCAAGGTGACCGTGGAGGGGCATGCACAGGAAGTCCTCTCAGCGCTGAAAGCGCTCTAGCCAATGGACGCGGGTGAGAAAACTTGGCACGGGGTTCGTGCAGCGTCGCTTTCAATGCTGGCGGGCCTTGGGCATCTGTATCTGGGGGAAAAGAGAGGCTACCCGTTCCTCACAATCGGCATGATCTTACTCGTTGTCTCCCGCACCATCTGGCCTCCAGCCGAACTATTTTACCTCAGTTTCGCAATCTTCTCCGGATTCGATGCCTTTTCGATCGCCAAGCGTGGACATGGATTAATGTAGGTAGGATAGTGAAGCGGCCGGCCCACGCGTTGCTCGTCGTCAGCAGTTGTCTGATCAGTACAGTTTCATATGCGGCTTCGCCAATAGACGGACAGCTGTCCGTTCGCGACGTACTTACCATGCCGGGGCAGCCGTCCCGGATTGAAGCAAATCTTACCCGCGGGGGAACAACCGCAGAGCGCCAGGGATTAGGTGGTTACCCGCTCGAGTTGATTATCGAGGGGAGGCAAGCGGCAACAGGCAGAACGGGGGAAGATGGCCGAGCCTATCTGGCGTACACGCCACGGACGCGGGGAAATCACGATATAACAGTGAGGCTGCTGCCGGATTTTGGTGTCGTTGCCTCAGAGGCGCAGGCGACGGTGGGGGCGTGGGAGCGCCGCCGGCCGATTCTTCTCGTTGAGCTGACGTCAGTGGTTCGGCAAGACGATGCCTCCGCTGTGTTGGATTCGGCGGATGAACTGACGCGGCTGGCGCGGTTTTTCTACAACGTCATTTATGTGTCGTGGTCGCCAGATGACCGATCGTTGCCGGGGAGTGTTGAGGGCAATCCTCGTGCGTGGCTGGAGAAAAATAACTTCCCGCGCGGGCTTGTGGTCAACCTGCCGATGGGCGCGCAGTCGCTGAAGGCCAAGATCGAGCAGTTGCGGGCGGCGGGATGGATAAATATCAAGGCAGGGATCGGGCGAACGAAAGGGTTCGCGGACGTGCTGGTGGAACATCGGATCGAGGTTGTGCTTGTGCCGAAGCCGGCGAAGGGCGAACTGCCGAAGAAAGTTAAGACAGTGAAGGAGTGGAAGGACGTGAGGAGGCAGTTGTGAAGAGCCGAGCTGTATCAACCGTGGAGCGCAATCCTGACCGTTCGTCCGTCCGCGTTGTGGTTTAACTACGCTCCGGGAAGAAGTCGTCTTAGTGCATCGCGCACTCACTAGTCGCATGGCCCATTGAACTTGGCGGAGCGGTAACGGCAACGAGGTTGTCAGCGGCTCGTCGCCTTGCTGTGTTTATACGTGTGAAGGATGGTTCATTCAGGCAGCAGGGAATTCCCCGTTGACGGCGTGGCCTGCAGCCGCACCGCTTGATTTGATGTCCAGTCTCTGCAATCCCTGTGTACGTCCCAGCCAAGCAAGGTAGGGAGCCCGACCGCCCAACTCGCTCCCGCTTTGTATCCCGGTCTTGTGAAGGTGGCCCTGTTGTTTTAGAATGGACGCAATCATCCTTCCTTACGAGGCCCCGGCCGTGAAGGCCAAAACCACGTTTCATTGCCAGTCTTGTGGCTATCAAGCTCCTCGAGCACTCGGGAAATGCCCGGGTTGCGGTGCATGGAACAGCATGAAAGAGGAGCGGCTCGCAGCTACGGGCAAGGGCCGGCCGCCCGTGTTAGGCGGCATCGCGTCCAAGGTCACACCGCTTGATGACATTGAATTGGTCGGTGAGCATCGTACCGGCACTGGCATCGGTGAGTTCGACCGCGTGTTGGGCGGAGGGGTCGTTCCCGGCTCGGTTATCCTGATCGGTGGCGATCCCGGCATTGGGAAGACGACGCTGTTGTTGCAGGCGCTTCCGCGACTGGTTTCGAAAGATGGGCCGGTCCTCTATGTGTCCGGCGAAGAATCACCCCGCCAGATCAAGATGCGGAGCGAGCGGATCGGCCTTGCGCACACCAATCTCCTCATTCTTGCCGAGACGTCGCTAGGGGAAATTCTCAAGCAGGTACAGACGCATATGCCGACGGCGATCGTTGTGGATTCAATCCAGACGGTCTACACAGACGAGTTGACTTCCGCGCCGGGCACCATCAGTCAGGTGCAGGAGGTAGCCGGGAAGCTCATGTTTCTGGCCAAGCGGACGGGCATGCCGGTGTTCATCATTGGGCACGTGACGAAAGAGGGCGCCATCGCTGGGCCCCGGCTGCTCGAGCACATCGTGGACACGGTGCTCTATTTTGAAGGCGACAAGGGGCACGCCTACCGCATTCTGCGCGCCGTGAAGAACCGCTTCGGCTCAACAAACGAGATCGGCGTCTTTGAAATGAAGGATTCCGGTCTCGAAGAAGTGGCGAACCCGTCTGAGTTGTTTTTGGCCGAGCGGCCGCAGAAAAGTACCGGCTCAGTGGTGGTATCGAGTCTGGAAGGGACGCGGCCGATTCTGGTCGAGCTACAGGCGCTCGTGTCACCGACCAACTATGCAATGCCGAAGCGGATGGCAAACGGGGTGGAGCTCAACCGCGTGTCGCTGCTACTGGCAGTCATGGAAAAGCGGTTGGGGCTACACCTGTCGGGCCAAGACGTTTATATTAATGTCGTGGGCGGGATGACGATTGACGAGCCAGCAATAGACCTTGGCATTGTGGCGGCGGTGACTTCCAGTTTGCGCGAGCGGCCAATTGATCGCCAGACGATCGTCTTTGGCGAGGTCGGTCTGGGGGGAGAGGTACGAGCCATCAGCCAGGCGGAGATGCGAGTGAAGGAAGCGGTCAAGATGGGCTTCCGCCGCTGTCTCTTGCCGGAGCGGAACCTAGCCAAGCTCGATCGTATGAAGGGCGTAGAGCTGATCGGCATCCATGAAGTTGGCGAGGCACTGGATGCGATCTTTAAATAGTGCAGCTGCTGCGCTGCTGGCTCTGTCAGTGGCGGTGATGCCCGGCTGCATGTGGGTTCACGCAGCACCCGCAATTCCGCTTAAGCAAGCAACGGTCGAGCAGTTGACCGCGCTGCTCGACGAACGTGCAGGAACAATTCAAACGATGAAGGGTTTATTTCGCGCGCAGGTGGCAGGGACGGGTTTGCTAATTACCCAGCGTGCGGACGGAGTCGTGTACTATCGGAGGCCTGACTCGCTGCGGTTGCAGGGATTCAGTGCGGTCGGCAGTAAACTGTTCGAGTACAGCCAGCACCGCGCGCAATTTCAGCTGGAAGTGCCGTCCGAGAAAAAGCGCTATGCCGGCCCGGTGGAGGAATTGCGGCAGGCGAAAATCGGACGACTGCTGCAACTCAGCCGCTGGGCGGTCGATGGCATGGTTGGGAACGACCGCACGCTAGCCGGTTTGCGAACAGCACTGGCGGAAGACGGAGACCGCTATCGGCTCGATGTATTTCAAGCAGCCCCGGGGAGTCGTCTATTGCGCCGCCTCTGGTTCGAGCGCCACGCGCTCTATATCGTGCAGGAAGACTGGATACGGGAAACCGGCGAAGTGGAGGCCTCGATGACCTTCGACGATTTTCGGGCGATTCCGCGTACGCGGGGGGAGGTGGGTGTGGAAACAGTCATGCCGTTTCAGGTGACAGTGACGGATTACCTGGCTGCGGGCTCAGTGGCCCTGAGCTTTCAGGAAATTGTCGTGAATCCTGTGCTCAAGCCGGACGAACTGGCCGCCGAGCGGACGTGGGGTGCGGATGAAGCTGCTGGCGGTTGAAACGGCAACCGCGCGCCTGAGCGTGGCGGTCCTGGATGGTGAGTGCGTGCTGGGGCGGGCGGACGAGGATGCACGTGGCGCACATGCACGCCTGCTGGTGCCGACCATTGATCGGGTCTTTCAATTATGTGGTCTGACGCTCCACGACATGAACGGTCTTGCAGTCTCGATTGGGCCCGGTTCGTTTACGAGCCTGCGCGTTGGATTGGCAACCATGCTGGGATTTCGTCTCGCGACGGACTTACCGTTGGCCGTTGTGCCAACGCTGGAAGCGATGGCGTGGAATTTGCGCGGAGAGAAGTATGCGCTCTGCCCGGTGCTGCGTGCGCGGACCGGCGAAGTCTATTGGGCGCAGTATCAATGGCTGTCGAACGGGACGCTTACGCAGCTACAAGAGGAACGGACCGGGACGGTCGAGTCTGTGGCGACCACACTGCGAGGGCCGGTGGTGATGTTCGGGGACGGCTGGCAGCTCCATCGCGTCGAATTGGAAAAGCTGGTCGAACGGCAACGTGCGGAGCTTCATGAGGCGCCGGCGGAGGCATCATTTCCCTCAGCTGTGAGCGTGAGTCTATCCGGCCTGCGCCGCTTACAGCGCGGCGAGGCGGTTGCCCGCGGGATTGCACCAGTCTATGTGCAGCGGCCAGAGGCCGAGGTGGTCTGGGAGAAGCGCGGGCTGTCGTCTCCACTGGCAAAAGCGGCCCGCTCCAAACGAAAGGCGCGTACGAGAGTCTCGTAATGGGTGCGAAGATTCAACAGTATTCCGGTCTGTGCATTGAACGGGCCCGACCGGAGGATCTCGATGTCATCATGCGTATTGAGCAGGCCTCCTTCACCATGCCGTGGACACGTAAGATGTTTGAGGTGGAATTGTGCCACAATCCCTTTGGGCGCCTGGAAGTTCTGCGCCGGCACGGGGAGGCGGGCCGTCCGCTGGGTGGCTACGTGTGCTACTGGGTGGTGTTCGAGGAATGCCGGCTAATGACGCTGGCGGTGGATCCGTCAGTGCGCCGGCAGGGCCATGGACGGACGCTGCTGCGTCATGCGATGGAGCGTGGGTGCGAGGCGGGCGCCATGCGCGGCCTGTTGGAAGTGCGGGCCTCAAACGCGGTCGCGATCCAGTTATACGAGCAGGAAGGATTCCGCCGGACGGCGGTGCGGACACGATATTATACGAGTCCGGTTGAGGATGCGGTGTTAATGGAGCGGACTCTGGCTTCGTCGTAATCAACCCAAGGAGGGATCTATGCTAACAGAGAAACGGATTGCCGAACTGTTGCGTGCCTCCAGTTTTGAATATCAGCAGGCGGAGACGGCGCATCACCGCCTGGATGAGCAGATCGCCGGGCTGTACAAGCGCCATGTCCTGACGCCGCAGGAGGAACTGCGCGTCAAGCAGATGCAAAAGGAAAAACTTGCCACAAAAGACCAGATGGCCTCACTGATTCGGACCTATCGCGAGCAGCAGGCGCACGCACAGAGCCATTAGACGGATGTTGAAGATGCCCTTAAGTAGCACAGAAGGATCCTGGTGATGCTGCCACCGCTGGCAGGACATCTCAGTACGATCAAGCGCAGGTTAGCCATCGTGGCGCTCACCATGGCAGCCACGTTCATTTTCACCTTTGCCTATTCCGCTGAGCTGATCGCTTGGTTCAAGCGGCCGTTCACGGACGAGCTCATTTTCTATGGCCCGACAGAGGCGCTGTTTGCCGCAGTTAAGATTTCCTTGCTGGCCGGCGTCATTCTCAGCTTGCCGGTAGTACTCTATCAATGTTGGAAATTCATCGAGCCGGCGCTGCTGCCGCGTGAGCGGTGCTGGGCAATTCCGTTGTTCTGCCTGGCGGCTGTATTTTTTGCGCTGGGCATGACATTCTGCAATCTGGTGATTTTGCCGCTGGTGATTCAGTTCTTCGTCAGCTTCGGCATGGACCGCTCGTTGACCCCGCAAATGGCGGTGGGGACTTACGTGGATTTCAACGTGAAGTTTCTGTTGATCTTCGGCTTCGCCTTCGAGCTACCGCTTGCGCTTACATTACTCTCCCGCACGGGGATCATCTCGGCGGCGATGCTCAGTCACTATCGGCGGCATGCGATCATGGCGGCGGTGATTCTCTCCGCGATTATCACGCCGGATGCGACGTTGTTTACGATGTTGCTCATGGCGGTGCCACTAATCGTTCTGTACGAGATCGGGATTCTCGGTGCGCGTCTATTCGGGCGAGCGCCAGCGCCGGCTGACGGTGAGTCTGGGGAGAATCATCTTGATGGGCTGGTGCCAACCGGCACGGCAGGGACGCGCCTTAAGTAATCCGTCAACAGGAAAAGGTGAAAAATACACAATGAAGACGCTTCTCACGCAGATTGGGCTCGGTGTTGCGGTGTTGTTGCCGTTGACTGCGGTGGCGGCCGAGCCCCATCCGGACATGCCGTCCCCGGAGTTGCGTCCGGCGCCCAGCATCCAGGCACTAGTCGTCACGAAGGCGTCGGTCTATGCTGGCTCGTTCGGCCTGGGCGTCTTTCGGAGCGACAATCAGGGGAAGGACTGGACGGCGGCCAATGACGGCCTGGGCGACCGGTTCATCCTTTCACTCGTAGAAGCGAAGAGTGGCACGCTCTACGCCGGCACGCTGCGTGGTGGGGTATTTCGTTCAGTGAATGGCGGCCGGCACTGGCAGGCAGTGAACGACGGCTTGATGCGCCGCCAGATTAAGGTCCTGTTTGTTGATGACCAGGATCTCTATGCTGGCACCGGCGGGGGGGTCTATCGACTGGCGGCGGGAACATCGAGCTGGGTGGAAGTGACGAAGGGGCTTGATCAGACGGTCGTGCATGCGCTGGCAATGGATGCGGATCGCACGCTGTTTGCTGGCACGGCTGCCAAGGGTGTGCAGCGGTTTAAGGCAAACGGGGCGCAGTGGATACGGATGCCGGCGCAGGGGTTGAAAGATCACGAAGGAATGACAGAGAATTTCATCCGTGCGCTGGTAATTGGCAGGGAGCGTGTGCTTTATGCCGGCACGTTCGACGGGGGCGTGTTCCTAAGCCGAGACAGCGGGGGCACGTGGCGGCCGATCAGTCGCGCTTTACCAAATGATTCGATCCGCGGCATCATCAGCGGTGAGACGGGCCTACTCGTAGCAACGGGACGGGGTATCTACAAAAGCATAAACGACGGCGGGCAATGGATACCACTGAATGCGGGGCTGACGGAACTGTCCGTGCAGGTCCTGGCATCGGGCGGGGGTGTGCTCTATGCCGGCACCAGCGCCGGTGCATTTCGTAGCGACGACGGGGGGCAGCACTGGGTGAACATCAGTCAGGGATTGTCTGAATAAGGAGGCGCACTGTGGGCGAGCCGAAGGCGACGATTACCGTAATGAGCAAGGGGGAGAAGTGGGGCGACATCGTCCTGAAATTTTTTCCGGACGTGGCGCCGAACCACGTAAAGAACTTTTGCGATCTGGCCAACGCGGCATTTTACAACGGGACGACGTTCCATCGGGTGATTCCCGGGTTCATGATCCAGGGGGGCGATCCCAACAGCAAGAATTCCGACCGTGCCTCCCATGGGATGGGCGGGCCCGGGCACCGAGTGAAGGCGGAGTTCAACAGCAAGCCGCACACGCGCGGCGTGCTCTCTATGGCACGGGCCAACGATCCGGACAGCGCGGGCTCGCAGTTCTTCATCTGTGTGGCGGACGCAAACTTTCTCGATTGGCAGTACACGGCCTTTGGCGAAGTGGCTAGCGGCATGGAGGTGGCGGATAAGGTTGCGGCCGCCAAGCGGGATGGACGTGATAATCCGCTGGAGCGGATCGAGATGACGGTCACTGTGAATGAAGGCTGAGGCTCGGGTGTAAGCGTAGGCGTAGGGATAAGATTAATGCGTAAGCGTACTTCGATCAGCCGATTCGGTGTGGTGTGCGTAACCTTTGTCTCAGCCTTGGCGTGTCTGCCGGGGTGTGCCATTCCGGTGGTGCCATCTCGTGTAGTGCTTGAGGATCCTGCCAATTTTGTCCGCCTGGAATTGGATTCCCGGGTAATACCAGAGGAGCCAGATACCAGCCATGACCATCCGGCGACGGTTGCGCCGGAACTCATGGCTGACATTCTGCGCGGATTATCCGTGCGCGATCACCGGCTGGCTCTGTCTGTCTGGGCGTTCGGGCTGGCTCCCACGGAGTTGGCGTTTTCGGAGGCAGAGATTCAATTGGTGGCGGCGAAACTATCAGAAGGGCTGGCAGACGCGACGCCAACGGAGTGTGTGACGTTCTATCTCAGTTATCCGCAGACGTCGGTGAAGCGAGAAATCACGTCGGGGAGTCTCTACATAAAGACGGGGTACCTCCATTTCACGCTCAGCAATCATCGGGAGATCTACGGCATTCCTGCCTACGGCATGATTTACGATCGCCGCTATCCGAGGCTGCCAATCGCCCCGAAGGATTTCGATGTACTCTTTGCGCTACCCGCCGCTGTCGTACCGCAGGACGCTAGTCTCTGGGAGACCATCCGAGGACTCGAGCACGACAGCGTCGTGATCGATCTCGGCAAGCTCAACCCAGCCAACTCGGTCGTTCAGGCCCTTCCGTAGGGCCGCGCGCCCTCACCGCATCTGTACCTTGCCGGACTCGCTCCAGTAGTAGAAGATGGAAAAGTTTGGGTAGATCGAATTCGTGGCATTCTGGCCGGCCAGCGTCAACAGGACGCCACCGGCGACCAGAAAATTCGTATCACCGATCCGGTACTGGACCGACGGTTCCACGCCGACGAGGGAGAAGCCGCTCTTCTGCCCCGAATTGATCCGGTGCCCGTCGAGGCGGTGCGTGATCCCATGCAGGGTGACGAACTCCAGATTGTAACCGAAGCCGTGGGTATCATCGAGAATGTGCTCGAAGATCAGGCGGGTGTTGATCAGGTCACCAAAGTAGGAGGCCTCACCGGTCGCCGTTTTCAAGCCGGGCGTCGAATGGGTGTAGTAGACGCCACCGCTCCAGCGGTAGGGCTGGAGATTCTTTCGGAAGGCGAGGCCGCTGGTGACGCTGATTTCCCCAGAGCGCGTGGCTGGAAAACGTCCGATCGGAGAAAATCCGCCTGGGGTCTTGTCCGTGCCCGCCCATTTCCCAGTCGGGAGCGACACCTGATTGAACCAGTTAATGCTCGGGACCCAGGACTCGGGGTCCTGCACGACCGGCCGGTATTTGAGAATCAGGGACGTATCGCCCAGGCCAAAGTCGTTGTCCACTGTTCCGGTTTGTCTGGCCCAGAATCCTCCGAGCGATGTTTGGCCGACCAGTTCCACATGATCGGTGAGGCCGTAGGCGCTCTGAAGAAATGGGGACTGTACGCTGTAGATGTGGAGGGGGCCACGCGTGGAGTCGGTGGCGGGACGGAACTGGTTGCCAAAGCTGCTCTCGCCGATCTGGGCGAAGATGAGTGGGCGGATGTACCACTGGCCCTTCGGTTGCAGGTCGGGGGAGGAAATTAACATCGGCCCATGCGAGAGCGGATTCCAGCTGTGCCGGTATTTCTCAATGGCCTCCTCCGATGGTACCCACTCCCATCCGTTTGCCTCCCCGATAGGCCCCAGCAGCAGGAGGGAGACGAGCAGAAGCGCCCCCGACAAAGCGGTCCGAGTGTTTCCGGAAATGCCCGACGTCATTGATGTGTCCGTGGTGGATCTTGCCGCGGCGTTATAGCACGGGGGGGTAGTGCCGGCAAAGGCAGCTGTCGTATTGCAGCCAGGCATGCGCTGTCCCGGATGTAAGAATACTTTACATAATGTAATGTATTATGATACTTTTGAGTCGTCATGGGGATGAAGCACCAGGCGGAATCAATCAGTCATTTCGAGAACCGGCTCCGCGACGTCCGGCTGGCCAAGGCGCTGGGGCAGGGTGAGCTGGCGGCGCAGGCCGGGATCACCCGCCAGGCGATCCATGCCATCGAAGCCGGCCACTACCTGCCGACGACGATGGTGGCGCTGCGTCTGGCGGACACGCTGGGCTGCCGCGTCGAGGACCTGTTCAGTCTTGCAGTCGGTGGGGAGATGGTCGAAGGCGATCTGGTTGGAGCCGACGCAGCAGCGGAGGTTTCGGGGCGTGTCCGTGTCAAGGTGGCCCGGATCGGGAATCGCACGGTGGTCCGTCCAGTGGCGGAACTGGGCGACGTGTTGAATTTTACGGTCTCTGCGGACGGACTGATGGTGAAACCGCCGGCCGGCGTGTCCACAGCACGCAGTGCAAGCGGCAAGGTCACGGTGCAACTGCTGCGGGACCGCCGGGCCGTGGAGAACGAAATTGCGGTGGCCGGCTGCGATCCGTCGATTTTTCTGGTTGGGGAGCATCTACGAAAACGTCAGGAGCAGACGACCCTCGTGGGATGGACAATGGGCAGTGCGGCGGCAGTGGAGGCGCTGCTGCGGCACGAGGTGCACGTCGCTGGCGTGCATGTCGTGGATGCGAACTCAGGCGAGAGCAATCTGCCGTACCTGCGCCAGCATCTCAACAAAAAAGACTACACGGTCGTGACCTTCGCCACCTGGGAACAGGGGCTGCTGGTGCGACATGGCAATCCCAAGCGCATCCGGCGCGTAACCGAGCTGGCCCGCAAGCAGGTGACGCTCGTCAATCGCGAAGAGGGATCCGGTGCACGCCTGCTCCTCGATCGTCAACTAGTAGCCGCGGGTGTGAAGTCTGCGCAGGTCAGGGGCTATGCCGCATTAGCCGGTTCGCATCTGGAAGTCGCGCGGACGGTTGCCGAGGGGCGCGCCGATGTGGGCATCGGGGTGCGATCGGCGGCGACACCGTTTGGACTCGAGTTCATTCCCTTGCAGGAGGAGCGGTATGACCTGGTCATGCCGACGGCCTATCTATCAGCGCATCGTGGGCTGGCGGTGCTACTGGATGCGATCGTGAGCCGGCCGTTTCGGACGGAAATCGAAGCGCTGGGGGGATACGGCACGCGGGACACGGGAAAGATTCAGGCGCTGTGACGGGGTGGCAGAGCATCACTGGTGCCGTGGTTAGTGTGTGCCTGCTCTCGCTAGCACCGGCCAGCGCGTTTGAGTGGACGCCAACCGATGAGGAGATCCGAAAGTATCGCTCGAGTTGGAATCCACTTTCAGAGGGGCCACTGTTGATTCAATCCGTGGATATCCATCCAAAGGGGCAGTTGTCCATACGGCCCTTTCTGTTTTCCCAGATCAGCGAAAAACAATACGGAAACAAGCTGTCGCTCCCGGACAACCGGACGAGCGGGACGGCGCATACTTATTCGGTGTCGCCGCTGGCGGTGTTGACCTATGGCGTGTCGGATCACTTTGAAGTAGGAGTGGCCACATCGCTACAAAGCTTCTGGACCAAGGATTCGTCTGCGTTCAACCAGGGGCGGGGTGGCCCGTGGAACACGGACACCGGGATGGGCGATTTTTCAGTGCAGATGAAGTATCGGCCGCTCGTGCAGGATCCGGACACTTCGCGCCCATCGATCACGCTCTACCAGCAGCTCGTGCTCCCGACCAGCCGGTGGGTGACCGGCACGGAACGTCCGCCGGGCGGCTTTGCACCTTTGGGGCGCCTGCCGGCCACGCGTTTTGGCGAGTTAAGTCTGACGGAAGGAGTGACCTTCCGAAAAAACGTCCGCCCATTTCGTGTGAGCGGAGGCGTGTTTTACAGTTACGCCACACCGGGGAGCGACGCCGGGCAGACGACTTATGTCGGTGACACGATCAATACGCGCCTATCATTCGAACATTTCCTCGACGACGAAAAAGGCTTTGCCTACAACCTTGAATTCACCACTGTGCATACCGCCACCTGGCGAGCTGACGGGCATACCGTGAACAAGGGATCGCTGCATGGTTCAACGGTCATTGGTATCGAGCCAGCCATTCAGTGGCGGCTGTCCGACTCGTGGGTGGCCGCGGCCGGGGTGCTTGTGACGGTTGCCGGACAAAACACGGCCGATGCTATCTACCCGAATTTCGCCTTCCGGTGGTTCTGGAATCAGGGCAACAAAGCCATCATGCCCTAGCGGGGTTCCGTATGAAGTCGCTCATAGCCAGTATCGTGTGTGCCGTGGCCTGCTGGACCGGATCGGCCCAGGCGGGTGAAATCACCGTGGCGGCGGCGGCTGACTTGAGTTTCGCCTTGAAGGAGGCGGCGGCCGTCTTTGAGCGGCAGAGCGGGATACACGTAAAACTCTCACTGGGCTCGTCGGGCAATTTTTATTCGCAGATTCAGAATGGCGCCCCTTTCGATCTGTTTTTGTCCGCCGACGTCCGCTATCCGCAGATGCTGGCGGAGGGAGGCTTGACGCTGCCGGGCACGCTGCATCGCTATGCGATCGGGCGGCTGGTTCTCTGGGTGCCGCATCGCACGGGGCTGCCGTCTCCGGAGGGGGGGCTACCGATTCTGACGGATAGCGCGATTCGAAAGATCGCTATTGCCAATCCCAAGCACGCGCCCTACGGGCGCGCGGTGGTGGAGGCGTTGCAACACGAAGGACTCTACGAGGCGGTGAAAGATAAGCTGGTACTGGGTGAAAACATTTCGCAAGCAGCGCAGTTTGTGCATTCCGGCGCAGCCGATGTGGGCTTGATCGCACTGTCATTGGCCATGGCCCCGGCGATGCAGCGTGCCGGCCGGTATTGGGAAGTTCCGCAGACAGCCCATGCGACTCTCGAGCAGGGGGCGGTGGTGCTCAAGAATGGGGCAAATCGGGATGGCGCCCAGGCGTTGCTCGCCTTTCTCAAGAGTCCGGACGGCCAGGCGATTTTTCGTCGCTACGGATTTATCGTCCCGGGTGCGGCCAAGCCATGAACTGGATTGCTATTGGAGTGACATTCAAGCTGGCAACGCTGACGGCCTGCGCCCTCGTTGTGTTGGGCCTTCCGATCGCCTATTGGGTCAGCTTCTCGCGCTGGCGATGGAAATTTCTGGTCGAGTCAGTAGTGGCGCTTCCGTTGGTGCTACCGCCAACGGTGCTGGGGTTTTACATTCTCGTTGCCATTGGGCCCGACAGCCCGTTCGGGCGCCTGTATGCGAATCTGGCCGGCCATCCGCTGCCGTTCACCTTCGAGGGGCTGCTGATCGCGTCCATTCTCTATAGCTTGCCGTTTGCCGTGCAGCCCTTCGCGGCCGCTTTCGATCAGGTGGATCGCCGTCTGATCGAGGCCTCCTGGACACTGGGCGCATCGCGGCTGCGGACCTTCGTCGAGCTCATTCTTCCGATGTCAGCGGCCGGAGTGGTCACGGGCGTCGTGCTGAGTTTCGCGCATACGCTGGGGGAGTTCGGCGTCGTGCTCATGGTCGGCGGCAACATCGAGGGTGTGACGCGGACGGTCTCCATCGACATTTATGACGAAGTCCAGGCCTTGAATTATGCCGGCGCAGCACAGACCGCGGTGTTTCTGCTGGTCGTGTCCTATGGCATTCTCCTGTCCGTGTACGCCATGAACCGGAAAGTGGGAGCGGTATGGCCGCAGAAATGACGGTGGACATTCGGAAGTGCTTCCCCGGGCGCTTGACGCTCGACGTGCAGCTTGTGCTCCCCGTGGCACCGCCGTCGGTGCTCATTCTCTTCGGCCCGTCGGGATCCGGCAAGACGACCATCTTACGCTGCCTGGCCGGGCTGGAGCGGCCGGACCACGGGCACATTCACTTCAACGGGGAGACGTGGTTTGACGGGCGGGCCGGAGTGCACACGACGCCGCAGGCGCGGTGCTTGGGGTGCATGTTTCAGGACTACGCGCTGTTTCCAGGCAAAACTGTTGCGGAGAATGTGGCCTATGGGCTGGCGGATTTGCCAGCGGGCGAACGAGCCAAGCGGGTAAAGGAGACGCTAGAGCTGTTGAAGGTGCAGAGTATGGAAGCCTTGAAGCCAGCGCAGTTGTCGGGCGGTCAGCAGCAGCGAGTCGCGCTGGCGCGGGCCATCGCGCGTCGTCCGCACCTGCTCTTATTGGATGAGCCCCTCTCAGCGCTGGATGCGCCAACACGCGCGCGGGTGCAGGGCGAACTGCGGCATCTCTTAAAACAACTGGCCATCCCGTCGGTCGTCGTCACGCACGATTGGGGCGAAGCGCTGGCCTTGGGCGATCGGATGGTCGTGATCGGTGACGGGCAGATGCTCCAGGCCGGCACGCCGCAAGAGATCTTCAATCGGCCTAAGGACGCAGAGGTGGTGCGCATCGTCGGAATCGAAACTGCGCTGGAGGGGCGCGTACGTGAGTCGCGGGATGGACTTGCCACAGTGGATGTGGCCGGTGTCACGCTGCATGCACTGGCGGAAGTCAGTGTCGGTCCCGACGTGTTCGTGTGTATTCGCGCGGAGGACGTGGTGCTGGCTTGTGACGGCGGCGGGACCACCAGTGCGCGAAATCAACTGCGGGGGCGCGTGACGGAGATTGCGTCCATGGGGGCGCTGGTCCGGGTCAGTGTGGACTGCGGATTTCCGTTGTCGGCGGTCGTGACCCGAGCAGCCGTGGATGATTTGGGTTTAGCGCAGGGACTGTCAGTGACGGCTTCGATGAAAGCGGGTGCCGTGCATCTGGTACCACGGCGCGATGCGCCCGCGCCAACTACCGCATGATAACTTTCTTGCCCTGATTCCAGTACCACTGGATAGCAAAATTCGGGTAGATGGCGTCAGCAACATTCTGGCCAGCCGTGGTGAACAACACGCCGGCGCCCATCACGATGGAATCTGAAAAACGCCATTGAATTGCCGGCTCAATGCCAACGACGGTCGATCCGCCCGGGGCGCCGCGATTGATGGAGTGGCCATCTGCTCGCCAGGTGGCGGTGTGGACGGTGGCGAGTTCGATATTCACCGCCAGACCTTCCTTGTCGTCGAGGAAGTGCTCGTAGGTCAGCCGGGTATTAATGATATCGCCGACGTAGGTCGTCTGTCCGGCGTCGCTGCCGGGGGCCGAAAAGGTGTAATAGATCCCCCCGCTGATCCGGTAAGGCTGGTTATTTTTGCGAAAGGTCAGCCCTTCGGTGAATGCCAGTTCCCCGAATCGCGTTGCGGGCAGCCGTCCCAGTGGCGCAAGTCCTCCGGGTGGACGTTCCGTGCCGGTTACCCACCGTCCAGTCGGTAGTACCAGTTGATTGTAGTTGGTGAAGGATGGCCGCGCGCTGTCCGGGTCCTGTACGACCGGTCGGTACTTCAGGATGATTGACAGATCGCCCAATCCCGTATTGGTCGTCAGTGGGCCGCCCTGGCCGGTGGTGACCCCCTGCGAGTCCCTGGCCCAGAAGGTGTTCCAGGATGTGGCGGCGCCCAGTTCCACATGATCGGTGAGGCCGTAGGTGGTGGTCACCAGTGGGGAGATGGCATACAAATGTGACGAGCCATTCTTGCGGTTACCGGGGGCCGACAGCGTATTGCCGTAACTGTGCTCGCTGATCTGTGAAAACACGAACGGGCGGACCGAGAGCTGACCTTTCGGGTGAATATCCACAGATTGAATCAGTAGGGGCCCTTCCGAAAAGGGATTCCAGCTTCGGCGGTAGTGCTGAATCTCCTCGTCGGACGGCGTCCAGTCGAAGGCCGACGCCGGTGTCCCCGTGGCCAGCGCAAGCGAGAGAAGCGCGGCAGCGAGTGCGGTGTACCAGCAGGATTTCATAATGTTAGTGTTATACATAAAATTAAGCAATATTGTCAACTATTGATCGTCACTGTGTTTGAAGCGATGCGCGGATAGGGCGTTGACGTGATTTGGTGGCGGTGACCCGGATCGAACGGGTGACCCGCGGCTTATGAGTCCGCTGCTCTACCAACTGAGCTACACCGCCACGCACGTCGTTGTACCAAGCAGGATTGCGGCGCGTCAAGTAAGGGGGGCGCAGGAAATGAACGGGGTCAGCCAACGAGATCGGGAGTCAGTTTTGAGAGCGGGCGGACGGCCTCAGCTTTGATTTCATTGAGGACGGTCGATCGGCCCCCCTGCCGCTGGCGGCTGAAGATGCCTTCCACGATCACTTGCTCCCCCTCGCGCACAAGTGCCCTCCCCAGGCCGGTGACCTTTATACTGCCGTGGGCGGATTTCAGGAGAAAACCATACGCCGACTCGCCTTCGCGATTACTAGCGGTCTGAATCCCAGTCACTTGGCCCGTGACGCGGACGGCCTGTTTATCGTACTGATCGGGATGGGCGAGGAGTTCCGTCATCTCTAGCAGGGTGACGGCCTGGAGAGATGCGGCCAGCAACAGACTGACCAGAACCGTGCTGAGCCTCAGGAGTCGCATGCGACTAGTGTGGGTATCTAACGATGGCTTTGCGCGAAGGGGGGGTCAGCGTATGTTCTCGCCCTTCATGCTTCGGAGAATGTGTTCCTGCCAGTCGTCGATTTGCCTTGGCTGCGTGGCAACGCCCGCGTCTGGTTGTGCCACTGAGGGCGGGGCAGCGCGCTGGAGTAGGGCCTGGTTGAGGGCGTCGGGGTCCATGTCGCGTTCAGACTGGATGACAAGCAGCCGCTGCAAGGCAAACAGCGACAGCGAGATGTTCAGCCAGGCGCGGCTTTCTAAATCCTCCGCAATAGTCTTAAGCGCGAAGGTCTGTAAATTGGTGGTCAATCCCGCTTCGGTCTTGTCCATGCCGTCGTAGGGCGCCACGGAGCGCTCCACCGGACGCGAGGCCAATACGGCAAGAGTTTTCTTCCAGAGATCTAAAGACGGCTCAGCTGTGGCCTGTAGTGCCGTCTGCGCGCCCTGCAGATACTGATGGAGAAATTTTGCTTTCCGCGCCACCAGCGTGCCGGCCGGAATCCCCCAGACATGTCCCAGCTCATGGTCCTGGAGCGGAGCGTGACAGGCGATGGCATAGTCCCGCTGAACGGAGTCGAGTCGCTTACGTTCACGATCGAGCTTCCGCAAATCCGTCTGGTATACGATGCCCAAGCGCTTCCGGCGGTAGTCCTCGTCGGAAATCTCGCCCTTGTCCCAGTGCCGGTCCAGTTCGCGGAGGGCCGGCTTGGGGAGCGCCGCGCGCGCTTGAGCCTTCAGCGCGGCGATCTCATCGGCGGTCAGCTTGAACGTGTCCTTGAGCAAACGCTCCGTCTGTGCGCAGAGGGCCTCGCCATAAGTGATCTGCTTCCGAAGACATTCGCTCTGCAGCCAGAGTTGCTCACGCTTGCGGCGCGTCTGGTTGCGATATTGTGCCACGCGATTCGTGATGGTCACGATGGTTTCTTTCGCCACGACCTGTACGAGCGGCTTGGCACCTGAGACGAAGCGCGGGTCGGGCCGATCAGCGGCGATATAGTCAATGTCCTCCTGCGAAATGTCTAGATACTGGATCAGCAGGAGACGGAGCATGATCCGACCCTGAATGGGGAGAGCATTGATCGTGGATTCGATGATCTCGGACGTGAGCGTGATGGCCATGGTCAAAACAGGAATCAGGCCTGGGTGCGACTGGCTGCCTGTGATTCCAGATAGGTCGCGACGTATTCGCGGACCTGTTGAACGGTCCCGCTGATGTAGAGGTCAGTGGGAATTTCCACGCGAGTCAGCTTCGTGGGGTCAGCACCGCGTTCCGCCGCGTAGGCTTCGTCAATATACAGGGTGACGCTGCCATCCTTGTGCCGAAAGGCATAGAGGTAGTTTTTTTCTTCCATTGGAGGAGTCAGGCTTTCCCCGCGGTGCGTTTGGTCCGTCGGGATAGCAGGCGTGGCACAACGCGGCCGGCTCGTGGGGTGGTGTCCTCAACGTCATCGTTCGGAAGGTTCGGCGGCGCCGAGGTGCGGTTCTGGACGATCAACGGGTCAAGTCGGAAACCGCACTGGATGCAGCGCCAGCCCTGGAAACGTCCGCTCTGCTCGCGGATGTCTTCCTTGATGAGGAGGCCGGTGCACCTGGGGCATTTCATGACAACGGCCTTTTTGTGGCGCCCCCGAGCACGATTTACCCGCCCAGCGTGTCGAGAACTTCCTTGACGCTCTTGTGAATGCAGGTGAAGATCGGCGTGTCGCGGAGGGTGTACCGGCTACCTTCCGTCTCCCGCAGCGCCAGGACGAGATCCAGAAAATCCTCCGGCTTGTCGCTTTCGAACGCCACGACCCATTCCTGATCGTCGAGGCCGAACGAGTACGTCGTATTTAGCTTAACGGATGGGAAGCGGTGGCCGATCTCGATATGCTCGTCCATCATGCCCTGTCGGGCTGCTTTGGTAAGGAGGAACCATTCGCGCGTCTTCAGGAACGGATAGACGAAAATGTATTTGCTCTTGCCCGGGATGATTGTGAGCCGCTTGCTTTCCTGTCCCTCATGCGTGTGATGGTCCACATAGATGGACCGCTTGGTCATCGAGAGATAGGAATAGGGTGCGGTCAGATACTTGCCGAGGCCGGTGGCCAGCAGGCGGCTGGCCATTTCCTGGAACAACTCCAGCTCGTAGCTGATGCGCCACAGCATGATATCGCAATCCCCGCGGATTCCAACCGTGGTGTAGGGGATGACCATGACCTTCCCGCTGTATTCTTCCACCACGCGAATGAATTCCTGCTTGCCGCGGGTGCGTTCGTCTTCAGGAAGCCGCCGCCAGGCCGGGTCCACTTTATAGAAGAGGAAGTTGACGTATTGCCGTTTTTGTGGGGTTTGTTCGCCGCCCATGGGACTCCTCCTGACAACTTAAGACAGCATAAGAACGAAACTTTTTATCACTAGCTTGGAGAGGTTGTCAACCAGCGGACCTAAGGCGTTGACAGGGGTGGGGCGATCTGATATCGGCTCTGATTGCGGAGTAGGCATGGCATTACGGAAAGCGGAAATCGTCGCCATCGGGTCCGAACTGCTGCTGGGCGGTCGGCTGGATACCAATTCGTTGTTTCTAACGGACGAACTGGCCTCGCTGGGCGTCGAAGTGCGCTGGAAAACCGCGGTGGGTGATGACGAAAAGGATATTGCCGATGTCATCACCGTGGCCGCGCAGCGCGCGGCTGTTGTGGTGATCACCGGCGGGCTCGGTCCGACCGTAGACGACAAGACGCGGGAGGCGCTTGCCGATGTGATGCACCGGCCGCTGCGTCGCGATGCGGTCGCGTTCAAGAGCATGACGCAGTGGCTCGCAGCCTCGGGGCGCACGCCCACGGCGTCGCAGATGCGCCAGGCCCTGATTCCAACAGGGGCCACGGTACTGACCAATTCGGTCGGGTCGGCTCCGGGGTTCTATGTCAAATGGAAGGGGGCGCTGCTGATCGCGCTCCCAGGCGTACCGGCGGAAGCAAGGGAAATGTTTGCGAAGGAAGCAGGGCCCATAATCGCAGCGCGGCGCTCATCCGGTCCGAAAGACCGCATAGAGCGCCGTGCGTTGCAGACCTACGGTATTCTTGAAGCCGATCTGGACGACCGGCTGCACAGTGCCGTGCCTATCCGGCACGGCATCCGGCTCGGCCTGCTGGCGTCGCCGCTTGGTGTGACGATCACGCTCACGGCCTGCGGAGGAGCCTCGACCGGTGCAGTGCTGGAGCAGGCTGTTCACGCGATCCGCAAGGAACTGGGCGGGCTGATTTATGCCGAGGGGGCGGAGACGATGGAGGATGTCGTCGGGCGGATGCTCGCGGCGCGCAAGATGACGATTGCGATTGCGGAATCCTGCACGGGGGGCTTGATCGGCCATCGGCTCACACAGGTGGCCGGCAGCTCGGCTTATCTGGATCGGTCGCTGGTGTGCTACAGCAATCAAGCCAAGCTGGATCTGCTCGATGTGCCGAAGGCTATTTTAACGCGCCACGGTGCCGTCAGCTCAGAAGTGGCCGCCGCCATGGCTAAGGGCGTGCGTGAGCGCAGCGGCGTCGGGGTCGGACTCAGCGTAACGGGCATTGCTGGTCCCGGCGGCGCCACGTCACTCAAACCGGTTGGGCTGGTGTATGTCGGGCTCGATGCGGGCGGTGCCGGTGTGTTGGCCAAGGAGTTTCGGTTCCACGGTCCGCGTGATGTGATCAAGCTGCGCGCGGCGCAGGCGGCGTTGAATTTATTGCGACAGTGGTTGCCGGTGGCACAGGTAGGGGCGTTCAGTATGAAGCAGGAAGCATGACGCAAGGGGGAGTCCTGCTTCGCGTGTCTTTACGCCCGACGAGATACGCTCCGCGAGATGTGAAAAATGAGTCGGGCGTTTGTCGCGATTGAATTACCAGATGAGTTGTGTCGTGCGCTCGCGATCGTTCAAGCGCATGCCAGGGGGCAGCTGGCCTCTGCGATCAATTCCACCGTGAAAGTGCAATGGGTCAGCCTGGAGTCTATGCACCTGACGCTGAAATTTCTCGGCGATATTAAGGAGGTGCAGGTGCCCATGATCGGAGAAGCGCTTGAACGTGTTGCGCGCGAGCAGGCATCGTTCGAGGTGGACGCCAGCGGCGCCGGCGTGTTTCCGGATGCCCGCGCACCGCGTGTGGTCTGGGTCGGACTCAAGGGGGCCGTGGATCGACTGGCACAACTGGCTGCGGCCATCGAGTCCGCGCTAACGCCGCTGGGATTTCCATCCAACAGCACACCCTTTGCGCCACATCTGACCGTAGCTCGCGTGAAGGAAGGGCAGCGGGATCTTGGCCGGGCCCTGGCCGCCAGTAAGTTTCTCGAGCAGGTGGCACGAGTGGGACCCTTGCTGGTCCGCTCCATTGCACTTATGCGAAGCGAGTTGAATCCTGCCGGCTCAGTCTATACGCGCCTGCGCGAGGCCACGCTGAAAGAGGCGTAGCGCCCATGCAGCCAGTTCAGTATAATGGCCGCCTGATCATATTTATGGGAGACACCCATGCCTGAAAAAGACGAGAAGAAAAAGGCGCTGGATCTGGCGCTCTCGCAGATCGAAAAACAGTATGGCAAAGGCGCGATCATGCGGCTGGGCACGTCCGAGGCGTCGGCCAACGTGCCGGCGATTTCAACCGGGTCGCTTGGTTTGGATCTGGCGCTGGGTATCGGTGGTCTGCCACGCGGCCGCGTGGTGGAGATTTTCGGTCCGGAAGCCTCTGGCAAGACGACGCTGACACTGCACGCGACGGCGGAAGTGCAGAAAGCCGGCGGGACGGCGGCCTTCGTGGATGCGGAACATGCGCTCGACCTCGTCTATGCCAAGAAGCTGGGCGTCAATTCAGACGATCTGCTGGTTTCGCAGCCGGACACGGGCGAGCAGGCGCTGGAGATCACCGAAACACTCGTGCGCAGCGGCGCAATCGATCTGGTCGTGGTGGACTCGGTCGCCGCACTGGTGCCGCGGGCTGAAATTGAAGGCGAGATGGGCGACGCCCACATGGGGCTTCAGGCACGGCTCATGTCGCAGGCGCTTCGTAAGCTGACGGCCGCGATCGCCAAGTCGAACACAACGGTCATCTTTATTAACCAGATTCGCATGAAACTCGGCGTCATGTTTGGCAATCCGGAAACGACGACCGGCGGTAACGCGTTGAAGTTCTATTCGTCCGTTCGGCTGGATATCCGCCGCATCGAGTCCATTAAGGACGGCAATGACGTGGTCGGTAACCGCGTCCGCGTCAAAATCGTGAAGAACAAGATGGCGCCGCCGTTCAAGCAAGCTGAATTTGACATTCTGTTTGCCAAGGGCATTTCGAAGGTCGGCGAGCTGGTGGATCTGGGCGTGGACCGCAAGGTGCTGGACAAGTCTGGCGCCTGGTACTCCTATAAGGGAGAGCGGATTGGGCAGGGACGTGAGGCGGTGCGCGATCTCTTCGACACGAATCAGGCGCTAGCGACGGAAGTAGAAGCGAAGCTGCGCGAATTGGCCGGCGTGCCGGGGCAGGTCGCCGCCAAGCGCGCTGAGGAAAAGGCGCCCGAGCCGCGCGAGGGCAAGAAAGCACACGCAGGGCGAGGATCTTGACGCAACGGACGGGCGCCGGCGCGTGTCTGAATCACGGCAGGATCGATTTGAGCGGGCTGCGCTGCGCTATCTGGGTGCGCACGATCGAACCGAAGCCCAGATGTCTGCCTACTTGACCCGTCGCGGCGCCCCGCCAGCACGTATCCGTGAACTTCTTGCCCAGTTTCGGTCGCGCGGCTACCTCAACGACCGGACGTATGCCCTGCGGTGGGCGCAGGGGCGGCTGGCGCGGCGCCCACTGGGGCCGGCGCGGTTGGAGGCGGAATTGGAATCCAAAGGGTTTCTGCAGGCGGCCGTTGCCGACGCGGTTAGGACGGTCTATAAGGAAACCTCACCGCGCGAGGTGGCCACACGGGCTCTGCGGCAGCGCGAGCAGCGGGGCACGCCGCTGACGCTTGCGCGCAAGGCCGGTCTGCTCCGGCAAGCCGGATTCGATGAAGAATTGATCGACGAACTGCTCGGGTTGGACGACGACCGATGAGTAAGAACGCCGCCTCGCTGCGCCAGGGCTTTATCACGTATTTCGAGGGCCACGGACATCAGCCCGTGCCCAGTTCGCCGCTGATCCCGCAGGCGGACCCCACCATCCTGTTCACCAACGCGGGGATGAACCAGTTTAAGCGCGTCTTCCTCGGCGAAGAGAGTCGGCCCTACAAGCGGGCGGTCACGGCGCAAAAGTGTGTCCGCGCCGGCGGCAAGCACAACGATCTTGAAAATGTCGGCTACACGCGGCGGCATCATACCTTCTTTGAAATGCTTGGCAATTTTTCCTTCGGTGACTATTTCAAATCCGAGGCGATCTTTTATGGCTGGGACTATCTGACGAACACGGTCGGGTTGCCAAAAGATCGCATGTGGGTCACGGTCTTTCGCGAGGATGCCGAGGCCTTCAAGTGGTGGGAGAAAATCGGCGTGCCGACGGCGCGGATCGTCCGCTGTGGCGAGAAGGACAACTTCTGGCAGATGGCCGACACCGGTCCCTGCGGGCCCTGCTCAGAAATCCATTACGACCAGGGGCCCTCCGTCCCGGGCGACGACGTGCCGAACGGTGCGGGCGACCGCGTCATCGAAATCTGGAACCTGGTCTTCATGCAGTACAACCGAGACGCGAACGGAAAACTCCAGCCGCTGCCCAAGCCGAGCATTGATACGGGCATGGGATTGGAGCGGTTAGCGGCGGTGGCGCAGGGCGTCTACAGCAACTACGACAGTGATCTCTTCAAGCCGCTGCTTGCGGCGATCAGCCAGCGGACCCATCATCACTATGGCAAGGACGCCATGCACGATCGGTCCATGCGCGTGGTGGCTGATCATCTGCGCGCGATCACCTTCATGATCGCTGACGGAATTCTGCCGTCCAACGAGGGGCGTGGCTACGTGCTGCGCCGCATTCTGCGCCGCGCGGCGCGGCATGGCCGTCTCCTCGGCGTCTCCGAAGCCTTTTTGGGCGAGTTGACCGGTGCAGTCGTTGAGCAGATGAAGATGGCCTATCCCGAGCTGTCGAAGGCAACGGCAACGGTGACTGAGGTTACGAGCGGTGAAGAAGAACGGTTCATTGCCACGCTTGATCAGGGGCTGCCAATTCTGAACGAGATGGTGGCGAAGGCCAGGGGCTCATCGCAGAAAGTGCTGTCCGGGGATCGGGTGTTCAAGCTCTACGACACCTACGGCTTTCCGATGGACTTGATTGCTGAAGCCTGCCGCGAACAGGAAATCACACTCGATGAGGCCGGCTTCCAACGCGCGCTGGAGGATCAGCGGGAACGAGCGCGCAAATCGGCAGCTTTCGAAGTGGCAGCTGCGAAACCCGGTGTGACCGAACTCGGCAAGACAGTGAAAGCTGCGCAGTTCGTGGGCTACGACCACATGGAATCTGATGCGGTCGTTCAGGCGATATTGAAAGGCGATAAGGTTGTACGCGAGGCGGCACAGGGCGACGAGATCGAGCTGGTGCTGGACGTGACGCCGTTTTACGCTGAAGGCGGCGGGCAGGCGGGCGATCAAGGCCTACTCACCGGTTCGGAAGGCAGGATAGACGTCAAGGATACGACACGGCCGGCGCCGGCGGTGGTCGTGCACAAGGGCGTCGTGCTAGTCGGGCGGATCGCTGTGGGGCAAACGGTGCATGCCGCGGTGAACGCCACGACGCGAATGGATGCGGCGCGGAACCACACGGCCACGCATCTTGTCCATGCGGCGCTGCGCGAACTGCTCGGCCCGCACGTGAAGCAATACGGCTCGCTCGTGACGCCCAGCCGTCTTCGATTCGACTTTGCGCATTTCCGGCCGCTAACCGCCCGCGACATTGACGACATCGAAACCATGGTCAACGAGCAAATTCGCCGCAATCAAACGGTGCGCACCGATGTGATGGGGATTCAGGACGCGGTGCAAGCGGGCGCGCTGGCTTTTTTCGGTGACAAATATGGCAACGACGTACGTGTGGTCACGGTGGATACATTTAGCAAGGAACTCTGCGGCGGGACGCACTGCGCGCATACGGGCGAGATCGGCCTGTTCCGCCTCGTCTCGGAGACGGGCGTGGCGGCCGGTGTGCGACGTATTGAGTGCGTGACGGGCAGCGGGGCACTGATGCAGGTGCGGCAACTGGAGCGTGAGATGCGCGAGCTGTCCGAGTTGCTCAAGGCATCGCCGTCCGATCTCGCCGCAAAGACGAAAAAGCTGCTCCAGCAGTTGAAGGATACGGAGCGCGAGCTGGAGCAGGTAAAGCTCAAGATGGCTAGTGGCGCCAAGGACGAAGCCGACGTGCGCGAGGTGAAGGGCGTCACGGTCCATGTGCAGCGCGTGGATGGGATGGATGGCGGTGAGTTGCGAGCGCTCTCCGATCAGATTCGAGACAAATTGAAGAGCGGTGTGATTGCGCTGGGTGGTGTAAAAGATGACAAAGTGGCGCTCCTCGTGGTCGTGACGAAGGACCTGACGGCCATGCTGAAGGCCGGTGAATTGATCAAGGACATGGCGGCAGCGGTCGGTGGGACAGGCGGCGGCCGCCCTGAAATGGCGCAAGCGGGCGGCAAGCATCCGGAGGGGCTGCCCGTCGCGTTGGGCAAAGTCTTTGAGCTGGTGGCCCGAACTGCCGGCGCCTGACCATGTCCGGTAAGAGAATCCTGGCCCTCGATCCTGGGACCAAGCGCATCGGCGTCGCCTTGAGCGATGAGTTGGGCTGGACGGCCCAGCCCCTCGAAACCTACGAGCGAAAGACTCTGCCGGCCGATCTGGCGCACATTAAGGACTTAATCACGCGGCATGAGGTCAAGGCGGTGGTAGTGGGATTACCGGTACGGCTTGACGGCCAGATTGGACTGGCTGCGCAGCAAGTCCAAGAGTTCATCAAACGCTTGCAGGAAGTAATCGATCTACCTATTATTGCTTGGGACGAGAGGCTCACCACACGATCGGCGGAAGAGCTGCTCATTGCTGCCGATGTCAGCCGGAAGAAACGAAAAGGTGTCGTGGATCGCGTGGCTGCGGCGCTGCTCTTAAAAAGTTACCTCGAACATCTGTCCGCGCCGACACCCGGCGAGGACCTTCCTCCCGACGCCGACCGATGAGGCGATCACTCCAGCGCGGATTACTGGCCGGCCTGCTAGCGATCGGCGCCGTGATGGCCTACCTGGGCGCTCTGTGGCTGCTTGGACCCGTGATGTCTGTGGCCACTGGTGCGTCGGCGCCCGCGCCGGTCGTGGTTGAAATCACGGACGGCATGACGCTGCGCCATTTGGCGGCTAAGTTGGAGCGGGACCGGCTGATCCGGAGCGAGCTGGCGTTTGTGCTGCTGGCTAAGTTCACGGGAGCCGACCGGCACCTCAAGGCCGGCGAGTATGCGCTCCACGCTGGCATGCGGCCGCGCGACATTTTGAACGAGTTTCTGAGCGGTCGCGGCGTGCTCCATCAGATCACGATTCCGGAAGGCTACACTATCGTGGAAATGGCGCAGGTGGTTGCGCAAAAAAGCCTGGCCGATCCGGAGGAATTCATTCGCCTGACGCGCGACAAAGCGTTCATCCGTTCGCTCGAAATTGAGGCCGCCAGCCTGGAGGGCTATCTGTTCCCCAATACCTACAAGTTCGCGCGGCGCACCAAGCCGAAGGACATTCTCAAAGAGATGGTGGCGGGTCTTCGCACGGTGGTGACGCCGGAGTTAGCGCAGCGCACGCAGGAGATTCATATGAGCCTGCATCAAGTATTGACCCTGGCCTCCATTGTGGAAAAGGAGGCGGGGCTGGAGTCGGAGCGACCGCTGATCGCCTCAGTGTTTCATAATCGACTTGAGCGAGGGATTCCTCTCCAGAGCGATCCGACGGTCATCTACGGCTTAGAGCATTTTGATGGCAATATCCGGAAGCAGGATCTAGATTCTCCCAGCCCGTACAATACCTATCGTGTGCGCGGCCTGCCGCCCGGCCCGATTGCCAATCCGGGATTAGGCTCGATCAAGGCCGTGCTCTATCCGGCATCGACCACGAATCTGTATTTTGTATCGCGGAACGACGGGACGCATCAATTCTCGGCAACGCTTGCAGAGCACAACCGGGCAGTGGAAAAATATCAGCGGCGCAGAGGTGTCACATCCACCAAGCGATCGGCATAGGCACAGGCTGGGCGAGGGGTAGCAGGAATGTTAGTCGTCGTCCGTTATTCACAAAGCGGGATGCCAGTGTGCAAAAATGCAGGGCTCTCGCTCGACGGATGAGTGACGCCGTTCGAGTGGTAATCACTAAGACCGGCAATAGCAATGCTGTATGAACGTCGTTTGGCCGAACTCGGCCTCGTGCTGCCGGCGCCGCCCAAGCCGGTGGCAACCTACATCCCGGCCGTGCTGGCCGGGGATCTCTTATTTCTTAGCGGTGTGATTCCGTTTCGCGACGGCAAACTTGTCCTGGAAGGCAAACTCGGCCGCGATTTGACGGTGGAGCAGGGGTATGAGGCCGCGCGGGTCTCGCTGTTGAACGCGCTGGCCATCGTCAAAGAGAAGCTCGGTACGCTCGACCGGGTTCAGAAGATTGTCCGCATGACTGGCCACGTGGCGTCCGCTGAAGGCTTCACGCAGCAGCCGGCCGTGATCAACGGGGCCTCCGATCTGCTGGTCACAATTTTTGGCGAGGCGGGGAAGCACGCGCGAGTCGCCCTTGGGGCGGCCGAATTGCCCCTGAACGCCCCCCTTGAGATTGAATTAATCATACAGGTGACGGGGAAAGGTTACGGCGAAGGCCGTGAGGTATCCCGCGGAATTCCTTAGCCTTAACCGTGCGGTTATGAAAATTGACAGTCGAAAGAGGGCCTTGTTATAGTCGGTGTGCGACAGTTGAGTGACACGACAAGCCTGCCACGGTTCTTGTAATGTCTCCCGTCGCGCTGATAATCGAAACAGGGAAACTTGTGTCACGCAATCGACGGCGGAGTGTTCGGATGTGGGGATATGCGCTGCTGGTCACAGGATGCCTGCTGGCCGGCGGGGCGGTGCCCGCCGTAGCCGCGCCCACGCTCTCGCCGGACGCCGCACCTCCTGGCGCGACGATCGCCATCTCGGGCAAAGGGTTCGGCACCTTCCAGTCCACGCAAGCCAATCGTGTTCTCTTCAACGGAAAAGCGGCGCTCGTGCAGCGCTGGGATCCCGATCTCATCGCTGTCAAGGTTCCGCTCCAGGTCGTGTCTGGCCCCGTGACGATCCTGGCTGGCAAGACGAAAATCGACGCCGGCACCTTTACCCTCCAGCAGCCGACCATTAAATCGGTCTCGCCCGCTGAGGTCGAGCCGGGCGCAGTGATACAAGTCAGTGGCCAACATTTCGGCACCACTGCAGGCTCCCGCGATCCCAATACGATGTTTGGTGTCAACGACGTGCTGATCGGCGGTACGACGGCAAAGATCCGTCGTTGGCGCGACGACAAGATCGAGGTGGAAGTGCCCGGGACGGCCGTCTCGGGTGACGTGGTGGTCCGGCTGGCGTCCTCCGATCCGCTCCCGGACGGCGCCTGCTGCGCGCCGGTTGCCTACAGTGTCAGCAACGCGGCGCCGCTGACTGTGATTCCGTCAATCCGGGCCGATCCGTTGAGCGGGCCAGTCGGCACGAAGGTTGTGCTCTTTGGCAAGGGATTCGGCGAGAAGAAGGGGACGGACGATCAGTTGCTGTTCAACGGTCATCCGGCCACGATTGCGCAGTGGGCAGATGTGGCGATCGTGGCGCACGTCCCACTGGATGCGACGACCGGCCCGCTTGTGCTGAAAAGAGGCGAGACGCAGCGGACACTGGGGACCTTCACGGTGCCGACACCGAAGGCTGCCGGGCTGGCCATTTCCAGCGGCCCGATTGGTACACTGCTTCGCATTAACGGAGAACATTTCGGATTTTATTCTGAGAGCGGCGCGACGCCGTTCTCGTTCATGGATTTTCAGAAAGGTGATAACGCCGTTGAAATCGGTGGTGTGCCGGCCGTGGTTTACCGCTGGCATGACGACCGGATTGACGTCTGGGTGCCGCTAAGCGCCAAAAGTGGACCGGTTGTGGTCAAGCGGAGCGGGACCAAGCCGAAGTCCGACGGCTCCTGCTGCGCTGAGCGCGGCCTGGTCACGACGACCGCCGGCACGTTCACGGTGACCGTCCCCAAGGTGGACTCCTATTCTCCAATGTCCGCCGGCCTTGATGAGCTTGTAACGATCAAGGGCTCCGGCTTCGGAACTTTTCTGAAAACCGCTGAGGCCACGCAGTCCGGCTTGAACGAAGGCATGCACGATGCAGTACCATTTGAGCTTGGCGAAAACGTCGCGCGCACTGAAGTCTTGTTCAGCAACGTGGCTGGCATCGTCGTGTTGTGGACGGACACGGAAATCCAGGTCAAGGTCCCGCACCGACATCTCTACGGCATTGGGCGGAAGAACGAATTTCACACGGACCTCGCCACGGGGCCGCTGGTGGTGCGGCGCGGCTCGTGGGACCTCAAACCGGACGGCCATTGCTGTCTGCCCAAGCAATGGGTGACGGCAGAGGCCGGCACGTTCACGATTCTGGCCCGCGGGCTGCCGGACCAGGGGAAGTTCACCGATACGCGTCCTGACTCCAACACCAACCAGTGAGTCTAGGTTTTTTCTCGACATGAAGCGGAGTTCTGCAATCCTCTCCCCCGCCATTGTCTGTCTGCTGGCTGCGACTGCGCTGCCGGCGGCCGAGTCCACGCCGGCGCGCGTGACGGCGGCATTGCAAAAAAGCGGCACGGCCGTTCCCTGTCTGGGCGTTCAATTTCGAGATACTCGCCTCGGCTGGACGGTCGGAGCGGGCGGCACTATATTGAAAACCATCGATGGCGGTGTGAAGTGGAAACCGGTCGTCAGTGGTACGACGGCGTTGTTGACCGGCGTGTCGTTCCCCGATAAGCAGAAGGGCTGGGTGGTGGGGGCTAACGGCACGATCCTGCATTCGTCGGACGGCGGTAGTACGTGGCGTCCACAGCAGAGCGGCACCCAGTCGGCTCTCTATAGTGTGTTTTTTCTGACGCCGTCCTCAGGCTGGGCGGTCGGGGCGGGCGGTACTATCCTGCACACAGCCGACGGGGGGGGACACTGGGAGGACCAGGCCAGCGGCGGCAACGCCATTCTCTATGCCGTGCATTTCGTGGATGAATTGCACGGTGGCGCAGTCGGCGCGCTCGGCACGATCCTCGTGACGGCGGATGGCGGGAAGACCTGGCAGTTCCACGAGACCGACAATGCCGCCACCTTCTTCGACATCATCTTTACCGATGCGACGACGGCGTGGGCCGTCGGCAATGCCGGGGCGCTGTATCAGACAACGGACGGCGGGCAGCGCTGGGTGGATCGCGCGATGCAGTGCGGTAAGACCTGTACCAAACCGGCCGATCTGGTCCGTATTCGGTTCGTGGATGCACAGGCGGGATGGATTGTCGGCGAGCGGGGGGCGATCTTCCGCACGACAGATGCGGGCTTTACCTGGACTGAAGTCGTCAACCAGGCCGCCAAAACGACGCTCTATGGCCTTTCGTTTCCCGATGCCGCCCACGGCTGGGCGGTCGGCGAACAGGGGGCGATTCTCGCCATCACGACCAAGCCGTGAGGGAGCATGTCGAATCTTCAACGCGGAAGCTCTAACATCCCGCCTTCAGCGGAAAATTGACCGGGCACCCGTAACAATTTTCTCAGCCTAATTCTCCCAACCGGGTCTGCAGGACGCTGAGCGTAGTGAGCGTTGCGGTCTCCGCGCGCAGAATGCGCGCACCCAGCGAGACCGGCACAAATCCCTTCCGCTCGGCCTCAAGGACCTCCTCCTGGCGCCAACCCCCTTCCGGTCCGATCATGACGGCGATGGTGTGTTCGGGCGAGGAGGGCAGAACGACAGCATTCAATGTCGGCCCGGTGCTACGCTCGACGAGAATCACTTTCAAGGTGGCTTCTGTTGAGACGAAGGTCTCGATAGGGGCGGGCGGGTTGACCGTGGGCACATCCCACCGCTCCGACTGCTGGGCCGCTTCAAGCGCAATCCGCTGCCAGCGGTCCTGTTGCGCAGCTGTGCGTCCCGGCCTGGGCCGGACAATGGTCTGGTCCGAGATGAGTGGCGCGATGACGTGCACACCCAGCTCAGTGGCCTTTTGGATTGCCCAGTCCATGCGCTCGCCCTTCAGAATTGCTTGTCCAAGGAGAAGTCGGGGGCTGCGGGGCGCCGGTCCGTCGAGCTGTCCGACGATGCGGCCACGGAGGGCACGTCGATCGAGGGTGGTCACGTCGATGTCGTAGCGGCGGCGGTGCTCGTCGCCGACCTGGAGGCGCTCGCCCGCTGCCATGCGAAGGCTGGCTCGGAGATGGTCAAGGAGGGGGCCGGTGATGGTGACGGTGCCGTTGCGGATCTGATCAGCGGTAATGAAGAACACGGGCATAGGCGCCGTTATTCGAAATAACCCTTCATTTTTTCAAAAAATCCGTCGCCGTCTTTGTCGAGAGTCATGCCGCTCTCTTTGGCGAATTCGGTCAGAATATCCTTCTGCTTAGCCGTCAGTGCAGTGGGAATCTCCACTTTGATACAGATGATCTGGTCGCCGGCCCGTTTGTTGTGCTTGAGACTCGGCACGCCGAGGCCCTTGAGCCGCAGCAGTTTGCTGTGCTGCGTGCCGGCCGGAACTTTGATAATGGTTTCGCCACTAAGCGTCGGTACGGCAACCTTGCCCCCGAGCGTGGCGGTGATGAAGCTGACGGGGACGTCGCAGACGATGTCGGTGTCCTCGCGTCTGAAAATCGGGTGGGGTTTGACCGAGATCGCTACGTAGAGGTCGCCGGGAGGGCCGCCGGTGGCACCGTCTTCGCCCTCGTTGGAGAGCCGCAGGCGCATGCCTGATTCGATGCCGGCCGGAATGTTGACGGCCAGCGTCCGCTCGCGGTGGACGCGCTTGCGTCCCCGGCAGGTGCCGCAGGGATTCGTGATGATCTGCCCGCTGCCTTCGCACTGTCCGCAAGGCCGGCTGACGCTGAAGAAGCCTTGCTGAAAGCGGATTTGGCCGGTACCCCGGCAGCCGCTGCAGGGCTTAATGTCGGTGCTGGATTTTGCGCCGGAGCCGCCGCAGTCTTGGCACTTTTCCCAGCGGGGGATCTTGAGTTTGACCTCCTTGCCATAGATGGCTTCGTCAAAGGAGATCTCAAGATTGTATTGGAGGTCGGCGCCGCGCTCGGCGCGCGTTCGGCCGCCACTGAAGAAATCTTCGAAGATTTCGCCGAAAATATCGCCTGATCCGCGCCCAAAGTCGAAGCCCTCGAAGCCCCCGCCGAAACCCTGTGGTCCGCCGGCGTGTCCGAACGTGTCGTAGCGTTGGCGTTTGCCCTGATCGCTCAGGATCTCGTAGGCCTCGTTGACCTCTTTGAATTTTTCCTCAGCGGCCTTCTTCTGGTCGTCACCGGGGTGAAGATCGGGATGGTACTGCCGGGCGAGCTTGCGATAGGCCTTTTTCAGCTCCTCGTCGGAAGCGGTTCGCTCGACGCCGAGGGTTTGGTAGTAATCGCGTTTAGCCACGTGTACCGTTGGGAGCGACTCGAAAATGGCGGGCCGTTGATAGCGTTCAGCCAGTAGTCTGACAACCTATTGGCTGAACGCTATTTGCTGTCTGCTATTTCTTATCTTTGTTCACTTCCTCGAACTCAGCGTCCACGACCTTTTCATCCTTTGGCTTCTCGCCGGCCGAGTCGTTGTTGCCGGCTGCGGAGGCGCCAGCGTCGCCGGATGTCTTCTTGTACATTTCCTCAGCCAATTTGTGCGAGGCCTGCGTGAGCGTCTTCACCGCTTCGTCAATGGCGTCGGGGTTGTCTCCCTCCATCGCCTGCCGGGCTGCGGCCACGGCCTCCTTGATCTTTGTTTTATCGTCTTCGCCGATCTTATCGCCGTGCTCAGCGAGGTTCTTCTCCGTTGCATAGACCAGGCTGTCGGCCTGGTTGCGCGCTTCGGCTAGTTTGCGCCGTTTCTTGTCGTCCTCCGTGTGCGACTGGGCCTCCTTGACCATCTTCTCGATCTCGTCCTTGCTTAGGCCGCTGGAGGCGGTAATCTTGATGGACTGCTCCTTGCCTGTGCCGAGGTCCTTCGCGTTGACGTGCACGATGCCGTTGGCGTCGATGTCAAAGGCCACCTCGACTTGCGGCACGCCGCGCGGAGCGGGGGGAATGCCCACGAGGTCAAACTGGCCGAGGAGCTTGTTGTCGTTGGCCATCTCGCGCTCGCCCTGGAACACGCGGATGGTCACCGCGTTCTGGTTGTCGGAGGCGGTCGAGAAGACCTGGCTCTTCTTTGTCGGAATCGTCGTGTTCCGCTCGATCAGATGCGTGAAGATACCGCCCAGCGTCTCGATGCCGAGCGTGAGCGGGGTGACGTCCAGGAGGAGCACGTCCTTGACCTCGCCCTTGAGCACGCCGCCTTGAATGCCAGCGCCGATAGCGACGACCTCGTCCGGATTGACGCCCTTGTGGGGCTCTTTGCCGAAGAAGTCCTTGACGATTTGGATGACCTTGGGCATGCGGGTCATGCCCCCCACCAGCACGACTTCGTTGATGTCGCGCGCGGTAACGCCCGCGTCAGCCAACGCCTTCTTGCAGGGCTCGATGGTTTGCTGCACGAGGTCGTTGACCAGTTGCTCGAGTTTCGCGCGAGTCAATTTCACGACGAGGTGCTTGGGGCCGGTCTGGTCCGCTGTAATGAAGGGGAGATTGATTTCGCTCTCCTGCGAGGAGGACAGTTCGATCTTGGTTCGCTCAGCAGCTTCTTTTAGCCGTTGGAGCGCCATGCGGTCCTTGCGGAGATCGATCCCCTGGTCCTTTTTGAACTCGTCCACCAGCCAGTCCATGATGCGGAGATCGAAGTCGTCGCCCCCTAGGTAGGTGTCACCATTCGTGGATTTCACCTCAAAGACGCCCTCGCCAATTTCCAGGATGGAAATGTCAAAGGTGCCGCCGCCGAGGTCGTAGACCGCGATCCGCTCGTCCTTCTTTTTGTCGAGACCGTAGGCGAGCGAGGCCGCGGTCGGTTCGTTAATGATGCGGAGCACGTTGAGGCCGGCGATCTGGCCCGCGTCCTTCGTGGCCTGGCGCTGGCTGTCGTCGAAATAGGCTGGGACCGTGATGACTGCCTCGGTCACTTTTTCGCCCAGGAAGTCCTCCGCTGTCTGTTTCATTTTCTGCAGGATCATCGCCGACACTTCCGGCGGGCTGTAGGACTTGCCGCGGATCTCGACGTGCGCATCCCCGTTGCTGCCCTTCACAACCTTGTAGGGGAGGCGCTTGACGGCGTCCTGCACTTGCCGGCTGTCAAACTTGCGGCCCATCAGCCGTTTCACGGAGAAGATGGTGTTCTCGGGGTTGGTGATGGCCTGCCGCTTGGCGATCTGGCCGATCAGCCGCTCGTTCTTGTCGGTGATGCCAACGACAGACGGAGTCGTGCGGCTGCCTTCCGAGTTAGCGATGACGACGGGATCACCGCCGCTCATGATGGCCACGCAAGAGTTGGTGGTGCCCAGGTCGATGCCGATCACTTTTCCCATGGATAGAATCCTCCGTTCTCGCAGTCCGCTGAATTACGAATCCTGATTTTCGCCGTCCGCGTCCGTCGCCACGACAACCATGGCCGCCCTGAGCACGCGGTCGTGCAATTGATAGCCCTTCTGGTATTCCTCAAGCACCGTATTGGCCGCAGCCGTCTTCGATACCTGTCGTGACACGGCCTGGTGACGGCTGGGATCGAATGGGGTGCTGAGGCTCAGAATCGGCTTTACGCCAAATTTCGCCAGGGTTTCCGTAAACTGCTTCAACGTCAGCTCCACGCCCTGGATAAGGCCATCGCTTGTGCGACCCTCTTGCACACATTTGAGGGCCCGTTCCAGGTTATCCACGACGGGCAGCAGCTCCTTGAGCAGATTTTCGTTGGCAAACTGCGAGTAGTCCTGCTTCTGTTTCTGCGCCAGCCGCTTGAAGTTTTCAAATTCAGCCGCTAGCCGCAAATACTTGTCTTGAAAGGCCTTGGCTTCCTCTGTCTTGGTCGCCAAGGCTTGCTCGACCGCAGTGGCCGCTGATTCCGCCTCGATGTGGTTTGGCGAATAATCATTTAAGTCGCTGATTGTATTGGTGTTTTCTTCGTTTTCGCTCACTAAGACCTCACTATGGCTACACAGATAGTCACGGGACATATAAAGTCAACCAGTTATGCGCGGTTTCTTTTTTCGAACCAGGGCGACGCCGAGGGGGCAGGCGATGCGTACACGGGAGGCTATTCGTCGCCGCGGGTCCGTCGGTAGAGGAGTTCTAAACCTTCGAGCGTCAGAAAGGGGCGGACTTCCCTGATGGTGCGGGATTCCGGCGCGATCAGAGCGGCCAGCCCGCCGGTGGCGATGACCGTGGCTTTCTGGCCAAGCTCGATCTGCATGCGCCCGACCATCTCATCCACGAGACCGGCATAGCCGAAAATCAGTCCTGATTGAATGCCCGAGGCCGTGTCCGTACCGATAACGGTTTTCGGGCGGATCAGATCGACCTTCGGAAGCTTGGCCGTTTTGGTGAACAGGGCGTCGCTGGCGATGCCGAGGCCCGGCGCAATCGCGCCACCCAGATATTCGCCGCGCGCGGTAATCGCACAGAACGTCGTCGCCGTGCCAAAGTCCACAATGATCAGTGAAGTCTTATAGCGATCGTAGCCCGCGGCGGCGTTGACCAGCCGGTCGCTGCCGATTTCCTTTGGATTGGGATACGCGATCTGGATGCCCATGTCGAGATCGGAGGAGACGATCAGCGGCGTGTGCCGGAAATAGGTTTCCACCATTTCGTCGAAGACGGCGGTGAGTGCGGGGACGACACTGGAGACGATCGCGTCGGTAATTCGCGTCGAGTCGATGCCGGTTTCCCGGAGAATATTCACGAAGAGGATGCCGTACTCGTCGGCGGTCTTAGACGCGTCGGTCGCCAGTCGCCAGTGGCCGGTAAGGGTCCGGCCCTCGTAGATGCCCCAGACGACGTTGGTGTTGCCGATATCAATCGCCAGTAGCATAAATGCGGGAATCGTTATGAGTGCTGTATGAGCCGTGCAACATCCAATCGGCGCAGCCCGGGCCCCTTAGACATCACTGAACATCCGTCACGCCCTCTTACCGCACATGAAACACGTCGCCAGTTCGCACGTCGGTTGTGGTGCCATCGTCTTGTGCGACCCGCAACGAGCCATCCGGTTGAACCGATTGCGCCCTGCCCTGCAGCGTGTTGCCCTGAGCCAGCTCGACACGCACGCGCTGGCCGACGGTCGCGCAGCGTACCATATATTCGGTCAGAATGTCGCCGTGGTGGCCGGCGAGAAACGCCTCGCAGCGGGTTTCGAATTCCAATAAAAGGGCGGCGAGCAGCGCAGTTCGGTCCCACGGCCGGCCGGCTTCGATGGCGACCGATGTGGCGATCGCGCGCAGCTCATCCGGAAATTCCTCCCGGCGGATGTTCACATTGAGCCCAATACCAGCGATAACGGCCATCTCGTCGGTGCCAAGGCCGCTGCTTTCGCACAAAATCCCGGCCAGTTTTTGATCGGCGATCATAATATCGTTCGGCCATTTCACAGAAGACTTCAAGCCCGCAACCGTCTGGACGGCTCGGCTCGTGGCCAGCGCGGCGATGAGCGGCACCCATGAGAGCCACAGGGGCTGCCGGGCAGTCGGTACATTCATCCGGAGCAGGATGGAGCAGTGGAGATTTTTCCCAGACGGGGAATGCCAGTGGCGGCCGAGCCGCCCCCGTCCCGCTGTCTGTCGGTCCGCGACGACGACGGTTCCGTGCGGTGCACCGTCCTGGGCAAGGGTCATGGCCAGCGTGTTGGTCGAGGGAACTTCATCGTGCACGTGAAGCGTGCGCCCCAGCATGCTCGTGGAGAGTGCTCGCTGGATCGCCTGGACAGTTACTGGCTCAAATGGTGAGACTGGCGACGGCATGGTCTCAACGGATCAGCGCAATATCCATACTCAGGTTAGCTGCCGGAGCCGAATGCGTGAGCGCACCGATCGAAATGCGGTGGGGCCTAAGCGCCGCAATCTTACGAACGTTGGCCAGCGTGATCCCCCCGGAAACCTCCACGCGCGCCCGTTTTCCGATCAGTTTGATCGCCCGGTGCATCGTCGGGACCGTCATATTGTCGAGCAGGATGATGTCGGCATTGCCACTGAGGGCAGACTGAACCTCGCGCAGCGTCTTGGCTTCCACCTCGATCTGCAGCTGGGGATTCCGCTTCCGGGCACGCTGGCAGGCGGCGGCGGCATCGTGGCCGGAGAGGGCCAGGTGGTTGTCCTTAATCAGCACGCCGCTGCCTAGGGAGTACCGATGATTGTGTCCACCGCCCAGTGACACGGCCCATTTCTCCAGTGCGCGCAGGCCCGGCGTGGTTTTGCGCGTGTCCATGATGTTCGCCCGTGAGCCACGGACCGCGTCGCAGAAGCGCGCCGTGAGCGTGGCAATGCCCGAGAGTCGCTGGAGGAAATTGAGCGCGACGCGTTCGGCTTTCAGCAGCGACCGCGCATCTCCGCGTACGATGATGACCGGCTGGTTGCGTCGAACCGTGTCGCCGTCCCTGACGGCGCCGATGATTCGTAGTGACGAATCAACGGCCCAAAAGACTTGTGCGGCGACGGCTATGCCCGCGATGGTGAGCGGTTGATGCGCGAGGATGGTGCCGCGTGCCCGGACCGGTCGGGGGAAGAGTGCGGACGTGGTGACATCGCCGTGGCGCAGATCTTCGGCCAGCGCCAGCTTTACCGCAGCATGGATTGCCCGGGAGAGGGCAGGGGTCATGAGATCATGTCCCGAAGCTGGCGTTCGCTACTTGTGAGTAGGTCGTGTTCCTGACGAAGTGTCTGCACGCGCTGTGTGTGCTCCGCGACGACTTCGGGCGGCGCCTTCGTGGTGAACTCCACGTTATTGAGCTTCGCGATGGTACGTCCGGTTTCCTGCTCGTTTGCGTCCCGCTGTTTCTTGATTCGCTCGAGCGCCTTGCTTAAGTCCACGTCGCCCTCCACGGTCAGTCCAACCGTGAGGCCGCCCGCGACGAGTCGAAGAATGCGTGCGGTCGGCCATTGGCCAGGGGATTGAAGATGAACCGTGGCCTTGCCGAGATGGCGCAGGTGGGCGTCCAATCGTTGTAGCGCGGCCTGCATTACCGAATCTGCCGCGGCGCCGTAGGCCGTGACGAGTTTGCCCGGCTGATAATTCAATAGGGCACGGCCGGTGCGGGCCGTCGTCACAAATTGTTCAACAACGGCAAAGGCGCTCTCTGCGTCCGGGGCGTCCCACTCCGGGTTGGCGGTGGGGTAAGTGCGCGTGCAGATGCTTGCACCATCATGCGGCAGCGTTTGCCAGATTTCCTCCGTGATGAAAGGCATGAAGGGATGGAGGAGCCGCTGCACACTCTCGAAGGATTCCACCAACGTTTGGCGAGCCATGGCGGCTTCGCGGGACTCTTTATTTTGGAGAGCGGGCTTCACCATCTCCAGATACCAGTCACAGTACTCGTGCCAGACAAATTGATAGAGCCTACTCGAGGCTTGATCGAACCGGTAGTGCTCCAGCGAGGCGGTTACGTCACGGATCGCTTTATTGAGGCGGCTCAGAATCCAACGATCGGCGAAGGGGCGATCGTTGAGGAGCGCCGCCTCGCGTGGACCGTCCAGGTTCATGAGGATGAATCGCGCAGCATTCCAAATTTTATTGGCAAAATTGCGATAGCCCTCAATGCGCTCCTCAGCCAGCTTGATGTCGCGTCCCGGTGAGGCCATGGCGGCCAGCGTGAAACGGAGCGCGTCGGTGCCGTATTGGCTCATCACGCCAAGTGGATCGATGACATTGCCCTTCGACTTGCTCATCTTCTGTCCGTCGGCGTCACGCACGAGCGCATGGATGTAGACGTCGCGGAACGGGACGTCGCCCATAAACTTGAGCCCCATCATAATCATGCGGGCCACCCAGAAAAAGAGGATGTCGAGACCGGTGACCAGTGTCGCGGTCGGGTAAAACGTTTTGAGCTCGGGCGTCTGCTCCGGCCAGCCGAGCGTCGAGAAGGGCCAGAGGGCGGAGGAAAACCAGGTATCGAGGACGTCCGATTCCTGCACGAAGGCCGTCTGCTTGCAAACAGGACACTGCGCGGGTGCACGGCGTCCCACGATCGGTGTCGCCGTCGCTAGAAAAGTATAGGCCCGCTGTGACGGTGTCGAGGCGGCCGTTTCCGCCATCGCCCCGCGATTGCAGGCCATGCAATACCAGGCGGGAATCCGGTGTCCCCACCAGATTTGACGCGAGATACACCAGTCCTTGATGTCCCGCATCCAGCCCAGATAATTATTGGTCCAGCCGTCGGGAACGATTTTGATGCGTCCACTCTCAACCGCCTTGATGGCCGGCTCAGCCAGCGGCTTGATCTTCACAAACCATTGCGGAGACAGATACGGTTCGACGACCGTTTTGCAGCGGTAGCACTTGCCAAGCGCCAGCTTGTGATCGTCGACCTTGACGAGCAGGTCGCGCGCCTTCAGGGCCTGTTCGATTTTCACTCTCGCCTTGATGACAGGGAGATCCGTGATCTCATCGAGGATGGCTGGCTCCACGGCGGCAGCCTGCATGCCCGTACGATCAAGATGCGCGTGATGATCGAAGATGGACAGCCGTGGCAGTTTGTGCCGTTCGCCGGCCTCGAAGTCGCTAAAGTCATGCGCGGGGGTGATCTTCACCGCGCCGGTGCCGAATTCGAGATCCACCAAAACAGCATCGCCAACAATGGGAATCTCCCGATTCGTGAGCGGCAGGCGAACCGTCTTGCCGATTAACTGGCGGTACCGCGGATCGTCTGGATAAACAGCGACCGCGGTATCGCCAAGCATCGTTTCCGGCCGTGTCGTGGCGACGATCAGGCTCGTGGTCGGATCGTCCGCTAGGGGATAGCGGATGTGGTACATCTTGCCCTTTACGTCCTCGTGCTCGACTTCGATATCGGATAGGGCGGTCAGGCAGCGCGGGCACCAGTTGATGAGTCGCTCGCCACGGTAGATCAGACCATCTTCATAGAGCCGGACGAAGACTTCGCGAACGGCTTTCGACAGCCCCTCGTCCATCGTAAAGCGTTCGCGGGGCCAGTCGCAGGAGACGCCCAGCCGTTTTAATTGCTGGATGATCGTGCCCCCCGAGTGCTCCTTCCAGGCCCACACCCGCTCCATGAATTTGTCGCGGCCCAAGTGCTCGCGCGAGGAGCCCTCAGCGGCCAGTTGTCGTTCGACGACATTTTGCGTGGCGATGCCGGCATGGTCCATGCCGGGCACCCAGAGGGCATTGCGGCCCTGCATGCGGCGCCAGCGGATGAGGATGTCCTGAAGCGTGTTGTTCAGTGCGTGGCCGATGTGCAGTGAGCCGGTGACGTTCGGCGGGGGGATAACGATTGTGTAGGGCTCCCCCGGATGGTCGAGCGTCGCATGAAAGTAGCCCTGTTCAATCCAGGTCTTGTACCAGCGGTCCTCGACCTGCTGCGGTTCGTAGGTTTTGTCGAGTTGTTTGCCGGACATGTGAACGCTCTCGCCTGATCAAGCGCGCGCATCGTAACACGCGGCCATGCCGCTCGCAACGCAGTGGCCTGAGCAGGGTATGCGCGGGCGGGACGAGGCCGCTGTGGCGTAGTTTCCCTGCGCGCATCTCCCATAGCTCATTACCTCGTCGGTGTGCTATACATCGCGTGCAGTAGCGAGGGGCGTCTTTATTAACGGGAGGATTGCAGCATGGCACGTGCCCACATGAAGAAGCGGAAGCTCAAGAAGAAACACCGCAAGAACATTCGGCGCATCAAGGCGCTGGTGAGAAAGCGGCGGATGGACGCCAAAGCGGCTGCCGCCAAGGCCAAGCGTAAGTAGGTGCTGGCGCCGCTGCTGGGGGCAGCGGCGCCGACTTCCCGCCAGTCCGCAGTATGAGCCGCATTCAGGTTGTTTTTTTCGATGCCGCCGGGACGCTCTTCCACGTGAAGGGATCCGTGGCGGAGATCTATCTGGACCATGCCGAGAAGTATGGCGTCAAACGCACGCCCGAGCTGTTGGCGGCGATCAACACGGCGTTCGCGCGCGCGTTCGACGACGCACCGGCACCCCTCTTTGCGGCCACGGAGCCGGCCGAAATCAAGCAGTGCGAGCGGCTCTGGTGGTTCGACGTGGTGCACAACGTCTGGTATCGGGTCGGGATGTTCGACGGGTTCGACGACTATTTTGACGAGGTGTTTCAGGCCTTCGATGGGCCGGATCGCTGGGCACTGTATCCGGAAACCCTCGACGTGCTCACTCACTTACGCGAGCAGGGGCTTGAACTGGGCATTGTGTCGAACTTCGACTCGCGGCTGTTCAACGTGCTGCGCGGGCTGGACATCGCCGACCTGTTTGCAACGGTGACGATCTCAAGCTTGGCCCAAGCTGCCAAGCCGGCCCCCAAGATTTTTCAAGTCGCGTTGGACAAACACGCCATGGAACCGACTGAGGCGCTCCACGTCGGCGACAGCCTACGAGAAGACGTCGAGGGAGCGACGAAAGCCGGCCTTGCCTCCGTGTGGATCAACCGCGATGCCGCTATCGTCCCGGCCCATACGTCCGCTATCTGGTCGCTCGCTGAATTGCCGGCCCTCATCAAATCGTTGTAATCGTCAATCCAGCAGCAGCGGGACGAGGTCCTTCGCCCGCCCGTGCAGCGCGATATCTGCCGCCCCTGAGTATGGTGTTGGGTCGAGGTTGATCTCGACGACGCAGGCGCCGGCCTCCTTGGCGATTGACGCAAACGACGCGGCTGGATAGACGAGGCCGGAGGTGCCAATGAGTAGGAGGAGTTCGCAGGACCGGAGCGCCGCATAGCTCTGGTCGATATCTGCCACGGCCAGCGATTCCCCGAACCAGACAATGTGCGGCCGGACTAAGTGGCCGCAGGCCGCGCAGGCGGGAAGCATTGGAAGGGGAACTTGCCGGTTATGTTCGATGAGTCCGCAGGCCGTGCAACGCACCTTCCAGATGTTACCGTGAATCTCTGACAATTTCCGCGAGCCGGCGTCGGCATGTAGCCCGTCCACATTCTGCGTGATGAGCCAGAAGTGCGGGAAGCGCGCCTCCATTTCTGCAACGGTCGCATGCGCGGGGTTCGGTTTTTTCGACGCGATCACCTCGCGCCGCCAGTTATACCATTCCCAGACCAGACGGGGATCACGCGCGAAGGCCTCGGGCGTCGCCAAATCCTCTGGACGGAACTTCGACCAGAGGCTGTCGGCACCGCGAAAGGTCGGGACGCCACTGTCGGCCGAGATGCCGGCGCCGGTCAGAACGGTGACGGCGCGCGCTGCTGCCAGTTTTGCCTTGACCTCAAGCAGTCCCGCCATGAGTGTTCCGTCTTCCTTCTGCCGTGGTATAGTAGCGCACGACGCCGGCTGAGGGTAAGGCTGAGGTCGCAAGTGGCCTCGCTCGGTGCCCGCTCAGCCTCAACCTAAACCCAAGCCGTCTTCTATGCAAAACATTCTGGTCGTTGGCGCCGGAGCGGTCGGCGGGTTCTACGGCGCGCGCCTGGCAAAGCACCATCCCAATGTATCGTTCCTTTTGCGTCCGCGTACCTGCGCAGCGGTGCGGACCAACGGCCTGACGCTCCGCAGTACTACGGGCACCTTCACCGTCCGGCCGGCCGTTGCGTCTGATCCCCGCGAATTGCCCACGCCGGATCTCATCATTCTCTCCGTCAAGGCCTACGATCTCGACGAAGTTCTGGCGCAGATTGCGCCGGTAATGACAGACCGCACCGTCCTGCTGACCTTGCAGAACGGCGTGGATACGGAAGACCGTATCGTCGCGCGCTTTCATCGCGACTGTGTTGTCGGGGGTGTGGCCTTCATCTATTCCAAGCTTGTCGAGCCAGGCGTGATCGATCACTACAAGCGCGGCAGCGTAGCGGTCGGCGAGATGATGGGCCATAAGAGCGAACGGGTGGCGGCGATCAGCAAGCTGTTCACCGACGCCGGTATTCAGTGTTCCATTTCAGAGGACATTCGGCGCAGCAAGTGGGAAAAGATGTGCTGGAACTGTGTCTTTAATCCGATCACGCTTCTGATCAACGACCAAGTGTCGAAAGCGCTGGACCATCCGGAAATGTCGCACGTCATTCAACAGGTCGTCGACGAGGTAGCGGCCGTCTCGGCAGCCCTCAAAGTGCCGCTCGCGCCTGACATGGCCGAGAAGACAGTGAAGGTCACGCAGGCCATCCGCGACATCCATACCTCCATGTACGATGATTGGAAGGCGGGACGGCCGACCGAGATCGACGCGTTGAACGGGTACATCGTCCAGAAGGGGCGGGAGCTCGGAATTCCCACACCGGTCAACGAGGCGCTCACGGCCATGGTCAAGGTGTTGACTGAGAAAGGCAAAAGCGGGCCGGGCACGGTTCGAATTGAGGGGGCGGTCGTCCAGCCAGTGACGCTGGACCGGGAGACGCTCGCGAAACTTCCCGTCGAGCATCAGGTGGAAGATTTCGCGGCATTCATGCCTACAATGAAAGGGAAAGCGATTAAAGTCAAAGCGATACTTGAGGTCCCTGCGCTAGTCATCGGTGCCGATTATGTGACCTTCCATGCGCAGGACGGCAAGTTCTCTGCCAGCCTGACACTGGCCCAGGCGCAGGAGTATGGCGTGCTGGTCTATGAGCTGGATGGCCAGCCACTGCCCGAGTCGAAGGGCGGCCCGTTCCGGCTCTACGCGCCGGGCCTGGGCGACCTTTGTGCCAATGTGAAGGGAGTTGGGCGGATTGAAGTGACGAAGGGACCCGGCAGGGATACCAGGCCTTCGGGCACGGCGTCCTGAGCCAACAGGACGCCGAAGGTGTCGACACGGCACAGTCGGCATCCACGCTCCCGCGGAGGGCGGTAAAAAAATCTACAGGGACGCCGGTCAACCGGATCAAGGCTCTGAGTATTTTCGAGGACGGTTTCACGCACGACCCATAGGCGGGGAAGTCTGGTCCCGCTACATCGCCGAACACCCGGTTGGACGGTCAATAACCTACTGGCTGTCAGAAGTTGGAGGAGGCCGGTGCAGTGGTCACGCAGTACACGGGCACCGGCGTCAGTGCGTCCACGCTGCGTCGCCCGGATGGTGCCGGCCGTGCCCTCTATTGCACCGCTCCAGTACGTGTCCCCCCGTAGGCGACGGGGCACGCTGGCTATTCGCCCGCGCCTTGTGTATTCTGTGTCAGCATCATGCTCATCTCGCCGGATCGTCTGACCTCATCCAAAACCGTTTCGTACCGCCTGTCAAAATCGAAATTCCTCTCCGGTCTTCAGTGCCATAAGCGGCTCTTTCTTGAGATTTATCATCCGTCCCTTGCCACCGCGCCGGACGAAACCACGCAGGCCATCCTCGACATGGGCACCACGATCGGGGAACTGGCACGCAAGCGCTATCCCGGCGGTGTCCTGGTCGAGGCCGACCGCAAGCATGCGGAGGAGGCGCTGGCCCATACCAAGGCGCTGCTCACCGATCCAAACGTGCCCGCGATTTTCGAAGCCGCCTTCATGTTCGAGAACGTGTTCATCCGCGTCGACATTCTCGAACGGCTCTCCACGGCGGAATGCGGTGACGCCATCTGGCGGCTGATCGAGGTGAAATCCTCCTCGCGCGTCAAGAATGTGCACCTTGACGATCTGGCCATTCAGACCTACGTCATCCAGGGAGCGGGAACAATTCTGGCAAACTCCTGTCTCATGCATATCAACACGCAGTATGTTTATCCGGGCGGCGAGCTAGACTTGCAGCAATTCTTCGGCATTCAGGATTGTACCGAGCCGGTGCGTGCGCGATTGCCCGACGTGCCGAGCAAACTCATCGAACTGAAGGCCATGCTGGCCGATCCATCGGCACCGGCGATTGAGCCGGACGGCCATTGCTTTACTCCCTACGAATGCCAGTTCTGGGACCATTGTACGAAGGGCAAGCCCGATCGATGGATTTACCATCTGCCGGGCGGGGACAAGACGTTCCGACAGCTCACGCGGCTAGGTATCCGCACTATTGATGAGATCCCCGAGGGGTTCAATCTCACGATCTGGCAGAAGCGGGTCAGAGACAATGTCGAGTGGATTAGCCCGAAACTGTCGATCATGCTCAAGACAGTCCGCTATCCCGTCCACCATCTGGATTTTGAAACTTTCATGCCGGCCATCCCCCAGTATCCGCAGACGCGGCCCTATCAGGTGTTGCCGACGCAGTGGTCCAACCATGTCGAATACGACGACGGCAAACTGGAGCATGACCAGTATCTGTGTCTTGACGCGAAAGATCCGCGCGAGGAACTGGCGCTCCGGCTGGTTGAATCGCTGGGGCGGGAAGGCCACATCTGTGTTTATTCAGACTATGAACGTTCGGTGATCGGAAAGCTGGCGGAGACACTGCCGTCCTTGCGGCAGGAGCTACAGCGCCTGTTGAGCCGACTGTGGGATCTGTACGGTATTGTCCGCGACCATTATTATCACCCGGCGTTCAAGGGCTCCTACTCAATCAAATCGGTCCTGCCGGCTCTATCGCATTTGAGCTACGGCGAGTTGGACATCCAGGATGGCGAAATCGCAGCCCGCGCCTACTATCGTATGGTGTTTGAGGAGACTGATTGGGTCGAGAAGGCGAGAATTCGAGAAGCGCTGCTCAAGTACTGCGAGCGGGATACGCTGGCGATGGTGGAGCTGCGGAAGGCGTTGAGGGAAAAGGCTGGCGGGTAGTCGTCAGGAAGTAGCGCGACACGGGTCCATCGCGACACCCTGCTGGGCGCGGACGGGCAGTCCCCGCTCAGTGGGTACATAGGTAGGGGGTGACGGATCTGGCAAATGCCTGAAGGGCTGCGGGTAAATGGCGGAGAGGGTGGGAGTCGAACCCACGGTCGAGTTACCCCGACACCGGTTTTCGAGACCGGCACTTTAGGCCACTCAGTCACCTCTCCGTTATGAGCTTCGCTTGTGCCGCCGCGTTCACTGATGTCGCGGCGGCGAGTTACGTTTCCGTCAGTAGGTTCACATGCCCAAGGCGTGGCGCGCGGAGACGACCTACTAGTTATCCGATCCGCTCTTCCGCTTCTTGGCGAAGATTTTTGAAGAACGTCCGCAGTAATTCTTGGCTCTCCTGCTCCAAGACTCCACCGATCACTTCAACGTGATGATTCAGCCGTCGCTCAGCCGGCACGTTCAAGACTGATCCGCAGGCGCCGGCTTTTGGGTCGAGCGCGCCAAACACCAGCCGGGGAATCCGCGCCAGAATCATTGCCCCAATACACATGGTGCAGGGTTCGAGCGTCACGTACAGCGTCGTATCCGGCAGCCGCCACGACCCAGATTGCGCCGCGGCTTTCCGGATAGCCACTAGTTCGGCGTGCGCCGTTGGGTCCTGCCAGATTTCTCGAAGATTATGAGCCTGCGCCAGGATCTCGTCGTCCCGAACCAGTACGGCGCCAATCGGTACTTCGCCTAGCGCGGCTGCTTTACGGGCTTGCTCCAGCGCGAGCCCCATGTAGTTGCTAGCGCGATTCATCGAGGGGCATCTTAGCACAGGGGTCTGCGATTGACCAAGACGGGGTACCGACTACCACTGCTCATTTCTGCCATTCGAACCCATAGCGTAATTGGATGGCCGTGTATCGCTGGATCAGCCCGCTCTGGTCGAGCGGCATGTCCCGTTCGTGCAGTACGGCCAGTTCGTAATTCTTCCACCGCAGGGCGAGGCCGATGATCCAGTCCAGCTCGGTCGGGGTGAGCGTATCGCTTTTGGAGCGGTCAGTGAACCAGTTGGTGTCGGCAAAGACGACGACTTTGTTCTTGTACAGATCAAGATCACCATGTGCGACATAGCGGAAGAGCGCGCGGCCAGTATTGTCGGGGCGGGCAAAGTAGCTTGCGTTATGAAACAGCCAGCCGCCGCCCATGTAGAAGGTCAGGTTTTGGTCAGGAAACCGCTGCCGCCACCAGTCGTATTGGTTGCCTGGCGTGAAGTTAAAATTGACGAGCGCGTCCGCGTAGGTCTGCTTGATGCCTCTCTTGTCCAGCGGCGCGTCTTGTTCGTATTGCACCCGCCAATTCCATTGTCGGACGGTTCCGGTGAAGGCGAAGGTCTTATCCCATTCAGAGAGCTCGATCCAGCCCTTCCCTCGGTCCGAGAAAAAGTTCTGATCCGTATAGAACTGCAGGTAATTGCCGAGCAGCTCGGTTTCCAGGTGGATCATGTGCCGCATCCCGACCAGTCCGCTGTTGTCGGGCCGCGCGGCAAAGCTCGGGTTGTGTGGGAACGCCGCAGTGAGCAGATAGCCTTTTAGCCAAGGGGCGGTCTCCTCTCGCTGTTCTGTCTGGGATTCGTGCGTTTCTGCTAGCGCGGGAAGCGGGCGGCCGTATTTTTCCAGCGCCAACACGGAATTCGCAGGCAGCAGCAGAAGGATGACCGCCAGGGCAATGATCGGGGGGCGGTGCGAGTCGGGGGTGCGCAGTGGCATAGACCTCAGCTCTTTGCGAACGAGTGTGCTTTTGTAAGCGCTCGTATTCGGTGCTGTCAATGAACTCTCCTACCGCCTTGCGCGGAACAAAGTCCACGTTTTTTGCGTTGATAGTGTCCCCACAGCCGCTTGCGCAAATTAGGATAGCAGAAGGGGAGGAGGTCCGGCAGACATCTTTGGAGGTGCTGTTAGCTTTTCGTGTGGCGGTTGCGTCGAGAGGGGGGAGCCGGAATGGTTACCCCGTCGGAGGCCCGCGGTGCTCCCGGCGCGCCCGTGCGTATGCGTGACGGTGTTGGCTTGGAAGCCGGGCACGCTGTTGTGGCCACGGATCTGCCGGACGATCCCGGTGTGGCGCGGAAGCCCATGACCGATCAGGAGGTGGAGGAGGGACTGCCCCCGCAGCCCTCCGGGCCGTCCCCTGGCGGCGGGGGGATATCCACGCAAGGCGCCACTGGCGGCACTGTTGCCGGCCCCTTCTCCTGCGGTGACATCCGACGCCATCCGCAGGTATGATGCGACCGCGCGGGAGGCGATAGGGACCATGTACAAGATCAGGAAGAAAGCATCCGGAGCGGCGAAACCGCCAGCTTTGTATAACATCATCGAAGACTTCAGCGAGTTTGACCCTCCGGGAAATGTCTGGGTCTGTGCCATGACGGGTCCGGAAAATGTCGAGACTCATGCGAACGTACTGGCCGAAAGTTATGCCATGCCGGTCGAGATAATGCGGCGGCTGCTCGACGAAGGCGGTGTCCATGTCTATCCGCAGGACGGCCTACTGGTGACGCGAGGTGCGTGGGTGTGCCGTCTGGGGAAGGTCGGCGAAACGCCAAAGATGACGTGGGCGCTTGATGTCGAGCAGTATGCGCAGGCCGAACAGCTCCGCCTCGCCTATGGGCTGTTGCTTGACGAGGCGGCCTGGCGTGTCTTCGAGCGGACCCTGCCGCCGGAGCTACGGGAACGATTGGAGAAGAAAAATCTCGGTCTGGATTTTACCAGGCTGGATCGCGAGATCGCGAAACGGGGAGACATCGCCTATATTGACTTTCGAAAAGACTGGTCACCGCATTTTAAGCGGTTGTGCATCATGCCGGACGGCACACTGGTCGAGACCAGCGGCATTGAGGATTTTGCCCGGCTCCACAAGATCACCGCGGCGCAGGCACGCACGTTGATCGAGCAGGGCGGGACGCTCGACGTGGACGGCGAGGTCCTAGCCTGCCAGATTGTCAACGGGCAGCCGTCGGTTGCCCGGTTCAATCGCGCGCAATATGCTCGTGCAAAGGAGCTGGCAGCTGAAAGGCGGTGCCACCTGCTCGACGCACTGAGCGAAGTGGGATTGAGCGATCCGGTGATGATGCGCGCGCTGAAGCGGCGCGAAAAGCCCTACGCCTAGCCGACTGACTACGGTTTCGGGGGAGGAGCTGGTTGGGCAAGTTGGTAGGACTTGTTCTGGCGGAGGGGGTGGGATTCGAACCCACGGTCGAGTTACCCCGACTCCGGTTTTCAAGACCGGCGCTTTCGGCCGCTCAGCCACCCCTCCAACACAACAGTGCTGTGGCGTTTTGAAATCGGTTTGGCAATTGAAGCACGGCCTTTCACAGGATGCAAGATATTGATTGCCAAATACACTCAGGAATGGCTATATCGTTACCCCTGTCGGCATTGTACATTTCGTTTGTTGGCGTGGTATGAAGAGCCACAAGGTACGTGCCTGCCGGCGACATCCGGTGACACGAGAGACGGAGAGGTGGCCGAGTGGCCGAAGGCAACGGTTTGCTAAACCGTCACAGGGCCAAAAGCCTTGTCGCGGGTTCAAATCCCGCCCTCTCCGCCACTTACTTTTCCCGGAGCAAGTGCAAGTAGTGGATCTCGCCAGGCATGGCGGATCCACCACACCGGCCGGTTGCATACTGTCCCTTCGCGCCCGTAGCTCAATGGATAGAGCACCAGACTACGGATCTGGGGGTTACAGGTTCAAGTCCTGTCGGGCGCGCCACTAAATCAACAGGTTAGCGCCTGGACTGATTCAGCATTTCGCGCCTTGACACTCCTACACAATCGGCATAGGGTTTCGGCTACCTTAGGGTTAGCCAGCAACCAGAGCACAGGCTCATCCGTGAATCTTCGCTACCACCTGCTCATTAGTACGCTAGTCGCGGCGTGTGTCTTCCCAAGTCTCACCGCGGCAGACGAGTCTCAGCAAGTCACAGACTCCAGAGCACAATGCGCTCGAGGTGCTGCAGCAGGGTGTCTCGATTTGGGCATGTCGTATGCCATCGGCAAAGGTGTGACACAAGACTTTGCTCAGGCAGCGGCATTCTTTCGTAAAGCGTGCGACGGGGGTGATGCGGACGCGTGTTCCGATCTGGGGTTGATGTATAAAAAAGGCGAAGGTGTGAAACAAAACCTTGCGGAGGCGGCAGATTGGTATCGCAAAGCGTGTGACGGGGGTGATGCGTGGGGGTGTGCCAATCTGGGTCTGATGTATAAAAAAGGCACCGGTGTGAAACAAGACTTCTTTCAGGCGGGCGAGGTGTTTCGTAAAGCGTGTCACGGAGGAGTTGCGGTCGGGTGTGCCAATCTTGGCCTGATGTTTGAATCAGGGGCAGGCGTCAAGCAAAGCAACTCGGACGCACTCAACTATTTTACGAAAGCGTGCGAGATGAAAAACGAGGTAGGGTGCGAGCACTACGCGCGAGTGAAGAGCAAGAAGTGACTCGCCAGACATGTGCTTATCTGCGCGCGGCTCGTAGTCGCCCCACGCAGACCCGCCTTGACACTCCTACGTAGTCAGCCTAGCGTTTCACCTACCGAACGGTTAGCCAGCAATCAGAGCAAAGGCTCTTCGATGAATCTTCGTTATCTGCTTCTCATTAGTTCGCTACTCACGGCGAGTATGTTTCAAAGTCTCTCGTCCGCACAATATCCTGCAGCTGAAAGACTCAGAGCACAATGTGACCGAGATAATGCGTTCGACTGTTTCAGCCTAGGGCTGATGTATGAAGATGGCCGAGGCGTCGAACAAGACTTGTTTGAAGCGGAAAAGTTGTTTCGTAAAGCGTGTGATAAGGGGTTGGCCAGAGGGTGTAGCAGTCTGGGTTGGATGTACGAGACCGGGACAGGCGTCACGCAAGACTTGTTTCAGGCGACAGAGTTCTATCGTAAAGCATGTGCTGGAGGAACCGCCATCCCGTTGATGGTCAATGAGACTGGGTGTTTCAATCTGGGCGTGATGTATGCGGATGGCAAAGGCGTCACGCAAGATTTCGTTCAAGCGGTAGCGTTTTATCGTAAAGCGTGTGACAGGGGGCATGCGAAAGCGTGTGGCAATCTGGGCGTGATGTATTTCAAAGGTAGCGGCATTACACAAGACTCCCTTCAGGCGGTCGAGTTGTTTCGTAAAGCGTGTGATCAAGGTGAGGCAACAGGGTGTAACAATTTTGGTGTAATGCATGAGCAAGGCGCAGGCGTCAGACAAAGCAACTCCGACGCTCTGAGCTTTTACGGGAAAGCGTGCGATATGAAGGACGAGAAAGGGTGCAAAAACTACGCACGAGTGAAGAGTCAGAAGTGACTCGCAAGACACGCGTATGTCTGCGCGCGTCGCGCAGCAGCCCCAACACAGCCCCGCCTTGACACGTCTACGCAATCGGCCTAGCCTATCGCTTACCGAACGGTTATCCACCAATCAGAGCAAAGGGTCGTCGATGAATCTTCGTTATCTGCTTCTTGTCAGCACGTTAGTGGGGGCATGTGTGTGTCCCAGTCTCGTGTTGGCAGACGAGTCTCAGGAAGTCAAAACATACAGAGCGCAATGCGACCGAGGCGAGTTGGCAGGGTGTGTCAATCTGGGTTGGATGTATGACAACGGCAACGGCG
>Ga0194131_10000884_pt1 | contig 52145 bp, 47 predicted proteins | sample TA2KigO120mmetaG_FD_148631 | JGI IMG/M metagenome (GOLD analysis project Ga0194131, IMG submission 148631) | Freshwater microbial communities from Lake Tanganyika, Tanzania - TA2015053 Kigoma Offshore 120m | ecosystem: Environmental > Aquatic > Freshwater > Lake | place: Tanzania: Lake...
ATCGACCGCAGGCACGGCGGCCATCACGGCATGCTGGGCGCGGGTCAGGCGTTCGGCGGCGGCGCGCCGGTCGATCGTCGTCACCTCGCCAGCGCTGACGACCTGCCGACCGTCGACGAATACGTCGCGCACGGCGCGGTCGGCGGCGGAAAAGACCAAGCCGCGCAGCGGATCGCGCGCCGGCTGCATGGCGGGATGATCGAGGTCGACCAGAACGAGGTCGGCCTTGGCGCCCGGAGCAATGCGCGCGAGATCGTCGCGGCCGAGCGCAGTCGTGCCGCCTACCGTGGCGGCGTGGAAAGCATCGGCGAGCTCGACCAGGTGGACGTCGCACGAGGCGATGCGCGACAGCACGAGAGCGGTGCGCAGCTCCTCCAGCATGTTGTGCGGCTGGGTGTCCGTGCCGAGCGCCATATTGATGCCAGCGCGGACGTAAGCGCCGAAGCTCTCCATGGTCTGGCCATAGCGCGAGAACACGGTCGGGCAATGCGCGACCGAAGTTTTCGTCTCGGCGAGCAGGGGAACATCGCGCCGGGACCACCAGCCGACCCAGGATTGACTGTCGACGAACATGGCGTGGCCGAGCAGGGTGTGCGGACCGAGCAATCCGATATCGGCCAGCCATTGCACAGGCGACTTGCCGTGACGCCGCGCCATCTCCTGGAATTCGACAACCGACTGGCTGCAATGGACCGTCAGAGGTAGGCCGCGCTCGACGGCGGCGGCGAGGCTATCGCGCAGGAGCGACTCGCTGCACGTGTCGACCTGGGCGGGCGAGACCATTCCCGAGAGGCGGCCCGAGGGATGCCGTGCGGCCGCGTCGACGACGGCAAGCGCCGCGGTGAAGGCGCGCCGACCGGCCGCCTCGTCCCACTCGTATTCGACCTGGTTTCCCCTGCGCACGACCCAGCGGGCCGATCGATACATGGGGGCGGCGACGGCGCGGATGCCGGTTGCCGCAAGCCCGTCGAGCCAGCCCTCGTAGGGCACGGCAAGATCGACGACCGTGGTTCCGCCGGACAGCAGGATCTCAGACACGGCCATGTCGGTTGCCGCACGGAAGCCCGCGACATGACCCTGGTCCGGGCTCATGGAATGGCCGACCAGGAAAACGGACTTCAGGTCATAGAGCGCGCTCATGTAGAGCGCCGGGTTGCCGAGCTCCTCGGTGATGCCGCGGCCGATGTTCTCGGACATGCAATGCGTGTGCACGTTGACCATGCCGGGCATGACCAGGCGGCTCGCGCCGTCAATGGCGACGTCGACCTGGCCGGCGAAGCCGGGACCGGCGTGGACGATGCGGTCGTCCTTGAAGGCGATGTCGACGTTGCGCCGGTAGACGTGACGCCGGGCGGTGGCGTCCCACAAAATCGCCCAGCCGGCGTTCCTGATGACGGTCGTGGTCATGTCGGTGGCGTCTCCTTGGCGCAGCGATTGGTCATGCCGCCGCCTCGCGCAGATGGCAGGCGACGAAATGGCCGGGCTTGGCCTGGCGCATCTGGGGCTCCTCCGCCCGGCAGCGCGCTTCTGCATAGGGGCAGCGCGTGTGGAAACGGCAGCCCGACGGCGGGTTGATCGGGCTAGGCACGTCGCCCGTAAGGATGATGCGCTTGCGCTGCACCTGCGGGTCGGGAACAGGTGCAGCCGACAGCAACGCCTCCGTGTAGGGATGCAGCGGGTTGGCAAACAGGCTCCGCTTGTCGGTAAGCTCGACGATCTTGCCCAGATACATCACCGCGATGCGGTGGCTGATGTGCTCGACGACCGCAAGACCATGGGCGATGAACAGGTAGGACAGGCCGAACTCCTTCTGCAGGTCCATCAGCAGGTTGATGACCTGGGCCTGGACCGAGACGTCGAGTGCGGAGACCGGCTCATCGCACACGATCAGACGCGGATTGAGGGCCAGCGCGCGCGCAATGCCGATGCGCTGGCGCTGGCCACCCGAGAATTCGTGCGGAAAGCGCCGCATCTGCTCCGGCTGCAGTCCGACCTTGCCGAGGACGCCGGCGACGCGCTCCTCGAGCTCGCTACCGCGGGCGAGACCATAGTTGCGCAACGGCTCGCCGACGATCTGGCCGACCGACATGCGCGGATTGAGCGATGAGTAGGGGTCTTGGAACACCACCTGGAGCTCGCGCCGGTAGGGCCTCATGCCCTGGCGGCTCAAGCGGTCAATGCGCGTACCGCGCAGCTTGATGGTGCCGGCGGTCGGCTGGATCAGGCCGAGGATTGCCTTGCCGGCCGTCGACTTGCCGCAGCCGCTTTCGCCGACGAGACCGAGCGTCTCACCCGCTCCCAGCGTGAAAGAGATGCCGTCGACGGCGTAGACCTGGCCGACGGTGCGGCCGAGCAGTCCCTTGCGGACGGGGAAGTGCTTCCGCAGACCTTCGACCTCGAGCAGAGGCGCCGCAGGCGTCGGCGCAGCATTCGCGGCAATCGGGTCGGTCATGCCGCGGCTAGCCGGTCGGCCTCGAAGCAGGCCACGATATGGCCTGCGGCGCGGGCGGCCAGGTCGGGCGCCTCGCGCCGGCAGCGCTCGGTCGCATGGGCGCAGCGCGGCGCGAAGGCACAGCCGACGATGGCCTGCGACAGCGAAGGCACGGTACCGGCGATTTCGGCCAGGCGGCGCTCGACGCCGTCGAGCGAGGAGCCGAGCCGCGGCACCGACGCCATCAGGCCGCGCGTGTAGGGATGTAGCGGCCGGGCGAACAACTCGACCACCGGCGCCTCCTCGACCTTGCGGCCGGCATACATGACGACGACCCGCTGGGCCATCTCCGCGACTACGCCGAGGTCGTGGGTGATCAGCACGATCGCCGCACCGGTCTTCGCCTTGAGCTTGCGCATAAGGTCGAGGATCTGCGCCTGGATGGTGACGTCGAGCGCGGTGGTTGGCTCGTCGGCGATGAGCAGCTTGGGATTGCAGGCAAGCGCCATGGCGATCATGACGCGCTGGCGCATGCCGCCGGACAGCTGGTGGGGATATTCGTGAATGCGCCGCTCGGGCTCGGCGATGTGGACGAGGCGCAGCATCTCCACGGTGCGTGCCTCGGCTGCATCGGAATCGAGGCCTTGGTGCAGGGTCAGCGTCTCGCCGATCTGCCGACCGACCGTGAGCACGGGATTGAGGCTGGTCATCGGCTCCTGGAAGATCATCGAAATCTCGTTGCCGCGAATCCGCCGCATGGCGGCCTCGTCGAGCCCGGCGAGGTCGACGCCTTGAAAACGAATGGTGCCGGCGACGATGCGACCGGGCGGATTGGGGATCAGGCGCAGGATCGACAGCGCAGTCACACTCTTGCCGCAGCCCGATTCGCCGACGATCGCCAGCGTCTCGCCGGGGGCGACGGCGCACGACACGCCGTCGACCGCGCGCACAACGCCGTCGCGTGTGAAGAAATGCGTTTTGAGAGCGTCGATTTCCAACAGCGGGCCGTCCGCATCCATGCCGGCGCTCCTACATGCGGCGCGCCAGACGCGGATCGAGCGCGTCGCGCATGCCGTCGCCGACCAGGTTGACGGCCAGCACGGTGATCGACAGGAAGATGCTCGGGAACAGGATGATGTAGTAGGCGATCTGGAAGATGCTGCGGCCCTCGGCGATGATGTTGCCCCAGCTCGGGACGTTGGGAGGCGTGCCGGCGCCGATGAAGCTGAGGATGGCCTCGGTGATCATCGCCGAAGCGCAGATGTAGGTTGCCTGTACGAGCAGCGGCGCCATGGTGTTGGGTAGGATGTGGCGGACCAGCGTGTTGACAAAGCTGGTGCCGGACGCTTCGGCCGCCTCGACGAAGGGCTGCTCGCGCAGGCTGAGCACGAGGCTGCGCACCAGGCGGGTGACGCGCGGGACCTCGGCGATGGTGATGGCGAGAATGACGTTCTCCACGCTGGCCTTGGTCAGCGCCATGAGCGCGATCGCGAGCAAGATCGGCGGAATAGACATCAGCCCGTCCATCACGCGCATGACGATCGAATCGGCAAGCCGTACGAATCCGGTGAGCAGCCCGATGGCGAGTCCGATGAGCGCGCTGAGGATGGCGACGCTGAGTCCGACGACGAGCGAAATGCGGGTGCCGTAGACGACGCGGCTGTAGACGTCGCGACCCAGCATGTCCGTGCCGAACCAGTAGACCTCCGAGGGCTTGCGCAGACGACGCGCCGGCGACAGGGCTTGCGGGTCGATCGTGCCGAGATAGGGCGCGAACAAGGCCGTCATGACGACGAGGACGAGCAGGGCGCTGCCGATCGCGATCGTCGGATGCCGGCGCAGGAACTCCCAGATCCGTGCGAGACGCGACGCGGGCGGGGTGAGCGGGACGTCGACGGCAGCCACACTCATCCGATCAATACCGGATGCGCGGGTCGAACAGCGTATAGCTGATGTCGACCATCAGGTTGATCAGCACATAGACCAGTGAGAACAGCAGAATTACGCCCTGGATGATCGGGTAGTCGCGGCGCAGGATTGCGTCGACCGTGAGCCGGCCGATGCCAGGGATGGCGAACACCGTCTCGGTCACGACCACGCCGCTGATCAGAAGCGCGATGCCGATGCCGATCACGGTCACGATCGGCACCGCGGCGTTCTTCAGCGCGTGTCCGATCAGCACCTGGTCGGTCGCCAAGCCCTTGGCATGGGCGGTGCGGATGTAGTCCTGGCTTAGCACCTCGAGCATGCTGGCACGCGTGATGCGCGCGATCAGCGCCATGTAGACCATGCCCAGCGCGATCGACGGCAGCACCAGGTGCTCGAGCATGACCCCGACGCCTTCCGACATGCTCTTGTAGCCCTGGACCGGCAGCCATTCGAGCGCCTGCGAGAACAGCATCACCAGGAGATAGGCAACGACGAAGACCGGCACCGAGAACCCGGCGACCGCGAACGCCATCACCGCGCGGTCGACCCAGGTCCCGACGCGCCAGGCCGCGATCACGCCCATCGGCACGGCGAACACCACGGTCACCAGCAGCGTGCACAGTGACAGCATCAGGGTCGGCTCGACGCGCTGGCCGATCAACCGGGTGACCGGCAGATTGGTGAAGATCGAGATGCCGAGGTCGCCGCGCAACACACCCCACAGCCAGGTGAAGAACCGGACATGGAACGGTTCGTCCAGACCGAGCTTGGCGCGGATACGCTCGATGTCCTCGTTGGTGGCGAGGTCGCCGGCGATGATGACGGCGGGATCGCCGGGCGTCAGGTAAAGCAGCGAAAAGACGAAAAGGGCGACCACCCCCATGACGGGAATGGTCGCCAGCAGGCGCCGGACGATGTAGGCGAACACGTACGATCGTCTGTCCGGCCTAGCTGCCTACTTCTTCTCGACGTTCCACAGGAAGGCCACGGGGGCGACGATGATGCCCTCGACGTTCTTGCGGAACGCGGTCGGCAGGATGAACTGCGCGGTCGGGATGTAGGGCACCGACTCGAAGGCGCGCGCCTGCATCTGGGCGGCGACCTTCTTTTGGGTGTCGAGGTCGGGCGCGTCGAACCAGGCGTTGCGCAGCTTCTCCATTTCCGGATCGGTCGGCCAGCCGAACCATGCCGGGCCGCCATGACCGCGGATCGCGGCGTTTTGCGCAGGGGTGGCGAGGTCGGGGCCGACCCACCAGGTGTGGAAGATGCTCCAGCCTCCGCGCTCGAGCGGCTCCTTGGACGAGCGTCGCGTGATGAGTGTGCCCCAGTCGCTGGCGGCGAGCTCGACATTGAGGCCGAGCTTGCGCAGCAGCTCGGTCGTGAGCAGCCCCTGTGCGTGCACGATCGGCTGGTCGGTGGCCGACAGGATGACGATTTTCTCGCCCTTGTAGCCTGCCTCCTTGATCAGCGCCTTGGCCTTGTCCATGTCGCGCTTGCCCAGCAGGACCTGCGTGCCGACGTCGCTCGCCATCGGCGTGCCGCAGGTGAAGTAGCTGGCGCAGATCTTGCCGTTCTTGGCGTCACCCGCGATCGCCAGCATGTAGTCGTTCTGGTCGACGACGTGGAGCAGCGCCTGGCGCATCTTCACGTTGTCGAACGGCGGCAGCGTGTGGTTGAACCGGATCATGCCGAGCGATCCCAGGGGATCGATGTTCTCGACCTTGATGTCTTTGTTCTTGTTGAGCAAGGGAACGAGGTCGACCGGCACCTGCTCCCACCAGTCGACCTCGCCCTTGTCGATGGCGGCCGCCGCGGTCGCGGTGTCGGGAATGTAGAGCCACTCGACACGGTCGACCTTGGCGACCTTGCCGCCCGATGCCCAGCTCGGCGGCTCCTTGCGCGGCACATAGTCGGTGTTCTTGACATAGACCACTTTGTTGCCCGGCACCCATTCGTTGGCGACGAACTTGAACGGGCCGGACCCGGTCGCGTCTTTGATCTGCTCGTTGGGATTAGTGTTGGCGATCCGCTCGGGCATGATGAACGGCGTGTTGCTCGACGGCTTCGACAGCGCCTCGAGGGTGAGCGCGAAGGGCTGCTTGAGCACGATCTTGAAAGTCTTGGCGTCGACTGCCTCCATCGCGGCTGTGCGCTCTATCAAGGTCTGGCCGATGACGTCACGCGCGCCCCAGCGCTTGATCGAGGCGATCACGTCGGCTGGCCGCACGGGCTGGCCGTCGTGGAACTTGAGGCCGTCGCGCAGTGTGAACGTGTAGGTCAGCTTGTCGGCGCTGACCGACCAGCCCTCGGCCATCTGCGGCTTGACGTTGAACTTCTCGTCCACGGCAAGCAGGGTGTCGTAGACCATGTAGCCGTGGTTGCGCGTGATATAGGCCGTAGTGAAGATCGGATCGAGAATGCGCAGGTCGGCCTGCGGTATGAACTTGAGCGTCTTGCCCGCGGACTGGGCCAGCGCGCCGGATGCGCCTGCCGCGATCGCTGCCGCGATCGCAGTCACACCCAGCAGGGCCTTGATCGGATGGGTCATGGTATCAGCCTCCTTGGTCCGGCAGCTTGGCCGCCGATTGTTCTGGTCTTCGCCCGACGGGCGAGTGGCCGGCGCCGTCGCCCGCACGGCCGTGTCTGAGCCTAGCAAGGGCCGGGCCAAACCGGGACTCAAAAAGCGCCGCCCCCGCGCAGGAAATCAAAGTCGCAGCCCTGATCGGCCTGCAGCACGTGGTCCATGTAGAGCTTGCGGTAGCCGCGCGTCGGCGCCGAGGGCCGCGGCGGCAACGCATTGCGCCGCCGGCCGAGCTCGTCCTCGGCGACCATCAACTCGATGCGCCGGTCGCGCACGCTGAGCTTGATGCGGTCGCCGGTCCTGACCAGCGCCAGCGGCCCGCCGTCGGCGGCCTCGGGCGTCACGTGCAGCACGATCGTGCCGAAGGCCGTGCCGCTCATGCGCGCGTCGGAGATGCGCACCATGTCCTTGACGCCCGCCTTGGCGAGCTTGCCCGGGATCGGCAGGTAGCCCGCCTCGGGCATGCCGGTGCCGCTCTTGGGCCCGGCGTTCTGGAGCACGAGGAAATCCTGCGGCGTGACGTCGAGTCCGGGATCGTCGATGCGCGCCGACAGGTCTTCGAGCGAGCTGAACACGACGGCGCGGCCCTCGCTCTCGAACAGCTTGGGATCGGCCGCAGAACGCTTGAGGATGGCGCCGCGCGGTGCCAATGAGCCAAAAAGCGCCACCAGCCCGCCATAGGGCAGGAAGGGTTCGCTGCGTGGCCTGACGATGTTGCGGTCGACATATCCCGCCGGCGCCGACAGGCGCTGGCCCAGGGTCTCGCCGGTCACGGTCATGCAGTCGAGATGCAGCAGCGGCTGCAGCTCGCGCAGCACGGCGCCGACGCCGCCCGCCGCGTTGAAATCCTCCATGTAGTACTGGCCGGTCGGCTTGAGGTCGACCAGGACGGGCGTCGTGTCGCTGAGCTCGTTGAGGCGCTTCAGCGAGATCTCGATGCCGCGCCGGCCGGCGACGGCCGCCAGATGGATGATCGCGTTGGTCGAGCCGCCGATCGCCAGCAGCATGCGCAGCGCATTCTCGACCGATTGCGGCGTGATGATCCTGTCCGGCGTGAGGCGGCTCTTGGCGAGTGCCATGGCCGCGGCACCGGACGCCTCGGCGGCGCGCAACCGGTCGGCATGGACGGCGGGAATGGCGGCGGTGCCCGGCAGCGCCATGCCCAGGGTCTCGGCGATGCACGCCATGGTGCTGGCCGTGCCCATGACGGCGCAGGTGCCGGCGGTGACCGCGAGGTTGCCCTCAATGGCACGGATGCGCAGCGCGTCGATCGTGCCAGCGCGAAACTGCGCCCAGAAGCGCCGACAATCCGTGCAGGCGCCCAGGCGCTCGTTCTCGAAGCGCATGGCCATCATCGGCCCGGCGATGAGCTGGATCGCGGGCACGTTGGCAGAGGCGGCCCCCATGAGCTGGGCCGGCACCGTCTTGTCGCAGCCGCCGACCAGCACGACGGCGTCGAGCGGCTGGGCGCGTACCATCTCCTCGGTGTCGATCGACATGAGGTTGCGGTACATCATGCTGGTCGGGTTGAGGTAGACCTCGCCCAGCGACACCGTCGGAAAATCGAGCGGCAATCCGCCAGCCGCGAGCACGCCGCGCTTGACCGCATCGATCAGCTCGGGGAAGTGGCGGTGGCAGTTGTTGATGCCGCTCGCCGAATTGGCGATGCCGATCACCGGCCGCTGCAGCATGGTCTCCGAATAGCCCATCGAGCGCGCGAAGGAGCGGCGCAGATAGAGTGAAAAATCGGGATCGCCGTAGTTGGTCAGGCCGCGCGCGAGGCCGATGGGGTTGTCGGTGGTCATGGTGCTCCGTGTTTCACTGAGGTTCGGTCATGTGAATTCATCGCTGGAATCAGGGCCCAATCCAAAGCGCTTCCCCTCACCCTCCCGCTTCGCGGGCCCCTCCCTCTCCCCCAAGGAGAGGGGATAGCAAGGGAGCACTCCGTACAAACCCTCTCCTTGGGGGAGAGGGTAGGGTGAGGGGAAGCGTTCAAGGCAGCGAGTCATGCATTCAGGTCGTCAACATCGCTGATCACTCCGCCGCCTTGGCATCGTGGCGGCGGACGCGGTGGCGGTTGGCGTTCTTGTAGCCGAGCGCATCCTCGGCGATGAGGATGCGCTGCACATTGGCGGCACCTTCGCCGACATTGAGCATGTTGATGTAGGCCGTGAAGTACTGGACCTTGTATTCGTCGGCCAGCGCATAGCCGCCATGGATCTCGGCAACCGCCTGCGCGGCGTGCCGTGCGGCCTGGGAGGCGAGGTACTTGGCGCGCGCGGCGGCCCGCGTCGCGGGCTCGCCCTGGTCCATCAGCCAGGCCATGCGCTGGGTCATCAGGCGCGCGGCCTCGACGTTCACGGACATGTCGGCGATCAGGTGCTGGATCATCTGGTAGCGTCCGAGCGCATGGCCGCCGACCACGCGCTCCGTGGCATAGCCGGTCGAGGCATCGAGGCAGGCCTGGGCCAGGCCGACGAGGCGCGCCGCGACGGTCAGCCGGCCATAGTCGAGTGCGTTCATCGCGACCTTGAAGCCTTCGCCTTCCTGACCCAGCCGGTTCTCGACCGGCACCTCGAAATCCTCGAGGAAGACGGCGTTGCTGCGCAGGATCGAGGACAGCGACTTCATCGGGATCGGGTTGGCGGTGAAGCCCTTGCCCGATTTGGGCTCGACAATGAAGGCGGTGACGCCGCGATGACCTGCCGACGGGTCGGTCTTGGCGAACAGCACGCCGGCGTCGCAGGCGTCCGCGAAGGTGATCCACATCTTCGAGCCGTTGAGCACGTAGCGGTCGCCCTTGCGCTCGGCTCGCGTCTTCATCGAGCCGGCAGCATCGGATCCGCCGCCTGTCTCGCTCAGCGCGAACATGCCGATCTTGCGGCCGGCGATCAGATCGGGCACGAAGCGCCGGATCTGCGCCTCGCTGCCCCAGTTGAGGATAGTGAAGGGGCAGGTCATGGCCTGCATGTTCATGCAATAGCCGAACTCGGGCCGGAACCTGCTGATCTCCTCGGCGATCACGGCGACCGCGAGGAAGCCGAGCGCCGAGCCGCCGACCGATTCCGGGAAGGCCGCGCCGAACAACCCGGCCTCGCCCATCTTGCGCACGAGGTCGCGCGGGAATTCGCCCCGGTGCTCGCGCTCGGCCATGACCGGCTCGATCTCCGCGGCGATCAGGCGGCGCACGCTGTCGCGCACGTCGTTCAAATGAGAGGGCAGCTCGAAATCCATCGGCGCCGAGGATAGCCGGTCGGCGGGGACAGGGCAAAAGCGGAGACGCACTGGGATTGGGCACCGTAGGGGCTCAGCATGCTGAGTCCTACATGCATCGAACCCATTGTTTTTGGATGCGGCAGGCGGCAAAATGCGCGACCAATCCAGTGAAAGCGGGGAATATGGCATGGCGCGCGGTGGCAGCGGAAAGCGGAAATCGGCACAATCGATCAGAAGCCTGGCCGAGCAGGGCGTGCGCTACGGCCTGGCGAGCTACGTCGACATCCATGGCCGCAGCAAGGCCAAGTGCGTGCCGATCGATCATTTCGACCGCATGCTCAAAGGCTCCGAGCTGTTCACCGGCGCCGCCCTCGACGGCGTGCCGCAGGAGGTGAACGACGATGAGGTCGCGGCCATGCCGGATCTTGCCCATGCCATGGTCATGCCCTGGCAAAGCGACATCGCCTGGTTTCCGAGCGATCTCTGGCTCAACGGCAAGCCGTTCGAAGCGTGCTCGCGCAACATCCTGAAGCGGGCGACCAGGAAGGCCGCCGATCTCGGCTACATCTTCAATCTCGGCATCGAGACCGAATTCTACATCTTCCGTGAGAACGCCGACGGCAGCGTGGCGCCCGGCACGGTGCGCGACGATCTGGACAAGCCGGCCTACGACGTGCGCCAGCAGCTCAACTCCATGCCCGTGCTCGACCAGATCGTGAGCTCGATGAACAAATTGGGCTGGGACGTGTACTCCTTCGACCAGGAGGACGCGACCGGCCAGTTCGAGACCGACTTCGCCTATTGCGACGCCCTGCTGATGGCCGACCGCTTCACCTTCTTCCGCCTGATGGTCGGCGAGATCGCCAGGATGCACGGGCTGTTCGCGAGCTTCATGCCCAAGCCCTACGGTCACCGCACCGGCAGCGGCGCGCACTACAACATGTCGCTCGCCGACATCCGCACGGGCAAGAACCTGTTCGAGGATGCCAAAGACAGGCGCGGCTGCGGCCTGTCAAAGCTCGGCTATCACTTCATCGCCGGCGTGCTCGCCCATGCCAACGCGATCTCCGCGGTCATCGCGCCGACCGTGAACAGCTACAAGCGGCTGATCGCGCGCGGCAGCATGTCGGGCTTCACCTGGGCGCCGATCTTCGCCTGCTACGGCAACAACAACCGCACCAACTTGCTGCGCATCCCCATGGGCGGCGGGCGCATCGAATGCCGCGCCGCCGACATCGCGTGCAACCTCTACCTCGGTGCCGCGATGGTGCTGACCGCCGGCCTCGAGGGCATCCGCAAGAAAATGGATCCGGGCGAGCCGCACCGCGAGAACATGTATCTGCACGACGAGAAGACGTTGAAAAAGCTCAAGGTCGAGAAGCTGCCGCGCACCTTGGGCGAGGCGGTCGAGGCTTTCGCGGCTGATCCGCTCGGCCGCGAGGTGATGGGTGATCTGATGTTCGAGACCTTCGTGAAGTTCAAGGCGCAGGAATGGATCGAGTATCACAGCCACGTCTCCGACTGGGAGATTAAGCGCTACCTGCGTTTCTTTTGAGTGCCTGAGGTCTCAGATCAGTACTCGGCGTAAATCTCGATGATGTTGTCTTCGGGGTCGCGGAAAAACAGCGTGCGGTGACGCCAATCCGGGAGATCGGTCGGCCCCCTGAGAATGGGTACGCCGTGAGCGACCAGCTCGGCGTGGCAGGCATCGACCGACGGAGGCGGTACGCGAAACGCAAGCTGGATGGCGGCAGATCCCGGCACTGACTTGCCGTCGTCGCAGACCGCCCATTTGCCGCGCGGCCGCAGCGTCAAGAGCGTCGCGCCGACGCGAAAGCTGACCCAACGCTCACGTTCGGTCTCGATCGGAAACTTCATGACATCGCGGTAGAAGGCGCGCGTTTCAGCCATCCTGTTGCACAGTAGGACGGCATGGTCGAGGCTGCGGATCTGGCTCAGGCTCACCGGACTTTTCCTCGAGACTTGCGGCGCGGCTTCGGCCGGGCTGGCTTCAGCGGTCCCGGCACCGCCGGCCACTTCTCGGCCAGCGCTTTCCGTACGAAGTCCGTCGTGTCCTCGACCAGCATGTCCAAGAGCGCTTTGCCGGCGCGCGCCGAAGAGCCCCGTGGCCGGCCGACGACGCCCGACCGCGTCGTCGCGGGCATGTCGTAGGACCAGACGAGGCCGGGGGTCACGTCCTCCTCGTCGACCGCGCGCGCCGGGCGGACCATCTCCGGTCGGAGATGCATGAGCAGCGAGGTCTCGCCGTCATTGGCATGGAAGTCGTCGGCATCGGCGCTATAGCGCTTCTGCACGCGCGGCGACACGAAGAACATGGTCAACACGCGGAAACGGCAGCGCGGAAATTCGTGCCGGAGCTGGAGCCGTGCGCTGTCGAGCGGCGGCTGGTTCGGCCCGTTGCCCGACAGCATGATCAGCCGGCGGAAGCCCGAGGCGACGACCCATCGCCCGATCTCGACCACCACCTGGGTCATGGTTTGCGGGTGGAGCGACAGCGTGCCCGGCCATCGGCTGGTGTGTCCAAGCGACAGCCCGTAGGACAGCGTCGGCAGAACGACCGCGCCGGTCGCGGCCGAGACGCGCCAGGCGAGAGCCTCGGGCGATACGCTGTCGGTGCCGGTCGCGAGGTGGGGACCGTGCTGCTCGGTGGCGCCGACCGGCAGGATCGCCAGATCCATGCCGGCGCGCACCGTCGCGGCAATCTCCGTGCTGGTCATCAACTCCCAGCGCCGCGTCTTGTCGGTCGTCATGCATTCCCCCTGGTTTTCCGGTAGCGGCACGGCATGCCGTGCCCCTACGGCACATCGCTTCGCAGCAGGCTATGTCACCGCCTCAGCTCCGGCCAGATGATCAGTACCAGGGCCACGGCGACGACACCCTGGATCGCCAGCGCGAGCAAGGCGCCGCGCGTGCCGAGCTGGGCGGCCAGGAAGCCGATATAGAGAATGCCCAATGGCATCGCGCCGATGCAGGTCGAGAGCGCGCCCATGATGCGCGGCCGCAGGCCGGGCGGCGCCAGGCTGTAGACCAGCGTGCTCTGCATGGAGGCGAAGCCGGCAACGCCGAGGCCGCTCAGCGTCAGCACGATCAAGGCCGATTCGAAGCTGTGCGACAGCGCGAAGAGCAGCACGGAGATCGCGATGGTCGACGAGCCGACCACGTAAAGCCGCATATAACCGGCCGGACGGATGAGCGGCGCAATGAACATGGCGCCGATGACGGCGCCGACGCCCTCGGCGGCCATGAGGACGCCGATCGGGAACGGCTCGAGTCCCATCTCGTCGCGGCCGATGACCGGAATGAGCGCGTTGTAGGGAAAGACCAGCAGGTTGAGCACGAAGGTGAGCGCCAAGGTGCCGGCGATGGCGCGGTCGGCGAGCGCGTGGCGCAGGCCTTCGAGGATGCTGTCGAGCATCCGCATCGGTGGCGCGCCGCTCAGCTCGCTGCGATGGCTGATCGGCAGGGCGGCGATTGCCGCAAGGGCGTAGAACAATCCGACCACGAGAAAGGAGCCGTGCAGGCCGAGGAACTGGTAGATCAGTCCGCCAGCGATGGGACCGAGGAAGCGCGTGAGATTGTTGGTCGCCGAGTCGACCGTCATGGCCGCGCCCAGCCGGTCGATGCCGGCGATCTCCGCCATGACCGTGCGGCGGACCGACATGTCGGCTGCCCAGTAAAGGCCGTTGAGCATCGCGCCGATTGCGATGTGCCACAGCTCGATCCAGCCAGCCAGCGCCAGCAGGCCGAGGACGGCGTTGCTGATGGCGAGCATGATCATGGCGGCGATCAGCAGCCGCCGCCGGTCGAAGCGCTCGGCGATCGCGCCGGCGTAGGCGCTCACGAGCAGCATGGGCAGGGACCGCAAGGCGGTCATCAGCGCCACCGCAAAGGCCGAGCCGGTCAGGTCGAAGGTGTAGATGCTCATGGCCAGCACTTCGAGCCAGCGCATGGTCCAGATCACGCCGCCGACGAACCAGACGCGCCGGTAATCGGCGCTGCTGAGCAGGTTTCGAATCGGTCGATGCGGCGCAGCAGCCGTCATGATCTGGGACACAGGGGAGGGCCGTTTCGGAACGCCGGCCCGTTCGGGGCGTCACGATCATAGGGGCAACGGGCCGCCGGCCCATCATGGAATTTGCTGGGGCCCCGTTCGTCGTTTCGATACGCCGGGCCAAGTCAGGCTATGCTGCGCGACGGAGGAAGGATGCCGACAGCCAGTCTCGTCGCCGATATCGGCGGTACAAACGCGCGTTTCGCCCTGGCCGAGGGATTGTCGGTGCGGGACGGTCAGACCTATGCGGTTCGCGACCACGGCCAGCCCGTCGACGCGATCCGCCGCTACCTGGACTCGGTTTCGGTCCGTCCGTCGCGCGCCTGCCTCGCGGTCGCCGGTCCGGTGATGGACGGCAACATTCCCATGACCAACAGTACATGGCGCTTCGACCGACGGGGGCTTGCCGCGGAACTGAACCTCGACGAGCTGGTGCTGATCAACGATTTCGAGGCTCAGGCGCTGGCCCTGCCCCATCTTGGCGACAAAGACCGCATGGCAGTCGGTGGCGGCCGGGCAACCGAGGGCGGACTGCGCCTGGTGGTGGGCGCCGGCACGGGCTTTGGCGTGGCCGGTCTCGCGCGCCATGGTGAACGATGGCATGCGCTGGACGGGGAGGGCGGCAATATCGCCTGGGCGCCTCTGAACGCGCGCGAGCGCGCGGTGCACGACGTCTTCGTCGGCAAGCTGCTCGATGGCGGACGCGTGCGCGTCGTGTGCGAGGACGTGTTGAGCGGCATCGGCCTGCGCCGGCTCTATGCGGCAATCGCGACCCTCGAATCGGTGCCGGGCGACGATTTGCCGGAGCCGGAGATCATCGCACGCGCCCGGGCGCGCGCGTGTCCGATCTGCGCCGAAGCGATCGATCTGTTCGCTGCCGTGCTAGGTGCCACGGCCGGCGACCTGGCCCTGGTCATGGGCGCGCGGGGCGGTGTTTATGTCACGGGAGGCGTCATCGCGGGGCTTCTCGACCTGCTCCCGGCCAGCCCATTCCGGTCACGCTTCGAGGAGAAGGGGCAGGTCGCGCACTATGCGCGAGCGATCCCGACCTGGATCGTGACCGCGCCGGACACCGGCCTGCTCGGCGCCGCTGCGCGCCTGGCAGCAGACTGAAGCAACTGAAGAGGGGGAGTTTCATGGCGCGTGCACGACTGCGCGAACTCGGCATCACCGTCGGTCAGCTGACGCCGGGCAGCCTCAACGCAATCACCGATGTTCCGGGCGTGCGGGTCGGCTATGCGACGCTCGTCGCCGACGCGCCCCATGTCATTCGCACCGGCGTCACCATGGTCTGGCCGGCCGACATGGACATCTGGACGAACTACGTCTTCGCCGGCTCGCATTCCTTCAACGGCAATGGCGAAATGACCGGCCTCGTCTGGATCGCCGAGCAGGGGCTGCTCGGCGCACCGATCGGCATCACCAATACCTACGATGTCGGCACGGTCAGGGACGCGATCACCGCCTACGCGGTCGCCAAGGGAGCGCCGCAGGATTTCCACCTGCCCGTGGCGGCGGAAACTTATGACGGAAGGCTGAGCGACATCGCGACCTTCGCGGTCAAGAAAGAACTCGCCTTCGAGGCGCTCGACAAGGCGACCGGCGGCCACATCGCGGAAGGCAATGTCGGCGGCGGCACCGGCATGATCGCCCACGAGTTCAAGGGCGGGACCGGCACGGCCTCGCGCGTGGCGACCGCCGGCGGCGAGCGCTACACGGTCGGCGCGCTGGTCCAGGCGAACTACGGCCAGCGCGAGCTGCTACGCGTCGACGGCGTGCCGGTCGGCAAGGAAATCCCGATCAAGGACATTCCCTCGCCAAGGCGCGGCAGGGGCCTAGCCGGCGCGGGCGACCAGCCGGGCCCAAGTCCCGATGGCGGCGGCTCGATCATCGTCGTGCTGGCGACCGATGCGCCGCTTCTGCCGATCCAGTGCCAGCGCTTGGCGCGCCGCGCGACCACCGGCCTCGCCTGGGTCGGCGGCATCGGGTCGAACGGCAGCGGCGATATCTTCATCGCCTTCTCGGTCGGCAACCGCGTGCGCCACGGCGAGCCGGTCAGCAATGTGCGCATGATCGCGCCCGACGCCATGACCGCGCTGTTCCAGGCAGCCGCCGAGGCGACCGAGGAGGCCATCCTCAACGCCATGACCATGGCCGAGACGACTGTCGGGAACAAGGGCGTCACGGCCCATGCCCTGCCGCTCGACCGGCTGCAGGAGATCATGCGCAAGTACCGGCGGCTCTGATCGATGCGGTACATCTCGCGCGACGATGTCGATGCGCTGAAGCTGGGAATTGCCGACATCGAGACGGCGCTGGTCGAGGCGTTCCTGGCGAGCCGCAACGGCGCCATCGTCGGCAAGCCCAAGTCGAACATTCTCAGGTCCGATGGCATCTTCCTGGTCGGCGCGCTGGCGAGCTGGGCCGAGCGCGGTCATGGCGTCTTCCACAGCATCATGGGCACAACGCCGGACAAGGTGCCGCCGGGTGCGCCGCACTACACGACCCTCCAAGTTCTGTCCGACTACCACGCTGGGACGCCGCTGGCCATCGTCGACGGTTCCTTCACGTCGACCATGCTGCCGGTCGGCGTGACCGCTTTGACGGCGCGTCGCCTCGCGCGGGCCGATAGCAGAGTCATCGCCATGATCGCGGCGGGATTGCAGGCCCGGGTCAATCTGGCCGCGCTGGTGGATCTGTTTCCGCTTCGGGAGGTACGCATCGTGAGCCGGACGGAGCAATCGGCGCGCACCTTCGCGGCCGAGGTCGAGTTGCGCGGATTGCGTGCCGTGGTGACGCATGATGCGGAGACTGCGGTGCGCGGTGCGGACATCATCGTGTCGAGCGTGCCGGGTGCTCCCGGCATGTCACCCTTTCTCGATCCGGCCTGGGTTTCGGCCGGCGCCTATGTCAGCGCCGTGGACGTCGGCCGGAGCTGGAAGCCCGGCTTCGAACGTTTCGAGCGCACGGTGGTCGATGACCGGGTGCAGGCCGAGGTCATGCACCGCGAAGGACGCCTCGCCTGGGCCGGGCCATTCGACACGGAGATCCCGGAACTGCTGGCGGGAGCCCGACCGGGTCGCGAGCGCGCGACCGATCGCATTGCATTTATCCATCCCGGCAACATCGTCGGCATTCTTGCATTCACCGAGCTGATCTACCGGAAGGCCGCGTCCCGCGGCCTCGGCCAAGTACTTGGGCAGGCGCTGGGCGAGCGGCCGAACCATCACGCAGCCGTGTGATGTATCCGGGGGCGAACCTGATAAACTAGGCTCTCCGGGCATCAGGAGGTGTCTGCAGGATGACCACGTTTCGCGCAATGATGACCGCCGCTGCCATGCTGATCTTGGCTGGCGCGGCGAGCGCCAGCGACGCCGGCAAGCCGACCGCGACAGCGACTTTCGCCGGCGGCTGCTTCTGGTGCATGGAGCCGCCCTTCGACAAGCTCGACGGGGTCATCTCCACGACGTCGGGCTATATCGGCGGCATGCGTCAGAATCCGACCTACAAGGAGGTCACATCGGGCACGACCGGGCATACCGAAGCCGTCCAGGTCGTCTACGACCCGACCAAGGTGACCTATGAGAAGCTGCTCGACGTGTTCTGGCGCAACATCGATCCGCTGACGCCCAATGCGCAGTTCTGCGACCATGGCAGCCAGTATCGCTCCGGCATCTTCGTGCACGACGACGCGCAGAAGAAGCTTGCCGAGGCCTCGAAGGAAGCCCTCGCCAACTCAGGTCGCTTCAAGCAGAAGATCGTGACCGAGGTCACGACAGCGACCACGTTCTGGCCGGCCGAGGACTATCACCAGGACTACTACAAGAAGAACCCGCTGCAGTACCGCTTCTACCGGCACAGCTGCGGGCGTGACCAGCGGCTCAAGGAGCTGTGGGGAACCGAACCGTCGTCCTAGACTTCGGGTCGAGAGGGTCGGGAGTTGCCGCCTATCTACCTGATGCATCGCCGCCATCGGCGATGCCGTTGAGGTAGTGCTCCCAGACCGTCAGGTTGACGCGGCACGCCTCGACGACGCGCTCCGCCATGCCGAGCCGCTCCGCGTGGTCGGCGACGGCTTGCCAGCCGAGGTTGGAATGGGCGATGTCGGCCGCTTCGTGGATGCCGAAGAAATCGAGCTGTGCATTGGTCAGGCCGAACAGGCGCCGCCAGCGGTGGCGCTCCAGGCCGAACCAGCCATGGCGCTTCATGACGCCGGTGCCATAGCCGGGCGTATTGGCCCGCTCGGCGCAGACATTGGCGATCAGCCCCTCGAGCCAGTACCGGTTGCTCATGAGTGCGTCCCAGGCAAGCCAGGCCAGCCGCGTCGACGCCAGCGGCTCGGCCCTGCGGATGGCGCGCCTGGACATGCCGATGGTGACGCCGAGATCCTCCAGGATCGCCCAATGCGGCTTGCCGTGCCCGTGTTCGTCGTCGGCGATGATCTCCTGGGCGCAGGCCTTGATGATGCCGATCTTGATGTCCCAGATCGGGCAATTGGTCGCGACGCGCAGCTTGAGCACGGAATTGCGTTGGCGGCTGTTGAGCCGGTGCTGCATGACGAACATGCGCGCCCGCCCGCGCGTCATCGGCTCGCGGAAGAAGCGGGTGCGCCGGCAGAAATCATCGACCTCGGCGTCGAGCCGGCGGATCACGCTCCGAGCGCTCATTGATGCATCCTGGGACCGAGGGATGCTTGCCTCACGCCCCACCGGAACCCTCCCCCGCGCGGCGCGCAGGGGAGGGGGTGGAGGTTCTGACTAGTTCGACGACGCGGCCATGCCCTTCTGGATGCCTGGCCGGGCCGACATGCGCTCGAACCACTTGAGCAGATTGTTGAGGCCGCCCGCCTTCTCGATCATCGCCTTGCGGCCGGCGACGATCGGGTAGAGCGCGATGTCAGCGATCGACAGCTCGCCCGCGAGATACTCGGCTTCGCCGAGTCGGCGATCGGATTCGCGCAGGTGGTTGATCAGGCGCTTCTCGAACAGCTCGACCGCGCTCGCCGGCTTGTCCGGCAGATTGCCGGTCGCGAAGATCGCGCCGCTCGCCGGCGCCACGTCGGTCGAGGTGTGCATGAACCAGCGATAGGCCTGGGCGCGCTTCTCGGGATCCTTGGGCAGCAGCTTGCCCGATTTCTCCGCACAGTAGAGGACGATGGCGCCGGACTGGGTCAGCACGATGCGCTTGCCGCCCGGGCCCTCCGGATCGACGATCGACGGGATCGCGCCCAGCGGATTGATCTTGAGATAGTCAGGGTTCTTGTGCTCGCCTTTGGCCAGGTTGTACTTGGTTACCTTGTACGGCAATCCGCATTCCTCCAGCGCAATGGCGGCGCGCTGGCCGTTGCCGGTGGGGCCGGTATAGAGCTCGATCATGACGCTGGTTTCCTTCTGGGGACTCCTTGAGGGTAAAAGACTGCCACGCCGCGATGGCGCTGCCAATCAGGCTCCGTGCAGATGGCATGCAACGCCGCGGCCTTGACCGACCATGCGCCATTCCGGATAGGCCTGTCGGCATTTGTCCATCACATGCGGGCAGCGCGTGTGGAAATGGCAGCCGGCCGGCGGATTGACTGCGGACGGCACCTCGCCCGCGATGCGTGCCGGCGCCACGCGCACCTCGGGATCGGGTACCGGCGATGATTCGCGCAGCATGCGTGTGTAGGGATGCAGCGGATCGTCGAAAATGGCGGGCACCGGCCCGGTCTCAACGATGCGGCCGAGGTACATGACCGCGATCGACTGGCAGAACCAGCGCACCACGCCCAGGTCGTGGGATATGAAGATGTAGCTGAGTCCGTGCTTGTCCTGCAGTCCGCGCAGCAGCAGCAGGATCTGCGACTGGATCGACACGTCGAGCGCGGAGACCGGCTCATCGGCGACGACGAGCTCGGGCGACACGGTGAGCGCGCGCGCGATGCCGATGCGCTGGCGCTGGCCGCCGGAGAACTCGTGCGGAAAGCGCCAGCGCGCGTCGGGCGGCAGGCCGACCTCGGCGAGCAGCGCCTCGACGCGCGCGTCGATCTCGGCCGAGTCGCCCAGGCCATGCACCTGCATCGGCTCGGCCAGTGCCTTGCCGATCATGCGCCTCGGGTTGAGCGAGGCGTAGGGGTCCTGGAAAACGATCTGCATCTTGCGGCGCAACAGGCGCAGTCGCTCCTTGCCGGCCTCGAGTACGTCCTCGCCGGCATAAGTCACGCCACCGCTGTCGGGCTCGATCAGGCGCAGCACGCAGCGCCCGGCCGTCGATTTGCCGCAGCCGGACTCGCCGACCAGGCCGAATGCCTCGCCGCGGTTGACCGTGAACGAGATCTCGTCGAGCGCCCGCACCGTCACGGTCTCGGGATTGGGAAAGCCACGCTTCTGGGTGAAGAACTTCTTCAGGCGCTCGACGGCAAGCAGGATCTCGGCCATGTCGTCTACGCTCCGGCCCGGACAACGCAGCGAACGTGGTGACCGGACCGGCCTGCAAGTGGCGGCGGCGCTGCCTCGCAGCGCGGCTCGCGCAGCGGGCAGCGTGGCGCGAAGCGGCATCCCGGGGGCATGGCCGAGATCGACGGTACCTGGCCTTGGATCGTCTCCAGCTCGGCGATGTTGCGGTCGACCCGGGGTATCGAGCGCATCAGCAGCTCGGTATAGGGATGCGTCGGTCGCCGGAACAGCTCGCGGACGGTGGCGATTTCGACGATCTCGCCGGCATACATGACGGCGACCCGGTCGGCGATCGCGGCCACCACGCCCAGATTGTGCGTGATGAACACCATGGACATGCCGTAGGCGGTCTTGAGCTCGGCGAGCAGCGCCAGCACCTCGGCCTGGATGGTGACGTCCAGCGCGGTGGTCGGCTCGTCGGCCAGCAGCACCTGAGGCCGGCAGGCCAGCGCAATCGCGATCATGACGCGCTGGCGCATGCCGCCGGAGAATTGATGGGGATAGTCGGCAAAGCGGCGTCGTGCCGACGGGATCTTGACCTGCTCCAGCAGGTCGAGCGCCATGCGGTCGGCCTCGCGCCCGCTCATGCCGCGATGGTAGAACAGCGCCTCGGCGACCTGAAAGCCGACGGTCAGCACGGGGTTCAGGCTGGTCATCGGCTCTTGGAAAATCATGGAGATGCGGTCGCCGCGGATGCGGCGCATGGCCTCGTCGTCGAGCTGCGTCAGGTCCTCGCCCTCGAACCAGATATGCCCGCCAGCGATGCGCCCGGCTGGCTTCGGCACCAGGCCCATGATCGAGAGCGCCGTCATGCTCTTGCCGCAGCCGGACTCGCCGACCAGCGCCAGGGTCTCGTGGCGTGCCAGGTCGAAGCTGACGTCGCGCACTGCCGGATGCCACGCACCGCCCGAGCGGAACGAGGTCGTCAGGCTCTCGACGCGCAGAATGGGCCCAGGGGTGTCAGAAGTGCTGGCCGCGCCAGCTTTCACCGCGGTTGTCATGCCGGCTCATTCCCCGCCGCGGAGCTTGGGGTCGACGGCGTCGCGCAGTCCATCGCCCAGCATGTTGAGCGCGAAGATGATGAGCAGGATGGCGAGGCTCGGGAAGATCGACAGCCAGGCGCTGTCGAGGATCACCTCGAAGCCCTCGCGCACCATGCCGCCCCAGCTCGGGATCGGCGGCTTCAGGCCCAAGCCGATGAAGCTGAGCGAAGCCTCGACGCGGATCGACGTGGCGAGCCACAGCGTTCCCAGCACGAGGATCTCGGCCATCACGTTCGGCAGAATATGCACGACCATGATGCGCAGATCCGAGAAGCCGAGCGCGCGGCAGGCTTCGATGAAATCGCGCTGCTTGATGACGATGGTCGGCGCGCGCGCGATGCGCGCGAACGGCGCAATGGCAGTCAGAGCGATCGCGAATATCAGGTTGCCCATGCTGGGTCCGAGCACGGCCACGATCATCAGGCCCATGATGAGCGACGGGAACGACATCAGCACGTCCATGACCTGCATGACAGCCAGGTCGACGCGCCCGCCCACATAGCCGGACACGATGCCGATGGCGCTGCCGATGATCATGGCGGACACGGTCGCAACCGATCCGATGACCAGCGAATAGCGCGCGCCGTGCAGCAGGCGCGAGAGGATGTCGCGCCCGAAGGCATCGGTGCCGAACCAGTAGGTCGCATCCGGGCCTTTGAGGCGGTCGATGATGTGCTGCTCGTACGGATCGAACGGCGCGATGACCGGCGCCAGTACGGCGAACAGCACGATCGCCAGGAACACGCCGAGGCCGATCCACGACGTGATGTTGGTGTTGAAAGCGCGGCGCAGCTCGCGCAGCGCATGGACGAAGCCGCGGCGCGGCGCGGCGATGGCGGCGCCCCGGCTCATCCGTGCTTCACCCGCGGGTCGATGAAGCCGTAGGTCAGGTCGGTGACCAGGTTCACGACAACAATGAGGAAGGCGTAGACCACCATCAGACCCTGCAGCATGGTGTAATCGCGCTGGTTGAGCGCGCTGACGATGAGCTTGCCGAGGCCAGGGCGGTTGAACACGATTTCGGTCAGCACCGAGTTGCCGATCAGTATGCCGAGGTAGAGGCCGACCACGGTGACGACCGGGATCAGTGCGTTGCGCAGCGAATGGCGCCAGACCACCGCGCGGTTGGGCACGCCCTTGGCGCGCGCCGTGCGGATGTAGTCCTCGCCCAGCACCTCGAGCATGGAGGAGCGCGTCACGCGGGTGACGTAGGCCGCCATGATGATGCCGAGGTTGATCGCCGGAAGAACCAGGTTGCGCACGCGGTCGACGGGGTTGTCGAGCTTGCCGGCGCTGATCACGGGAAACCAGCGCAGCTCGATGGCAAAGGCGAGGAGCAGAAGGATGCCCGAGACGAAGGCCGGAAACGACAAGCCGAGCAGCGAGACAATGCGTGTCGCGTAGTCGATCGGCGCATTACGATGGAGCGCCGACCAGGTGCCCAACGGTACGCCGATCAGTGCGCCGAGCAGAATGGCAGCCACGGTCAGGTCGACCGTATGGGGCAGCACGGCCCACACCTCGGTCAGCACGGGGCGGCCCGTCACCATGGACTCGCCCCAATTGCCGAGCAGCGCGCCCTGCATGAAGTCGATGTATTGGACAGCGATCGGCTTGTCCACGCCCAGGCGCCGGCGCAGGTTCTCCAGCGCCTCCTGGCTCGCTTGGTCGCCCAGGATGGTCTGCGCCGGGTCGCCTGGCACGATACGCACGATCACGAAGACGATCGTCAACACCGCCAAGAGAGTTGGGATGGCAAAGAGCAGCCGTTTGACGACATAGCGGATCATGTGACGGGCCGGGCCAGCATGGCCTCACCCTCGATGGACTTGGGATGAGGCTATGCCTGGAAAACCCGACTGCGCTTCACGCTCCATGTGTCGAAGCGTGAGGCCAGCGTTGTGCCGTCGCCGCAATCTCACTTGAAATGAGATAGCTCGTTGACGACTGGGCCGAGGTTGAGCGAGCCCTCAAGCTTAATGCCGAAGTCGAAGTTGGCGCGCCGTGCCCAGACCAACATGTTCTCGTAGATCGGCAAGGCGCAAACCTTGGTCATCAGTTTTTGCTGTGCGGTCTTCCACAGCGCCTTTTGCTTGACCGGATCGGGTTCGCTACGCGCGGCCACGATCTCGGCGTCGGCATCGTTGCAGTGGGTGAAGTTCGTGACCGCGGTCGGCGTGCCGACAATCGCCGAGGAGTGGAAGAATTGCGTCAAGTATGTATCGGCAATCGGAAAGCGCGCGGCTTGGTATTGCACGATCGCGCTCTTGTCTTTGCGGATCTCGGCATGGAAGGTCGCGTGCTCAACGATCTCCAGGTCGAGATTGATGCCGCTCCGGCGCCATTGCTGCTGAACCACCTGGATGGTCGACAACATGCCGGGCAGGCTGGTGTGGATGGCCTTGACGGTGAGGCCGTTGGGATATCCTGCCTCGGCCAATAGTGCCTTGGCTCGCGCGGGATCGTGCTTGAGCAGCGGCACGTCGTCGGTAAATCCGAGATAGCCGATCGGCACGACCGACTTGGCGGCACGCGCGACCGCTGCCCCTTTGAACTGCACGACCTCATTGATGTTCAACGCATGGCCGAGAGCCTGACGCACGCGAATGTCGTCAAGCGGCTTCATCTTGGTGTTGAGATAGAGCACCGCCATCTCGGCGGGCTCGAAAACATCGACGATGGTGTTGTCGAGCTTGCGCATGCGCTCGACCCAGACTTGCTCGCCCTTGCCGTAGAGCATGTCGATCTCACCCGAGGTATAGGCGAGGTCGCGGCTGGCGTCCGACGGGATGTAGCGGTAGACGATGCGCTCGAGCTTCGGCGCGCCGCGGAAGTAGCCCTTGTGCGCCACCAGCGTCACCGACTCCTTGGGCGCGTATTGGCCGAACATGAAGGGGCCGGTGCCGATCGGCTTCTTCACGAAGTTCTCGCCCATTTCCTCGGCGGCCTTCTTGCAAACGATATTGCCGCCATGATAGTTGGTCAGCAGGCCGAGCAGGCTCGGCACCGCGTTCTTCAGCGTGATGCGCACGGTGTTGGCATCGACCGCCTCGACCTTGTCGAAATCCTTGAAGTCCGACGAGAAGCCTGAGCGCTTCGGGTCGGCTGCGCGCTGCAGCGAATAGACGATGTCGGCCGACGTAATCTCCCCGTAATTGTGGTGGCACTGCACGCCCCGGCGGATGCTGAAGTTCCAGGTCTTGCCGTCCTCCGACGACGTCCACTTCTCGGCGAGATCGGGCTCGATCGTCTCGGGATTCATGCTGCCGGGCTTGAAGCGGACCAGGCCGTTGAACATGAAGTTGAACAGCGCCTTGTCCGGCGTGGTTGCCGACAGATGCGGATCGAGCTTGCCGGCATCGGCCGAGGCCATGCCGATGTTGAGCACGGTCTTCTGCGCCAAGACCGGATGTGCGGCCAGCGCCGCGCCCAAAGCCAGCGCGCCGAACAGCATGCGATTCATGACTTCCCCTCCAAGATCTGCAGCCAAATTGGATGCCGCAGCGACCATTCAAGCCGTCCCTGCAAAGCGAAGCAAGGGATTGCTTTTCCGCGCCGCGGCAGAGGCCGCCGCCTCAGCTCTTGGATGGCGCGCTGGCAAAACGGCCGATTCTGAACGGCTCGATCGGCGTCGACGGGGCGCCATCGAGCGCCATCTCGGTCACGATCGCGCCGACCGCGGGCCCGAGCTGGAAGCCGTGGCCGGAGAAGCCAAACGCGTGGATCAGGCCCGGCGTCGTGGCGCTGCGGTCGAGGATCGGCAGCTCATCGGGCATGTAGCCCTCGATACCGGTCCAGAACCGGATGATGTGCGCGCCGCGTAGGTTGGGCGCCACCTCGAGCGCACGCTGGAAGGAGGCAAGGGCACTCTCCGGCAGCGGCCGGGCGCGCTGCGCCTTGGCATCGTTGACGCCGCGGCCGCCGCCGAAGATGACATTGCCGCGCGGGATCTGGCGCATATAGAGATCGGCGCCGACCACGCCCAGATTGGGCGTGAGGAAGTAGGGCAGCGGTTCGGTCACACACATGTTGGGCGAGATCGGCTCCTCGGGCACGTGCTCGCCGAACTGCGCCGCGATCTCGTGTCCCCAGGCGCCGGCGACGTTGACGACGATCCGTGCACGAACTTCGAGGCCGGCCGCGGTCTCGATCCGGAACCCGTCGCTGCCGCGCTCGACCGCCGTGACGGTCGTATGCTCGCGGATGTCGGCGCCGAGCGCGCGAGCGCGGCGCGCGAAGGCGGGCGTCACCAGTCGCGGATTGGCCTGCCCGTCATCGGTGCAGAACGAGCCGCCGATCACCTTGTCACCGGCCCAGGGAAAGCGATCGCGGAGCGCGTTGCGCCCGAGCAGTTGCAGCTCCAGGCCCCAGCCGGCCGCTTCGCGCGCATAGGTCTCGAGCACGTCCATCTCGGTCTCGTTGCGCGCGAGCTTCAGGTGGCCGGTCGCCATGAACTCGCAATCGCTGCCGACCAGCTCGGCCATGCGGCCCCACAGCGCGCGCGAGCGGCGCGCGATCGGCAGCTCGACCAGCGTGCGGCCCTGCTGGCGCACGCCGCCGTAGTTGACGCCGCTCGCCTGGCTGCCGCAGGCGGCGCGCTCGAGCAGCACGACGGGAACGTTGCGCTGGCGCAGATGGAGCGCGGTCGAGCATCCGGCAAGCCCGCCGCCGATGATGGCGATCTCGGTGGCGATGCGCTCAGCCATGGCGTGCGCTCGCCGCCGCATCGTCGAGCACGGCCGCCATCGGCAACGGCTTGACCGGCGCCTGGGCACGCAAGCGCCCGGCCTGCTCGATCGGCACGCCCAACGCGCCGGCAACGATCTCGGCTGCCGCCGGCCCGCACATGCGCCCCTGGCAGCGGCCCATGCCGACGCGGCTGAACGCCTTGGCGCGGTTGATCTCGTGTGCGCCGAACTCGCGCACGGCACGGCGTACCTCGCCGGCGGTGATGCCTTCGCAGCGGCACAGCAGCGTCTCGTCCGCGAGATCGCCAGCAAGATGGGCGGGGAACGGAAAGGCCCGTTCGAGGCCGCGGCGGAAGCGCAGGTAGCGGTCGAGCCGGCGGTTGATCGCCGCAATACGGTCCGCATGGGAGCGTCCGTTGTCTGCAGCGCCGCGGTCCTGCAGAAGGGCGAGCGCCACGCGTTCGCCCGCCAGCTCGGCGGCATCGGCCCCGAGCGCGCCCCCGCCGTCACCGGCGAGATAGATGCCCGCGACCGGTGTGCGGCCTGCCGCATCGCGCGTCGGCAGCCATTGCCGATGCAGCGCATCCCAGGCGAAGGGCACCTCGGCAAGATCGGCCAACTGCGTTTCCGATCGCAAGCCATAGCCCATGGCGACCGCGTCGCATGGCGTGGCATGGGAGCCCCCGTGCGGATCCCGCCAGGCGATGGCGGTCACGCCGTCACGGCCTTCGATGGCGAGGGGATGAATGCCCAACTGGACGGGTACGCCCCTACTGCGCAGCCAGAAGAGATAGTAGAGGCCTCTTGCCGTCGCCTGGGCATTGGCGCTTAGGCCGGGGAGCGCACGCAGCTTGGCCGACAAGGGCGCCGTGTCGAGCACGGCGGCGACCTTGGCGCCCGCCTTGGCATATTGGTAGGCGACGAGATAGAGCAACGGACCCGTGCCGACGAAGGCGGTACGCTGTCCGATGGCGCAGCCCTGATATTTGAGCGCAACCTGGGCGCCCCCCAAGGTGAACACACCGGGGAGAGTCCAACCTGGGAGCGGGATGACACGATCCGTGGCGCCAGTCGCAAAGATGACTTGATCGAAGGGCAGGGCGTTTGCGCGCTCGCTCGACACCAGGTGCATCAGCCCGGCCCCAATGCTGCCGGGCCGGATGCTCCAGACCAGCGTATTCGGCCGGTGATCGATGCTGCCCGCGAGGCGATCGAAGGCGCCGAAGAGGGCGGCGGCGCGCGACGCTTCGAAACCGTAGAGCGCTTTGCCGGGTCGCGTGAAACCCGAGGGTTGGCGACGGTAGATCTGCCCGCCGTTGGACGGCGCCTCGTCGATGACGATTGGCCGCAATCCAGCATGGACGAGAGTCTCGGCAGCGCGCGTGCCGGCCGGCCCGGCCCCGACGATGACCGGCGGAAGTCGCTCAGCCACCATGAGCGGTCCGCACCTTCATGCCGTTCTCGGCGAAGGTCGTGCACGCGCGCACGCGGCGGCCGTCGTCGAGGCTCACCCAGCAATCCTGGCAAGCGCCCATGACGCAGAACCCGGCACGCGGCGCGCCGGCGACCGCTCCGTCGCCACCGAACTCCGATCGACGCACGCATCTGCCGTTGACGAGAATCGCGGTCAGCAGCGTGTCGCCGGCGAGTGCGGTCCGTGCCACACCATCGATGGTCAAGGTAATCGGGCGACGGCCGGTCTCCGCCAGGCGGACAAACTGCCCCCGTGGCTTGGACGTCACACCATCTCCTCGTACCGGCAATTGACCAGAAGTTCGGCGACCGCGGCATTGTTGGGTAGCGCGATCACGGTGGCGACCATCTCGGCCAGATCGTCCGGCTGGGTCATGTTCTGGCGGCCGAAGGTGCTGTTCGCATGAGCGGACATGTCGGTGGCGACGAAGCTGGGACAGACGACGGTCGCGCGAACGCCGCTGTCCCAGCCCAGGCGCCGCGTCGCATGGGTCAGCGCCACGACGGCGAACTTGCTCATGGCGTAGCCGACCTGATCGTTCCTGACGCGCTTGCCGGACAGCGAGGCGATGTTGACGATCCTGCCGCTGCCGGAAGCCTTGAGATGCGGCATGGCGAGCCGGGTGAGGCGCAGCGGTCCCTTGACGTTGACCTTCCACAGCTCGTCGAGTGCCGTCTCATCCTCGTCCAGGATGGTCGCCGACCGGACGATGCCGGCATTGTTGACCAGGCCGTCCAATCGGCCGAAGCGCTGGATGGTGGCATCGACCCACGTCTTGACCGATATCGCGTCGGCGGCTTCCAAGGCGTGGCACAGCACGCGTTCGCGGTCGAGTTCGTCGACCGTCCGTTGCAGCTCGGCAAGGCGCCGCGCTCCAAGGCTGAGGTTGTAGCCTTTTGCGTGCAGGCAACGCGCGATCGCAAGACCGATGCCGCGGTTCGCGCCGCTGACCATGACGACTCTACCCTGCGGCGACAGCATAGCGAATTCCCTGAATTAAACAGTGGCGAGCCACGATCACCCGGGACGGGCGAGGCTGATCCGGTCGGAATATAGCCGCGCCTGCAGAGTCTGTCGAAAGGGCGGAACTCACACCAGCCTCGCCCGTTTTCCCGTCCAATTGGGGTCCAGTCGGACCCGGGTAGGTAGATTCCAGTCAGTTAATGAGGAATCACCCCAATAAGCAGGCGTCTCGTGGCTCGCTAGATTGAGCCAGCCATCTGAATGGGGAGCCGCGGTTGCGGACTTCGGGTCTCCTGTGAATTTCGGGTGATGAGTGCGTGGCGGCGTTCCGGGGTCCGATCCGTATCCTCGATCGACGTCGCCGCTGTTTCGTGTGGGCTCGTGCGCGCAGACGCACGGGTTCGTCGAGCTTGCTACGGCGTTTCGTTGTGTCCCGCTTCAGTCCCACGTCACTCTCGAAACCATCTTAGCGACCAAGAAGGAAGAAGCCCATGAAGCCCATGAAACTTATTCTCTGCGTGGTTGCAGCTGCCATGCTGTCCGCCTGCGCCGATACCGGTGTCTGGCAGAATTTCTCCCGAAACTTCACGGTCAACAGCAACAAGGCCACAGCCGAAAGGCTGTCACCGGTTGCGGACCCATTCCAGCAGACCTTGGTCGACGGCTATCGCCGTCTGGCCGCCGCCGAATACTCCTGGCAGGACTACTGGTCGGCCGACGTGTTCTACCGCAAGGCCATCGCGTCCGCGTCGGGCCCCGTCGGACCGTCGGAGCCGGATTTCTACTGGCTGCTTGACGCCGATCGGCAGCAGGCGCTTGCGCTGCGCCAGCAGCTCCTCGGTTGGCAGGCTCAGACCCGCTCGATCGATCCGCGCAACGCCGCGGCCCAGCAGGTCAACTACGATTGCTGGCTCGAGAACGTGGCGGAACGCCAGTATGTCGACGCCGAGCGCTGCAAGCCGGTCTTCGCGGTCGCGCAGGCTCAGCAGCAGCAGGTCGTGACGCCGCCGCCTCCGGCTGCGCCCCGGCAGTTCATCGTGTTCTTCGACTGGGATCGCGCCGACATCACGGCCGAAGCCCAGCGGGTCATCAATGACGCGGTCACCGAGTATCGCCGCTCCGGTCGGGCGCGCGTGACGTTGACCGGCCACGCCGACCGCTCGGGTCCGGACACCTACAATCAGCGTCTGTCCGAGCGTCGTGCCGTTGCCGTGAGGGATGCCATGGCTAGGCTGGGCGTGCCTGCCGCCAACATCTCGACGGTCGGCCGCGGCGAGAGCCAGCCGCTCGTTCCGACGGCGGACGGCGTCCGCGAGCCGCAGAATCGTCGAGTCGAGATCTCCTACTAAGGCGAGATCGACGCGACGGAGAGACAGGGCCACTCGTGGCAAGCCGGGTGGCCCTGTCTTCATATTTGGGGTCAGGCATGCCGAAGAACTGATGGCGGGGGCCAACATCGCTACGCGGGAATCAGGTGCAATGACCCAAGAAAAATTCGCTGGCCCAGTTCTCGTTCTCATTCTCGCCTGCACAATCACCGCCTGTTCATCGACGTCGCCCCAGACGCAGTCACAGGCGGGCGATGGCGGCACCACGACGCACGCGCGTCAGACTTTTCTTGCCGAACCCGCGGCCATGACCTCGTTCCGCTACCCCTCCGCGATCATGCGCTGGTAGCCGACCGAACCGGGGGCAACAGCCATGACAGCCGGAAACATCCCAGGTCGGCCGCGCAAGCTCGCCGCCCTCGTCCTGCTGACCGCTGCCTTGGCGGTCGGTCTGCCGGACAACGGACTTGCCGATCCGCCGCCCTGGGCACCCGCCCATGGCTGGCGCCAGAAGCAGGGGCAGCAGGTCTATAGCAGCGAGTACGCCTATGACCCGGCGGTGACCCGGCAGCACTATTCGAGCATCTCGCGCGGCACCTGCGATCGCGGCCTGCTCGCCGGCACGTTCAGCACCTCGACCAACAACATTGTCGGCAGCCTGCTGGGCGGCGCTGTGGGCGGGCTGGTTGGCAACCAGTTCGGCCGCGGCTCGGGCAGGACCGCCATGACGGTGCTCGGCGCCGTCGCCGGTGCGCTAGCCGGCGGCGCGATCGGACGCAGCATGGAGCCGCCCGACCAGGCCTGCATCGGCCAGACGCTGGAGCACGCGCCGACCAACCGCACCGTGGCGTGGCGCAACCCGGACAACAACGCCCAGTACCAGGTGACGCCGGTCAGGACCTGGCAGGCACAGGACGGCGTGTACTGCCGCGACTACCAGACCAGCGCCGTGATCGACGGCCGCCGCGAGCGCATGACCGGCACGGCTTGCCGGGAGCCGGACGGCAGCTGGCGCGTCCAGAACTGAACGACGCCTGAAGCCCTGATCACGCCGAGGTCGGGATCGACGTCGCCCGCGGCAGCCGGTAGGCGACCGCAACGACCGCGAAGGTCACGGCCAGCATGAGCAGACCGAGGACGGCGATCGCGCCCAGCTCGCCGTTCTCGTTCAGGTCGTAGATCACCACCGAGAGCACCTTGGTGTTCGCCGTGTAGAGCAGCACGGCGGCCGACAGCTCGCGGATCGCCGCGATGAAGATGAAGCACCAGGTCGACACCACGGCCGTCGTGATCAGCGGCGCCACGATGTCCCTGAGCGACCTGAGGCGCGTCGCGCCGAGGATGCGGCTCGCTTCCTCGAGCTCGATGTGGATGCCGCGGAACGCCGCCTGGAACTGCTGATAGCCGATCGGCAGCTCGGTGGTGAGAAACGCGATGAACATGATGGTCAGCGTGCCGTAGAGCACGAGCGGCGGGTGCGTATAGGCAAAGAACAGGCCGACGCCGAACACGATGCCGGGGATCGCGATCGGCGCCGTGGCGAGGAAGCCGAGCACGCGATGGCCGGGCACCGCCTGGCGCGACGTGACGTAGGCGATGATCAGCGTGACCGCGGTTCCCGCCGTCGCGGCCATGACGCCGAGCAGCATGGTGTTCCACAGTGCCGGCTTCGTGCTCGAAAATTCGAAAAACACGAACTCGAAATTGCCGAGGCCGAAGCCTTCGGGCGCCCAGGTGATGGTCAGCGTCTTGGCAAACGCGGTCAGGATGAGCGCGATATAGGGGAAGATCACCGCGGCGGACACGACGGCGCCGCAATAGGCGAGCGCCGCCCAGCGCAGCCAGCCGAGCCGGATGATGCGCGCCTGGGCGCCTTTGCCGCCGACCACCGCATAGCTGCGACGGCCGAGTGCCGCGCGCTGCAGGTGCAGCAGCATAATGGTCACGGCGAGCAGCGGCACGGCCGCCGCCGCCGCCATGCCCGGCTGTGGCGGATACTGGAACATGCTCCAGATCTTGGTCGTCATGGTGTGGAATCCGGCCGGGAGCGCGATGATGGCCGGCGAGCCGAAATTGTTCATCGCCTGCAAGAAGGCGATGAGCGTGCCGGCGACGATGGCGGGCAGGACGAGTGGCACCGTGATGCGCGCGGCGGTGCGCCAGCGCGATGCGCCGAGGATCGAGGATGCGTCCTCGAGGTCCGAGGGAATGCGATCGAGCCCGTTGGCGACCAGGATGAAAACATAGGGGAAGGTGTAATTGGCGATCGCCAGGATCAGGCCATAGACCGTGTAGATGTCGATCAAGCGGTCGGAACGGCCGAGCCCGAAGGCGAGGCGATAGACCTGGTTGATCAGCCCGCTGTTGGGGGCGGCCAGGATCTCCCAGGCGACCGCGCCCAGAAAGGGCGGGGTCACGAACGAGGCCATGACCAGGAGCCGGATCGGCCGCGCGAACGGCATGTCGGTGCGCGCGATCAGCCAGGCCATGGGTGTCGCGACCAGGGTGCAGAGCGTCGACACGCTGGTTGCCACGATCAACGTGACGATCAGCGGTCGCACCATCTCGTCGTCGGTGACGAGCTGGGCGAAGTAGGTCAGGGTTGCGGCGCCGTCCGGCCCGCGCACGCTGAAGACGGCGAGCCACCCCATCGGCAGGAAGACGAGAATTGCCAGCAGCAGCGCGAACAGCGCAAAGATCGGCGCCGACGGGTCGAACCGCCGACGGGCCATTGCCCCATCGAGGGTCGTAGAGCCAGAGCGGATCCCGTTCACGAGGGGCCGCACCTTCCTCCCTCGCCGCAGGCGGGGGAGGATCGAGGTGGGGGCCCGAAGGGGAGGAAACGCCGGACCGCGAGGGCCCCCACCCCAACCCTCCCCCGCGCTGTGCGCGAGGGAGGCAGCGATTCAAACGGACCAGACTCTAACTGAGACTTCGACCGCGCCACTCAGGTGCCGAAGATCTGACGGTAGCGCCGTTTGATCGCCTCTGCCTCGCGCTCGACCGCTACCGCATCTTCGGGCAGCAGCTTGATCTTGCTGAGCGGCACGCGACCGGAAGGCTCCTTGACCTGCTTGTGAACCGACCTGAGGCCGCCCTGGTCGACCAGCATCTGCTGCGCCTCGAGCGTGTGGATGTAGTGGTAGAACACGCGCGCAGCGTTGGGGTGCGGCGCCTTGGCCATGACCGCCGCGGGCGAGGTGATCATCGGCGTGCCCTCGGACGGGTAGACGATCTTGAGCGGATTGCCCTTCTCGATCAGCGTGAATGCCAGGTACTCGGTGCCGTCGACCGCGACCTCGCGCTCACCGGCCGACACTTTGCGCGGCGGATCGGTCGCGGACTGGAGCTGCATCGGCTTCTGCTTGGCGAGCTGCTCGAAGTAGCCCCAGCCGAGCGCGGTCGATACCTGGAAGGTCGCGGTCATGACCACGCCGGAATAACCGGGATGGGCCTTGGTCAGCTTGCCCGCCCATTTCGGATCGAGCAGATCCTTGAAACTCTTGGGCGTCTCGGCTTCGCTGACCAGCTTGGTATTGACGAAGATCGGGCTCAGCGTGTTGCGCCAGTTGGCGTAGTAGCCTTCGGGATCGCGTTGGTCGGCGGCAAAATTGTCGGCAATGTCGGGCGTCACGTAGGGCGTCAGCAGCTTGTCCTTCTTCCAGCGCACGAAGTGCGCGGCGTCGGACGTGTTGACGACGTCGCAATTGTGGATGTTGGCCGTCACTTCCTGGCCGATGCGCTGGAACAGGCGCTCCGAGCCGTTGCGCTCGACCACCACCTTGATGCCCGGATATTTCTGCTCGAATTGCTTCGCCACGACTTCGGCGAGCTGCAGGTCGACGGCGGTGTAGAAGTGGACCACGCCCTCCTTCTTCGCCGCCTCGATGAGCTGCGGCGTCAGGGGGCTCGGCGCCGGAGCCGCCGCGAGCGCCGCACCGGCGGCGACCGACAGCGCCAGGGCCAGCAAGCCCGTGCGATAGGCCTTCATGACTGTCCTCCCCAGATTGTGACCGACCATATTGAACGCGTGGACCAGCCATTATTGACCGCCCTGGTCCTGACGCCAAGCGCAGGACGCCGGCTCAGGAGGCCCCGGATCTCAAGATGCGAGGGCACGACAGCGCTCCGGCGGCAGCCTGATCCAGATCGGCGTTCCGGCCGCGATATCGAGGTCGGACGGGGTGACGGCGCGCAGCTCGGTGCCGTCGGCGAGCGCCACCAGATAGTCGCGCGTCGCGCCCAGATAGACCTGCCGGCGCACCTCAGCCGGGGCGACATTGCGGCCGTCGCCGGGCGGTTGCGATCGGTGCAGCTCGATCTGGTGCAGCCGGATCGAGACCGGCGCCGTCTCTCCCGTGCCCCGCCCGCGCTCGCAGACCAGCTTGATCGCGCCGCAATCTACGATCTCGGGCCCCGAACCGCCCAGACGCCGGCCGCGCAGGATGTTGGTGCCGCCGAGGAAGCGCGCGACGAATTCGGTGTTCGGCTCCTCGAAGATCTGGCGCGGCGTGCCCGTCTGCTCGATGCGGCCGCGGTTCATCACGACGATGAGATCGGCCGTCGTCATCGCCTCGGCCTGGTCGTGGGTGACGTAGACGGTCGTGTACTTGTACTCGTCGTGCAGGCGGCGCACCTCGAAGCGCATCTCCTCGCGCAGATTGGCGTCGAGATTGGAGAGCGGCTCGTCGAGCAAAAGGGTCTCGGGCTGGACGACGAGCGCGCGCGCCAGCGCCACGCGCTGCTGCTGGCCGCCCGATAGTTCCCCGGGATAGCGGTCGGCGAACTGGCTCATATGGGTGACGTCGAGGATGGCGGCGACGCGGCGCTGGATCTCGTCGGCCGGCAGGCGGCGCAGCGTCAGGCCATAGGCGACGTTCTCGCGGATCGTCATGTGCGGCCAGAGCGCGTAGCTCTGGAAGATCATCGACATGTTGCGCCGCTCGGGCGGCAAGGCGCTGCCGGGCCCCGACAGCTTGCGGCCGCCGACCACGATCGTGCCCTCGTCGGGTTCGAGGAATCCCGCGATCAGCCGAAGGGTCGTGGTCTTGCCGCAGCCGGACGGGCCGAGCAGGCAGACGAGCTGGCCGTGCGCGACCTTGAGCTCGACACGGTCGACGACCGCCAGCGCGCCGAAGCGCTTGGTGAGACCGCTCAGTTCGACGTCGGCCATAACTCGCGATTACCTCCCCTGGGTGCTGTCTCATGGGGACAGCACCAGCCGGCGCGTTGACCGCCCTTGTTCCCGGTGAAACTATACCGGCCCTTTGCGTCACGCCACCATTTGAGGATGGAGATCGGCCATGGCCGAGGATGCGCCGCTCGCCGGCAAGGTCGCGATCGTCACGGGCTCGGCCCGCAATATCGGCCGCGCCATCGTGCTGGCGCTGGCCGATGCCGGAGCCGCCGTGGTGGTCAATGCGCGCGCGGATCGCGCTGGCGTCGAGGAAACGGTCGGCCTTGTGACCCGGAAGCAGGGGCGCGCGATCGCCCACATGGCCGATGTGACCAGCGAGGCTGCAGTCAAGGGCATGGTCGACGCCGCACTCGCCGCGTTCGGCGGGCTTGATATCCTGGTCAACAACGCCGCGGTGCGCAGGCAGCAGGCCTTCGAATCCATGACGCTGGCGCAATGGCGCGAGATCATGGCGATCGCGCTCGACGGCGCCTTCCTATGCGCGCGTGCCGCGGTGCCGCACATGCTCAAGGCCGGCGCCGGCACCATCGTCAACATCGGCGGACGGACCGGGCACATGGGGGCGGCCGAGCGCGCGCATGTGATCGCCGCCAAGGCCGGCATCGTCGGCCTGACCAAGGCGCTGGCGATCGAATATGCGCAGAAGGGCATCACGGCAAACTGCGTGGTGCCGGGCGTGATCGACACCGCGCGCGGCGCCTCGGCCGGCGGATCGGGCCATCATCCCGGCGGCGAGACGCCCCCCATGGGCCGCAAAGGACGGCCGGAGGAGATCGCCGCCATGGTGCGCCACCTCTGCCTGCCGCAATCGCGCTTCATCACGGGCCAGACGATGCATGTCAACGGCGGGCATTATCTGCCGTGAGTTAGGCGCCCTGCGCCGGCAAGAGACCCGGCCGGCGCGGAATGAGGTCCAGCGCCGCATCGGTCGCCGCCGCGATCGCTTCGTGCATCACGTGGTGATGCGGAGAAAGTGAACAAGCGGGGTCTGTGGCACCTGCATCTCCCGCCAGCGCAAGCGCCTGGCAGCGGCATCCACCCCAATCGATTTCCCTTCGATCGCAATTGCGGCAAGTCACGGGCATCCAGCCGGTGCCGCGGTATTTCCGGAACGCGTCGGACGCCGTCCAGATCTCGCCGAGCGTGGTGTCGCGAACCGAGGGAAAGACCATGCCCGGTATCGATTCAGCGGCGTGGCAGGGGAGGGCCTTGCCCGAGGGAGCGATCACGATGAACCGGTTGCCCCAGCCGCCCATGCATGCTTTCGGCCGTTCCGCATAGTAGTCGGGCACGACATAGTCGATCGTGATCCTGCCCGATAGCCGCGCCTGCGCATCGATGACAGCCTCGGTCACCAATGCAAGCTGCGCTCGGCTGGGCAGCAGGGCCTTTCGATTGAGCAGCGCCCACCCATAGTACTGCGTGTGCGCTATCTCGATGCGTTGCGCACCCAGCTCCTCGCCAAGAGCCAGCATCTCCCGGATGCGCGCGGCGTTCTGCTTGTGAATGACAAAATTCGCTGTCAGCGGCAGGCCGCTTTCGCGGATACGGCGCGCAGCCTCCAGCTTCTTTGCGTGTCCGCAATGGTAGCCGCCAAACCTGTCGGCGCTCGTCTCCTGCGTGTCCTGGAAGCTGACCTGGATATGGTCGATACCCGCCGACAGGAGCGGCGACATCATCGCGTCCGTCAGCAACACGCCCGATGTGATCAGGTTTATATAAAGCCCCGACGCTGATGCATGTGCCACCAACTCCACAAGATCCGGCCGCGCCATGGGCTCGCCGCCGGAAAAGTGGATTTGCAGCACGCCGAGGCGGGCGGCCTCGGTCAGGACGTTCTTCCAGTCCCGGGTTTGAAGTTCGTTTCTGGCAGCATCGAGATGGAGCGGATTCGAGCAGTATGAGCATTGGAGCGGGCAGCGATGCGTCAGCTCGGCGATCAGAGCCATCGGCGGCGCGAGCGGGGTCATAGCTCGACAGCTCCCCGCGCCGACAGGTCTTCGAGCGCGCCGACGACATCCCGCGCGATCTCCGCGCGCGGCGCCGTGAAGCGTGCCGCCAGGTCATCGATGATTCCATCGATCGAGCGCGTCCCATCGACCAGTTTCAGGATTTCGACGCCGATCTCATCGAGCAGAAACAGCTTTTCGGGCGCCAGCAGAACCCAGGCATCGCGCACGGAATCAAATCGGAATTTGACGCCGGGCCGGAAGGATGGCGTGCGCGCCGTACCTGTCATGACATCCGAGCCGGGTTGAAAGCGCCCGGCGGGATGAAGCCGGGGGCGACATAGGAGAAGTAGAGACCGTCGAGCTGCGACCACAGCACGTCGCACTTGAAGCGTAGCGCGGCCAGAACCGCTTCCTGCTTCTCCCGGGTTGTCGCGTGAGCCTTCACGTACGACAAGGCCCAGTCGCTGTCCCTCGGTGCCTGGTTGAGACGCGGCGTGAAGTAGGCCAGCGTCTCGGGCTTGATCCAGTCGTAGTTCGTCAGCATGCCCAAGACCCGCTCGGAAATGATCTGAGGCGAGAACAGCTCCGTCAGCGAAGACGCAACGGCCTCCAGGAGAGTGCGGTCGCGAACGAAATGGACATAGGCATCGACGGCAAAGCGAGTGACAGGAAGAATGTACGCCGTGCTTTCCACCATCGCGCGGCTCAGGCCGATGCCCTCTGCGAGCTTCAGCCAGCGCTCGATGCCGCCGGGTGCAACGCCATTGCCGTCATGGTCCTCGATCCGGCGGCGCCACTCCCGGCGTTCTTCGGCGGTCGGAAAACGCGCCATCAGCGTGGCGTCCTTGGCCGGAATCGACGCCTGATAGTAATAGCGGTTGAGCGCCCAGGCCTGCACCTGGTTGCGCGTCAGCTTTCCACCGTGCAGTGAATGGTGGAACGGGTGATGGATGTGGTAGCGCTCGTCTCCGACCGCGCGCAGCGCTGCTTCCAACTCGTCAGCAGTCAGAACCCCACCGCTCATAGCTCGAGCTCCATTCCGTCCCTGGCGATCGTCCAACCGGCGGCCTCGGCCTCGGCGCGCTCCGGCGAATCGGCCAGCAGCACGGGATTCGAACTGTTCATGTGGATGATGATCTTGCGGCCGACCGCGATGGTCTGAAAGGCCGCGATCGTTCCGTCGGGCCCGCTGAGACTCATATGTCCCATGCGTCGGCCGGACTTTTGTCCGATCCCGGCGGTGATCATCTCGTCGTCCCGCCACAGCGTGCCGTCGAAGAAGACCAGGTCAGCGCCGGACAACCGGGCGCGCAGATCGGAGGTCATTGCCGCGCAGCCGGGAATGAAGACCAGGCGTCGGTTGCCCTGCCTGATATCGAGGCCGATGGACGTGCCGTCCATGACAGATTGCGGCGTCTCACCGGCTTCCTCGAGGTAGAGCGGGACTTTCCCCGGAACCGCAAACATCGTCGCCGTCAGATCGCCATTGAGCACGAAGGGGCGATCGACGGACACTTCGATCCGGTCAACGACGTCGCGCGCCAGCACCTCGAAGATGGGATTGGCGGCCAGCACGGCATGGATGCGCATTGTGGCGTAGAGCCGAAAAGCCTGGCGTTCGCGCATCGTCAACAGCCCGGCGATGACATCGACGTCTCCACCCGTGAGGATCACGCCGCAGATGGGCGAGTGACGGAGGCCTTCGCGTGGATGCAGCACGGCGGTGCGTTCGATCTGCTGGCGGAGGTCCGGAGACGCATTGAGCAGGATCCACCGGTTCCCCTCGGGGCTGATGGCGATGCTTGCCTGGGTGCGGGGCTCGGCTGCCGGGTCGCCGCGGCGTGCGCGCCGACAGGGATCGGCGTGGGAGTTCCACTGGGGGAAGCCGCCTCCGGCGGCCGCCCCCAGCACAACGATCCTCACGTCGTTCTACGTGGGCAGTTCGGCGCAGGCGTAGGAGTTGATTTCCGCGCCGAGCGAGATCTCGCGGATTTTCGGCTTTTTCCAGGCCATCTTCGTCTCCTTTGTTGCTCCTGGGGAAACGATTGACCCGCCGAACAGTTCACATATTGCCTGCGCTTGCCGCCCCCCTCATTTTCCGCACCCTGTCGAAGGGCGAGGACGCTGCCGGCGGGGCAGGCGGCAAAGGGTAGTGCTCGTTCTTGGATCCGCGCCCTCGTCCTTCGTCCGGGGCGAACCGGGCTTCGCCCGAGGGTCAGGACAGGGGGCCTCACTCAATCGCTTCCTCGCCCTTGATCTGCGTGCGGTGCATGACACGGCGGCTTGCCGGATCGAACGGATCACGTCGGTGCAGGACGGCGAGGTTGTTCCAGATCAGCACGTCACCGACCCGCCAGGCGTGCGTCATCGCAAAGCGCATGCTGCCGGCGTGGGCCCAGAGTGCATCGAGCAGCGCCTCGCTATCGGCCACGTCCATGCCGAGGATGTAGGCGTTGCGCCGGCGGCCGAGGAAGAGGGCCTTGCGGCCGGTCGCGGCATCGGTGCGCACCAGCGGGTGACGCGCACCCTTGGTCTCGCGCACATCGGCCACGTCGGCGTAGCCCTTGCGCAGGAGCCCCGCACTGTTGCGCGAGGCGTCGTGGATCGCGATCTTGCCGGCAATCTGTTGCTTGAGCTCCGCCGACAGCGCGTCATAGGCCGCGAACATGCTGGCGAAATAAGTGTTGCCGCCCTCGGGCGGGATCTCGAGGGCATGCAGGATCGCGGCCTTGGGCGGCCGCTCGACATAAGTCATGTCGGCGTGCCAGACCGCCTCGCCGGCGCCGAGATTTCCGATCGGCCGCCCGCCCTCGACCACGTTGGAAATGACGTTGATCTCGGGATGCTCGGGCAGGAAGGGCTGGCCATAGGGATTGGGGCCGGGCGGGTCGAGCTCGCCCCAGGTGCGGCTGAAGTCGAGCAGCGCCGGATCGCTGAGCCGCTGGTCTCGGATGACCAGCACGAGCCGGTCGCGCCAGGCGCGTTGCAATGTCTCGATGGTGGCCGGCAGCAGCCTCCTGGCGAGGTTGACGCCGCGGATCTCGGCGCCCAGAGGCGCCGCGAGCGGGACGACCTCGGGGTGGTCTCGCGCGTCGTCGGGCATGGCTGGGCTCAGCGCGGCACGACGACGCGAAAACGCGCGTCGCCGTCGGCGGTGATCTGGGCCGGCAGCGCGATCTCCCAGTCGAGATATTCCTGCATCCGCTGCGGCACGAAACGCCGTCGCTCGTGCTCCCAGAACCAGTGATCGATGCAGTCGGCTTCGGCCGGAACATGGGGCGTCGTCTCGACCGGCAGGCCGGCGCGCTTCCAGCCTGACGTGCCGCCGGCCAGCATGGCGACGGGCGAGGCCGTCAGCCCCTCGATATCACGGGCGGCCAACTCGGACAGCGTATCGTCGTCGGCCGTGACCACGATCGCGTGGCCGCGCGGCAGCTTGGCGATGGCTCCTTCCAGTTGCGCGCGCGGCGCCCAGATCGCACCCGCGATGTGGCCCGCGCGAAAGGCGTGGCTGCTGCCGACATCGACCACGCAAGTCCTTCCGGCATGCAACGCGCGCCGCAAATCGCCGGGCGCCATCACCTCGACGGCGTCCTCGATTGCGAGCGGTGCCACGTCCTTGCCCGTCACCAGCCTCTGATCGGCTAGGCCGCCGGCAAGCACATGGGCGTCCCAGCCCATCTGCATCAGCCAGTGGGCGGTCATGGTTGCGCGCACCTCGGTGTCGTCGACCAGCACGACGCGGGCGCCCAGAGTGGCGATCCACTTGTCGGTCGCCTGGACGAGCTGGCCGCCTGGCGCGGACACGGATTCCGGCAGATGTCCGGTTATGAATTCCTCGGGATCGCGCACGTCGAACAGATAGGTTGTGCGCACACCATCGCTTTGCCACGCCGCGAGCGTCACCTGGTCGACGCGCGGTACCGCGAAGCGTCTTGCTACCCCATTGGCGGCGAGCTTCGCCTTGGCAAGGCCCGCAGGCGACGGCGCCGGTGCACGCGCGCTCTTGCCCTGCTCGGGCGCGTGGCCAGCGAGGCGCCAGCCCATTGTGCCATTGCGGAATGCAACCACGCGATTGGGCAGGCCGGCGTTGATCAGCGACTGGGCGCCGATGATGCTGCGTGTGCGGCCCGCGCAGTTGACGACCACCGTCGTGTCGGGCGAGCGCACGAGGTCGTGCACGCGGTAGACCAGCTCGGCTCCGGGGCAGCTCATGCCGGTCGGCAGGCTGTGCGCCTGGAACTCCTCGAAGGTGCGGCTGTCCAGTACGATCAATTCGTCGCCGCGATCAAGCCACTCCTTGAGCTCCTCCGCTGCGATCGACGGCGTGCCGCATTCGTGCTCGACCAGCTCGCCGAACGCCTTGCTCGGCACGTTGACGCCTTCGAACAGCACGAAGCCCGCGGCAGCCCAGGCCGGCGTGCCGCCGGTCAGCACCGCGACGTCGTCATAGCCGAGGCGCCCGAGACTGCGCGCGGCCTTGTCGGCGACGCCGTCGCCGGCGTCGACGAGCACGACCCGCGTCGACCGACGCGGTATCAGCCGGCCGACGACCGCTTCGAAGCGGCTGTAGGGTGCCGGCACGGCATAGAGCAGATGGCCAAGCGGAAACTGGCCGTCCTCGCGCACGTCGAGGATGGCGAGCTCGCCGCCGTCGCGGAGGGCCGCCTTGAGGCGGATAGGATCGATTGATTTGGCGGTCATCAGAGGATCAGACTAGCGCGCTTCGTGTCCTGGGGCGACTATGGCAGGATTGCTTGGCAGGATTGCTGGTCAGGAGGATATTGCCATGCCCCCTCGCATTGCCGCGATTGTCCTGTTAGCGTTCGTGTCCCTGGCGCCGCAAGCTGGGGCCCAGGGCACCAACTACGTGATGGCCGGCGCCAGCCCGGGCGGACTGTGGACGCTGCTCGGCACCGCGGTCGACCGTGCCGTCCGGACAGCCTACCCCGGCTCCTCGGTCACCTATCAGACCTCGGGCGGCGGCTTCGCCAATGCCGTGCTCGTGCAGCAGAAGAAGGCCCCGCTCGGCCTCGTGCAGAACGTCGAGCTCAAGCTCGCGGTCGAGGGCAAGGAACCGTTCAAGGCGCCGATCACTGAGCTGCGCGCGATCGCCCAGCTCTACAATTTCACGGCGACCCAGATGGTGCTGACCAAGGCCTTCGCCGACAAGTACGGCATCGCCACGGTCGAGGACATCGCGACGAAGAAGCCGCCGATCCGCATGGGCATCAACAAGCGCGGCAACGCCGCCTACAACATGGTGCAGAAGATCTTCGAGGCGGCCGGGATCTCGCTCGACGACATCCCGAAATGGGGCGGGCAGGTGGTCTATGCCGCCTCGGCCGAGCAGGTCGACCTGATCAAGGACCGACGGCTCGACATGACGACCAATGTCGTCTTCGTCGGCAACAACACGGTGATCGAGATCGCGCAGACCCACGACGTCGTCCTGGTCGGCATGTCCAAGCCGGTGCGCGACAAGGTCAAGGCCGAGCTCGGCGTCGAGGATTACGTGATCAAGGCGGGCGCCTATCCGTGGCTCAAGCAGGATCTGCCGACGCTCTCCATGTCGGTGGCGCTGGTCACGCATGCCCAGACCGAGGACAAGGTCGCCTACGACCTCGCGCGCGCGCTGATCGAGCACCTCGACAAGGTGCGCGAGGTGCACAAGGCGATGCAGGAGCTGACCGCACCAGCGCTGGCCGGCGAACGCGTCATCCCCTACCACCCCGGCGCGATCAAGGCGTACAAAGAAGCGAAGCTGATGAACTGACCGGTTCCTACCTCCTCCCCCGCCTTGTGCGTGAGGGAGGGAGGATTCAGACCTTGAAGCTGCTGGCGACGGTGGCCGGGAACAGCTCGTCGAGCTTGACGGGCCGATGGCACACGCCTTGCTCGTGGGCATAGGCGAGGAAGGCCTCGAGCGTTGTCCGGTTGGGCTCGATGCCGTAGGGAAAGAAATCGGCGCCGAACAGGTCGGCCGCCTGCCGCGCCGTGTCGTAGATCCAGGCGATCGGGAAGCGGGTCGCCGTCACCTCGCTGGCGCGCGCCTGGCTCAGCCGCTTGGCCTCCTCGAAGGCCTTGAAGAGATTGAGCGCGATCCAGGGGTGGCGCGCCAGCACGTCCGACTTGATGGCGATGCAGTGCATGATCGGGAAGATGCCGGTGCGCCGGTAATACGCCTCTTCGACGACTCGGTAGTCCTCGAAAAGCCGCACCATGCGCGGATCGCCCGACTTGACCGCCTGGGGCGGATGGGCGGTCAGCACGGCGTCGAGCTCGCCTGCGAGAAGCATGTCATTGAGCGTCTTGCCGGGATTGGGCGTGAGCGTGACGCCCGCCGGCAGCTTGAGGGCCACCTTCTCGATGCGGCCCGCCTGGTTGACGCCCGCCTGGATCCATTCGATGTCCTGCAGCCGCAACCCATGCTCGTGCATCAGCAGGCCGCGGCTGTAGACCGCGGCGGTCTGCGCCCATTCCGGCAGGCCGACGCGGCGACCCTTGAGATCCTCGGGGCGGCGCACTGGTCCGTCGCGGCGGACATAGATCGAGGAATGGCGGAATACGCGGCTGGGAAAGACCGGAATGGCCGTGAGCGACCGGTCGTCCTGGGACAGCAGGGCCACGTATTTGCCCATGGACATCTCCGAGACGTCCCATTCGCGGTAGCGCGTGAAGCGGTAGAAGATCTCCTCGATCGAAAGCGTCAGCGCGGTCAGCTCGATGCCGTCTGCGCGCACCCTGCCGTCGATCAGGTCGCGTGCGTGGTCGTAGTCGCTGATGGCAAGGGTGAGCGCGACCATCGGGCCGTCAGAGGTTCACATCGGTCGCGAGATGCGCAATGCAGTCGCCGCGCTCGACCTGAACCGGAGGCCGCCGGCAGATGACGACGCCGTCATGACCGAAGGTGACGGGCACCGGCTCGCGCATCGGCTCGTCGATGAACTGGATGAGGCCCGCGGTCTGGCCCGCCTTGACCGTGTCACCCAGGTCGAACAGGGGCTCGAACCAGCCACGCGTCGGCGCGTGCACGTAGTAGGGGTAGCCTCCGACGTACATCACGCGCGACTGGCGCTTGTTGCGGCCCGGCTTGGCCTCGACCAGGCCGAAATGTTCGAGCATGTTCTGGGCGCCTTCCTCGGCGATCTTGAGGGTCTCGGGCGAGACCTGGCCCGTGCCGCCGAGTTCGGTGCCGACCGAGACCAGGCCCTTCCGGCGCCCGCCGGCCGACGAGGTGCGGTTCTCGCCGAAGTTGACGAGATAGGCGATCGGGGCACCGAACGCCTTGACGGCTGCAAGGTGCTTCGGATCGGGCTTGTCGATCGATTCGATGGCGGCGAGCGCGCTCGGTATGTAATGCAGCGTGCGCCCGCCCGAATGCATGTCGAGCAGGCCCGAGCACATCGGCATCAGGACCTCCTCGATGTAGTGGGCGATCATCTGCGTCAGTGTGCCGTTGGGATCGCCCGGGAACGTGCGGTTGAGATTGCCGGCGTCGATCGGCGAGGTGCGGTAGCCTGCCATCGCCGCCGGGAAGTTCGCCATCGGCACAACGATGAGCCGGCCCTGGACCTGCTTGGGGTCGAGCCGGCGGATCAGCTTGGCGAGCGTGATCTGCCCCTCGAACTCGTCGCCGTGATTGCCTGCCATAAACAGCACGGTCGGACCCTTGCCGTTCTTGATCTGCGCGATCGGCACGCCGACCCAGCCATAGGCGGAAACATTGCTCGAATAGGGCAGGCGCAGGTAAGTCACCTGCTTGCCGTCCTTGTCGAAATCGAGATCGGTCGTGAGCCGGGTCGACATGGTTCTGGGGCCTCGTCGTGACTACAGGATTTGCTTGAGTGCCGCGAGCAGACGGTCGACATCGGCGGCTGAATTGTAAAGATGCGGGCTGATGCGGAGCGCGTTGCCGCGGTGGCTGATGTAGATGCCTTGCTGCGCCAGTGTTTGCTGGATGCCCGGCGGAAGCTGCTTCGCGGCGCTGCGCAGGCCGATCATGTGCGGCGCGCGGAGACCCTGGGAAGGTGCCGAGAGCCCGAGGCGGGCGCCACCTTCGGCTGCGGCCTCGGTCAGCGGCTTGAGCGTTGCCGCGACATTGGCAGGATCCCAGGCGCGAAGCTGATCGAGTGCGGCAATCGCCATGGGCAGGCTGACGAAGTTGCTGCGCTCGCCCATGTCGTAGCGGCGCGCGCCCGGCTCGAAGGGCTCGGGATAGTCGGTCGCCCCCTCGGCCGCCTCGACACCGGCGCGGTTGAAGCCGTGCTGCTCGAGCGGCTGGCCGGATTGCCGGTGCGGCGCGGCATAGAGGAAGCCCAGCGTGTAGGGGCAGAGCAGCCACTTGTAGGCCGAGCAGACGAGGAAGTCGGGCCGCACCTTGGTCACGTCGATCGGCATGGCGCCGATCGACTGTGTGCCGTCGACCACGAGCGCGGCGCCAACGGCGCGGGCGCGCTCGCCGACTGCGACGAGGTTGATCAGGCTGCCGTCCGTCCAATGGAGGTTCGGGACCGCCACCACGGCGGTCGAGCCGTCGATCGCGTCGAGGATGGCCGGTGTCCAGTCGTCATCCTTCGGGCGCGCAACCGTCACGGTGCGGGCGCCGGCGTCGCGCGCACGCACCATCCAGATGCGCACGTTCGAACCATGCTCGCCCTCGATCAGGACGACTGACTGTCCCCGGGCAATGTCGAGATTGGCAGCCGCCGTGGCCGCACCGTAGCTGCTGGCCGGAATGATCGCGATGTCATCGGCGGCGGCACCGATCAGATGGGCGAAACCGGCACGTGCCTGGTCGAGCTCGGCATAGAAGTCGCGGCGCACGATCTTCCAGGGATGCACCTTGCGCCCGATCCCGTCGACCCCGGCGTCGCGCACCGTGTTGAGCAGCGGCGAGAGATAGGCGCAGTTGATGTAGGTCACGCCGTCCGGGATGTCGAACAGGTGGCGCTGGTTGGGGATCGGCTGTGTCATGTCGATGGCTGCGCGGGCGGGTGGACGAGATGGCAGGCGACGTGCTGGCCGCTGGCGTCGGCCTGCAGAGCCGGCTCGACGCGGCGGCAGATATCCATGACATGGGGGCAGCGCGTATGGAAGCGGCAGCCGGACGGCGGGTCGATCGGGCTCGGCACGTCGCCCTTGAGCACGGTGCGCTGGCGCCGCCGGCCCGGTTTCGGCACCGGGATCGCCGAGAGCAGCGCCTGGGTATAGGGATGGCCGGGCCTGGCGTAGAGCGTGCGCTTGTCGGCGATCTCGACGATCTTGCCGAGATACATGACGGCGACACGGTCGGCGATGTGCTTGACCACGCCCAGATCGTGGGAAATGAACAGAAAGGTCAGCGCGAAGTCGCGCTGCAGATCCTGCAGCAGGTTGATCACCTGGGCGCGGATCGACACGTCGAGGGCCGAGACCGGCTCGTCGCAGATCATGAGTTGGGGCCGGAGCGCCAGCGCGCGCGCGATGCCGATGCGCTGGCGCTGGCCGCCGGAGAATTCGTGCGGGTAACGACCGGCTGCGTAGCTCGCGAGGCCGACCACGTCGAGCAGCTCGCGCACGCGTTGCGCCCGCCCGGCCGTATCGGACTCGCCGTGGATGACCAGCGGCTCGGCGATGATCTCCTGCACGGTCATGCGCGGGTTGAGCGATCCGAACGGGTCCTGGAAGATGATCTGCATCCGCCGCCGCACGCGACGCAGCGCCTCGCCCTGAAGCGACAGCACGTCCTGGCCGTCGAACATCACCTTGCCGGCGGTCGGTTCGATCAAGCGGATCAGCATGCGGCCGGTCGTGGTCTTGCCGCAGCCGCTCTCGCCGACGAAGCCGAGCGTCTCGCCGCGGCCAATCGTGAAGCTGACGCCGTCGACGGCCTTCACCGCACCGGCAAGCCGCGAGAACATCAGGCCCTTGATGATCGGGAAATGCTTGGTCAGGCCCTCGACCCGGACCAGCGGCTGAGCGTCGCTCACGACTTCAGGCCTTCCGTGCGGTAGTCGACATGGCGGATGCAGGCCGCGCCATGTCCGGCGCCGCGCGGGAGCAGCGGCGGAATGATGGTGGTGCAGGGCGGGCGGGCGTGGCGGCAGCGCGGCGCGAAGCGGCAGCCCGCGGGCAGCTCGAAGGGGCTCGGCACGACGCCGGGGATGGCGGTCAGCCGCGTCTGCTCGGTGTCGAGCGACGGAATGCTCGCCAGCAGCCCCTCGGTGTAGGGATGCTGCGGCCGCTCGAACACGCCAGCGACATCGGCGGTCTCGACGATGCGCCCGGCATACATGACGGCGACGCGGTCGACGAACTCGGCGACCACGCCCAGATCGTGCGTGATCAGCACGACCGCCATCTTGAATTCATCCTGCAGCGAGCGCAGCAGCTCGAGGATCTGCGCCTGGATGGTGACGTCGAGTGCCGTCGTCGGCTCGTCCGCCAGCAGCAGCGCCGGCGTGCAGGCAAGTGCGATGGCGATCATGATGCGCTGGCGCATGCCGCCCGAGAGCTGATGCGGATATTCCTCCAGCCGCGCGCGCGGTGAGGGGATGCCGACCTTCTCCAGCATCTCGAGCGCGCGGTCGCGCGCCGCGCGGCGGCCGACGCGCTCGTGATAGATCACGGTCTCCATGACCTGGTCGCCGATGGTGAACACCGGATTGAGCGAGGTCATCGGCTCCTGGAAGATCATGGAGATGCGCTTGCCGCGGATGTGGCGCATCGCGGCCGGCGACTTGGGCAAGAGATCCTCGCCTTCGAACAGGATGGTGCCGCCCGCTACCCGTCCGGGCGGGGTCGGCAGCAACCCCATGATCGACAGTGCGGTGACGCTCTTGCCGGAGCCTGACTCGCCGACGATGCCGAGCACTTCGCCGGGAGCGAGGTCGAAGCTGACGCCGTCGACGGCAGGTGCCGCGCCGCTTTCATATTCGAATTCGACGCGCAGGTCGCGCACCGAAAGCAACTGCGCCGAGTTTGGCGTACCCACGGTTCAGGCCTGTGAGATCTTCAGGCGCGGGTCGAGCACGTCGCGCAAGCCGTCACCGAGCAGGTTGAGACCGAGCACGGTGGCCGCCAGCGCCATGCCGGGGATAACGGTGATCCACGCCGCCTCGCGGATGTACTGGCGCCCCTCGGCGATGATGTTGCCCCAGGTCGGCGTCGGCGGCGCGGCGCCGAGACCGAGGAAGCTCAAGACCGCCTCGGACAGCACGGCATAGGCGAAGATGAAGGTAAGCTGAACGATTAGCGGCGCCAGGCAGTTGGGCAGCACATGCTTGCCGAGAATGCGCAGGTGGCTGGCGCCCATGGCGATCGCCGCTTGAACGAACTCCATCTCGCGCACGACGAGCACCGAGGCGCGCACGATGCGCGCAGTCCGGGGTATGTAGACGGCCGACAGTGCGATCGCCGCGGTCATGCTCGATGGACCCAGGGCGGCCGCGATGCCGATGGCGAGCAGAACGGCGGGAAATGCCATCAGCGCGTCGGTGATGCGCATGAGGATGTTGTCGAGGCGCCGGAAATAGCCGGCCGCCGCGCCGAGAATGACGCCGAACACGGCATTGAGGACGACGACGGCGAAGCCAATCGCGAGCGACAGGCGCGCGCCGTAGGCGACGCGCGACAGCTGGCTGCGGCCGAGATTGTCGGTGCCGAGCCAGTGGGTGAGGTCGGGCGGCTTGAAACGATTGCGGATCGATATGCGGTTGGGATCGATCGGCGCGATCCAGTCGGCGAACAGCGCGACCAGCAGGATGAAGCCGAACAGCACGGCACCGATCACGAAGGCCTTGTGACGCAGCAAGCGGCGCAGGATCGGCCAGCGCTTGAACAGGCCGGTCTTGGCAACGGCCGGCAGGCCCGGCGCGTCAACTGCGGCTGTCATAGCGCACCCGAGGATCGAAATAGGCGTAGAGCACGTCGACCAGGAGATTGAGCATCAGAAGCGCGGTCGCCACGAAGAGCAATCCGCCCTGAATCATCGGATAGTCGCGCCGGAGCACGGCAGAGCCCAGCAGCGAGCCGATTCCGGGGACGGAGAACACGGATTCGACGACGACCGAACCGGACAGCAGCACGCTGAAGATGACGCCGATGACCGTGATGACCGGGATCATCACGTTCTTGAAGGCGTGCTTGGCGATCACCAGGAATTCGGGCAGCCCCTTGGCGCGCGCGGTGCGGATGTAGTCCTGGCGCAGCACCTCGAGCATGGTCGAGCGTGTGATGCGGGCGAGCAGCCCGACCTGCAGCAACGCCAGGGTGACAGCCGGCATGGTCGCGGTGCGGAACCAGCCGACGGGGTCATTCTGCCACGGCACGTAGCCGCCGGTCGGCAGCCAGCCGAGATGGACCGAGAACAGGATGATCAGCATGAGACCGAGCCAGAAATTCGGCAGCGACACGCCGATCAGCGCGAAGGCCATGGCCGCCTGGTCGGCCCAGGAGTTGCGCTTGAGCGCGGCGATCACGCCGCACGAGATCCCGAGGAACAGCGTCAGCACCATGGAGTAGAGCGCGATCGACAGCGAGACGGGAATCCGCTCGATGGTCGCTTCGAGCACCGGCTTGCCGAGCAGCAACGACCGGCCGAGGTCGCCGCGCGCGAGGCCGGCGTAGAACCGGCCCATCTGGACGTGGAAAGGCTGATCGAGGCCAAGGTTCTGGCGGATGTTGTCGAGTTCGGCCGGAGTCGCCGTCGGTCCGCCGATGAGCACCGCAGGATCGCCCGGGACCAGCTTCATGATGCCGAACGAGATGACGCTGACCAGGATCAGGACGGGGATAGATTGGATCAGCCGGGCAACGACGTATCGGCCCATCCGCGCTCCTAGACTACGCTGTCGCCCGCGAGGTTACTCCCTCCCCTGCGTGCAGCGCGGGGGAGGGTAGGGGTGGGGGCCCTTGCGGTTGTATATCGCAGACCCGCTTCGGGCACCCTCCTCGGTCCTCCCCCGCGCTGCGCGCGAGGGAGGAGGTCGGCGAGGTTCCTTAATGAGAAAGTAGTCTGAGACGCCGGATCAGCCCTTGATCCACACGTTCGACATGCGGGGAATCCGGAAGGGCCGGAAGTTCTCCACATTGGACCGTACGACCTGCACCTTGGTCAGCGAGCCGAAGGGCAGAGCCAGCACCTGGTCGAGCACGCGGGCCTGCGCCTTGGCGAAGGCGGCCTTGCGCTCGTCGAGCGTCTTGCCGTTGGCAATCGCGTTGAAGTGCTCGACGAACTCCTTGTCCGGTCCGTCTTCCTTCTTCGGCTTGTAGGTATTGAACGGCGGGGCGTGGAAGCGCAGCGCCGCGATGCCGCCGAGCGAGGTGTTGGTGCCGTAGCCGGTGAAGAAGAAGTTCCAGCCGTCGGTCGTGTTCTGCTGCTTCTGCACGGAGGCCGGCCAATCCATCACCAGCAGCTCGACGTTCATGCCGATCGCCTTGAGCTGCTCGGACATGACGAGAGCGGCCGTGTACATGTTGGTGTAGTCCTTGTTGGTGAGAAGGATCAGCTTCTCACCCTTGTAGCCGCCGTCCTGCAGCAGCTTCTTCGCCTTGGCGATGTTCTTCTGGTTATAGGTTTCCTTGCCGGCCTCGGTGTAGAAGGCCTGGCCCGGATACTGGAAGCCGATGTTCAGGCGATAGGCGCCGTCGGTCGCGGCCTCCATGATCTCTTCCATGTCGAGTGCCGCCTGGATCGCCTGCCGGACCTTGAGGTTGTCGGTCGGCGGAAAGGACAGGTTGGGCGTCGCGATCTGCACCCAGAAATTCTGCAGCGGCTTGAGCACGATGTTCGGGTTGGCCTTGAGGGCCGCCTGCGATTTGGCCGGCACGTCCTCGGCGCCGTGGAACTCACCGGTCTCCAGGCCGGCGACGCGCGCGCCGGGCTCGGTCACGATGCGGAACACGACCTGATCGAGGCACGCCACCTTGTAGCCGCCGAAGCCGTCGATGTCCTTGTAGGCCGGGTTCGGCACGTAGCCGTCGAACCGCTTGATGCGGACGTGGCTGTCGGCGACGAACTCGACGAACTCGAACGGACCGGTGCCGATCGGTTTCATCTGCATCGGCGGCGCGTCTGTGTTCTCCTTCGGCGTGATGACGATCGGCACGCTGAACGAGCTGAAGTTCTCCAGGAAGGTCGGCTGCGCCACCTTCATGCGGATGATGAAGGTATGTGCATCGGGGGCTTCCCACTTGTCGACGACGTCGAGGATGCCGCGATCGATGCCGACCTTCTTGTACCGGTCGAAGCTCGCAACCACGTCCTCGGTCGTCATGGTCTTGCCGTTGTGGAACTTGACCCCCCGGCGCAGATTGAACGTGTAGGTCATTCCGTCTTCGCTCGCGGTCACCTTCTCGGCGAGCTCGGGAATCGGGTTCATGTTCTCGTCGCGCGTCATCAGCGCTTCGTACATGTTCATCGCGACATTGCGCGTCGAGATGGTCGACGAGGTGTACTGGTCGAGACTGTTGACCTTCGCCTCTTGGGCGAAGACCAGCGTGCCGCCCTTGCGCGGGCAGCTGAACTGCTGGGCTGAGGCGGCCGTGACGCCGAACGCCGCCGCGGAGACCGCGGCCAGCAAGGTGAATTTCCAGGTTTTCCGAGCGTGAGACATGAGAGGCTCCCCTATCTGCCGTTTCCTGCGGGCCGAAAGCGCCCGTCTTTGCGCAATTCTCTGGTATCGAGCCTAGCCTCTTTTGCCGAGCCCGGACAAGGGCCAGGCGGAACAATGTTAGTAGCGCATCAGTTGTCCGCCTTTTGTAGCGCGTGAGTTGTCCGCCAAGTTCTCGGCCTGTTCCAGGAGGTCGGGATGCGGCGGACGACGGTGCTATGGGAGGTGTTTGTGACCCGGTTTGAA
>Ga0194131_10000888_pt1 | contig 52049 bp, 53 predicted proteins | sample TA2KigO120mmetaG_FD_148631 | JGI IMG/M metagenome (GOLD analysis project Ga0194131, IMG submission 148631) | Freshwater microbial communities from Lake Tanganyika, Tanzania - TA2015053 Kigoma Offshore 120m | ecosystem: Environmental > Aquatic > Freshwater > Lake | place: Tanzania: Lake...
ATAGACCCCGCCACAGCACCCAATCCGCAGGCTGGGCCGCAGGCCATGCCCTCATCGGCGATGCTTCGTCGTCAATGATGGGGTTCTTCGAGGTGTCCTAGTGTCGCCACCTTGAAGCCAAGGTGTGAAACCAGGGATGCGCCAAGTTATTTGCGTCGGCTTGTCGGTTCTCGGCGCCAGCCTGTTCGCCCCGCTCGCCGCCCAGGCGCAGCGCTCGCCGGCCGATGAACTCGATGCGAATTGGGTCGCCTCCTGCGCCGGCGCGCTGACCGGAACGGCTTTGCGCGACTTCTGCGACCAGCAGATCTTGGGCGGCTCGGGCGGCGGCAGCGCGGGCCGGCAGTCGAGTGCCGCGGCCGGCAGCAACCTGGGGGGTGACGAGCGCGCAGGGCCGCAGCGCGCGGGGGTCCAGGCGTAGCAACGCCAAGGCGACCGCCTGCCGCGGGGTGGGGTCGGCCATGGCGGCACGGCCGGCGAACCAGGGCGTGCCATCGCCTTCCAGATAGAGGTGCAGCCGCCCGCCCTGCCCCGGCTTGGCGAATACCTGATGGTGGAAGCCGGTGCCTTCGATGCGCCGCGCCACCAGGCCTTGCGCGTTCCGGGCGTAGTCCGCGGCCGGCGCGGCACAGCCCGCCAGCAACGCCAGCGCCAGCCCGATCGGCGGTAATTTCATGCACGGCAGTGTAGACTTTCGCCGCGCGGATGGGTGGCCGAGCGGTTGAAGGCACCGGTCTTGAAAACCGGCGGGCCCGCAAGGGCCTCGTGGGTTCGAATCCCACCCCATCCGCCACTGGAATAGACGGCGCCGGGTGCGGCCCCGCCCAGGCCGCCGCCGACCCCCGGCAAGCAGCCAGCACTCGCCCGCCTCTCGCGACCCAGCTGGCCAACCTGTCGCCCTGGGCACACCGCGCCGTGTCGGGCAGGTGCTCGCGGTTGTGCCATTCTGTATAGTCGGCGGTGAAATCCGGGCCGACTTCGCTCGCGACCAAGAGGCTGCCTGCCGCGGGCATGCTGCCTTCTTGTGCCGGGGCGGGGAGTTCTGCCGATTGCGTGGCGGGAGGAAAGCGATGCGCGCCTTGGTCTGCCGTGCCTGGGGCGAGATCGACAGCCTGGAACTGGCGGACGTGCCGGCGCCCAAGCCGGGCCCGGGCGAACTGCTGCTCGACATCGTGGCGACGTCGGCCAACTTCGCCGACAGCATCATGGTCAAGGGGCAGTACCAGACCAAGCCCGCCTTCCCGTTCAGCCCGGGCCTGGAGGGGGCGGGCCGCGTCGCGGCGGTCGGGCCGGAGGTGGACGGCTTCAAGGTCGGCGATCGGGTGATGGCGATCCTGGCGCATGGCGGCTTCGCCGAACAGGCGATCGCCAAGGCGGCCGAGACCTATCATCTCTTCCCCGGCATGAGCTTCGCGCATGCCGCCGTGTTCCCGGTCGCCTATATCTCGGCGCATGTCGCCATCCGCTGGCAGGGCCGGCTGGAGGCGGGCGAGACGCTGCTGGTGCTGGGCGCCGCCGGCGGCTCCGGCCTGGCGGCGGTGGAGATCGGCAAGGCCATGGCGGCGCGGGTGATCGCCGGCGCCAGCAGCGATGAGCGGTTGCAGGCGGTCAAGCGGCACGGCGCCGATGAAGTGGTCAACTATGCGCGCGACAACCTAACCGAGCAGGTCATGCGGCTCACCGCCGACAAGGGCTGCGACGTCTGCTTCGATCCGGTCGGCGGCAAGCTGTTCGACCAGGCCCTGTCGGCATTGGGCTGGGGCGGGCGCGTTGTGCTGTTCGGCTTCGTCGGCGGCGTGCCGCAGATCCCGGCCAACCGGCTGTTGGTCAAGCACCGCTCGGCCATGGGCTCGTCCTTGCGCTATTTCCGCTGGCACCGGCCCGATCTCTTGCGCCGCAGCATGGAAGAGCTGGCGGCGCATTACCGGGCCGGCAAGCTGAGGCCGCTGATCAGCCACCGCCTGCCCTTGGAGCAGGGCGTCGAGGCGCTGCGCCTGCTGACCCGGCGGCAAGCCTTCGGCAAGGTGGTGGTCGACGTGCGACCGGAGGCCTGAACATGAGCCAGATCCAGGTCAGCGAGCACGGGCCGCACATCGCCATCGTCACGCTGGACAACCAGCCCCGGCGCAACGCCCTCAGCCGGGCCGCGTTGGCGGAACTCGGCGATGTCTGGGCCAGGCTGGAGGCGGCCCCCTATCGCTGCTTGATCGTCACCGGGGCTGGCGACAAGGCGTTCTGTTCCGGGGCCGATGTCTCGGGCGACCTCAGCGCAAACGTGGAACTGTCCTGGAAGATCGCCCGCGGCTTGCAGAAATACGCGGTCTATCGCAAGCCGATCGTGGCCGCGGTCAACGGCGATTGCATCGCCGGCGGGGTCGAATTGCTGCTGGCCACCGACATCCGCGCCGCCGCGCCGCATGCCCGCTTCGGCCTGACGGAGGTGCGCTGGGGCATCTATCCGTTCGGCGGCGCCGCGCTCAAGCTGGTGCAACAGGTGGGCTATGTGCAGGCCATGGAACTGCTGCTGACGGCGCAGTTGATCGATGCGGCCGAAGCCGCGCGCATCGGCCTGGTCGGCCGCGTGCTGCCGGCCGGCGAGCTGATGCCCTGGGCCATCCGCACGGCGGAAACCATCGCCGCCAACAGCCCGATGGCGGTGCAGGCGGTCAAGGAGCAGATCAGCACGACCGACTACATGCGCAATATCGGCCGCGAGCCCTTGGAGCAGCAATTGGGCGACCGGGTGCGCGCCAGCCCGGACTTCTCCGAGGGCGTCGCCGCCTTCCTGGCCAAACGCAAGCCGAACTATTGAGCGGCCGTCAGCCCGCCTCGGCGGTCTGGAACAGGCCGGCCAGCCGGTTGCGCTGCAGCTTGCCGGTGCTGGTCAGCGGCAGGTCGCCGGCGCTGACGAAGACATAGCGCCGCGGCACCTTGTAGGCCGCCAGCGCATGTCGGCAATGCTCGCCCAGCGCGTTCGCCGTCACCGACCGACCGGCGCGCGCCACGATCACCGCCGACACCATCTCGTCCAGCCGCGGATCGGGCGTGCCGGTGACATAGGCCGCCTCGACCGCCGGGTGGGTCAGCAACACCTCCTCGATCTCGGCCGGCGAGACGTTGATGCCGCCCGACTTGATCAGTTCCTTCAAACGGCCGCGAAAGCGGATCCAGCCGTGCTCGTCGAGTACGCCCAGGTCGCCGGTCAGCAGGAAGCCGTCGGCGGTCATGCTGGCGGCGGTCTGCTTGGCATCGTCGAGATAGCCCGGCATCAGCCGGCCGCGCAGCGCGATCTGGCCGAGTTCGCCCCGCGGCAGCGCCGCCCCCGTGGCGATGTCTAGAATGCGCAGCTCCACGCCGGACAGCGGCTCCCCCGATGCTTCCAGCCGTTGCGACAACGGCGCCTTGGCATCGCTGACCGCCGAATTGCCATAGGCCTCGGTCAGGCCATAGACGTTGCAGATCTCGTCGATGCCCAGATCGACCAGGCGTTGGATCTGTTCCGGCGTGCCGATGGTGGCGCCGGTGCGCAGGCTGGACAGATCCCGCCCCGCCCGCTCGGGATGCTGCGCCAGCAGCAAACCGACATTGGGCGTGCCATAAAATACCGTGCAGCGCTCGGTCTCGATCAGGCGCAACGCCTCGCCCGGCTCGAAACTGTGCTGCAACACCAGCGTGCCGGCATGCGTCATCAGCGTGAACAGCGCGTTGACGCAACCGAATGACCAGAACATCGACACCGCGCCCCACAGCCGGTCGGCCGGCGTCAGATGCATCCGCTGGCCGATCTCCCACATGTTGTCGATCAGGCCGCCATGCAGCAGCGGCACGCCCTTGGGCGCCGCCGTCGAACCCGACGTATAGAGAATGCAGGCGACATCCGACGGCTGGGTCGCCGACTTGGCGGCGAGCCAGGAGGCGTCGCTCCCCGACCGGCCCATCGTCAGCACTTCGCCGTAGCTGAGCATGCCGGCCGGCGCCTGGGCAGCCACCAGGATCACCTGCCGCAGGTCGGGCAGGCCCTCCCCGTCCGCCCGCATCGTCGCCAGGTCGGCCAGGAAATCGCGCTCGCGGAAGCGCGGCTCCAGTACCAGCAGACTGACCTGGGCGTGGCGCAGCTGGTAGGCGAGTTCGCGCGGCGTCAGCCAGGTGTTGAGCGCAACCGCGCTGGCGCCCAAGCTCATGATGGCGAAATAGCTCGAAATCCACTCCGCGTTGTTGCCCATCAGGATGGCGACCCGCCCACCCCGCCCAACGCCCAGCCGCTGCATGCCCTTGGCCAGGTCGCGGGCTTCCTGGCGCAGGCGCCCGTAGCTCCAGCGACGGGCGCCGTCAACCACGGCTTCGTGCTCGGGGAACAAGGCAGCCAGTTCGTCCAGCAGGGCAGGCGTCGTGCGGCTCTTCGGCTTCTGCATGCGCGTCGTCCCGGTCGGCGGCCGAGTTTCCCCTTCCCCGCCGCGCGAGACAAGCCTCAGGCTGGTTCCGTTGGCCGATCGTCGCGCATCAGCCGCAGCGCCAACTCGGTCAGTTCCCGGCTGGGTCCGTGCAGTTCGGTCACCGCCGCCGCCGCCCCCAACGCGCGCAGCTCGCCGCCATGTCGCTCGTCGCGTGCGCGTACGGCGATGGCCAGGCCCGGATTGTGGCGACGCATGGCGGCGACGATCTGGCGGGCGGCTTCCGGCTGGTCGACGCAAACGATGCCGACTTTCGCCTCGCGCACGCCGAGCCGCTGCAAGACCTCGCCACGGGTGGCATCGCCAAAATGGACCGGCAGGCCCCAGCGGCGCCAGGTGCGGACCCAACCGGGGTTGTGGACGAGCGCCACATAGTCGCGGCCCTGGGCCGCCAACCCGCGCGCCACCTCCAAGCCCATGCGCCCGAAGCCGACGATCAGCGCCTCCGGTGCCATCGGCAGGCCAGGCGCCGCCAACTCGATCTCGGCCTACAGCCGTTCCAGGCGGCGGCCGAGCCAGGCGCCCAGGGCCGCCTGCCCCGGCGTCAGCAGCATCGACACGGCCGTCACCGCCAGCATGAACTGCGCCAGCGCCTGCTCCAGCAAGCCGGCTGCCTGCGCCGCCGCCACCGCGACAAAAGCGAACTCGCCGCCCTGGCCCAACAACACCCCGATGCGCACACTGACCGCGGCCGGCAAGGCGAAGACCCGTCCGAGCGCGACCAGGATGCCGGTCTTGATCACCGCGAGGCCGAGCGCGGCCGCCAGCACCACCGGCAGCTGCGAGCCCAGTCTCGCCGGCTCCAAGGTCATGCCCACGGCCATGAAGAACAGGCCGATCAGCAATCCCTTGAAGGGCTTCAAATCGCTCTCGACCTGGTGGCGGAACTCGCTTTCCGCCAGCAGCATGCCGGCCAGGAAGGCACCCAGCGCCATGGGCAGGCCAAAGAGATCGGCGACCGCGGCGGTGCCCAACACCACCAATAGGTTGAAGGCCACGAACAGCTCATCGCTGCGACTGGCGGCAATCCACTGGAAGGGCCAACGCAAGACGTAGCGCCCGAGCAGGACGATGAGCAGCAGGCCAAGCACGATCTTGGCAATCATGACGCCGAGGTCGACGGACGTGGCGGAGTCCCATTGCCCCAGCAGCGCGACGCTGAACAGCAGCGGAATGGCGGCCAGGTCCTGGAACAGCAGCACACCGAAGGCACCGCGGCCGGCGCGGCTGGCCAGCTCGCCGCGCTCGACCAGGATCTGGATCACCGTCGCGGTCGAGGACAGCGCGAAGCAGCCGCCCAGCAGGTAGGCGATCGCCGGCTCGTTGCCCCACGCCCAGGCCACGGCGCCAATCGTCAGCGTGCTGAACAGCACCTGGGCGCCGCCCAAGCCAAACACCAGTCGTCGCATGGTGCGCAGCCGTTCGAACGGCAGTTCCAGGCCGATCAGGAACAGCAGCAGCACCACACCCAGCTCGGACAGCGCGTGGATCGCCGATACGTCGTCGATCAGGCCCAGCGCGCCCGGCCCCACCACGAGGCCCGCAATCAGGTGGCCCAGCACCGGGCTGACGCGCAAGCGGTTCAGCGCCGTGACGATGAGCACCGCCGCGGTCAACAACACCAAGGCATCGAAGAAGTAAGGCACCGGCGCGGCCGACGACGCCACGATCGGCGCGGCGATAATTCCCGAATCGGACATCGCCCAAACTATTGCACAAGCCCCGCCGCTTGGGCGGTCAGGAAACCGGCGGCGGGCTGGCGCAGAACTGCTGGACGCGGGGCTTGCCGCGATAGCCGTAGCCGTCGTGCATGGCCTGCAGCAACAGCCGCGCCACCGCGCGGAAACGCTCCTTGCGGTCGAGCGTGATTTCCAGGTGATGGTTCGGACTGTCCTCGCCCGGCGGCTTGAAGCCCAGCGCCTGCAAGGCCCCGACCCGCGCCGGTGTCAGCAGCTTGGCGGCCGCCGGCGAGGAACCGGCCGAGACGGTTTCGCAGAACACGTTGGACTGGCCCGGCGCGGCCAGGCATTGCGCATAGAGCGAGGACTTGGCGCCGAACCGGAAGATGCAATAGCTGTTCTGGCCGGATTGCCGGCCGGCATACATGACTTCAAGGGTCTCCGCCATCGGCCCGACATAGCCGGCCGCCCAGGCCCGTTCGTCGGCGCTACTGGCCGCCTGCGCCCAGCCGCCGTCCAGGAGCAACAGAGAGATGCCTGCCGCCACGCCGCACCACACGGTCCGGCCGACAGGCCTCGGCCGATGGCTGACAGCGCTATCCCGATCGCCAGCGCACGATCTTTTGCCCATGCGCGCCACAGTCTCGCACGTTGCTCCTGCAAGGCGTAGAGGCCCGGCGACGACAATGGCGCGCTGCCACGCAAAGGAATTTGCCAGGACCTGCCCCTGACCACGACAGGAACCTGCAATTCATTGATACACATGGTATTCCCGAAACGGCTCTGGTCTTGCCTGGGATGATCCCACTCTGCTTGCAAGCCAGAGGAACGGGGTGCCGGCTTGCCGCGGTTCGGCCGGCGCAGCGCGGCCGCCCGTCGTTCAGGTCGGGCGATCCGATGCGCCTCAGGCGGCGCGGCCCAAGGCCGCCAGCCGTTCGCCCGCCTGGCGCTCGCCGGCGCTATCGCCACACAAGCGCGCGGCCCGCCTGGCAAGCTGCCAGTTGAACGGACTGGCCGGCTTCAAGTCGGTGCGTTCGGCCGCCATGGCGCGCCCCAATGTGCCCTCGCCGGCCCGCAAGGCGGCCTCGATCAGTGTCAGGCTCAACACATCGCGCTGGGCGTGGCTGCCGCCGAACAGATGCGCGCGATGCTTGATCTCCAGCAACAGGTCGGCGGCCAGGCGATAGTCGCTCCGGCCGAAGGCAGCGATCGCACGGGCCAGCGGCAGGCCAACCTCGCGGCACATCATGGCGTTGCAATCGGCCATCGCCGCCCGGGTCTCCAGCGTCCGGATCAGGCGGCGCTGGTCCTCGCCGCGTCCGGTGGCGACGAAGCTCATCATGGCGTGCAGGTCATTGAAGGCGTAATAGCCGTCCTCCGCCATGCCGGCCCACTTGTCCGCCAACTCCCGCCAGCGCTGGCCGACATCGACCTGCCGCAGATGCAGGCGCCACAGCAGGGAACTGGCGTCCAGCATTTCCAGCGCGACCGCCGACGGCGACGGGCGGACCTTGCTGTCATAGAGCGCGAGCACCCGGTCGATATCGCCGCGATCCAAGTGATAGAGCGCCAAATGCCACCAATTGTGGAAGGCGAACATGTTTTCGACGGACCAGTCGGCCGCGCGCGAGGTCAGCCAGGCAATGCCATCGGCGGTGCGGCCCTGCATCTCCATCACATGGGCGACCGCGTGCACCGCCCAGGGGTCGCGCGGGTTGAGCGCCAGCGCCCGCCGGCCGGTCTCCTCCGCGCGCACGTAAAGCTGCGTTTCCTCCAGGCCGAAGGCATGCATTCCCAGCACATAGCCGAAGCCGGGAACCTGCTCGTCCCAGAACGGCAGGACGCGGGCAACCCGGTCACGCAGTAGGCTGGACTGGCCCAGATAGAAGTCGCCCAGATGGGCGGCCTGCAAGGCCAAGCTGTCGCGTGGACATTGCAGCAGGATGCGACCCCACAAATCGACCGCGCGGTCGAACCGACCATTGAGCCAAGCGCGCAAAGCCGCGACATGGGCAAGCTCACGGTCGTTGGCCTTGGCCGACAGGCTCTCGGCCGCCTCCACCGCTTGGCGCAAGCCCGGCTCGACCGATTTCTCGGTCGCCACCGCCATCAACGTGCCCTTGAAGCAATGCCCCATGACGAAGTCGGGGTCGAGCGCTAGCGCCTTGTTGATCTCCGCCACGGGATCGAGGAAGTAGCTGTGCAGCAGATCGACCGCCCGGTCGTAGTGCGCCAGCGCCTGGCGCGTGGGCGTGGAGACCGCGTTGTCGCGGCAGTCGCGCAATGTCATCGGTGTCATCCCGCTGTGCTGGATGTTGGGGGCGCCGAAGCATCCACCCGGCGCGCTGGTGTTAACCATAGCGCATCTGCGGTCTCTCTGGCGTGACGTCCGTCACGCCGGCCGCCGGCGTTTTGGCGAGACGACAGCGGCCCACTGGCCGACCCAGGCGCGGCCGTTGCCGGATTTGATGTGACAGGGGCGGCCGATTGTTGGAACATCGTCCGGCAACGGACGCTGGACGCGCTATCAGGGGGAAACGTCATGGAAATCGGCCTCTTCACCATGCCCTCGCATCCGCCGGAGCGGAGCCTTTCCGATGGGCATGAATGGGACTTGCAGGTCTTGCGCTGGGCCGATGAACTGGGCTTCAAGGAAGCCTGGATCGGCGAGCACCACACGGCGCCCTGGGAGCCGCATCCCTCGCCCGATCTGCTGGTGGCGCAGGCGATCAAGGAGACCCGGAACATCCGGTTGGGGCCGGGCGGCTTCCTGCTGCCCTACCACCATCCGGCGGAACTCGCCAACCGCGTGGCGATGCTGGACCACATGGCCAAGGGCCGCTTCAACTTCGGCGTCGCGGCCAGTGGACTGCCCAGCGACTGGGCGATGTTCAACGTGGATGGCATGGGTGGCGAGAACCGGTTGATGACGCGCGAGGCGCTCGACATCATCCTGAAGCTGTGGACCGACCCGCAGCCTTTCGACTACAAGGGCAAGTACTGGCAAGTGACCAAGACCGAAACGATGTTCGGCACGCTTCGTCCGCACATCGTGCCCTATCAGAAGCCGCATCCGCCGATCGGCGTCGCCGGCCTGTCGAAGAACTCCGACACCCTGAAACTGGCCGGCGAGCGGGGCTATATCCCGATGAGCCTCAACCTCAACCCGGCCTATGTCGGCAGCCACTGGGACGCGGTCGAGGAAGGCGCGCGGCGTACCGGCCGCCGGCCCAACCGGGCCGATTGGCGCATGGTGCGCGAGGTCTTCGTCGCCGAGACCGACGCCGAAGCCATGCGGCTTTCGGCCGGCGGCATGATGGGCCGCATGATGCGGGAATATTTCCTGCCGCTGCTCGGTGGTTTTGGCTTCCTGGAGTTCCTGAAACACGACCAGGCCGTGCCGGACAGCGAGGTGACGCCGGACTACTGCGCGCGGCACAATTGGCTGATCGGATCGCCGGCCACGGTCGCCCAGAAGATCGAGAAGGTCTACCACGAGGTGGACGGTTTCGGCTGCCTGTTGCTGTTCTGCTTCGACTACGCCGACAACCCGCAGGCCTGGAAGACCTCGATGGGTCTGCTGGCCAAGGAAGTGATGCCGAAAATCGCCCATCTGAAGCCGAAATTGGCGGCGGCGGCCGAATAGGCCAGGCCTTGAGCCCTGCCCGCGGACGTCGGGCGGGGCTCTCTGCCGGGCGAAGGCGGCTGCAAAATCAATCGGTTGCCGCCATTGAAACGGATTGAGTCGGGCCCGTGGCCGGGGTGTGGGCCAAGCCGGCGGTGGCCATCTGCGAACTATGCATCGACTGCGACAAACTGACTGTTGACACCTATGCTGCGCTGCACCATATCAAGGCTCACGATTGCTGTTATGTGAGAACACCGATGTTGCAACATCGTCCGGCGCAACGCGGCTGCCTGTGGCCGATGTGGGCCCACGACGCTGAGCCGAACCACAAATACTGCGGCTGCGAACGCGTGCCGGGCAGCTCCTATTGCGCCAAACACCGCAAGCTGTCGATCCGCGACTTGCAACTGGAACCGCGACAGGTATTCGTGCCGCGCAAGGCGGCATAGAGCGGTTTTCGTCGGCCGATCGGCAGTACGGGCCGCCGCGTGGCGGCCGGAACTGTTTGCAGCCGGCTCGCGTCACATCAGGCTTTGGCCATCGTCGACCGGGATGATCGCCCCGGTGATGAAGTCCGACGCGGCCGAGGCCAGCAGCAGGATCGTGCCATCCAGCACCTCCGGCATGCCGACGCGCCGGCGCGGGAACTTGCGCATGAAGTTCCGCCCGGCCTCGGTCCGCCAATGCGGACGGTTCATCTCGGTCTCGATATAGCCCGGGCAGATCGCGTTGACCTGGATGTCGTGGCGCGCCCATTCCAAGGCCAACGCGCGGGTCATCTGCGTGACCGCGGCCTTGGACATGGCGTAGAGGACGAGCTGCGGTATCGGCCGCAATGCCAGCAGCGAGGCGATGTTGATGATCTTGCCGCCTTGCCCGCGCTGGATCATCCGCTTGCCCACGGCCTGGGCGCAGAACCAGTAGCCGTCCAGATTGGTGCCCATCTGGTCGCGGTAGTCGGCGTCGGTGAAGTCCTGCGCCAGTTTCTGGATGGCAATGCCGGCGTTGTTCACCAGCACGTCGATCGGTCCCAGTTCGGTCTCCGCCACGCCGACGGCGGCGCGGATGCTGTCGGGATCGCGGGCATCCATCGTCACCGGCAGGGCGCGCCCGTCAAAGCCCTCGATCTCGCCTGCCAGTGCTTCCAGCCGCTCGCTGCGCCGGGCCGTAATCGCCACCCGGGCGCCAGCCCGCGCCAGCGTCAGCGCGATCTGCCAGCCCAATCCTGTGGAAGCGCCCGTCACGAACGCCACCTTGCCTTCCAGATTGCTTCCCGGCATTGCCGACCGCCCCACGCTTCGCCTTAGCCTTCGTTAACCGCGCGGCTCTAGTGTCGTCAACCGACGCCGGGGGCAATGGATGGCGAGTCACGGGCGGGTTCTTGTGTTGGAGCAGGATGCGCAGCTGCGCGACAGCCTGTGCGGCTGGCCGGGCGATCGCGGCTTCGAAAGCCTGGCGGCGGGGAGCAAGCGCGAAGCGGTTGACCTGGCGTTGCGGCGCACGCCGGAAATGGCGGTTGTTGAATCGCCCGAAAGCGCCGCGGAACTGGCGGCCGACCTTGGCTTCGCGGTCAGCCTGCCGTTGCCGATGCTGGTGTTGGGCGGGCAGACCGGCGGCGCCGACTGGACCTGGACCGAGTCGGTGGCGCGTCCTCCGCGCCCGGCCGAACTGCTGGGCCGTGTCGAATCGCTGTCGCGGCTGATCGCCATGCAGCGCGAGCTAAGCCGGCGCGCGGCCACCGCCGAGAGCTTCGGCGCCATCGGCCGCTGGCAATTGCGCCCAGCCGCCGCGGCGGGGCCGATGCACCTGCTGCTGGTCTCGGCGCTGCCCGAGGATCGCGAGCTGTGCGCCGCGGCCGCGGCAACGCTGGAGGTGGCCGACGAGCCGGCACGGGCCCTGCCGCTGCTGGACAGCGGCAGCTTCGATGCCGTGCTGCTGGATCACGGCGCCGCGCCAGACGCCGCCCTGCTGCTGCTCTCCGACATGCGGCGCAACACCCGGCTCTACGGCATGCCGGTGCTGCTGCTGACCACGCGCGAGCGGACGCCGACGCCGGACGAGCTTTACGCACGGGGCGCATCGGACGTCGTCTGGCGCCCGGTCGCCACCGCCGATCTGGGCTTTCGCTTGCGCCATCAGGTGCGGCAGAACCGTTTCATCCTGGCGCTCAAGGCCAGCTTCCGCGAGCCGCAGCCGGCGCCCATCGTCGATGCCGCGACCGGCCTGTTCAACCACGGCTTCCTGCATGCCCATCTCGACCGGCTGATCGCCGATGCCCGCATTTTCGATCGGCCGCTCAGCGTCGCCAGCCTGGACGTGACCGGCATGCGCCATGTCAATGAGCGCCACGGCTATGCCATCGGCGATCGCATCCTGCGCCAGGTTGGCGGGCTGCTTGGCAACCTGATCCGGGCCGAGGATCTGCCGGCCCGGCTGGCGGGTGCCGCCTTCACCGTGGCGCTGCCCAACACGCCTGTCGGCGCCGCCAGCAACGTGTTGCGCCGGCTAGCCGGGGTGATCAACTACACCGATTTCAGCATCGAAGGCGTGCCGCACCCGGTCAATGTCCGTCTGCGCTGCGGCTTGGCCAGCTTGCAGCCGGGCGACGACGCCGGGCGCCTGGTGGCGCGCGCCCTGGAGAACCTGGGGCAATAGGGGTGGCCGCTTCAAACCCCGCCGGATCTGCCGTAAGCTTCAGGCCATGATCCAGATCGACATCGTGTCGGACACCGTCTGCCCGTGGTGTTACATCGGCAAGCGGCGGCTGGAACGGGCGCTCGCGCAACGGCCGGACATGGCGTTCCAGCTGGGTTGGCGGCCGTTCCAGCTCAATCCGGACATGCCGCGCGAAGGCATGGACCGCGAGCAATATCTCAACCTCAAATTCGGCGACAGCGACCGCGCGCGACGCATCTACAACTCGGTCCGCCAAGCCGGCGTCGAAGAAGGCATTCCGTTCTCCTTCGACGCCATCCGCCGGCAGCCGAACACCGTCGACTCCCATCGCCTGATCCGCTGGGCCGCCAGCGAGGGCCTGCAGGACGCGGTGGTCGAAGGCCTGTTTCGCGCCTATTTCACCCAAGGCGGCGACATTGGCGACCGCGAGGTGCTGGCACAGGTCGCCGCCCAGAGCGGGCTCGACGGCGCCGCGATCGCCCGCCGCCTGGCCGAGGACGAGGACGTCGAACTGGTGCAGCGCGAAGAGACCGTCGCGCGTCGGCTGGGCATCAACGGCGTGCCGTGCTTCATCGTCGACCGCAAGTATGCCGTCTCCGGCGCGCAAGACCCGAGCGTGCTGTTGCAGGTCTTCGACCTGGCGGCGCGCGGCGCCAACGAGGAACCTCAGGCGGCCGAGGAGTCGCTCTCGACTTGAGCGAGCTTGGCCAGCTGGCCGACCAACGCCAGCGCGCCCTTCAGCCGGGCCTCTTCGTCCGGCCAATTGCGCAAGAAGACCAGCCGGTGATCGGGCCTTAGCTTGGCCGTGCCCGCCTGCTTGGAGATGAAACCGACCAGCCCGGCGGGATTGGGATAGCTGTTGCCATGAAAGGCCAGCGTCGCGCCGCGCGGGCCCGCTTCCAGCTTTTCCACATTGGCGGCAAGGCAGAGCCGCTTGATATCGACCACTTCCAGAAGATGGCGCACCTCTTCCGGCAAGGGGCCGAACCGGTCCACCAATTCGGCCGCGAAACCGTCGATCTCGCGGCGGCTGGCGAGTTCCGCCAGCCGCCTGTAGAGCCCCAGCCGCACGTCCAAGTCGGCGACATAGGCTTCTGGAATCAGCACCGCGGTGCCGAGATTGATCTGTGGCGACCAGGCGTCGGCTTGCGCCACGCCGCCGCTGCGGGCGGTCGTGACCGCTTCCTCCAGCATCTGCTGGTAGAGTTCCAGCCCAACCTCGCGGATATGGCCTGACTGCTCCTCGCCCAACAGGTTGCCGGCGCCGCGGATGTCCAGGTCGTGACTGGCCAGGCTGAAGCCGGCGCCCAGTTGGTCGAGCGCCTGCAGCACCTTCAGCCGCTTCTCGGCGTTGGCGGTCGGCACCCGTTTCGGCGGCAAGGTGAAGTAGGCATAGGCGCGCAACTTGGAGCGGCCGATCCGGCCGCGCAACTGGTAGAGCTGGGCCAGGCCGAACATGTCGGCGCGATGCACGACCAGGGTATTGGCGGCGGGGATGTCGAGGCCCGATTCGACGATGTTGGTCGAGACCAGCACGTCGAACTGGCCCTCGTAGAAGGCGGCCATCACCGCTTCCAAGTCGGTCGCGGCCAGCCGGCCATGCGCCGACTGAAACTTCACCTCCGGCACGTGTTCCTTGAGAAAGGCCGCCGCTTCCGGCAGATCCTCGATGCGCGGGCAGACATAGAAGCTTTGGCCGCCGCGATAGCGCTCGCGCAGCAGCGCCTCGCGCACCACCACCGGATCGAACGGCAGCACGAAGGTGCGCACGGCCAGCCGATCGACCGGCGGCGTCGCGATCAGACTGAGTTCCTTCACGCCCGCGAAGGCCATCTGCAGGGTGCGCGGTATCGGTGTCGCGGTCAGCGTCAGCACATGCACGTCGCTCTTGAGTTGCTTCAGCCGCTCCTTGTGCTTGACGCCGAAATGCTGCTCCTCGTCGACGATCAGCAGCGCCAGGTTGCGGAAGCGGACCTGCTTGCCGAGCAACGCGTGTGTGCCGACCACGATGTCGAGCTGGCCGCTGGCCAAGTCCTGGCGGACCTGGCCCGCCTCCTTGGCGGAGACCATGCGCGAAAGCTGACCGATGCGGACCGGCAGGCCGGCAAAGCGCTGGCTGAACGTGCGGTAGTGCTGACGTGCCAGCAAGGTGGTGGGTGCCACCACCGCCACCTGCCCGCCCGACAGAACCGACAGGAAGGCGCTGCGCAGCGCCACCTCGGTCTTGCCGAAGCCGACATCGCCGCAGACCAGCCGATCCATCGGTCGGCCGGCCGCGAGATCGCCCAGCACGTCGGCGATGGCGGTTTTCTGGTCCTCCGTCTCCTCATAGGGAAACCGCGCGCAGAATTCCTCGTAGAGCCCTTCCGGCACCGCCACGACCTGGCCCGGCTTGACCGCCCGTTCGGCGGCGATGCGGATCAATTCGTCCGCCATCTCGCGGATGCGCTTCTTCAGGCGCGCCTTGCGCTGTTGCCAAGCGACCCCGCCCAGCTTGTCCAGCGCCACCGTGGCGTCTTCCGCGCCATAGCGCGACAGCACCTCGATGTTCTCGACGGGGACATAGAGCTTGTCGTTGTCGGCGTAGAGCAGCAGCAGGCAATCGTGCGGCGCGCCGCCAACCTCGATGGTGGTCAGGCCCTGGTAGCGGCCAATGCCATGCTCGACATGCACCACATAGTCGCCCTGGCTCAGTTGCCGGGCCTCGGTCAGGAAATTCTCCGCCCGGCGCGAGCGACGGCGCGGCCCGACCAGCCGGTCGCCCAGGATGTCCTGCTCGCCGATGAGCGCCAGCGCGTCGGTCTCGAAACCATGCTCCAGCGGCAGCACCGCGACGCCGACCGTGCTGCGGGCCAGCGCTTCGGCCGCCAGCCAGTCGGCGACCGCCTGCACCGCCGGCGCGCCGTGGTCGGCCAGCACCGTCATCAACCGATCGGCGGCGCCCGCGCTGTAGGCCGCCACCAGCACCCGCCGGCCGGCCTTCTGTCGCTCGGCGACATGCCGGATCAGCGCATCGAACACGTTGATCTCCGGCTGCGCACGTTCCGCCGCGAAGTCGCGGCCAACCCGTCCGCCCGCGTCGATCGCCGCCTCGCCTGGCGGCACCTGGAAGGGATTGAGTTGCAGCACCGCGCGACTGTCGGGCAGTTGCGCGAACTCCGCGCGCTCGACATAGAGCAGGCTTGGCGGCAGCGGCTTATAGGGTGCCTGCTCGGCATAGGCGGCGGGCTTGGCTGCGGCGGCCACTCGGCGCGTTTCGTAGTGTTCGGCGATTTCCGTTAACCGGGCTTGCGCCACCTCCGCGACACGGTGGTCGAAGGCCAATGCCGCTCCCGGCAGATAGTCCAGCAGGGTGTCCATGCGCTCGTGGAACAGCGGCAGCCAGTGTTCCATGCCGATATGCCGGCGGCCCTCCGACACCGCCTGGTAGAGCGGATCCTCGTCCAGCACGGCGCCGAACTGCTGGCGATAGCCGTTCCGGAAGCGTTCGATCGCCGGCTTGCTCAACGGTACCTCGGAGACCGGCGACAGTCGCAACTCCGGGGTCCGGTCGATGGTGCGCTGCGACAGCGCATCGAAGCGCCGAATGCTTTCCAGCTGGTTGCCGAACAAATCGAGTCGCGCCGGGGCCGCCGCGCCCGGCGGGTAGATGTCGACGATCCCTCCGCGCAGCGCGAACTCGCCGGCTTCCAGCACCGTGCCGGTGCGTTGGTAGCCGTTGCGCACGAGGTAGTCCTGCATTGCCTTCAGATCGAGCTGCTGGCCGGCCGCCAGCCGAAGCACCGCGCCGGCCAGGCTTTCCCGCGGCGGCAGCCGTTGCAAAAAAGCGTTGACCGTGGTCAGCACGATGCCGCCGGGGCCGCCCTCGCCCTCGACCAACTGGGTCAGCGCCCGCATCCGTTGCGCCTCGATCTCGGCATTGGGCGAGGCCCGGTCATAGGGCACGCAATCCCAGGCGGGCAGTTCGATGATGCGCAAGTCGGGTGCGAAGAAGCCGATGCCGGCCCGCGTCGCCCGCAAGCGCGCGCCATCGCGCGCGACATGCACCAAGCCCGCCGGCGCCGTTCGCGCCAGTTCGCCCAGCAGCTTCGCATCCCAGCCCTCGGGCGCCCCGGCCATGGCATGGACGCCCAGCCGCCCGGGAAAGCCGCCAGCCGCCATCACCGCTGCCACGGCTTGAAGGCCAGTAGCTGGCGCATGACCGGACCGTCGATCTCCGGCGGCACCGCTTCGGCTCTCGTCAGCCACCGATAGAGCCGGTGCTCGTCGCTTTCGATGATCGCTTCGTAACAGGCCAGTTGCCCGGCATCGAAACCGTCGAGATGGCGCGCCGCGAAACCGCCCAGGATCAGGTCGAGTTCCTTGGTGCCGCGGTGCAAACTGCGGTAACGCAGGCGCTTGCGGCGCAGATTGGTGTCTTCTGGCATGACGGGATCGGAGTATTGCGCAAGGGTATAGCGGCTTGCGGCCCTGCTGTCAGCCGGCGGCGACCGGCCGGTCCGGGGTCCGACTGAGGCATGCGGCCGGAAATCCTGTTTCCGTTGTTCCGCCCGGTCGACCGCCTGAAGGGCATCGGCGACCGGTTGGCCAAGCTGATTGCCCAGGCGGCCGGATCGCGCGTGATCGACCTGCTCTGGCACTTGCCAGTGGGCTTGATCGACCGCGGCTTTCGGCCACGCATCGCCGAGGCGCCGCCGGGCCGCGTCGCCACCATCGCGCTCGAGGTCGAGCGACACCAGCCTCCCGGCAACCCGCGCCAGCCCTACCGGGTGCGTTGCCGCGACGAGACGGGCTTCCTGACCCTGGTCTTCTTCAAGGCGGAAGCCGCCTACCTGGAACGCCTGCTGCCGGTCGGCGCGCGGCGCATCGTCAGCGGCACGGTCGAGGACTATGGCGGCTTGCGGCAGATGGCGCATCCTGACCACATCCTGCTGCCCGAGGCGCTTGGACAACTTCCGGCGCTGGAGCCGGTCTATCCGCTGACCGCCGGCTTGAGCGGCAAGGTGGTGATGCGCGCCGTGGAACAGGTGCTGCGCAACCTGCCGGCGCTGCCCGAATGGCAGGAGCCCGCGCTGCTCGGCCAGCGCGGCTGGCCCACCTGGCCGGCGGCGATCCAGGAGGCGCACCGGCCGAGTTCGGCCGCCAGCCTCGACCCCGCCTCGCACGCCCGCGCGCGGCTGGCCTATGACGAACTGCTGGCCAACCAGCTCGCGCTTGCGCTGCTGCGCTTGCGCCAACGCCGGGCCAAGGGGCACAGCCTGAAGGGCGACGGCCGGCTGCGCCAGCAGGTGCTCGCCGCCCTGCCCTATGCGCCGACCGGAGCGCAGGCGCGTTGTCTCGGCGAAATCGAAGCGGACCTGGCCCAGCCCATCGCCATGCTGCGGCTGCTGCAGGGTGACGTCGGCAGCGGCAAGACGCTGGTAGCGCTGCTGGCCATGCTGATCGCCGTCGAGGCCGGCAAACAGGCGGTGCTGATGGCGCCGACCGAACTGCTGGCCCGGCAGCATTTCCACAACCTGCAGGCACTGGCCCAACCGATCGCCCTTCGCCTCGACCTGCTGACCGGACGCGAAAGCGGCAAGCCTCGGCAAGCCGTGCTGGCACGCCTGGCGGAGGGGGCGAGCAAGCTGGTGATCGGCACGCACGCCCTCTTCCAGGAGGATGTCGCCTTCCGCGACCTGGGCCTGGTGGTGATCGACGAGCAGCATCGTTTCGGCGTGCACCAGCGGCTGACCCTGGCCGGCAAGGGCGAAGGCGTCGATGTGCTGGTGATGACGGCGACGCCCATTCCGCGCACCCTGGCGCTGAGCGCCTATGGCGACATGGAAGTCTCGCGCCTGGATCAGAAGCCGCCGGGGCGGGCGCCGGTCGATACGCGCACGGTGCCACTCGGCCGGCTGGCGGAGGTGATGGAGGCCGTAGGCCGCGCGTTGGCGGCGGGACAGCGCATCTACTGGGTCTGCCCATTGGTGGCGGTCTCCCAGGCGCTCGATCTGGCCGCTGCCGAAGAACGTCACACGGCCCTGAAGCAGCGCTTCGGCGAAACCGTCGGCTTGGTGCATGGCGCGTTGCCGGCCAGCACGCGCGACCGCGCGATGGCTGACTTCGCCCAGGGCCGCACCGGGCTGCTGGTGGCCACCACGGTGGTCGAGGTGGGGGTCGATGTGCCGGAAGCCGCCGTGATGGTGATCGAGCATGCCGAACGCTTCGGCCTGACCCAGCTGCACCAGTTGCGCGGCCGCGTTGGCCGTGGCGGACGGCCGGGCACCTGTCTGCTGCTTTATGGCGAGGCCCTGGGCGAGGCCGCGCGGGCTCGGCTCGTCATCCTGCGCGAGACCGACGACGGCTTTCGCATCGCCGAAGAGGACTTACGCCTGCGCGGACGGGGCGAACTGCTGGGCACCAGACAAAGCGGTCTGCCGGAATTCCGCCTGGTGGAGCCGGAATACCACGCCGACCTCATGCAGATGGCGCATGACGACGTGCGGGCGACGCTGGCGCGCGATCCCGAACTGGCCAGCCCGCGCGGCCAGGCGTTGCGTGTGCTGCTCTATCTGTTCGAGCGTGACGCCGCGGCGCGCTATCTGCGCTCCGGCTGACCGTCGCCGCGCGGCGGCTCGCCGTTGCGCGCCGCAGCCGGCTTTTCCAGGTTCTTGCGGATCCGTTCGCCGGCCTCCACGACGCCGATGGAAATCACGAACTTGGCGGCTTCGTCCACCGCCATGTCGAGGAAGATCAAGTCGCGCCTGGGCACGAACAGAAGGAAGCCGGAGGTCGGATTGGGCGTGGTCGGCACATAGACGTTGACCAGATCCTCGCCGATCTCCCGGCGCACCTCGCCCTGCGTCTCGCCGGTGACAAAGCCGATCGTCCACAGGCCGGCGCGCGGATACTGCAGCAGAACCGCCTCGCGGAACGAGCGCGAGGACTGGCTGATCACGGTCTCGAAAATCTGCTTCAGCGCGTTGTAGAGACCGCGCACCACCGGCATCCGGTTGACCACCCGCTCGCCCGCCCGGATCAGCGTCCGGCCGAACAGGTTGGCGGCGAGAAAACCGACCAGGGTGATCGACACCAGCATCACCACCACGCCCAGGCCCGGAAGGCTGAACGGCAGGTAGGTCTCCGGGTGGTAGCGCAACGGGATGAGCGGCGTGACGTGCTCGTCCACCCAGTCGACGAAGGCCCAGGTGATGTAGGCGGTGATGGCGATCGGGGCGGTGACGATGATGCCGGTCAGGAAATAGGTGCGCAGCTTGGTGGCGAAGCTGACATGGAACGGCAGCTTGACCGCCGCCGCCTCCGGCGAGGTCTGGGGTTCCTGGGTCTGATCCTGGTTCGCCATCGCGCGGGCTCACATAGGCGCCTTCGCAGCCGCCGTAAAGGGCCGGTTCAAAGGTCCGCCAGCAGCCTGGCCGCGAGCAGCCGTTCCACTCCCAGGCCGGCCAGCGCGCTCCAGGCCTGGGCGAGCGAGCCGTCCAGGTCGATGCCCCGGCAAGCGTCCTCGATCACCGCTACGGCGAAGCCCAGCCGGCGGGCATCCTCGGCCGAGTAGCGCACGCAATAATCGGTGGCAAGCCCGCACAGGTAGAGCCGGGCGAAGCCCCGCTCGCGGCAATAGCCGGCGAGGCCGGTCGGGGTCTTGCGGTCGTTTTCGAAGAAGGCGGAATAACTGTCGATCGCCTTGCGAAAGCCTTTGCGCACAATGAACTCCGCGGCATCGCTGGCAAGCTGGCGATGAAAGGCCGCGCCCGGCGTCCCTTGCACGCAATGCGCCGGCCACAGCGTCTGCCGCCCATAGTAGAGCATGACCGTCTCGAACGGCTGGCGCCCGGGATGGGCGACGGCGAACGAGCGGTGATCGGCCGGGTGCCAGTCTTGCGTCAGCGCAACATGCGGGAAGACCGCGATCAGCCGATTGACGATCGGCACCACCGCATCGCCCTCCGGCACCGCCAGCGCGCCGCCCGGGCAGAAATCGTTCTGCACGTCGACCGCCAGCAGCAGGTCGGTTTCGCCCGGCGCAAGGCGCGTCGCCATGCCTAGGCTCCGGCGAAGAAATCGAGCAATCCCGCCGCTGTTGCCGCCGCCGCCTCTTCGGCCAGGAAATGGCCGCATGGCAGGCCTCGGCCCCGTACGTCGCTCGCCCGTTCCCGCCAACAGGCCAGGACGTCGAACTGCCGGCCCGTGCCGGACTTCTCACCCCACAGCGCCAGCACCGGGATGGCGAGCTTGTCGGCCAAATCGGCCTCGTCATGGGTCAGATCGATGCCGGCGCCGGCGCGATAGTCCTCGCAGGTGGCGTGAATCGTGGCGGGATCGCGGAAGCAGCGGCGGTATTCGGCCATGGCCTCCGGCGCGAACGCGGCCAGGTCGGCGCTCCAGCCGCCCAACAAGCGCTCGAGGTAATAGTCGGGGGCGCCGCCGATCAGCCGTTCCGGCAGGTCGAACCGCTGTGCCAGGAAGAACCAATGGTAGTAGCCAAGCGCCCTGGCCCGATCGAGCTGGGCGAACATGGCTCGGGTCGGCACGATGTCGAGCACCGCCAGGCGCTCGACCGCCGCGCGATGATCGAGCGCCAGCCGATGTGCCACGCGACCGCCGCGGTCATGCCCAACCAGCCCGAAGCGCCGATGGCCCAACGCCGCCATCAGTTCGACCTGATCCTGCGCCATGCGCCGCTTGGAATAGTTGCGGTGCTCGGCATCGCCGGCGGGCTTGTCGCTATCGCCGTAGCCGCGCAAGTCGGGCGCCACCACGGTGAACCGCGCGGCCAATGCCGGCGCCACCCGATGCCACATCGCATGCGTCTGCGGATAGCCGTGCAGCAGCAGCAGCGGCGGCCCGCTGCCGCCCAGCTCCAGGTTGATCGTCACATCGCTGGTCTTGATCCGCCGTTGCTGGAACCCCGGGAGCATGCGCCATGCCTTCATTGTGATTGTCGCTCTCGCCTCGCAAGCCATAATGCTATGCTTCATGCAGCACCAGGTTACCAGCCAGGCGCCAGGCCTCGCTCCCGCACGCCTTCTTGGACTGGCGACCGCCGTGCCGCCTTTCGTTCTGCGGCAAGACCAGGTGGCCGAAGCCGCCGCCCGGCTGTTTGCCGGCAGCGCCGAGGAACGCGAGCGTTTGCTCGGGATCTACCGCAACACCGGCATTGAGACGCGGCACTCGGTGGTGCCGCTCGATTGGTACCTGGAGCCGCACGGCTTCGCCGAGCGCAATGCTCTTTTTCTGCGGCACGCCACGCAGTTGGCGGCCGAGGCGGCCAGCGCCGCCCTGGCCAAAGCCGGCCTCGAGGCGCGCGAGGTCGACGCGCTGGTCTCCGTCAGCAGCACCGGCATTGCCACGCCGGCGCTCGATGCCCGTCTGCTCGCCCGCCTGCCGTTGCGTGCCGACCTGCTGCGCGTGCCGGTCTTCGGGCTTGGCTGCGCCGGCGGCGTGCTGGGCCTGGCGCGCGCCGCCGACCTGGCCCTGGCGCGGCCGGGGCGCAAGGTCCTGCTGGTGGTGGTCGAACTCTGCGGCCTGACCTTCCGTCTCTCCGACCGCAGCCGGCGCAACGTGGTGGCTACCGCGCTGTTCGGCGACGGCGCCGCCGCCGCGCTGCTGTCGACGCAAGGTTCCGGCCCGGCTCTGATCGCCAGCGGCGAGCACACCTGGCCCAACAGCCTGGATATCATGGGCTGGGACGTCGGCGCCGACGGCCTGGGGGTGATCTTCACGCGCGCCATTCCGGGCTTCGTTCGCGCCCATTTCCGGCCGGTGCTCGACCGCTTCCTCGCCGCGAGCGGCTTGACGCTCGCCGATATCGACGCGCTGGCCTGCCATCCCGGCGGCGCCCGCGTGCTGGACGCTCTCGCCGACTGCCTGGGAGCGCCGGCGGCCGCACTCGACCCCAGCCGGCGGGTGCTGGCTCGCTTTGGCAACATGTCGGCGCCGACCGCCTTGTTCGTGCTGGCCGAGCTGTTGGAGCGAGCCCCGTGCCGCTGCTTGCTGAGCGCGCTCGGGCCGGGCTTCTCGGCCGCCTTCGCGCTGCTGGAGCGTCAGTGACCCTGGTCCAGCCGGGCCTGGCCCACGCCCTCTTGCTGGCGGTGGCGACGCAGCGCCTGGCGGAACTTGCCTGGAGCCTGCGCAACGAGCGGCGCCTGGCCGCCTTGGGCGCGCACGAAGCCGCGCCCGAGCAGCATGCCTGGTTCGTCGCCCTGCATGTCGGCTGGCTTGCCGCCATGGCGGTTGCGAGCGACTGGCAGAGCGCCGTAAACGTTTATTGGCTAGCCGTCTATGCTGTCTTGCAAGCTTTCAGGATCTGGATTTTATGCAGTCTAGGCGATAGATGGACGACCCGCATCCTGCACCTTCCCGGCGTGCCGCTCGTTCGCCGCGGCCCCTACCGCTACCTGGCACATCCCAACTACGTTCTGGTCGCCTGGGAGTTGGTGACGCTGCCCCTCGCGCTCGGATTGTGGCCGATCGCTCTCGCTGCCGGCCTCGCCAATTTGCCGTTGACCTGTTGGCGCATTTCGGCCGAAGAACGGGCGCTCGGGCTGCGGCCGGGGACGCCGTCCCGCCCGGGCATGGAGAGCGCGGCATGCGGTTTGGCCGAACGGCATTGACGGTTGTGCTGGCGGGCATCCTGTGGGCGACGCCGGCCGTGACGGCGCCGCGGCAGGACGCCTACGAGCGAGCCGTCCTGGCCTTCGACAATGGCCGCTACGCCGAGGCGCTGAAGGAGTTCCGCCAGTTGGCCGAACGCGGGCATGCGGGCGCGGAATTCATGCTGGGGGCCATGCATTTCCAGGGGCGAGGCGTCAAACGCGACGACAAGGCGGCGGCGATCTGGTTCCGCAAGGCGGCGGACAAGGGTGATACCAATGCCCAGTTGGCGTTCGGCTCGCTGCATATCCGCGGCCTAGGCGTGCCGCAGGACCTGGTCAAGGCCTATGTCTGGTTGACGCTGGCCAGCGAGCGGGGCAGCGGCAACGTACCGGAGCGGGCCAAGGCCTTGCGCGAAGAGGCCGCCCGGCTGATGCGACCGGACGAGATCGAACAGGCACGCCGCACGGCGGCCGACTTCAAACCCGCGCGATCGAGCCTCAGGTATACGCCCTAGGACGCCCGGGCGGTTGGCCGCCGCCGCTTGGCGCCGGGCCATCGCTCGGGCCTGATCGCTGCCCGGCGGCTGCGGTGGCGCGACCGTCCGGATGCTTGGCTATTATCGGCTGGCGCCGCGCCGTGCGCGGGCGGCCGGACAGGGGGACAGCATGCGACTTCAAGACAAGGTGGCGATCGTCACCGGTGGCGGCGCCGGCTTCGGCGAGGGCATCGCCCGGCGGTTCGCGGACGAAGGCGCCCAGGTCGTGGTCAACGACATCGCCGAGAGCGACGGCGAACGGGTGGTCGGAGCCATCCGCCAGGCCGGCGGCACGGCCTTCTACTGCAAGGCCGACATCTCGCTTGGGCCCGATAGTCAGCGACTGATCGACACCACCCTCGCCCGCTGCGGCCGGGTCGACATCCTGGTCAACAATGCCGGCGTGCCCCAGCGCAACATGCCGTTGACCGAACTCGACGAAGCCAGCTTCGACCGCATCTACGCGGTCAACGTCAAGGCGCTCTACTGGGCCGCCAAGTACACGGTGCCGGTGATGCGCCGGCAGGGCGGCGGCGTGATCCTCAGCACCTCCTCCACCGCCGCCAACCGGCCGCGGCCGGGGGTCGTCTGGTACAACGGCAGCAAGGCCGCCGTCGACACCATCACCAAGGGCATGGCGGTCGAACTGGCGCCCGACCGGATCCGCGTCAACGCCATCAACCCGGTTGCCGGCGAGACCCAGATGCTGGCCGAGTTCATGGGCGGCCAGGTGACGGCCGCGATGCGCGAACGTTTCCTGGCGACGATCCCGCTCGGGCGGTTTTCGCAGCCGCTCGACATCGCCAATGCCGCGGTGTTCCTGGCCTCAGACGAGGCGGCCTTCATCACCGGCGTCTGCCTGCCGGTGGACGGCGGCCGAACCGTCTAGCTGTCCAGTCCGCTTGCCGCGTTCAACTGCTTAGCATATTGGCGATGGCCCGCGCTCAATGTCTTGACAACAGGCTTGGCGGACGCCAACCTGCCTTCCGGCGGCGACGCACCCGCTGCCAGCTAGGCTTACTCTTCATTAAATGGCTAGGCATCAATGTCTAATCCGCTAGACATCAGAAACCGCGCCGTGGCCGCCATCCTCACCAGCAAGGACCTGTTGCAACTGACCGGCATCTCCCGGGCGACGCTCAACAACTACATCGCGCTCGGCATCCTGGCGCGGCCGCGCGTGGCGCGCGGTACCGCGCCCGGCGGGCCCACCCGAATCGGCTATTTCGCCGAGGAAGCGGTCGAGCGGATCCGCGAAGCACAACGCCTGAAGGCCAGCGGTCTGGCGATGAGCGACGTCGCGGCCCGGCTGCGGCCCCAGGCCGAGACCGCGGCAAGCCTCGCCGCTGGCGTTCCGCCCGGCGCCGCCGGTGCAGCGGCGGGCGAACGGGCACCGGCCGACCAGCCGATCGCATCCCCCGTGGCGAGCCCGCTGCCTGGCCTGCGCCTGACGGTCGACGAATTGAGCTATCCCGCCTATCTCGTCAACGCCAACTTCCAGGTCGATTGGTGGAACGACGCCGCGGCCGAGCGCCTGTTCGGTCGAGCGCGCGGGCTCGCGGCCGAGATCGAGACCCGCAGCGTGTTCCAGCTGCTGCTGGAGGCGGCGTTCCTGCGGCGGTCCGGGGAATGGCGCGAGCTGCTGCTGTTCCATGCCGGACTGGCCAAGACGCGGCTGCCGCCGGAGACTGTGCCGCGATTATTCGGTCGCCCGGCGCCGGTCGACGCGGCGTTGCTGGACGAGCTTTATCAGGAGGCGGCCTCGGTCTGGTCCCGGCCGATCGCCGAACGCAGCCTTGCATTGGCCCGGCCGGACGGCCAAGTGGAGGAACTCAGGCTCTATGCGAGCTTCTTCCGCGAAGGCATCTTCTTCGTCTATGCGCCCAGTGAAGCCGATGCCCGCGGTCTGCTGGAACTGCTCGCCCAGCGCCAGCAGGTGATCCGCAGCCTGCTGCGCCGCCGGCTGCCCTATCTCACCCCGCTGGTCGTGCTGGCGCTGCAGCTGCAGGCGGCCGAACGGCTGGCGGCGGAATTGGCGCCGGAGGACTTTTTCCAGCTGGTCAACGATTGCTGGGGCGCGCTCGATCCCCTGGCCCGCCCGCATCACGCCGCGCAGGCCCGGCACTGGGGTTCGGGCATGGTCTATTTCTTCTTCCCGCAACCCGATCGCGACCACCATTTCAACGCCATCGCCTTTGCCATCGCGGTGCGTCAGGCGATCGCTAGGGTCAACCGCGCCTGGCAGGCACGCCGGCCCTGGCTGCCACCGCTGGCGGTCAATCAGGGCCTGGCCGATGGCCGGGAGTGGTTCGGCGCCTTCCAGACCGCGGGCAGCTTCGAGTTCGTGGCGCTGGGCGACGCCACGGCGCGGGCGGTGCGCCTGGCCACCTTCGCGCAAGGCGGCGCGGTGCTGGCGGCGAAGAGCGTACTGGCGGCGATGCCGGCGGCGCTGCAGGCGCAGGTGCGGTTCGGCACGCGCCGGGGCGATGCGGCAGGCCAGGTCACCGTGCCCGGCGCCTTCGCCGCCCTGGCCAACCTGGCCGGAATGGCCGAGCCGCTGAACGCGGAAGACGCCACCCTCGCCGTCACCGAGGTCTTCGACCTGAACGAACAGGCGGCGCCCTAGCCGCCGACGGGAAACCAGTCGCGATGCAGCAACCAACAACCAGTCAGCAACAGTCACCGGCGGCCCGCGCCGCCAGGTTGACCCGGAGTTCGGGGAGATGACCATGCACGGATGCTTTGGCACGGGCTGGCTGAACGAGACGCAGCCGGCGCGCGCGCCCTTGCCGCCATTGGCCGGCGAGCGGCGGGCGGGTGCGCTGTTGCTGCGGTGTTGGCATGCGGCCCGGCGCGAGCGCCACATACCCAGCCTGGTCGACCTGGAGTTGGGACGCCACGACGCCATCTTCGAGAGCTGCTTCTTGCTGCGCGAGGATGTCGATCCGGTCAGTTCGGTCTTCATTCTGTGCGGCGAACGGGCCCGCCCCTTCTATGCCGGTCGGCCGGGCGCTGGTCGACATGCTGCCGCCGGCGGTCCATCGGACGATCGGCGAGAGCTGCAAGGCGGCCCTGACCAGCCAGCAGCCAAGCCTGGCCGAAGGGCGCTATCGCGCCGCCGATGGCGACGAGCGGCTCTATCGTGGCGTGTTCGCGCCCGTGCTGTCGGACAGTCCCGGTTATGCCCGCTGCGGCTTCCTGCTGGGCGCCTTCGGTGAGCGCCTGGCGCACTGAGCGCGGCGCGGTTGGCGCCCGCCGGCAAATCCCCTAGGCTGCCCCTCCCGCAATGCCTGGCAAGGAGGCGCCGCCCGTGCACAAGCTTCGCAACCCCGCCAACATCACCCCGCCGCTTGGCAAGTACAGCCACGGCGTCGAGACCGCCGCCAATTTGCGCTGGCTCTACATCTCCGGCCAGGTGGGCGTGAACAAGGACGGCAAGACCGAAAGCGGCATCGAGGCGCAAGCCCGCACCGCCTTTGCCAGCATCTCGGCCATCCTGGCCGACGCCGGCATGGCGGTGGCCGACGTGGTCAAGCTGAACGTCTTCATCACTGATCCGCGCTTCGTCACGGAATACCGCAAGACGCGCGACGAGTGGTCGGGCGATGTGCGGGTCGCCTCGACCCTGTTGGTGGTGGCGGGGCTGGCGCATCAGGATTGGCTGATCGAGATCGAGGCGGTGGCCGCCAAGGCCTAGCCGGGAGCGGGGCATGCTGAAGCTGAAGAAGGGTGTGAAGCAGCTCTGCGCCGAGGCGGAGGCGGAGATCGAGACCTGGTCGGTCGAGCAGGCGCATGCCGCGGTGAAGGATCCCAACGTGCAGATCGTCGATATCCGCGACGTGCGCGAAGTGTGGCGCGACGGCACGGTGCCGGGCGCGCTGCACGCGCCGCGCGGCATGCTGGAATTCTGGGTCGATCCGGAAAGCCCCTATGCCCGCGAGGTGTTCCAGTCCGGCAAGCGCTTCGTCTTCTTCTGCGCCGGCGGTCTGCGTTCGGCGCTGGCGGCCAAGTCGGTGCAGGACATGGGCTTGTCGCCGGTCGCGCATATTCGTGGCGGCTTCGAGGCCTGGAAACAGGCGGGCTACGAGATCGAGAAGCGCGAGCAGAAGAAGGGCTGACCGGAAGGAACCACGGGTTGAGCCAACGTCAGCGGACCCTGCACTGGTCCGATCCGCAGGCCACGGCCGCGGCAGCGGCGGGGCTGTCCGGCCTCGACTTCCTGCGCGCCATGCTGGCGGGCGAGGTGCCGCCGGCCAGCATCCAGCAGACGATGAATTTCTTCCTGCACGAGGTCGATGAAGGCAGGGTGGTGATGCGCGGCCGGGCGGGCGAGGAGCTATGCAATCCGCTGGGCCAGGTGCATGGCGGCTTCTATGGCGCCATCCTGGACAGCGCCATGGGCTGCGCCATCCACGCAACGCTGCCCCTCAAATGGTCCTACACCACGCTGGAATACCGCGTGAACATGGTGCGCGCCATCCGCCCGGACACCGGCGATGTGTTCGCCGAAGGCAAGGTGCTGCACCGCGGCCGACAGATCGCCACCGCCGACGGCCGGCTGATCGACCGGGATGGACGGCTCTATGCGCATGGCTTGACCACCTGCTTGTTGTTTTCTCCGAAGGAGCACCGCTGAGCGCGGGCAACACACAGGTCAGGATTGAGCCGGCCCGGCTACGCGGCGGCGCCGGCCGTGGCTAAGCTGCGCGGCAGCCGCACCAGCCCCGGAGGCATGCCATGACCAGCAACAAGACGACCTACCTGTTCGACATCAACCCTCAGACCCCGGCGATCATGAGCATCGAGCCCGGTGCCGAGGTGCGGCTGGAGGTGCGCGGGGCGTTCGATGACATCGAGGATATCGCCGCCGTACCGGTGCCGTTCACGCCGGCCTGCGATGGCCACCCGCTGGCACCGATCACCGGGCCGATCCGGGTGGTGGGGGCGGAAGTAGGCGACAGCGTCGCCATCGAGGTGCTGGAGATCACCGCCTTTGGCGAGGGCCGCAACGCCATCGTGCGCGACTTCGGCATGCTGGCCAAGGAATTCCCTGAACCCAAGATCATCCAGTGCCCGATCCGCGACGGCAAGGCCTGGTTCGGCAATCGTGTGCCGATCGACCTGGAGCCGAACCTGGGCACCATTTCCACCATGCCGCCCGCCGGCTACAAGCCGTCCTACGCCGGCGCCTATGGCGGCGATTTCGATCAGAAGAGCGCCGGCCAGGCCGGTAGCCGCCTGCACCTGCCGGTGCTGGTGCCGGGCGCGCTGGTGTTTTTCGGCGATCCCCATGCCGTGATCTCCGATGGCATCATCAGCGGCACCGGTGTCGAATGCTCGGTCGCCTTGCGCGCGCGCATCGCGCTGAACAAGCGCAAGCGGGTCGAGCGGCCGATCATCGAGACCAAGGACACGGTGGAGATCGTCGGCTGGGGCCCGAGCGTGGAAGCCGCCAGCGAGGATTGCGCGCGCGGCGCGGTCGACTACGTTGCCGCCAACACGACGCTCAGCCGCGAGGAGGCCTACATGCTGCTCGGCATCATCGGCGAGCTCAGGGTCGGCACCTCGCCCCGGCCCACAATGGCGGCCCGCCTGGTGGTGCCGCGGGCACCGTTGCGCGCGGCGGGCTACGACGGATAGCCGGCGGCGGCGACCGGCGTCTGGTCTGGGGGCTCGGCCATCGCCGACACCATCACCTTGCGGCATTGGCTGATCCTGCTGACCGTGCAGGTCACCACGGTGCTGTTCGGCATCACCATCACCAGCACCGCCGTGATCCTGCCGCAGATGCGCGGTGCCTTGTCGGCGACCCAGGATCAGATCGCCTGGATTCTCACATTCAACCTGGTGGCCACGGCCATCGCCACGCCTTTGACCGGCTGGCTGTCCGAGCGGCTGGGCTGGCGCCGGCTGATGACCGGCTCGGTGGTCATCTTCACTGCCGCCTCGTTCGGCTGCGGCTTCGTGCAAAGCCTGGACGCGCTTCTGCTGCTGCGCGTGGTGCAGGGCGCCGCCGGGGCGCCGATCTTCCCGCTGGGGCAGACCATCCTGCTGGCCAGCTTCCCCCGCTCGCACCAAGCCTGGGCGCTGACCATGTGGGGGGTCGGCGGCGTCTTGGGACCGATCCTGGGGCCTACGCTCGGCGGCATCATCGGCGAGTGGCTGAGCTGGCGGTGGATCTTCTTCCTCATGCTGCCGGTCGGGCTGGCCGCCGGCACCCTTGCCTCCCTGGTGCTGAGCGACGCGCGGCAAGGCCAGCTGCGGCGTTTCGACTTCCTGGGCTTCCTGTTCATCGCCGTGGCGGTTGGCTCGGCGCAGCTCATGGCCGACCGCGGCCAGCGGCTGGACTGGCTGGAATCGACCGAGATCGTCATCGAACTCTCGCTGGCAACCGTCTTTTTCTACCTCTTCGTCGTGCACATCACGACCACGCGCCAAGCCCTGTTCGACCCCGCCATCTTCGCCGACCGCAACTTCTGCCTGGGCGTCGTCGTGGTGATGATTATGGGCATGCTGCAATACACGCCAACCGTGCTGTTCCCGCCGCTGCTGCAAGACCTGCGCGGCTACCCCGACAGCATGATCGGCTACCTGATCGCCGCCCGTGGCCTGGGCAATTTCACCGCCTTTTTCGTCGTCGCGCAGCTGACCCGCCGCAGTCCGAAACTCTGCCTGTTCGCCGGCCTCACGGTGCAGGCGCTGGGCGGGTTATGGATGGCCTCGCTCGACATCAACATGACGACGGCCGACGTGTTCGGCAGCAACCTGCTGCACGGCATCGGCTTCGGCCTGTCCTATACGCCGATGACCGTGCTCTGCTTCTGGACCCTGCCGGCGCATCTGCTGACCCAGGCTAATGCCGTGTTCAGCCTGTTGCGCATGATCGGCAGCAGTCTGTTCATCTCCTTGACGCTGGTATTGTTCGTGCAGGCCACCGCCATGGCCGATGTCGCGCTCAGCAGCCTGATCAATCCGTTCGAGCAGGGGCTGCTGCTGCCCTGGACGCAGGCCCTGGGAGAGGAGCTGGGCCCGCGCCTGCAAGAGCAGCTCGGCCGGGAGGTCCGCCGCCAGGCCAGCATGCTGGGCTATGTCACGGCGTTCCAGTTCCTGACCCTGGTGGCCCTGTTCGCCGCGCCGCTCGCCTTCCTGTTCGTCACCCGGCCACGCGCCGCGCACTGACCGTCAGCGGGTCTTCTGCAGCCCCTCGACCGCCTGCATCCAGGTGTCCGACAGCGTATAGCCCTCGGGCAGCGGATCGTCGGGATCGAGCCCGTACTGGCCGATCGAGGTGATGTAGCCGCGGCCGGCGATGGTCGGCACGACCGCCGGCTTGTTGCCGACCTTCGTGACGGCGACGATCTGCCCGAAGAAATGCGTACCGATGATGGACGTGTGGTCGAGCACTTCGCCGGGCTTGATCTGCCCGCGGGCATGCAGCACCGCCAAGCGGGCCGACGTGCCGGTGCCGCAGGGGCTCCGGTCCAGTCGGCCCGGCGAGACCACCACGGTGTTGCGCGCCGTCAGGCCCTTGCGGGTGCGTCGCAGCGGCCCCGTGAACTCCGTGATGGTGACATGGCGGATGCCCTTGTTGAGGGGATGCACGATTGGCGGCAACTGCTCCTGGCAGGCGGCACGGATCTTCTCGCCGAGAACGCAGATGTCGCGCGCCTCGTCGGGTCTGAGGGCGAAGCCCAGCGCCGCCGCATCCATCAGCGCGTAGTGCATGCCGCCGAAGGCGACGTCCAGTGCGACGCTGCCGACCCCCGCTACTTCCACCCGCGCGTCCAGCGCCTGTACGAAGGACGGCACGTTGCGGAACTTGACCTGGGTGACCTTGCCGTCGCGGCAGGCGCAGTCGAGTTCGATCAGGCCGGCCGGCGTTTCCAGCGTCAGCTTGGTCGACGGTTCGCGCATCGGCAGGATGCCGGTTTCCAGCAGCGCGGTGGCGGTGCAGATGGTGTTGGAGCCGGACATCGGCGGGTACTCGGTCGACTCCATGATGACAAAGCCGGCATCCGCCTTGGGATTGCTGGATGGCAGCACGATGTTGCAGGAATGCACGGCGGCGCCGCGCGGCTCGAACAGGCAGAACCGCCGCAGGCCGTCGTCCTTCTCGCGCAGATACACCATCTTGTCGTAGAGCGTGCGGCCGGGCACATCCACGATGCCGCCGGTGACGACCTTGCCGTATTCGCCCTCGGCATGCACACCGACAACGGTCAACGCCCGCTTCCAGCGCATGGCCCGGCCTAGTGTTGCTTGCTCTCGAACTCGTGGAACTCGCTCATGAAGGCGGCCGCCACGGCGGCGTTCAGCTTGCAGTCGAGGAACAGCGGCCCCTCGGGCTTGGCCAACAGCGGCGCCACCTTCTGCAGGTCGTCCAGCGTGCGGATGGTGGCGGCCTGGAAGCCGAAGGCCTCCGCGATGGGTGCGAAATCGACGTCCGGAAACACCGACTTCTCCACCGGCAGGCTGCGCATCTTGAGGAAATGCAGCTCCGCCCCATAGGCGCAGTCGTTCATCAGCACGATGACGAGCGGCAGGTCCTCGCGCACCACGGTCTCCAGTTCGCCCATGGTCATGAGGAAGCCGCCGTCGCCAATCACCAGCACCGTGGTCTCGCCCGTCCGGCCCTTGGCGACACCCAGGGCGGTGCCGAAGCCCATGCCGATCGAGGCGAACTCGCTGGTCATCTTCAGCCGCCCGGGATCGGGCACCGTGAGGTACGGCAGGATGCCCAGGAAGTTGCCGGCGTCGTAGACGAGGTTGCGCCTGGCCGGCAGCAGCCTGTCGAGCGCCACGCCGAGCGAACGCATGTCGACGGTGCGGGGCGTGTTGGCCGGCTGGAAATCCTTGGCGAGATCGAAGTCCGCCAGGAACTTGCGGGTTTCGTCCGAACGGAACGGCCGCTCGGCATTGGCACCGGGCGGGATCGCCGCCAGCATGGCTTCCGCCGCCAGGCGCGCATCGCCCACCACCGCCACGTCGGCGGTGTGCCAGCGGCCGATATGCGCGCGCATGGCATCCACGTGGATCAGCGGCACCTTGGGAAGCGAGTGGCCGAAGCTCATGGTGAAGAAATTGAGGCCGGCGCCGAACACCGCCACGCAATCGGCCTGGTCGATCATCCGGCGCGCGGCGGAATGCGAGAACGAGCCGACGATGCCAAGATTGAAGGGGTGCCCCTTGAACAGATCCTTGCCGCGCGCCGAAGTGGCGAGCAGCGCGCCGGTGCGCTCGGCCAGTTGCTCAAGGGCTTGCTTGGCGCCCGAGAGGTAGGCGCCACGGCCGGCCAGGATCAGCGGCTTGCGCGCCTGCCGCAGCAGGGCCGCCGCCGCCTCGATCGACTGCGGCCGCGGCGCTGCCGGCGCGCGGGCCGGCATGCGGGGCTTGGGCGCCGCCTCGCCTTCCGCCAGCTCCATTTCCGCCAGTTGCACGTTGACCGGCAGCAGCAGGGCGGCGAGCCCGCCTTGCAGCGCGGCACTCGCGGCGTCGGCCAACGCGCCCCGCGCCGCCGCCGGGCTGCTGGCGATGAAGGTGCGGATGCCGGCCGCCCCCAGCACACCCGTTGCGTTGAAGCCCTTGTAGTCCGGCCCCAGCGTATTGACCGCGCCGCCGGGTACCGGGGCCTCGCCATAGATCACCAGAACCGGAGAACCGGTGCGGCTGGCATAGCCCGCGCCATGCAGGCCGTTCGCGGTCGCCGGACCGCGACCGATCACCGCCACGCCCAGCTTGCCGGTGGCATAGGCATAGCCTTCGGCCATGGCGATGGCGTTGTTCTCGTGCCGGGTGCCATAGAAGCGCAGGCCCGCGCTGTCGAGCGCCACGGCGAACACCGCGGTGTCGTCGCTCATCAGGCCGAACACCTGCTCCACGCCCAGCGCCTTGATGTCCTCCACCAGCACCTGATAGGTCGGCACGCGGCGCGTGCCCGGTTGCGGCTTGGCCACCACGTTCATGACAATCCCCCTTTGCTTGGCCGAAGGTTAGCCGCCCGGCATCGGCGGAGCAATTTCCTCACCGCGCTAGCGCCCGCCGGCGATGTCGAGGATGGTCTTGGTGACATAGCTCGCTTCCGCCGAGAGCAGAAAAAGCACCACGGCCGCTACTTCCTCGGGCGTGCCGGCGCGTTTCAGCGGCAGGGTCGGCGCGACTTCCGCCACGCGGTTGGGATTGCCGGCGCGCACATGGATCTCGGTATCGATAAGGCCAGGCCGGATGGCGGTCACGCGGATACCCTGGTCCGCCACTTCCTGCGCCAGGCCCAGGGTCAGCGCCTCCAGCGCCGCCTTGGAGGCGGCGTAATCGACGAACTGTCCGCCGCCCAGCAGCGTCACGCCGATCGAGGAGATATTGCAGATCGCCCCGCCCTTGCCGCCATGCCTGGTCGACATGCGCCGCACGGCTTCACGGCAGGCGATGAACGGTCCGGTGATGTTGGTCGCCCATAACGGCGCCAGGGTTGCCGCGGTCACCCGCGTCGTGGGACCGTATGACACCGTGCGCGCGGCATTGTTGATCAGCGCCGTGACGGTCCCCAGTTCGCGGTCGGTTGCGGCGAACAGGCGCAGGATGTCGGGCTCGCTGGCCAGGTCCGCCTGCACGGCGATGGCGCGGCGTCCGGCCGCCCGCACCTCCGCCACGACCTGTTCGGCGCGCGCCGCGTTCTCCAGGTAGTTGACGCAGACATCGTAGCCCCTGGCGGCACCCAGACGCGCGCAGGCCGCACCGATGCCCCGGCTGCCGCCCGTCACGATCAACACCTCTGCCATGCCGCTGCTCCCTTGCTCCGCCGCGCATCGGATGACATCGTAGCCAAATGCAAGACGCCCTCGCCCGCCTCGTCGACCGCGCCGCCATCCACGACCTGCTGAGCCGCTATTGCCGGGGCGTCGACCGCAAGGACTGGCCGGCGGTGCGCGCCTGTTTCCACCCCGATGCCTATGACGACCATGCCGAATACAAGGGCAATGTCGATGGCTTCATCGCCTGGGTGACCCGGCGTCACCAGCACGTGCCGCAGTCGATGCACTTCCTGGGCAATTGCCTGATCGAGTTCGCCAGCTCCGACCTGGCGGCGGTCGAGACCTATTTCCTGGCCCTGCAACGGCTGGGGGCGGATGCCGGGCCGGCGCTGAGCATGATCGATGGCGGCGGCAAGGGCGCCGTCGATGTCACCGTGGTCGGCCGCTATATCGACCGCATGGAGCGCCGGCAGGGCGAATGGCGCATCGCCCGGCGCACCGTCACGTTCGATGTCATTCGCACCGCGCCCGCCGCCGGACCGGAATTGAAGCCGGACTGGGCGCAGACCACGCGCGACGGCAACGATCCCGTCTTCGCCAACCGCCGGGCCGTCGGCCTCGGCTGAGACCGTTCAGCCCTTCACCAGTTCGCGCCGCAGCCCTTGCGTCCAGGCGCCGGCGAACTTGCCTTGGGCCAGCGTCGCGTCGATCACCCGCTCGACCGCGGCCGTCACGTCCGGGTGCTCGAACTGCCCGGCATGGCCCATGGCCACGGCCAGATCGTTGGCTCCGACATGCACCACGTCCACGCCCGGCACCGCCACGATTTCGCTGGCGTTGCTCACGCCTTCCGACGTCTCGACCATGCAGACCACCAGACAGGCGGCGTTCAGTTGCGGCAGGCTTTGGCTGAGCGGCAGCGGACGGAAGTCGAACTGCGGATAGATGGCGGTGACCGAGCGCCGGCCTTGCGGCGGCGGTCGGTCAGGCTGGCGTCCCGGCGGGGCGATGCAGTCCGGCAAGCGCGTCGGCCAGCGCCCGCACCCGCAGCGGGACGTGGCGATGCCCTGGATATACGAGTGAAATGGGCAGCGGCGCCGGCCGGTATCTAGGCAAGACCTCCACCAGCTTGCCCCGGTTCACCTCCTGCTCCGCCATGAACTTCGGCACCTGAACGAGGCCCAATCCGGCCGCCGCGGCCAGCACGAGCGCGTCGCCATCGCCCAGTCGCATGCCGCTTTCAAGTTGCAGTGAGTAGTCGCGCTTGCCGAGCCGGAACTGCCAGGGCCGGTCCCGTCCGCTCGAGGGCAGGCGAAACAGGAGGCAGGTGTGGGCGGACAGTTCGTCGGGGGATTCCGGCCTGCCGTTCCGGGCAAGGTATGCAGGGCTGGCGTATGTCCAGATGATCTGTCGATCGAACATGCGCCCGACAAGCCGCGAGTCGGCGAGCGGACCGATCCGTACCGCGGCATCCAATCCCTCCTTGACGATGTCCACGACGTGATCGGAAAAGCGCGCATCGAGTTTCAACTCGGGGTAACGCGCCAATATTCTCGTCAGCACCGGCAGGAGGACGTGACGACCATAGCTAGCGGGCATGTCGATGCGCAGCGTGCCGCGAGGCCCGCTGTGCGCGCCCGCCGCCGCCTCCTCGAGCGACTCGACCTCTTCCAGTATGCGCCGACAGCGGGCGTAAAGGTCCTCGCCGTCCTGCGACAACCTTACCTGCCGCGTGGTGCGATGAAACAGGCGCACCCCAAGCTGCGCTTCCAGGCGCGCAACGTTCTTGGCGACTGCGGAGGGCGACAGGCCGAGCCAGCGCGCGGCGCCTGCGAAGCTCGCATGACGCGCCGCCGAAGCGAAGGAGACGATGAGGTCAAGACTGAGCATGGCTGCCCCTCGTCTTATTGCCGATCTTTTATCCTCGATATTATGACATTTGATGCTATTCATACGCTAATCCGACCTCGCCATGCTTCCTCGCGTCGATCCCGGCGCCGCTGCCGACGTCCGACATCGAAACAGCCCTCCTGACAGACGAAGAAGCCAGCCATGCATGTAAACCAGAACGCGGACCTTCCCCGGGCGGCGCTGCCCGGCGTCGAACACGTGACCCTTGCGGGCGCGCAGAACGGCCTGAAGAACCTCTCGATCTGGCAACAGAGCATTGCACCCGAGGGCAGCTCTCCGCCGCACCGCCACGATTGCGAAGAGGTGGTCCTGATCAAGGCCGGCTCCGGTGAGCTGCATGTCGCCGGCCGGGTGCACCGCTTCGGACCGGACACGACGCTTGTGCTTCCGCGCAACGCGCCGCACCAGATCTTCAACACCGGCGAAGGGCCGCTTGAGCTGATCGCGGTGTTCGCGGTTTCGCCGGTTGCGGTGTACCTCCCGGACGGCCAGCCGATCGAGCTGCCCTGGACGTCCTGAGTTGCCGGCTCTGGTCACGCTCGCATCCGCCACCACTTACCAAGCCACGGCCGGACAGGTTAACGTCGCCCGACGAACGCCGGCCGGGGCTGGTCGGAAAGCGGGGGGAAATGAGCGCGGAGGCGTGCGACTACATCGTGGTCGGCGCCGGCTCGGCCGGTTGCGTGCTGGCGGCGAGGCTGAGCGAAGGCAACGCCAGCGTCTGCCTGCTGGAGGCGGGGCCGAAGGACTGGCACCCGATGATCCATGTGCCCGCCGGCATGCTGAAACTGCTCAACAACCCGCTGGTCAACTGGAACTTCTATTCCCAGCCCGACGCCGGCACGGCCAACCGCCTGATCCACTGGCCGCGCGGCCGGGTGCTGGGCGGCACCAGTTCGATCAACGGCATGCTGTATGTGCGCGGCAATCCGGCCGACTTCGACGGCTGGTCGCAAATGGGCTGCCGGGGCTGGAGTTATGACGAGGTGCTGCCCTATTTCCGCAAGTCCGAGAGCTACGCCGGCGGCGAGGATGCCTATCGCGGGCGCGCGGGGCCGTTGCCGGTCGAGGACTACCGCACCATCCTGCCGCTGACCCACCGCTTCGTCGAGGCGGCGCAGCTTGCCGGCTACACGCTCACCAAGGATCTGAACGGCGCCCGGCAAGAGGGCGTCGGTTATTCGCAAATGACGAGGCGTGGCCGATTTCGCGGATCGACTGCCCGCACCTTCCTGGCCCAGGCCAAGGGCCGGCCCAACCTGCGTGTCGAGACCGGCGCCACGGCCACCGGACTTCGCTTCGAGGGCAAGCGCTGCACTGGCGTCGCCTTCCACCAGCGGGGAACCCTGCGCGAGCTCCGCGCCAACCGCGAGGTGATCGTGGCGGGCGGCGCGGTGGGTTCGCCGCATCTGCTGCAGCTTTCCGGCATCGGCTCGGCGGAGCACCTGAGGTCGCTCGGCCTGCCCGTGCGGCACGACCTGCCGGGGGTCGGCGCCAACCTCTGCGACCACTACGTCGTCCGGGTCTCGCATCGGGTGCGCGGCCAGACCTCGATCAACGAATTGTCGCGCGGCCTTCGCCTGTTGCGCGAGGCTGGCCGCTGGCTGGTGGCGGGTAACGGCGCGCTGACCTTCGGCGTCACCTCGGCCATGGTGTTCTGCAAGAGCCGCGAGGGGCTGGCCAGCCCCGACCTGCAATTGCTGTTCACGCCGGCCAGCTACGATCTCGGCCGCTTCGGCATGCTGGAACGCGAGCCGGGCATGACGGTGGCGGTCTGCGCGGTCAGGCCGGCCAGCCGCGGCAGCGTCATGGCCGGCTCCACCGATCCCTTCGCGGCGCCGCTGATCCGGCCGAACTACCTGTCGGCGCGCTCGGACATCGAGGTGCTGCTGTCCGGCCTGCGGCAGACCCGCGCCATCTTCGCCCGCGAGCCGCTGGCCCGGCACAGCCTGGGCGAGACCGAGCCGGGCCCGGCCAGGACCGACGACGGGGCGCTGGAGCAGCATATCCGCGCGGCCGGCGGCATCGTCTTTCACCCGGTCGGCACCTGCAAGATGGGCAGCGACCCGCTGGCGGTAGTCGATCCCAACCTGCGCGTGCACGGCCTGGCCGGCCTGCGCGTGGTCGATGCCTCGATCATGCCGACGGTCACCACCGGCAACACCAACGCCCCCACGATCATGATCGCCGAGAAGGCCGCGGACCTGATCCAGCGGGCCGCCTGACGCGAAACCAGGGAGGACGAGCATGCACGATCTCGCCGGCCGGGTGGCGCTCATCACCGGTGCCAGTCGGGGCATCGGCGCGGCCGCGGCGCGAGCGCTGGCGGAAGCCGGCGCCGCTGTCGCGCTGTTGGCCCGCGACGGCGCGGCGGCCGGCAATGTGGCGCGACAGATCGACCGCGCCGGCGGCCGGGCGTTGGCGCTGGCCTGCGATATCGCCCAGTTCAACGCGGTCGAGCACGCGGTGGCCACGGCACGCCAGCGCCTGGGCCAGCCTGACATCCTGATCAACAACGCCGGCGTGATCGAGCCGATCGGTCGGCTCTGGGAGGTGCCGCCCGAGGTCTGGGGCCGCAGCATCGCCGTCAACCTGACCGGCGCCTACCACGTCATCCGCGCCGTGCTGCCAGGCATGCTGGCCTCGGGTCGCGGCACGGTCGTCAATGTCTCCTCCGGCGCGGCGCACCGCCCGCTCGAAGGCTGGAGCGCCTACTGCGCCGGCAAGGCCGGCCTGGCCATGCTGACCCGCTCGCTGCTGCTGGAGACGGCGGACCGGGGCATCCGCGTCTTCGGCCTGTCGCCGGGCACGGTCGATACCGACATGCAGGTGGCGATCCGCGCGTCCGGCATCAATCCAGTCAGCCAGTTGCCGCGGGCCAGCTTGGCACCGGTCGAAGAGCCGGCCGCCGCCATCGTCTATCTCTGCACCGCCGCCGCCGACGCCCTGATCGGCCAGGAAGTGTCCGCGCGCGACGACGCCTTCCGCCGGCGCGCCGGCCTGCCGTGATCGCTACCAGGCGATCTCCAGGATCTCCTTGACGTCGGCCGGCCCGCGCACCTTGCGCGGATTCTGCTTGACCGGGTCGTAGTTCATGGCGCGGGTGGCGATGTCGTCGAAATTCTCGCGGCGGATGTTGACCGCCCGCAGCGTGACCGGCTGATCCAGGCCCTGGATGAGCTCGCGCACCAGGTCGGCGGCCGGCCGCTCGGGCCGGCCCATGGCGGCCGACAGCGCCTTCTGCCGCTCGCCATTCTCGGCCGCGTTCCAGCGCATGACCGCCGGCAGCATGACACAGCTTGTATGGCCGTGCGCCACGCCATAGGTGGCCCCCAGCACATAGCCGATGCCGTGGCTGGCGCCGAAGCTGAGCCCGGCGGCAAAGGCGCCGACCGCCTGCCAGATGCCGAATTGCGCATCCAGCCGGGCTCGCAGTGAACGCGGCTCGGCCTTGATCGCCGGCAGGGCCTTGGCCAGCAAGGCCAGCCCCTGCAGCGACTGCGCCTCGGTCGCCGGGTGGGCGGCCGGGTTGCAGTAGCCCTCGACCGCGTGATCGACCGCGCGCACGCCCGTGCAATAGAGCAGCCAATCGGGCGTGTGCAGCGTCGCGGCGGGGTCCAGCACCACCACCTGCGGCGCGAATGGCCGGTAGATGAAAAGCTGCTTGCTGTTGCTGCGGCTGTCGGTGATGCCGGCGACCGGCGTGAACTCCGAGGCCGACAGCGTGGTCGAGACCGAGATTTGCCGGATGCCGTCGTGGGGCGGCTTCAGGCCGGCCGCCTTGGCCCCGGTCGGCAGATAGGGGTCGAGCGCCTCCGGGCTGTCGAGGCCCTCCCACAGGCAGAGCTGCATCGCCTTGGTGGCGTCGATCACCGAGCCGCCGCCGACCGCCACCAACAGGTCGGCCCTGGCGGCACGCGCCAGCCGGGCGCCGGCGATCACGTCCTCGCGCGGGCTGTGCGCGCGGATCTGCGTGAAGGTGCCGGCATGCCGCGCGCCCAGCGCCGCCACCACCTCTTGCAACGGGCCGTCGGGCAACTGGCTGAGCGAGCGGGTGGAGGTCATGAACACGCGGCCGGCGCCCAGGCGGGCCACCTCGTCCGCCACCGCCTGGCCGGCCGGCTTGCCGAAGACGATGCGTTCCTGCGCCTGGATGGTGAAAGTGCCGGCCTTCAGACCGGCATGGCTGTCGCGCATGTTCCCCCCTTCCCGGCTGCCCTGGCCCGGCCGGCCATGTTGTGGCGGCACCATGATAGCGCGAAACCGCCGCCGGCCACTGGCAGACGCCGGCCACTGGCAGGCGCCGGTCGTGCTGTCAGCGCACGAGCCTCGGCTGCCCGCGCCGGCTGCCGCGGCGGGATTTCCGACCGGGCGAGCCGTCTCGCGCCCTGGTCTTCTTGCCGCCGGTCAACGCGGCGCGCGGAACGGGTTGGCGATGCGAAGCCGACCGTCGATCACAAGGTCGTCCTGCATGTCCTCCGACCAGAGCGTGTCGCAACCGGCCAGCAGCGCCGAGGCGGCGATCATCGCGTCAAAAATCGATAGCCCGTAACGCTCGGCTAAGGCGAGCCCGGTCTCGTGGCTCTCGACGGTCAGCGGTTCGACCGACAGCAGGCCGCGGATCAGCGACAAAAACACCTGCGTCTCCTGCCATGATAGACGCATCTTGCGGCGGGCAACATTGGCGATCTCGTTCAGAACCTGCACGCTGACCGCACCGCCGTCGGCGACGAGGCTTGTCGCCCGATCGGCCTTCGCCGGCTCGCCGGATGCCAGATACAGCAAGACTTTGCTGTCGAGGAAGCTACCTGGCATTGGCCGCTTGCCGGTCGAACTTGAAGTCGGCAGGAAGCCGGCCGCGGAAGGCGCGAAGGCGCTGCAACAGTTCGGCACGGCCGGGCTTGCGCGACACCCCGAATTCGTGCGCGTCGGCGACGCAAATCTCGATTTCGTCGCCTTCCTTCAGCCGCAGCGCCTCAACCACGCTGGCTGGAAGGCGGATGGCGAGACTGTTGCCCCATTTCGCGACTCGCATGCAGACCCTCCACAGATATATGGTCAGATGTATGTATATCTATTGACCTCGGCGGTCAAGAAAGCACCCTTGCCGTCGGGCGGTCCCGGGGCCCCGCATGGCAGCCCGGCGGCGGCCCGCCCTGGGCAGGCGGTGCCCCAGCGACGATGGTAGGGCATGACCGGGCACCAGCCGACGCGCCCCTGGGCGACCATCGCCGCCGCCACCGCGCTCAACCTGCCGCTGGGCACGCTTTATGCGTTCAGTGTCTTCCTGAAGCCGCTGGAGCCGCTGATCGGTGCCACCCGGGCCGAGCTCAGCCTGGTGTTCGGCTTGGCGACCATCGGCTTCACCGTCGGCATGAACCTGGCCCCGGCGCTGTTCCGGCTGGGCGCCGCCCCCCTGCTGGTACTGGCCTGCGCCGCCACCAGCACCGCCGGCATCGCGCTGTCGGCCTTCGCCGGCAGCATTGTCGAGCTTGCCATCGGCTATGGCGTGCTGTTCGGCCTGGGCGGCGGGGTTGCTTATATCCTGGTGCAGCAGGCGGTCAATCTGGTGGTGCGCAGCCATCGCGGCCTGGTCAACGGCTATGTCATCGCCCTCTATCCCGCCGGCGCCATGGTCGCCGCCCCGGTCTTCGGCTGGTGCAACGAAGCCTATGGCGTGCGCACGACCCTGGCCGGCTTGGCCTTGCTGCTGGCGCTGACCGGCGGGGGCACGGCCTGGCTGTTCCGCTATTCCGGGGTCATTCTGTCGTCGCCCGCGCTGGCCAGGCCCGAAGCGGCGCCGATCGGCCGGCGCCAGGTGTTCTGGCAGCTCTGGTGCATCTTCTTCCTGGCCGCCGCGGCGGGCCTCATGGTGCTGAGCCAGGCGGCGGGCATGGTGCAGGCCTATGGCGGCTCGCTGACGCTGGCCTTGTTCGGCACCACCTACATCACCGGCTGCATCGCCTGCGCGCGGGTGGGCGGCGGCTGGCTCGCCGATCGGTTCGCCATTCCCCGCGTCATGGCCGCCGCGCACGGCTTCGCCCTGCTGGGCAGCCTGACGCTGACGCTGTGGCCGGGGCCGCTCGTCGCCATGTTCACGTTGGCCATGGTCGGCATCGGCTATGGCATCGTGTCCGGCTGCACCGCCGCGGCGGTGGCGTTCTACTGGTCCAGCACCGCCTACGGCAAGATGGCCAGTCGGCTCTACATCGCCTGGTGCGTGGCCGCCATCAGCCTGCCGGTGATCGCCGGCTGGCTGTACGACCTTAGCGGCGGCTACCGAATGGCGGTGCTGCTGGCCGCCGGCGGCAATCTCATCGGCGCCCTGGTGGCGCTGGCCTTGCCCAGGCCGGCCGCGCCGCGGCCGGCCTGATCGCGGGGCTGCGCTTTTCGTTGCGCCGCGGCACGGCTTGCGGTCAAATAGCCGGGTACCTACTTGCTCGACCGGGGGGTGGGAAAGTCGGGTTGCGTCCAGGGATGGGGGCCGCCCGAATTGCCTTATTGTGCACCACGATTGGGGCGGATCCTTGCGGCCGGATGACGGCCGCCCACGGGCCGCGGACCAAATTCCAGGGAAACACGAATGCAGGACATCCAATACGCAGCGCCGAAGACGATCGACGAAGCCGTGGCCCTGGTGGCGGGCGCCAACGGCAGCGGTCGGATTCTGGCGGGGGGAACCGATCTCTTGGTGCAGATGCGCTCGGGCATGTTGTCGCCGGGGCTGATTGTCGATGTGAAGAAGATCGGCGAGTTGACGCGGATCAGCGAGGAAGGCGGCGGCTTCGTGATCGGCGCTGCCGTTTCTGGCGCGCAGATCGGCGAGCATGCGAGGCTGCCCAAGGCTTGGCCGGGGGTGGTCGAGGCGATCAACCTGATCGGCTCGAAGCAGATCCAGGGCCGGGCCTCGGCCGGCGGCAATCTGTGCAACGCTTCGCCGGCCGCCGACAGCGTGCCGGCGCTGATCGCCGCCGGGGCGATTGTGGTGGTGCAGGGCCCCAAGGGCCGCCGCGAGATGCCGGTGGAGAAGTTCCACGCCGGCCCTGGTCGCAGCAACCTGACGCCGGGCGAGATCGTGGTCGGCCTCAAGCTGCCGCCGCGGGCCGCCGGTTCGGCCGACGCCTATCTCAGGCTGATCCCGCGCACCGAGATGGACATCGCGGTGGTGGGCTGCGGCGTCAGCCTGACGCTGCAGAACGGCAAGTGCACGGCCGCCCGCGTCGGCTTGGGCGCGGTCGCTCCGACGCCGCTGCTGGTCGAGGAGGCCGGCAAGGCGCTGGTCGGCACGACCCTGGACGAGGCGGCGCTGGGCAAGGCGGCGGCGGCCTGCCGGGCCGCCTGCAAGCCGATCGACGACAAGCGCGGCACCATCGCCTATCGCACCAAGATCGCCGGCGTGCTGTTGCAGCGTGCCGCCAAGATCGCGGCCGACCGCGCCAAGGGGTAAGCAAGCAATGTCGAAGATTCACGTCACCACGACGATCAACAACGAGCCGGTTGAGTTCCTCTGCGACGGCAGCCAGACCATCCTGGACGTGCTGCGCGACACCCTTGGCCTGACCGGCAGCAAGGAAGGCTGCGGCTCAGGCGATTGCGGCGCCTGCACCATCATGGTGGACGGCCGCATGATCTGCGGCTGCCTGATGCTGGGCGCGGAGGCCGAGGGCAAGCGGGTCGAGACCATCGAGGGCATGGCGCAGGGCGACCATCTGCATCCCTTGCAGCAGAAGTTCATCGAGCTGGCGGCCCTGCAATGCGGCATCTGCACGCCGGGCTTCCTGGTCGCCTCCAAGGCCCTGCTCGAGCGCAATCCGAAGCCCAGCGAGCATGAGCTGCGCTATTGGCTGGCCGGCAATCTCTGCCGCTGCACCGGCTACGACAAGATCATCCAGGCGGTCATGGAAGTGGCCGCCGACCTGCGGAAATAGGGAGATTGATCATGGGCGAGCATCGCTACAAGTGGATCGGCACCCGTCCGAACCGACCCGACGGCGCCGACAAGGTGACCGGCCGCGCCCGCTTCGGTGCGGACTTCAACATGCCTGGCCAGTTGGTGGGCAAGGTGCTGCGCAGCCCGCACGCGCACGCCATCATCAAGTCGATCGACGTGTCCAAAGCGGCGGCCTTGCCAGGGGTGAAGGCGATCGTCACCTCCAAGGACTTCCCCGAGCAGCCCAACCAGATCGTTTCGGCCGGCGAGATGCTGGTCAACCTGCGCGACATCACCCGCAACGTGATGGCGCGCGAGAAGGCGCTCTATGACGGCCATGCGGTGGCCGCGGTGGCCGCCACCACCGAGGCGATCGCCAAGGAAGCGCTCGGCCTGATCAAGGTCGATTACCAGGTGCTACCGCACGTGATCGACGTCGAGGCGGCGATGAAGGACGACGCGCCCATCCTGCACGATCACATCCGCACCGAGGGCGTCGAGCCCAAGCCGACCAAGCCGTCCAACATCGCCAAGCGCATCGCCTTCGCCAAGGGCGATATCGAGGCCGGCTTCAAGAAGGCCGAGCTGGTGGTGGAGCGCACCTTCCATACGGCACCGGTGCACCAGGGCTATATCGAGCCGCATGCGGTGCTGGCCAGCGCCGCCGAGGACGGCCAGGTGCAGGTCTGGTGCACCACGCAAGGCCAGTTCACGGTGCGCGGCTTCTGCTCGCGGCTGCTCAACCTGGAAACCTCGCACATCCGTGTGACGCCCTCAGAGATCGGCGGCGGCTTCGGCGGCAAGACGGTGGTCTATCTGGAGCCGGTTGCCATCCGCCTGTCGCAGAAGACGGGCAAGCCGGTGAAGATGGTGATGAGCCGCGAGGAGGTGTTCCGCGCCTCCGGCCCCACCTCGGGCGGCATGGTCAAGGTCAGGCTGGGCGCCACCAGGGACGGCCGCTTGGTGGCGGCCGACTGCACCGCGGCCTTGCAGGCCGGCGCCTTTCCGGGCTCGCCGGTCGGCCAGGGCTGCATGTGCAGCTTCGCCTGCTACGACGTCGACCACATCCGCGTGATCGGCTATGACGTGGTCAGCAACCGGCCGAAGGTGGCGGCCTACCGGGCGCCGGGCGCGCCGATCCTGGCTTGGGGTGTCGAGTCGGCGATGGACATCCTGGCCCAGGAACTGGGCATCGACCCGATCGACTTGCGCCTGAAGAATGCCGCCAAGAAAGGCACCAAGACCCATTACGGGCCGACCTTCAACACCATTGGGTTCGAGGAATGCCTGCAAGCGGCGAAGAACTCGGACCATTGGAAGTCGCCGTTGAAGCCCGGGTTTGCCCGCGGCATCGCCGCCGGCTTCTGGTTCAACATCGGCGGCGACAGCAGTGCCGCCGCGCATGTGGGCGAGGACGGCACCGTCACCATCATCTCCGGCAACCCGGATATCGGCGGCAGCCGCGCCTCTCTGGCAATGATGGCGGCGGAGGAACTGGGCATCGACTACACCAAGGTCCGCCCGATCGTCGCCGATACCAGCTCGATCGGCTTCAACTTCCTGACCGGCGGCAGCCGCGTCACCTTTGCCACCGGTCTGGCGGTGGTCGAGGCGGCGCGCGATGTGGTGCGCGAATTGAAGAAACGCGCGGCGAAAATCTGGGAAGTCGAGCCCGACGCGGTGGTCTGGGAGAACGGCGAAGCCAAGCCCGCCTCCACCAACGTCGGTCAGCAGGAGCCGCTGTCGCTCGCCAAACTGGCTGCCATGGCCGGCAAGACCGGCGGGCCGATCAATGGCCATGGCCAGTTGAACGCACAAGGCGCCGGCCCGGGCTTCGGGGTGCACATCGTCGACCTCAAGGTCGATCGTGACACGGGCATCGTCGTCGTCGACCGTTTCACCGCGGTGCAGGATGTCGGCACCGCCGTGCATCCGAGCTATGTCGAGGGGCAGTTGCAGGGCGGCGCCGTGCAGGGCATCGGCTGGGCGGTGAACGAGGAGTACATCTACAGCGCCAAGGGCAAGCTGGAGAATCCTGGCTTCCTGGATTACCGCATGCCGGTGGCCTCCGACCTGCCGCGCATCGAGACCATCCTGGTCGAGGTGGCGAACCCGATGCACCCCTATGGCGTGCGCGGCGTCGGCGAAGTGCCGATCGTGCCGCCGATGGCGGCCATCGGCAACGCGGTCGCCCGGGCGACCGGGGTGCGCATGCTCGACCTGCCGATGTCGCCGCCGCGCCTGTCGGCGGCCATGGACGCGGCGCGGCCGAAGATGGCGGCGGAGTGACGCGGGGCACTGCTTGCCGCGGGTCATTCTGACGCCTTCGTTCGCCGACCTCTATGCGGGCGGCAAGGTGGAACACGAGGTGCCGGGCCTGACGATCCGGCACCTCATCCGCCACCTGGACGAGCGTTACCCCGGCATCGGCCAGCACCTGTCGCACGGCGTCGCCGTGGCGATCGATGGCGAGATCTATCAGAACGCCCTGCTGGAGGAAGTTGGCGTCCACAGCGAGGTCTGCTTCATGCCGGCGATCGAGGGCGGGTGACGAGTCAAGGCGCGGGAGCCGGCCATGCTGAGGTTACGTCCGCTGCATCCGCTGTTCGGCGTCGAGGTAACCGGGATCGACCTGACCCGGCCCATGACCCAGGCCGAATTCGCGCCGATCCGCGACGCCTTCGAGCGGCACTCGCTGCTGACGTTTTCACGATCAGCCGTTCGACAACGACGCCCAGGTGGCGTTCAGCCGGCATTTCGGCCCCTTGGAGCCGACCAAGGTGTCCTCCATCGGCGCCGGCACGCCGGTCGTCACGCTGAGCAATATCGGCCCCGACGGCCGGCCGGTGGCGCCCAGCCACCGCCAGGTGCTGACCGACCCCGCCAACCAGCTCTGGCATTCCGACAGTTCGTTCAAGCCGGTGCCGGCCTTGGCCTCGCTGCTTTCGGCACGCGAGGTGCCGGCGGAGGGCGGCGAAACGGAGTTCGCTAGCATGCGTGCCGCCTATGCCGCGCTGCCACCAGCCCTCAAGGCGCGCGTCGAGGGCCGCATCGCCAACCACCATTAGGCCCATTTGCGCGGGCAGATCGATCCCGCCATGCTGACGCCGGAAGAACTCGGCACCCTGCCGCCGGTCCGCCAGGCGATGGTGCGGACGCACCCGGCGAGTGGCGAAAAAGCGCTTTACGTCGGCTCGCACGCCATGGCGGTTGAAGGTGTGGCGGCGGCCGAGGGGCGGGCGCTGATCGAGGAACTGGTGGCCTTCGCCACGCAACCCCGCTTCGTCCACAGCCATCGCTGGCGGCCCAACGATCTCGTGATTTGGGACAACCGCGTCATGCTGCATCGCGGTCGCCCCTACCCTTATGGCCTTCAGCGCCGCACCATGGTGCGCACCACCGTGGCGGGCGACGGCCCAACCGTGGCCGAACCGTTCGCCGTCCCGCGGGTCGGCTAGCGATACGGTGCCGCCGCTTGGCGCCCAAGCGGCGGTTCGATCGAACCATCAACCCATCGCCGCACCGGGTCGAGCGCCCAACCGGCCGGGTCGCCTCCCATTCGGCCGATCCGCTAACCGAAACGTTGCCGGGCGATCGCCGCGCCGGCACCGAGCGCTTCCAGCTTGGCCAGCGCGATGTAGCGGCGCATGGGCGCCAGCCCGCAATTCGTACAAGGCAGCAGGTACCGCTTGGGCACGTAGGCAAGCGCGCGGCCGATCGTCTCGGCCACTTCCTGGGGCGTCTCCACGCGGTCGGTCGCAACGTCGATCACCCCGACCAGCACGTCCTTGCCGGCCAGCAACCCCATCAGGTCGGGCGGCACGCGGCTGTGCACGCATTCGAGCGAAACCTGGTCGAGGCGGCTTTTCGCCAGCGCCGGAAAGATCGTCTCGTATTGCCGCCATTCCGGCCCCAGGCCCTGTTTCCAGTCGATATTGGCCTGGATGCCGTAGCCGTAGCAGATGTGCACGGCGGTGGTGCAAGCAAGCCCCTCGATCGCCCGATGCAGCGCCCCGATCCCCCAATCGAGCACCGCCTGGCCATAGACGTTGAAGGCCGGCTCGTCGAACTGGATGACATCGACGCCGTCGGCCGCCAGCGCGCGGGCCTCCTGGTTCAGCAGTTCGGCGAAGGCCAGAGCCAGTTTGGCGCGTTCGCCGTAGTGCTCGTCGGCCACGGTATCGACGATGGTCATCGGCCCCGGCAGGGTGAATTTGAGCTTGCGCGTCGTATGGCGGCGGCAGAACCGCGCCTCCTCGCCATGCGCCCGGCCCTTCAGGCCGAGCTGCCCGACGATGCGCGGCAGCATCGCCTCGTACCGGTTATCGCGGATGCCGCGCTTGACCTTGTTGACGAAATCGATGCCGTCGACGAACTCCAGGAAGCCGTGCACGAAATGCTGGCGCGACTGTTCGCCGTCGGTCAGCACGTCGAGCCCGGCATCCTCCTGCGCCTTCAGCCAGAGCAGCGTCGCGTCGCGCTTGGCCTCGGCCAACGCTTCGCCGCCCACCCGCCAGGCCGGCCACAGCTTGCCCGGCTCGGCCAGCCAGAAGGGCTTCGGCAGGCTGCCGGCGGTGCCGGCAGCGAACAGCGTCATCGCCCTACCCCCATAGCCGCTTGCTGGCGATTTCGGCGCCTTCACGCATCGCTTTCAGCTTGGCCCAGGTAACGTCGGGTGTCACGAAACTGTCGCCCGCCAGCGTGCCGAAGCCGCAATCGGTGCAGGCGATGACGCGCGTCCGGTCGCCGACCGCGCGGACCGCGCGTTCCAGGCGCTCGGCCACCAGCAGCGGATGCTCGACATAGTTGTGCGTCGTCTCGATCACGCCCACCGCCAGCAGCATGCCGTCGGGCAGCGGCAGCTTCTTCAGGTAGTCGATCTCGTGCGCGTGCCGGGGATTGGCGAAGGGCAGCGCCAGAGCACCCGCCTTCACGCCATACATCGGCGGCAACAGGTCGTCATACGGCAGGTCGAAGAAATGCGGGCTGTCGCGGTTGCCGAAACAGGCATGGAAGCGCACCCGATCGGCCGGGACATTCGCCAGCGCCTCGTTCAGCGCCGCGACATGCATCTCCATGACGGCCAGGAACTGCGCCTTCGTGTGGTCCTGGAAGAAGCCACCGCTCTCGATGCCGAAATCCGGGCTGTCGATCTGCAGCAGATGGCCCTGACCGACGATGTACTCGTATTCCTTGCGCAGTTCGCGGGCCAGCGCGAAGACATAGGCTTCGTGGCTGGCGTAATGCTGGTTCTCCATGGCGCAGGCAAGAAAGCCCGGCGCCACGGCGGTCATGAAGGTTTCCGAGAATCGGCCTTTCTGTCGGCCGAGCGAGCGGGCGAAGGCGGCGCATTCCTCGGCCACGCCCGAGAGGTCGTCATAATGCACTTCGCCGATCGCCGCCGGCTGGCCGTAGGCGTTGATGCGGCGCACGCCGCGCTTTTGCAATCCCGCCCACCATTGCGGGAAGTGCTGCATGTCCAGGATCGGCCGGCGCCTGGAGGTGCCGCCGAAGCCGCGCATGCGCCCCGCCACGTAACCGAAGAAGCTGCTGCGGCCGACTTCGCCGTCGTTGCCGATGTCGATGCCCGCCGCCAGCTGGTTCGCCACCACGCGGTCCATGTCCCGTTCGGCCAGCTCGGCCAGGCGCCGGCGGTCGATCGGCTTGCCGGCACCCTCGGTCACCAGCAGGTCGGCCAGGGCCTCGTCGCGTTGCAGGCTGCCGATATGGGTGGTCAGGATCCCTTCTGCGCTGGCCAGCATGTCAGGCTGCCTTCACGGTCGCGGCGAAGCGCTGCAAGGCATCCAGGTGATTGTCGATCTTGCCCAGCCCTTGCGTGCGAAAGGTGATCTCCGTGGCGCCGGCGGCCAGCCACTTGCGCGCTTCGGCGAGCCAGGCCTGCGAGCCGCCCTCGCCGGCATAGACCGTGGCGTTGATGCCGAGCCGCGCGGGGTCGCGCCCGGCGGCCTTGGCGGCAGCGCGCACCAGGGAGAATTGCCGCAACGTGTCCGGCGCATCGGCCGGCATGCGCGGAAAGGCATACCAGCCGTCGCCCAGCCGCCCCAGCCGGGAGAGCGCCGCGTCGGCGGCGCCACCGAACCAGATCGGGATCGGCCGCTGCATCGGCAGGGGGTTGAGGCCGCAATCGTCGATGTCGTGCTCGCGCCCTTTGAAGGTAATGGTCTCGTTGCACCAGAGCGCGCGCAGCACCGCCACCTGCTCCTCCACCCGGCGGGCGCGCGTCTTGAAGCTTTGGCCGACCGCCTCGTATTCCGCCTCGCTCCAGCCGATGCCGATGCCCAGCCGGAAGCGACCGCCCGACAACACGTCGACCTCGGCCGCCTGTTTCGCCACCACCGCCGTCTGGCGCTGCGGCAGCACCAGCACGGCTGGGGTCAGCACGATGCTGCTGGTGACCCCGGCCAGGAAGGCCGCCAGCGTGAACACCTCGTGGAACGGCTTGTCGCGCGTATAGAGGGCGGCCATCGCCGGACCCTTCGCCGTCCGCGTCTGCAAAACGTGATCGATAAGGGTGACAAAGCCATAGCCCAGCCCTTCCGCGCTCTGCACCAGGTCGCGGATGGCGGCGGGATCGTTGCCGATTTCGTTCTGCGGAAAGGACAATCCGAAACGCATGGTGGCCTCGCGGGCGTTCAGGGCGTGGGGCTGGCCGGGTCGATCAGCCGTTCGTGTTTGAGTTCGCGCCACATTTCAGCCGGTATCGCGACCCGCATATGCGCCAGGTTCTCGCGCACCTGCCGAGCCGCGTTGGCGCCCGGAATGATCGCCGCCACCGCCGGATGGTGCAACGGAAACTGCAAGGCCGCCGCCGCCAGCGGCACGCCATGCCGGGCGCAGACCGCCTCGATCCCCGCCACCTTGCGCAGCACCGCCTCCTCCGCCGGCTGGTAGCGGAAGAGCGCGCCCGGCTTGGCGCCGGTCGCCAGGATCCCGCTGGCGAACACCGCGCCGATCACCACCTGCACGCCGCGCGCCTGACAAAGCGGCAGCTCCGTCGGCAATGCCTCCTGCAAGGCCAACGTGTAGGGCATGGCCACCAGGAAATAGTCGAGGTCGAAGCGCTCCAGGAAGCGCGGGATCATGCCCAGGTGGTTGATGCCGGCACCGATCGCCTGGATTTCCCCCCGCTCGAGCAACTCGCGCAACGCGGCGTAGCCGCCGCCGGCGTCCAGCTCGACCAGGCGCTTCCTCACCCCCTCCTCGCTCTGCTGTTGGCGCGGGTCTAGATCGTGGATGACGAGAGCGTCGACCGTGTTGAGGCCCAGCCTTTGCAGGCTGTCCTCATAGGAACGCAGCACGGCATCGCGCCGGTAGTCGAAGGTGAGCTCGAACGGCAGACCGCCTTGCCAACGGGGGAAGCTGAAGCCGGTCGGGTTGGCCGGCCGGCGGTAGGTGCGGCCGACCTTGGTGGACAGGGCGAAGCTGGCGCGCGGCTGCTGGCGCAAGTAGTGCCCGACCCGATGCTCGCTTAGCGTGTTGCCATACCAGGGCGCGGTGTCGAAGAAGCCCACGCCGGCGTGATAGGCGGCGGCCAGCGTCGCCTCGGCCTGCGTTTCGGGGATCGCCTCCATCGGGTCGCCCAAATAGCCGGCACCGAAGCCGAAACGCGTGACTTTCAGGCCGCGCCGGCCGAGCGGGCGCAATTCGACCGGGTCCATCGTAGAATCCCCTATCCTGGATTATTCGTGACGCGGGCCGTATCGGTGCGGCGGGTGTAGCATAGCTCACTGATTTCGTTCAGGATTTGGTTGTCTAAGCCGGTCCTTCACGAGAGCAGGGAGGCGCCACGCCCGCCATGGCCGACGATAGAGAACGCTCCTGCGATTTGCCAAGCGTCGGGCGCAAGAAGATGAGCGCGTCGTTCGACGGCGGGCACA
>Ga0194131_10000890_pt1 | contig 51937 bp, 35 predicted proteins | sample TA2KigO120mmetaG_FD_148631 | JGI IMG/M metagenome (GOLD analysis project Ga0194131, IMG submission 148631) | Freshwater microbial communities from Lake Tanganyika, Tanzania - TA2015053 Kigoma Offshore 120m | ecosystem: Environmental > Aquatic > Freshwater > Lake | place: Tanzania: Lake...
TCGACCCCAGTGAGAGAGTGACGGATCAAAAAGCAGCCAGCGCGCCGAAGCACTCGACACGTCGCGACGCACGTCCGGTGTGCGGAGCGCGATTACGCTCAAACGCCGAGTAAAACGCGGGCGGATACGTTACCGCATCGCATGGCGGTCGTCTCGCCTGAGACGGGCACGTGTGACCCGGATCGAAAGGTCGAGCGAAGCACGAAGTGAATTCACGAAGCTCTTACTTCGGGAGGTCGCAGAACACGACATGGCCGTCGGCATCGGCGAGAGCAGCACGGGTCGCGGAGGGGGAGATGGCAACCGCCGTCAAAGTCTTGCTGTCAGTGCGAAAGCGGCAGATTTCTTGGCCGCTGGTGAGGTCGAGCCAGACGGCCTCTTGCGGGAGTTCTGAGCGAGGTCCGATGGAGGGTTCGGCGATCGTCAAGGCGCGCTGGCCGTCAGCAGTCATAGCGAGTGCTCGCGAGCCGGGTGCATAGGGGCCGAAGCGAAATTGCTCGGTCTGTTTAGACCAATCCCAGACGCGCACGAAGTCGAACGCTGCTGCTGAATCGGTCGGTTGTTCGCGGTTCGGATGCGGCACCGTTTCGGTGGTGCGAGTCACCAGTCGGCGGCCGTCGTTCGATACGGCGAGCGCCGTGATGACTCCGGGGCCGCAGTTCAGGCGCGCCAACTCGCGGCCGGTATCGGAGTCCATCGCGACGACTTCCGAAGTCTGCAATTGTGCATCCACCGCAACGAAGGTTTGCGAGCCAGAAGATGTGTGACAGACCGCCAACGCGCGAATAGGCAACATGCCGAAGGATGTCTGCGCCGGTAAGGGGTGAGCGGTCACCCCCTCCACTCGGACGCGAGTCAGGCCGTTACGGCCAGCGGCGATCAGCGAGGACGCAGGCTCGGCCGACGAGATCAAGGCCGCGTCGAAGTGCATCGAGAAGGGTTCGCTGAATTCAATCGGGCCGAGCGTGCCGTTACGTGTGTCCCAAACGACTAACGTACCGGTCTCCTCGCGAGCCGAGCCCAGCGCAACGGCTCGACGGGAATCATTCAGAAACACGAGTTGTCTGGGGCGCACGGGCAAGCGATCGGATTGTTTCACCAGTTGTCCGGTGCGAGCGTTCCACAAACGGAGCGACGTGTCGCCAGCCGCTTTCAACGACGACGAGTCTCCGCCGCCGGAGAGCAACCAGTTGCCGTCGGGAGAAAACGCCAATGCAGAGACGGCATCTTGATGAATCTGCAACGTGGTTGCGGCGGCAGGGCGTGGAAGCCGAGCATTCATCAGCGAGAGAAACCCAACGACGAGCATCCCAGCGATTGCCAATGCGACCGCTCGCCGACTACGTCTGACTGCAGGTTGCGAGGACACGCTTGCTGACGCATCGCTGAGGCTAAGGTTGGGTGATCGCGCCGGCTCGGTGATCTCGGCCGATGTGTTCACATTTGGGATTGCGTCGGAGTTTCTGCGGCGAATGCGTGACGATCGCGCGGGGCGGAGATGAATTTGCGGACGGCTCGAATCGGCCGAGCTGACGAAGTCCGAGTCCATCACCACATCCAAGTCGAGCAGCAGTTCTTCCACCGACGGATATCGCTCCTCGGGACGCTTTCGCAGCAATCGCATGACGACCGCTTCGAGTTGCGGATCGACATTGGGAACCAGCTCGTGCAGCGGCCGGGGTTCCGTGCAGACGTGATGAATCAAGTGGCTTGAGGGAGTGTCCGCCTCAAAGGGCATGTCGCCGGACAGCAGTTGATACAGCAGCACTCCGACGGAATACAAATCGGAGCGAGGATCGGCCGGCTCACCCTGAGCCTGCTCCGGCGACATGTACTCGGCGGTTCCCATCACGACTTGGTTTTCCAACGGTTCGTGCGGCGTGCTGATCGAGCGAGCGAGGCCGAAATCGGTCAGCATGGCGAGGCCGTTCTCGCGATCGATCAAAATATTTCCCGGCTTGATGTCCCGGTGAACCAACCCCATGCGATGCGCGGCCGCCAGTCCCAGCAGCACTTGCTGCAAGATGACCAATACTTCCGTTGCGGAGATCGACGGCTCGCGATGCAGCCGATCGGCGAGCGATTCGCCGTTGATGAACCGCATTGCGTAGAAGTGACGACCTGCATCCTCGCCGATGAAGAAGATCGGCACGACGTTGGGATGTGCCAGCCGCGCGGCAGCCGCGGCCTCGGCTTGAAATCGTTTCACGAAGGTCGGATCGCTGGCCAATCGCTGTGACAAGACCTTCACAGCGACCGCTCGATCCAATGATCGATCGAACGCTCGATACACTGTCCCCATGCCGCCGTGACCGATCTCATCCTGAATCTCAAAGTGTCCCAGCCGATCAAACGGAGGCCGCCGCGTGTGAGTACGAGTGACCCCATGCGTGTCGAATGGAGTGTCCGCCTGCCGATCCAGCGCTGGCTTTGAGGTTTCTTCATTCGTGGTCGCACAAATGGCCTCGGTCAGCAATTCGATCAATTGGCTGGCCGATTCGACGCAGTGCAGGTCGTCGTAGCCGACGCAGCCGTCGATGACTCGCCGCACTCTGGCCGGCACGCGAAAGACCACGCCGGGACTGCTCAGATAGGCTTGAATCGAACGGCCGGTGATCTGCCGGCAGAGCAATGTGCCGAACTGATACAGATCAATGCGTTCCGGCTCCGTCAAAATCCCATGAGCGGCCAGGACGCGCCGCGCGTCATCGATACTTGGCGGAATCGGACAGGGATGCGAACGACGCAATTGCGGAGGACATCGCTCGTGATCCGCCAGCAATCCGCCGAATGAGATCGGCTCCGGGTTCACGGCTGCCGTGAGCCACGCGCGAGGTGCCGTCCAATCGAAGGCCACGTTCGACATGGAGACATCGCGATGAATCTGTCCGGAACGATGCAGCTCATGCAGTTCGTTTGCCAAGACGAGCATCGCCCGCAACACCATCTCGGTGGAGCTAGGCTCCGCCGGAGTTCCATGCGCGAGTTGTTCAGCGTTGTGAGTCATGGCTTGGCTCATCGTTTTCAAATCTCAACAGGCGAGAGGCAAACGAATCCGTCCCGTAGCTGCGTTCGCCAAGAAAGCGGCTACGATGACTTGTTTTCAGAAACTCTCGTTACCCCGCGCAGCGTTCGGCCAGGTACTCGCGGACGTTCTTCATGACGGCGGTCATTGATTCGACTTCTCGTTCTCGGAGCGACTCCGCGTCGAAGTCGGCATACGAGTGACGTAGTGCCTCTTCGAGTCCGCCGTGTCGTTCCAGAAAGTCTCCCAGGCGATGCCATTCGTGCAGGAATTCCTCGGAGCCAGCCTCCTTCCCCGAATACCGCACCACATGCCAACGCACGAGTTCTCGAAGGCGATGTTCCAGGCGGCTGCGTGCGTGGCGGAAGTAGTTATCCACGTCGTCGATCTTCAAGCTCAACGCTTCTGCGATCTGCTTGACCGGCAGCCCCTCGCAGACTCGGCCGAACAGCACGCGAAAGTAATCGCCGCGTCCTTCGCGGTGGTAATCGTCGAGCAACGATTCGACCGCCGACTGCAACAACTCCTCGGCCCACGCCTGATAGAACGCATCCGCTTCATCACCGGGAATGGACTCGTCATACAGTTCGTCGATTCGTCCCAACAGGCTCATCTCTTTGAGGTACTCGCGCAGATGACGTCCTTCGCGAGATTTTTTGCGCGTGTGATTCGAGATCGCTCGCCGCACGACACCGCACAGCAGTGTGCGCAGTCGAGCACGCCGATCCCCCACCCAGCGTTCGAGCAATCCGTTGCGGATCAACACCTGCAACGTCAGCGAGGCAAGGTCCTCGGCATCATCCAGATTGAGTCGTCCCCAACGAGCCGCGAACCGGCACAACGGTCGCCAATAGTCGGCCAGGAACAGCGCCCAATCCTCCTCGGCCGCACCGGTCGCCAGTCGATGAATTAACGTGTATCGCGTCGTTGGGAAATTCATGGCAGGTCCATTCCGCCGTCCGATAACCCGAAGCTCGCATCAATCGCCGAGGGCGAGAGAGACAACCGCTGATCCAGAATCGGCAACTCCACTTGCCGAACCGGTGCCGCAGGACGATTCATGAAATCGCGTTCGCCCACCAGAATCGTGACGGAAGCGGCGACCGTTTGGCCGCTGGCGCGCGTGATGCGAAACCGAGCGGTATCCGCACCACTGAAACCTGGATCGGCCGAGTATTGAAACGATCCGGGGCTCGCCGCCGCAGAAAGTTGTCCGTGTTGCGGAGGTTGCTCGAATTCAATCCGAATCACCGGGTCAGCCGCGCTGGCGGCGGAGCCAAACTCTTTCAGATCAAAGTGCTGGTCGGGAGCGATCACCAGCGAGTACGCCGCCAACTCTTCGATCATTCCATCATGCAAAGCCCGGCGTGGTCGCTTCGGATCGATGAGGACAGGACTCGAACTCACGATGGGTTCCACGACGGGAGCGATGGGAGACGTCCCGCCTCCCGCCCCCGTAAACATCGCGAGCAGTGCGCGAGCTGCCGTGTCGAGCGACGCGAGCACCGTCTCTACGACGGCCATCAGCGGTGCGGCGGCCGCTTGAAGCCCATCTGCAGGCAACAGGACGATCGCCACGGTATCGAAAGCCGTACCCGAGTCCGTTCCTCCGTGGAATGATTTCAAAACCGCCGGCTCGAACAGGACGGCTGCCAATTCCACTGTGTTCTGAGCATCCGCAGCACTCGGCGAACCTGCTGCGGAGGGAAAAATCGCGAGCAACGTGACCGGCTGGGTGAGTGATCCCAACTCGCTCGACGTCAGTTCTTGGAAACCATCCACGTCCTCGAATTCGGTGGCCGGTGGATCGACACGCTCCGTCGTACTGATGGCCATCGATGCCGCGATGAGAAGATCCGTCTCCGAATGCTCGACGGCGATCGTTTCCGCAGTTGGTCCACTCGCATCCCCGATGATGGCAACGCTGGACAGTCCGGCCGAGAACTTCGCCAATGCCAAGGGATTGCTGATCGGCAGACTGAAGTCGGGCGCATTCACTTCAGCACCGGATGCGAAATCGAATCGCGGCTCGCCGTTCGTCGTCGCTTCGGGGAGGCGTACGGTCGGTCCAACGAAATCGACGGTAATAGTTACGAACCGCCCTGCTCCGTCGGGCGAATCCTCGTCGTCCGCTTTGACCGTAACCAATTCTTGCGTGCCATCCGCCGGCGACTCCTCACCAGAGTCCGACAAGTTCATGACCTCTCGCCAGTCCGCCTGGGCATCAACCCGAAGATGAAACGTCGCGAGGGCCACATCCTCCGAATGCGAGCTGTCAGTCAGTGGAGACAGCCGCTGCCCGGAACCCATCGCGAGCCATCCCGATATCGCGTCAGCCGGCCACAGGAAGCTCAGTGACGTCTCGGCACCCAGCAGTTCCGCCCAGGAACTTTCACAGTTCGCTGAGTCTGTCACTCCCGACAAGAGCGTTCGGTCTTCGAGGTTTTCACCCGCCAGCGCCGGCAAATACCGAACAACGGCCGGCACAAACTGCGCCTGCCGCGTCCGACCGAAACGGGTGACTCGACTCCGATTCCGCATGGATTGATCTCGCATTCGCAGGCTCCAAGGATCGCCGCGAAATGCCAGGAGAATGATTGGGACAGGATATTTACAAACGTCGGACTCCGTGCCAATTGGGATTTGCCAGGTCGCCTCCCTGCTGAACGCTCGACGCAATTCCGCGTCATCTATTGATGTCCGCCCCCGGCAGCCTCCGTAAGAGAATTCGTGAGAATTCCGGAGCAATTGCCGATGGGCTCTTAGAACACATCGGGCATTCGGAATAAACCTCTCTCGTTTTCCTCTGCGCCTCGTAACGCCTCTGCGGTGCTCAGTCCCGCGTCCCACAACTTCGGGCTTCGTAACGGATTGGGCACCACAGAGGCGCGACGGGACACTGAGAACCACTGGAAGAAAAGTCGAAACAATCTCTACGGATTTTCGCTCGCCCAGCGATCAATACCGTGAAGACATCGGACGACCGCCTGTTGTTCTTGCCGATGTTGACCACTTTCCCTGCCTCGCTCACCCAAATTGGATTTGGAGAAATAGCAATGAAGCTCTCGTCCTGGCTAAATCGTCTGTCGTCTCGCCGCCAAGTTCGCCGGCCTTTGCTCGTGGCGGAGGTTTTTGAGCCGCGGGCTCTGATGGATGCGACTCTTCCGAGTTTGATGGTCCAGACCGAAGACGTGGTTGCCACCTCCGATGATCAAGTCACTGAAATATCGCTGGAGGAAGGGTTTGACCCCAACGTCATCTTTTATTCGCTGGGTGGCTCGTTCCAACAACCTCCGATCAGCCAGTTTGGATCGCGTGAGGAATTTGGCGAGTACCTGCTCAACCGAGCGTTGACCCGATACGACGGACTCTTTGGTCAACCCGCATGGTGGTATCGCGGCCCTGTCCTCTTCCGAGGGGGCGAATTCCTGGCTCAAGCCGATTCGCCGGCGGTTCCCGATCATTCCGACACCAACGTCCAAGTCAACGGGGTGGATGAGGGGGATGTGATCGAGAACGATGGTCGGAATCTGTTTGTGCTCAACGGCAATGACTTGGTGATCCTGCAAGCGCACCCGGCTGGCGAAATGCGAGAGCTATCGCGAGTGAGTTTCGAGGGGTATGCGATTGCCGAGTATCTGGATGGCAACCGGCTGACCGTGATCTCGCAGGAATACAGCTACGGAGGGTTCGACGATGTGCGCGGCATCGGCATCGCAGCCTCTCGCTTCGCCGCACCGTCATCGACGACGACCGTGGTCAGCACTTTCGACGTGACGAACCGCTCGCGTCCCACATTGGAGAAGCAAACGCGGCTGGATGGAAACTATGTCGATTCGCGAGCTTTCAACGGCCAGGTGCATGTCATCACCAGCCATGACCTCGCGCTGCCAGCACCGCAGACGGATGGGACGACGACGATCGACGTACCGTTCTACGACTACGGCGCGCCGTTCATTTTGGACGATGTCATTGCGAGCGAGTCCCTATCCATTCAGAGCAGCGACGACGTGCCCGTCGTCGATCCGTCGGAAGCCTTCGTGGAGAGAACTCAGCAGATCGAAGTTCCGGTCTATGAATCGCGTGAAACCTATGTCGCTCGCGTTCGTGAGCAACTCGATTCACTCATCGACAAGGCTTTGCCGCATTATCAGAGCCTGACCTCCAGTGGATTCGCGACGAACGGGTTGATCAGCGAGATTTCCGCGATCGCTCATGTGACAGGCTCCGAATCGGACTCGTTGCTGTCGGTCGTTTCGATCGACACACGCGGAGGGCAGCCGGGACTGGTCAGTTCCAGTTCGGTCGTGACCGATTGGACGAACGGCATTCATGCGAATCGCGACCACTTGTATGTCTTCTCGCCGATCTACAACGACGGCGGCGCACAGACTCGCGTTTTGCAATTCGCCTGGGCCAACGGCGAACGGGAGATCCAACTGCTCGCGTCCGGTGTCGTCGAGGGAACGCTGCTCAATCAGTTCTCAGCCGATGAGCACGATGGCCGACTGCGAATCGCCACGACGACGTCGCACTACGACTTTGAGACCGGCGTCTTCACGCAGGCCAACAACCTCACGATCCTGGAGAACATTAACGGAACGCTGACGGAAGTCGGAGCGGTCAACGGATTCGCGAATGGCGAGCAGATTTACTCTGTCCGCTACGACGGCGATCGCGCGTTCGTCGTCACTTTCCGGCAAGTCGATCCTCTGTTCGTGTTTGATCTCAGCGACCCGACCGCTCCGGTCATTCGTGGGGAGCTGAAAGTCCCCGGCACTTCCAGTTACCTGCAGCTCATTGGTGAGAACCATCTGCTCGCGATCGGCCGCAGCTTCGAGACGCAATCCACGAAGGTCTCGCTGTATGACATCAGTGATCCGACCAATCCGTTTGAAGTGGATGAGGACATTCTGCCTCCGTGGACTTGGTCGCAGGCCGAATGGGACTCGAAGGCGATCGGCTGGTTTGGATCGAGCATGACGCTGGCGATTCCCACCTCCGGCTATGACGAGTCCTTTGGTTTCCACAACGAACTGGTCGTCTTCCACATCGACGTCACGCAGTCGGGCGAGTCGGCCATTCAAGAGACCGGCAGCGTGGAGGACGACGGCTACATCGTGCGGAGTGCGTTCATCGGCGATGTGCTGTATGCGATCTCAAGCAACTCTGTGATCGCCACCGCCATCGACAGCCCGGACGACGTGCTCGGCCAAGTGGACTTCGGGGTGAATCCCACGATCGCCACGCTGACTCTCGATCCGGTGTTCTCGGAGACCGACGACGGTGCCTCCGATTGGCAGTATCTTGACCTGCCCGATTCGCTGAAGGAGGCCGAAGGGATGCTGGCACTCGCGGCCGTGAATGTCTTGGACGGCACCGTTCGCGTGTCGTTGCTGGACGCCGACCACACCGTCAACGCCACGCTACGAAACAACACGTTGACGTTGAGGGAGGCGGGCCATCAAACCGAGACCGTCTCGCTGGCCACGGCCTCGGCGCTTGTGATTGAAGGGACGGATCATGCCGATCGCCTGAATCTCACGATCGGACACTCCACGAATTCACCGTTGAACAACGTGGTGATCAACGTCGGAGCCGGAAACGACCGTGTGCAGCTTCTCTCGGTCCACCGGTCCTTCCAGGCGGCAATCACTATCAACGGAGAGGATGGAAATGACCGGATCGTCGCGAGTGCCGCCTCAGCCGGGCTTCAGATCAACGGCGGCGACGGAGCGGACTCCGTGACCGGCGGAACGGGTAACGACACCATCGACGGTGGAGCGGGAGACGATTCAATCATCGGCGGACGAGGCAACGACCTGCTGATCGGCCGCGATGGAGCCGATTCGATCTTCGGCCAAGAGGGGAACGATTCGCTCAGCGGCGGAGCCGGCAACGATCGGCTGAACGGCGGCAACAACGACGACGTCCTGCTGGGTGGCGACGGCAACGACAAGCTCTATGGAGGAGCGGGCAACGACATCGCACTGGGAGAAGCGGGCGATGACACTGTCGATGGCGGAGCAGGTTCCCGCGACACGCTCTTCGGAGGCACCGAACGCGATCGCGTCATCGGCCGTCGGCAAGAAATCGTCACGACGTTTCTCTACACCGCCGATTGGTTGAACCTCCTCTAATCCGCCCGACAAACGGTCAACTCCGCAGAGGGGACCGCCGCTTGAACACTTGAAATGTCAGCAGGAAGCATGGCCCGCATTCCTGTGACTGATGTTTCAAGTGTTTTTTGCTTTTCGCACGTTACCGACGTCACCCTGCCAGGCTCTTTTCTGAAACCCGTTCCGCTCACGACAAGTTTTTCAACGATTGAAGAACAGAGGTGATTGTTTACTGCGTCGGAGCGAACAAAGGAAATGGTTGAGCGGCTCGTCGTGCTTGGGCGAGGAAGTGGAGGGGATTGTAGAGGAGTTGATCGCAGGTGAGCAGGACTGACGTGAGGATCGACTGGTGATGAGCGCCGGTGTCGGTCCGGTTGCCGCCCCAGACTTTGCGGTTCACGACGGACGGACGAATGGCTTGCTCGGCGCGGTAGTTCGTGGCCTCGACGTTGGGCAGGCGGAGGAACGTGAAGAACTCGGTGGCGTGGCGTTCCAGGTGTTTGGCGAAGCGTTCGTGATCGGGGTTGGCTCGGCGGAAGCAAGTCAGCACGCGCAGCTTCGTCGTGAGTTCGTCCGCCAATTCGCGCAGCCGAGCACGAGTCAGTTTCCGTTTCCGGAACTCGTCGCGAGCGGTCAGCGCGTGTTGGAGCAACTCGATCACGGCGCGTGGGAAGATCACGGCGCCACGCGTCGCGACTTCCAGCAACTCGTGTGCGCGGCGCAGCACATGAGCCACGCATTGCTGATGCGTCGCGTTCGTGAAGCGGTCATACGGAGCCCAGCCGTCGTGGATCAGCACGCCAGAGTAGTCTTCGCCGAGCACTCCGGCCGCGACGTCGAAGCCCCGCGAGCGAGCGATCTCGCAGAGCGTCGCCTGTTCGCCGACCAAGACATGATTCCAGGCATTCACTCCGCCGATCCGCCAACCCGTTTCATCCGGCCGCACACGCGGTGAGCCACGGATCGAGGCCCGAATCTCCTGATACGCCGACTCACACTTCGTCGCCGTCCGAGCGATCGACCTCGCCGACGTGCTGCGGTTGATCGTGATCGCGAACAGATGCTGGAAGAGCTTCACGATCTTGCCGTGAGGAATCCCCAGCGACTTGTTCAACCAGGCCATCGCCGCGTGAGCGTTCGCTCCCAGTTGCACACTCGCCGCTCCCAGGGCGTTGGACGTTTGCAACTCGTGACGCCCTTGCACCCGCTGACCGCACTCGCCGCAACAACCGACATGCACGTCGAAGCGACGTTGAATCGGCTTCGCCGGCAACTCGATCTGATACTGCGTCGCGACGTGCGTCTCGTCCAAGTGCCGCGAGCCGCACTGCGGACACATCGGCGGCAACGGCACGTCATAGGTCTCGTCGATTTCGTCGTCGCTGGGAACCGCTCGGCGGAACTGCTGACCATATTGATCCCCCGGCTTGCGTCCCGGCCGCTTCGGTTCGGCCTGCGGCGGCCCCTGCCGAAACGGAGCCGCCTGCCGCTTCCCCGCCCGTCGAGCTTCCTCCAACGCGGCGGTCAACTTCTCAATCGTCTTCGCCTGCTGCTCGACCGTCCGCGTCAGCTTCTCCACCAACGCCTCGACCTCAGCCACTCGACGCCGCAATCGCTCGACTTCGTCCATGATTCGCGGAGATTACAATCCCCACGAACAGGGCGCAAGTTCAGTACCTCAGTAAACAATCACAACGCGGGTTGTCTACGCATCACAAGAACAGAACATGCCGTCAGAGCACACTTCAAAAGTTGCTCCGGCGCAAAGTTTATGAAACACCACGATGTTTAATCGCGAATAGCTCGCAAAACATCTTGGGCCTCAGAGTCAGGTTCAGAACCGTCGAGAAAATCCATTTCGTTTCTTGCCGGAACCAGTTCATCGAAGAGTGTGTTGAGTGTCCTCAACACATCGCGCTGACGAGCCGAAAGCCGAAACACGACAATTTGCTCGCGTTCGAGAGGCTGACCGGCGGTGATCGGCGTTGCAGTCATCGGAACCCGTTTCCCTGGCCGCCGACAAGGCGACCGAATATCCCACAACTCTAGGTCACTCACCGGACACGCAACGGGCTTTCTGAATTTTTCCAGAAAAAACCAAAGCCGCCCAATCGTTACGACCGGCTCGTTGGTCAGTCTTTCCGGGTTGACTCAGTGTTCACTGGCGTCGTGTCGTTCATTGGGGCAGGTTGAACAGCCTGACCTACTTGCTCTGCAACGTGACGACGCCGTCCCAATTCGCGGGAGCTTTGCGGTTGTGCTGGGCGATCAAAGCCAGCAAAAAGTCCTGCGCGCGGTCGGTCGCCGGCATGTCGTGCAGACAGCGATAGGCCGCTTCCCAACGCCCCGCGATGAAGTCGTCGACCCCTTGTTCATACCGAGCAAGATGTGCGTCGGTCAGTTCGGGCAGGTCAGCGGCGGAGGGGATCAGTTCGGAAACGATAAGTGGGGTCTCCAATCCCACCGGCAGCACCTTGGCTAAGCGACGAACCCGTCCTTCGGTTGGATCGAGCCGTTCGCGAACCAGTGCGGCGAGAGTTTCGTCGAGCAGGATTGGCACACGCAGTTGGCTGGTCATGGTTTCGAGGCGGCTCGCGAGATTCACGACGGGGCCGAAGACGGTGACTTTCACTTGCTCAGCCGTACCGATCTTGCCGGCGACGGCACGGCCATGCGCGAGGCCGATTCCCATTTGAAAATTCGACAGCGGATGCCCAGCTTGTTGGAATGACTCCGCAAACAATTTGCGGATCCCCAACGCTGCTCGGCAGGCTTGCAGGGCAGACTCGTCGGACGAAAACGGCCAGCCCCAAAAACCAAGCGCGGCATCCCCCTGAAAATCTCCGGTCACGCCTCGATGTTGCAAGATGTGCGATGTCATCACGCCGAGCGCCTGGCTGACGCGATTCAACAATCCAATCAGGTCACCTGCCGATTCTTCGGCGTGGTGACTGAATCCGCGCAGGTCGCAGAACATCACGGTGACTTCGCATTCGCGCGGCGCGAGCGTTTCGGTATTCAGTTCGTTGCCCAGTGCGGACAAGATTGTCGGTGCGAAGAATTGCCGCAGTCCGGCCTGCTGGCGTTCCAGCCAATTGAGTCGCCGTACTGAACTGATGATTTCGGCGACCAGTTCGGCGAATTTCACGTGGGCTTGCAGGTGCATCGTCTCGGTCGCGGAAATGTTACCGTTGGTGAGCGGGCGTCCCTGTTTGCCGGCGACGTACAACCCCCAAGTCGCTTGCGGCCCGTCGAGGACCGGAGTGCAGAACGCCCAATCGAGCTCCGCGGCGGCGGTGTATTCCGGATTGGAATGCGCTGCCGTCGGCCAGAGATGCAGCACGCTGAATCGTCGCTGGAGAGCTTCCGTGACCAGACGCGAACTGGGACGAAATTCGCCGGCCGTTTCGCGGCGGCGCGTCCAATGCGCGAGCTCCACGTTGTCGCCGGCTCTGAGCCGTACGATCGCCACCGCTTCGGCTTGCGTCACTCCGGCCAGCAGCAGATTCGTGAGTCGGAAAAAGAGATCCTCATCGGTGCGTGCGCCGCTGATGACTTCCGGCAAGTGCATCAGGACTTCCATTTGCCGGTCGGCGTCACGAAAGCGGATTTGCCGAAGCGTCTGCGCATCGAACGTCATTTCCTGCATCGGTACTTCGGCCGACGGGGACAGCTCAATTCCTGGACGCATCAGATGAAACAGCGTCGCACCGAGCACGAATTGGTCGCCACCGCGCAGCTCACAGCGATCGACGATCTCACCGGAATGGATCAGCGAATTCGTCGCTTCAGCAAGCCGCTCGATTTGCACCCTTCCGTCGATCACAGTGACGCGGACATGTCGTCGCGAGATCGCCGCGTCCCAGGAAACGATCAAATCCGCTTCCGTACCGCGACCCAAAACAAAACTCTGACCACTGGTCAGTGCGTGCTTCAAACGCTGCCGTGGTTCCGGACCTTCGGCGAGAAGTTCAAACTCGGGCATCGGAAGGAGTCGCCTGGCGTTTATCCGTAAATGTCGTGAGCCTGTTTATGGTCGAGTCGCTTCGCGCGGATCAGACCGTCAGTCAGCTTCTCGCCCTTGGGGTCGAGATACACCCGGCCGGTCGATTCCCCCTTGCCCGGACTGACGTTGAGCACATGAATGTTGAAGATGAATGCCGTTTCGGAGGTCGCCTGAAACCAGTGAATGTTGTCCTTGTGATCGGAAATTGAAGACGCCTCGCCGGTGTGAAACGTACGGTCGATCGTTGGCTTGATGAGAATGTGCGAGTCTTCATCTTTGATACGGTCGTACAGCCGGCCTTGAAAATCTCCTTTGAGAATCAGGAAAGACGTCGCCATGTTGTTATGCCCGTGCGGTACGACGGAGCGTCCCTTTTTGAGCGCGAAGACTTGCCGGCCGAAGACGTATTCGGTCGGCAGTCCTTCGACCTTCGGGAACTTCGGTCGCAGACTGTTGGCTCCGTTGTCCACGATCTTCAGATCTTTGGTGATCGCGTCGAAGTCGATCAACCGCATCACGTCGGCCGGGTCGATTTTCTGAAACAACGCTTCGATCTGCTTTTGCCAATCGACCTGCTTGAGCTTCTGTCCCTGCACGTCCGCTGCCAGCGAATTGACTTGTTTGAGCCACTCAATCGCCGCCGGCTTCACTTCGTCGGCAAATGCATCCGCCCGGAAGATCGTTTCGAGTAATGAGTATCCTAACAGCGAACCGAGCGTGGATTGCGTGAACTCACGGCGCGAGAACTGTGACATGACGTGGCCTTTCTGGTGGTGGAAGGGGCACTGCTGCGGCGGATTGTAGCAGCCGAACGAGAGGCCGGGAGGGGGAAGCCCATCGTTGCGCGGGCGAAGCTCAATCCAACATTAATTGCAGAATGTGGACTCCAAGCCGCCGGCCGAACTTCAGACCAACTTCTTTCAGAAGTCCGACGCGAGTGAAACCGACGCTTTCGTTGATGTGCAGGCTCTCGCCGCTTCCTTCCGCGACGCGAGCGATCAGCGAATGGAAACCGAGCCGTCTGGCTGCGGCGATGATGGCAACTTTGAGTTGGCGGCCGATACCTTGGCCACGGAAGTCGCTCGCCACGTAAAAGGAGGTTTCGCCGGTGTCGTCGTAGGCTCGGCGATCTGACCAGCGAGTCACAGAGGCCCAGCCGATCACTTGACCATCGACTTCGGCGACTAGGATCGGATGCCGCTCGTCGTGTGAATCGAACCACCGCCGCCGTTCGTCAGGCGTTTTCGTCTCGGTGTCAAACGTCGCGGTCGTCATCAAAATCGCGGCGTTGTAGATGTCAGTGATCGCCGGCAAATCCGCGATCTCCGCGGCTCGAATCCGAACCTCCATGGACATGTGAGCCTCCGGTCTACTTCTTGGGCTTGGCAACGACGGCATCCATTCCCGCTCGCCAGGCGGACAGCTTGTTTCGCATGGCGGCGGCAGTGCCATCTGGCTTGAGTCGCGACGAATCAAAGTCCTGGTATAGCCGTTTGTACCACGCGGGATCGAAGTCCGGATTAGAGGAGTTGCCTTGTGCTGCAACGGACTTTCGCCAAGCGGCGAGGTGGTTCTGCATGACCGCGGCTCGCTGTTTGTCCGTCGCAAAGAGGTCGTGTTCTTCGGCGGGATCGTCTGCCAGATTGAACAACTCGAGGCGGTGGTCCTCGTAGTGTTCGATCAACTTCCAGACACCATCTCGAATCGCCCCGGCGGGGCGGCCGCCTTGATTGTTGTAGTGCGGGAAGTGCCACAGCAGCGGACGAGCCGCCATCGCCCCCCCCTTCAGCAGCGGTACGAGACTCGCGCCATCCGACTTGGTCGCCTCAAACGACACACCACACAGATCAAGGATCGTTGGCAGCCAGTCGGTGTTGATGACCGGTGTGTCGGTGATTTTGCCCGCTGGCACGACGCCTGGCAGTCGCACGATCAGCGGGATGCGCAGCCCTCCTTCGTAGAGGTAGCCCTTGCCCGCGCGGAACGGCGTGTTGTGAGTCGGTGCATCCTCCTTCAGTTCGGGAAGGTGGACTCCGCCGTTGTCCGAAGTGAAAACGACCAGCGTGTTGTCGCGCAGCTTGAGTTCGTCCAAAGCGTCGAGCAACCGACCGACGCAGTCGTCGAGCGTGTTGACCACAGCGGCATACATTGGATTGAAGCTGTCTTGAAACTTCGCGATCAGTTCCGGCTTTGCGGCCAGCGGGATATGCGGATTGTTGTGCGGCAGGTAGAGAAGGAACGGCTTGTCCTTGTTCGCTCGGACGAAGTTGATCGCGTGAGTGGTCAAGTCGTACTCCCCTTTGCCACCTTCGTCGGCAGTCGGAGGAGTGTTGGGCCTGCCGGCGTGGACGAAATCGAAACCTTGTTCCTTCGGTCCGAAGCCCGTGCCACCCAGATGCCACTTACCGATGCAGGCGGTTGCGTAGCCGGCCGACTTAAGGTGCTCGGCCAGCGTCGTGTGCTCCAGCGCGAGCTGCATGTTGATTTTCGGATGCAGCAACTTCTGCGACGGAGCATCGCCGCGTCCCGGAAGAAACGTCGTGAGGTGCAACCGCGCGGGAGTCAGTCCGGACATGATTGCCGCTCGTGACGGCGAGCAAATCGGCTGAGCACAATACGCCGAGGTGAAGCGCATTCCCTCCGCCGCCAGCCGGTCCAATCGAGGCGTTGCCTGATCCTTTCGGCCGTAACAACTCAGATCATTGATGCCGAGATCATCCACCAGGATGAAAACGATGTTCGGCGGTCGTTGATCGGCAGCGAATCCCAGTGAGGATAAGCAACACAAAGCAACCGCCAGTAGTTCTCGAAGCCCTTGCATCGATTCGTCCTCTGATTGTCACTCTCTGCGTCTTGTCGCCCGGACGCGAGGTTCGTCCCCGAGACGGTTTCCCAAAGTCCCCCTCAAGTTGCGAGCCCTCTGCAAACCCAGTAGCTTGTTCGGCGTATCAGGGCAATATTCCGCACCTTTTGGCTCGGAGAACGATATGCGACAGTTGGCGATTCTGGTAGCGGTGATCGGTTTGCTGGGGGTGGCGGCGACATGGAAGGTCACGGGGGCTCCGACGGGTGGGATTCCGGCGACCGCCAAAGATGGCTTGTCGATTCGCGTCGAAGCCAAGAACCCGTTCACACATCTCGAAATCAATCGCCGGCCAAACAGTTTTCAGTTCGCGATCGTTTCGGATCGCACCGGTGGACGCCGGCCTGGTGTGTTCTCGCGAGCGGTCGAGAAGATCAACCTCTTGCAGCCAGAGTTCGTGATCTCCGTCGGCGACTTGATCGAAGGCTACTCCGAAGACCCCGGTGCGTGGGCGCTCGAATGGAGCGAGTTTGAAACCAAGCTCAGTCACTTTCAGATGCCGTTTTTCTTCTGCCCTGGAAACCACGACATCAGCAATCTGCCGATGGGTAAAGAATGGCAACGCAAGTTCGGCCGAGCCTACTACGAATTCCGCTACCAAGACTGCCTGTTCGTGGTGCTCAACACTGAGGACGAACCGAAGAAGGATCGCGAGTACTTCTTCACGCCCGAACAGCGTGCGTGGCTGAAGCAGGTCTTGGAGAATAACAAAGACGTCCGTTGGACGTTCGTGTTCATGCACAAGCCGGTCTGGTCGATCACGAAACACAAAGACCCGGCGGACAACTCGACAACGCTGGGTTGGGATGAAATTGAAGCCTCGCTGCAAGGCCGCAAGCACACGGTTTTCTCGGGACACAATCACGTTTACGCCAAGAGCGTTCGCAATGGTATGGACTACTACATCCTGGCGACGACCGGAGGAGCCTCGACGCTGACTGGCCTGAAGGATGGCAAGTTCGACCATTTCTGTTGGGTCACGATGAAGGATTCCGAGCCGATCGTTGCCAACATTCTGCTCGACGGCGTTGAAGACAAAAACATCCGCACCGTCGCGCCGAACGGGCGGTAGCACCTTACAGTGCGGTGTCTCAGCACCGCTTTTGTCGCTTGGCTTTGGATCGCCTGAGAGAACAAAAATCGTTCGCCGATTGATCCGAAGCGGTGCTGATGCATCGCATTCGTAATGTTACGCCTTCGCTCGCCGATAAAACGGCAACTCGACGATCGTGGCTCGCTCACACTGACCGCGCACATTCAATTCAACATCGGCTCCAAGGGCGGTCGCCGTGCGTTCGACGTAGGCCATCGCGATCGACTTTTCGAGCGTCGGCGAAAACGTGCCCGACGTCACCTCGCCGATATCCACCTGTCCCGCCAGCACCTGTGTCCCTTCGCGAGCGATCCGTCGACCGGCCAAGACCAAGCCGACTCGCTTCTTCGCCGGTGGCTGAGGCTTCTCCAGCAACGCGGCCTTGCCGATGAAATCTTTTGTCTGCGGCTTCACCGCGAACGACAATCCCGCTGAGATGGGGTCGATCGACTCGGATAATTCGTGACCGTACAGCGGCATCGCGGCTTCCAGTCGCAGCGTGTCACGACAACCGAGTCCACACGGCAGCAAACCGGCCGAGGCTCCCCGTTCGATCAACGCCTCCCACAACTTCGCTCCGTGTTCGCGAGGTGCGATGACCTCAAAGCCATCTTCGCCGGTGTAGCCAGTGCGACTGACGATGCCGCGCACGCCGAGCACGTCGGCTCCACAACTGAAGTAGTATTTCATCCCTGCAAGATCGACGTCGATCAGCGACGAAAGCAGTTCGATCGACTTCGGGCCTTGCAACGCGAGCATTGACCATTCCGCGGACATGTCCTCGACCGTAACGTTGAACCCAACACGATGTCGCTCGATCCAATCGATGATTTTCAGTCGGTTGGAGGCGTTCACGACCAGCAGATGCCAGCCGTCGAGTTTCGTCACAAGCACGTCATCCAGTACGCCGCCCGCTTCGTTGCAAATCAACGAATACCGCACCTGACAATCCTTGAGCGAGGCGACATCGTTCGTCAGCAAATGGTCGAGAAACTGTTCCGAATCTGGGCCGGAGAATCTCAGCCGTCCCATGTGCGCGATATCGAACAGCCCCGCTGCGCGGCGCACGGAGTGATGCTCCTGGGTGATCGAGAGGTACTGCACCGGCATGTGCCAGCCACCGAACTCGACCATCCGGCCTCCGTTCGCCGCGTGCCAATCATGCAGAGGCGTTTGCAACAAGTCGGACATGAGTGCCTTTCGTAGGTCAGCCTTTCCCGGCTGACTCAATTGAGGATCGAGGTCATTCGCAGCGTTCGGATCAGCCGGGAAAGGCGGACCTACTTTGCTGCCGCAATCACTTTCGCCAGCGCATCCGCGTCGTACACGCATCCGCCCCAAGTTCCGCCTCCAAGTTGTTGCAGCAACGCCCAGAGTTTCGTGTCATCAGGAAGCTGCGGGTCAGGCAGCAACGGCTGAGCGGGTTCGCGCTCGGCAAGGATTCTGGCACCCGCTTCCCACGAGAATCGGCGGCTCGCGTCACCCACGAGATTCAAGCTGCCTTCCAGCGTGTTGCGGTCGATGATGATCTCGATCATATCGCCGTCCCGGAGCTTGCCGATCGGGCCGCCAGCTAATGCTTCGGGGCCGACGTGGCCGATGCAGGCTCCGGTTGAAACACCGGAGAAGCGCGCGTCAGTGATCAGCGCCACGTCTTTTCCAAACGACAGGTATTTCAACGCCGAGGTGAGCTGAAACGTCTCTTCCATACCGGCTCCAAGCGGCCCGCGGCACATCAGCACGATCACGTCTCCCGCTTCGATGGACTTCGCACCGCGCCCTTTCACCGCCGCGATCGCGTCCCGCTCGGAGGTAAACACCTTCGCCGGGCCGAGCTTGCGATACACACCGTCGGCATTCACCACGCTGGGATCAATCGCCGTACTTTTAATGACCGAGCCTTCAGGAGCGATGTTACCGACAGGGAACGTCACGGTACTTGTCAAGCCGCGAGTGCGAGCACGTTTCGGCGACATGACCACGTCATCGGGATCGACACCGTCGGCCGAACGCAGCAACGCTTTGAGTTCGCGGCGACGATCCGATTGCTCCCACCAGTCGAGCACTTCGCTCAGTGGCCGCCCCGTCGCAGTTAAAGCGTTCAATTGCAGCAATCCCAAGGTTCGCAGATGCAGCATCACTTCGGGGACGCCTCCGGCCAGGAAGAACTGCACGGTCGGATGTCCCTTGGGGCCGTTTGGCAGGACATCGACCAGGCGGGGCACTTGGCGATTAATCCGATTCCAATCATCGACGGCCGGTCGCTTCAGCCCGGCTGCGAACGCGATCGCCGGAATGTGCAGCAACAGATTCGTCGAGCCACCGCACGCCGCATGAACCACCATCGCATTGTGCAGCGAATCATCGGTGAGCAATTTGCGCATCGTCAGCCCCGCAGCTTCCATCGCGATAATGGCACGAGCCGATCGCCGAGCCGCATCCAACCAGATCGCCTGTCCCGACGGCATCAATGCGGTGTGAGGCAACGCCAGGCCCAGCGCTTCGGCCACAACCTGCGACGTCGCCGCCGTTCCCAAGAACTGGCAGCCTCCACCCGCGCTGCCACAGGCTCGGCAACCCATGTCCTGAGCGTATTCGAGCGTCACTTCGCCGTGAGCGAAGCGTGCTCCCAGCGATTGCACCTTGCCAGCGTCTTCCGCATCGCGAGTCGGCAATGTGACTCCACCGGGCACGATCACACAGGGCAAATCGTGCTGAGCCGCCAAGGCCATCATCGTCGCGGGCAGTCCCTTGTCGCAGGTCGCAATGCCGATGACGCCGCGCCGTGTGGGCAACGAACGAATCAACCGCTTCAGTACGATCGCCGCATCGTTGCGATATGCCAGGCTATCCATCATCGCGACAGTTCCCTGCGACCGCCCGTCGCAGGGATCGCTGACATACGCCGCGAACGGCAGTTTTTCGAGCCGATTCAATTCCTCGGCCGCGGCCCGCATCAGCAAGCCGACTTCCCAGTGCCCGGTGTGATACCCTAACGCAATCGGCCGCCCGCTCTCGTCCCGGATGCCGCCTTGAGTGCTGACGATCAAAAACTGAGGACGCCCCAACTGGGATGCTTCCCACCCCATACCCGCATTCTGCGTCATGCCAAACAAGTCACCCGACGGAGCATCCAGTAACATGCTTTCCGTGAACGGCATCCGCCCCACCGGCCCCGGACCATTTGTCACGATTTTGAAAAGCTGTGGGTCATCCGAGTCGAGGAGAGAACCGACGAGAGTTTGCATTCTGGATTCATTCACTTGAAAAATTCGGGGGGAGGACGGCGAGGACGATGAGCAAGGCGGACTCCATCCGTGCCGAAAGCAGGTTTAGATTCTGAATCAACTGGTCGGGCTGGAATTCCAACCGACGAAACACATACATGTATCGGGAATCAGGTTCCACATCGGTCGAGTGTCCATCAAGTCGAGTGGCTCTATAATCTGAGCCGAACGAGAAAGCACGCGAGCCGTGTGGTTCACAAGGAACTATTATGCCGAGTACGTTGCCGATTTTGGGACAAGCCTCCGCCGTTGACGAAGACCCGCTCGATCTGATCGACGAGATCGAGCGGCTCAAGAAGGATAAGGACGCGACGATCCTCGCTCACTTTTATGTGGATGGAGACATTCAGGACGTCGCCGACTTTACTGGCGACAGCCTGAAGCTGGCACGCGATGCGACGAAGGTGACGACCTCGACGATCGTCTTCAGCGGCGTTCACTTCATGGCTGAGACCGCCAAGATGCTCAGCCCGACAAAGCGTGTGTTGCTGCCGGACCTGTTGGCAGGGTGCTCGTTGGCCGATAGCTGTCAGCCGGAGGAATTGGCGAAATTCCAACAGAAGTTGCGAGCCGAAGGGCACGACTTTGAGACGGTGGCGTACATCAACACGTCAGCGGCGGTGAAGAGCCTCGTCGATTGGATCGTCACCAGCGGCAACGCTCGCGAGATCATTGACCGCGTGCCGGCCGGCAAAGAAATCCTGTTCGTCCCGGATCAGCATCTTGGCCGGTATTTGTCGGAGGTCTCCGGTCGTAAAATGATCCTGTGGCCGGGAGCTTGTATGGTTCACGAGATGTTCAGCATTCAGGACATGCTGCGAGCCAAACGGAACAATCCCGGTAGCCGCATCATCGCTCATCCGGAGTGTCCGGTGAACATTCTGGAACACGCCGACTTCATCGGCGGCACTGAAGCGATGCGCAAGCACGTCGCGTCAGTCGCCGAGTCGCAGACGTTTCTCGTCGCGACGGAAGCGAATATGATCCACCCGTTGCAAAAGATTGCTCCGCAGCACAATTACGTCCCGATTCCCGGCTTGATGGTATCCAGCGGCGAGACGTGCGCCTGTAACCGCTGTCCGCACATGTCTCGGAACACACTGCAAAAGGTCCGCGACTGTCTCCGCGACGGTCGGCCGGAGATCGAATGGAACCCGTGCTTCGACAAGGCGCGAGCCGTTGTCGAGAAGAGTCTGTTGAAGTGACATCCTAGATTGGACGCCCACGTCCGATCGCTTTTCGAAAACAGTTCGGGCGCGGGCGTCCGAACCACGGTCTGGAGTCGAGTATGTCGTTGGCAATTCGTATCGTTGTGTTGGTTATGACCTCGTGGTCGGTCTGTTTAGCCGCCGACCAGCCCATTGCTCATTGGCCGTTGCGAAGAGACGCGAAGGATGTTGGACCAAACGGCCTGCACGCAAAGCCGCACGGCGGTGAGTTGAAGTTTTCGGCAGCCGACGGCGTGACACTCGATGGTCGCGACGATTGGCTGGAGGTGCCGGTTCACAACACGCTGAATCTCGGGACGAAAGACTTCACCGCCTCGTTGTGGCTGCACACCGATGAACGACTCGACGACCTCCCCGGCGACTTGCTCAGCCAATTCGATGCGGACAAACGGCGAGGCTGGAATCTCAGCCTGAAATCGCATGCGGTCACGGCGAGCCAGGCCAACCTGCGGACCTTGCATTTCGGTGTCGATCAGGACCGACTGGAATCGAAGTGGACCGATCACGGACAGGTCGGCAATGGGATGTTCGTGAAAGCACTCGCAGTCTTCGACGGGCAACTGTTTGCCGGCACCTGCGAATCGGGAAAAGATCAGGCCGGGCATGTCTACCGATTCGCCGGCGGACAGAAATGGATCGACTGCGGCAGCCCCGCTTTGTGCAACGCGGTTTCGACGCTCGCAGAATTCGAAGGCAAGTTGTACGCCGGCGTTTCGAAGTATCGGCTCGGAGGCTCTGCGTTGAAGGAGTCTGAGAATCCGAATCTCGGCGGCAAAGTCTTTCGGTACGATGGCGATGGAAAATGGGCCGACTGCGGACAGCTTCCAGAGACCGAGTCGATCGGCGGCTTCGCAATCTTTCGAGGCAAGTTGCACGCCGGATCGCTCTACAAACCAGCTGGTTTCTTTCGGTACGAGGGAGACCAGAAATGGACGTCGCTGCCAGTGCCGAACGGCAAACGAGTCGAAGCGATGTCCGTCCATAACGGTCAGCTGTTCGCCTCGTGCTACGACGAGGCTCATATCTTTCGTTACGACGGCGAGGCTTGGACCGACTGCGGCCAAGTCGGAGAGGCAATCAACACGCAGACGTACTCGTTTGCGATTCAGCAGGGGAAGATGTACGTCGGGACATGGAGCACCGGCAAAGTGTTTCGCTACGACGGGGACAATCAGTGGGCCGACTGCGGCCGGCTCGGCGAAGAACTGGAGGTGATGGGGATGCTCGTCCACAACGGCGGCTTGTTCGCCGGCTCGCTACCGCTGGCTGAGGTGTTTCGCTTCGACGGCAAGGATCGTTGGTCGAGCGTTGGTCGCGTGGACCTTACGCCCGACGTGAAATATCGCCGAGCGTGGACAATGGCCGAGTACCAAGGCCGGCTGTTTGTCGGCACGCTGCCGAGCGGTCGGGTTTTGTCGATCGCGGCTGGTGCGAACGTCACGTATGACCGTTCGCTTCCGGCAGGCTGGCATCACGTCGCGGCTCAGCGATCTGGACGAGAGCTCAAGTTGTTTGTGGACGGAAAGCGAGTCGCGACCTCGGCACCGTTCGAGCCGGCTCAATTTAATCTGTCGACGGAAGCGCCGTTGCGAATTGGCTTCGGGCCGACAGACACGTTTCATGGACGATTGCGTGAAGTGCGGATTTGGGACCGTGCCTTGCCTGCTGAAGAAATCGCTCGCGAGCAAGGTCGCTGACGGAATCGTTATCGTTTCATCCCTTCTCCCCTTGCGAGCAGGTAGGTGTCCGTCGGCCGCATTAGGGATTCAACCACGCCTGGCCCCTGCATCCCAATCCTCTCCCAAAAGGAGAGGGAGAAAGACTCGGCACTGAACCTCGCCAACGATGCAGAGCGGCTGGCTTGCGAGACGCTCAAGTGCTGTGCAAACTGAGTTGGCCTTTTTGAAACGTGCATCTTCGAACAAAGGAACCGAGCATGAATATCGCGCGACTTCAAGTTTTGGCGGGGGTGCTCTTGGTCATCGGTACGAGACTCGCGAACGCGGCTGACGGTCCACTCGTCGCGACGGACGTAAAGCAAGTTGATCGCGATTATTGGTTCCAAGGGGAGTATCTCGGTTCAGCTCAGAATGCGTGCGGAAGATGCGAGGCATGCGGTCTGCAAGTGGTGGCGCTCGGCAAAAGCGAATTCCAGGCGGTGCTGTATCGTGGCGGTCTGCCGGGCGGCGGCTGGTGGACCGGGATGACGAAGCACAGTTTCAAGGGGCAGCGCGATGGCGAGACGCTGCGATTGATCGGTGATGATGCCGCTCAACGGATTGAGATTTCCAAGAGCACAGCGACGGTGCAGGCGGTGCATCAGCCCCCGAGTCCGGCCAGTGAGCAAGTCGTTTCGGTCGGTGAACTGATTCGAGTCGAGCGTCGCAGTCAGACACTTGGAGCCGTGCCGCCATGCGGTGCGATCGTGCTTTTCGATGGCGGCCACACCGATCACTGGACGAATGGTCGCAAGACCGAGGACGGTTTGCTGATGATCGGCACCGAAACGAAAACGCCTTTCCAGGACTTCCACATGCATATCGAGTTTCAGTTACCGTACATGCCAAACGCCCGCGGGCAGGGGCGAGCCAACAGCGGCGTCTACATTCAAAGCCGCTACGAGGTGCAGGTGCTCGATTCGTTCGGCCTCAAAGGAGAGAACAACGAGGCGGCCGGCCTCTATAAGTTCAAAGCGCCCGATGCGAACTTGTGTTTTCCGCCGCTGGTCTGGCAGACATACGACATTGAGTTTTTCGCCGCCCGCTTCGATGGTTCGAAGTCGAAGACCAGTCCTGCCACGGTATCCGTTTGGCACAACGGAGTGCTGGTACAAAACCGCGTCGAGTTGGCCAACAAGACCGGGGGCGGAGCGGTCGAAGGGCCGATGTCGCTCCCTACCAAGCTGCAGGATCACGGCAATCCGGTCCGCTTCCGGAACATTTGGCTGATCGACCGCAGCGGCTCGGCACCAGCCAAATCGCTCGCCTTGCAAACGAAGTGATCCGAACGAACGGCAAGGTTTGACTCGGTCTGGAGCCAATTTTCCCGATTTGTTAGAAGCCTGCCCTTTCTTCGCGCGGAGCGTGAAAGACTTCAGCAAGGAGGCGACTTCATGGCAAACAAGAATCTTTTGCGGATTGCAGTCTTGGCGGGTGGGACATCCCGCGAGCGAAACATCAGCTTGGAAAGCGGCGATGCCGTCGCCAAGAGCCTGTCGGACCGAGGCCACCTCGTTACGCGGATCGACCCGGCTCACATGGAATTATCGGAGTTGGATTGGTCGACCTTCGATGTCGCATTTCTTGCGCTGCATGGCACGTTCGGCGAAGACGGGCACGTGCAGCAGATTCTCGAAGAGTCTGGCATTCCATTCACGGGGAGCGATTCGGTCGCGTCCCGTTTGGCATTTAGCAAGTCGGCTGCCAAAGAACGCTTCGTCCAAAACGGAGTTCCGACGCCGGCCTACGTGCTCATTCATGAATCGGACACCGCGGCACGTATCCAACAGCAAGCGAACGCGCTGGGTTTTCCGCTGGCGGTGAAACCTGATGGCCAGGGTTCCAGCCTCGGGATCACGATCGTCCGCTCGCCAGAAGATTTGCCGCAGGCCTTGGCCCGTTCTTTTCACTTTGATCCGTTCGGGCTTTTGGAAGTCGCAATCGACGGAACTGAGTGGACTTTGGGAGTGCTCGACGGCGAGCCGTTACCGCTGATCCAAATTGAAACCGGGCGAGGCTTTTTCGACTATACGGCCAAGTATGAAGACGATGGCACGCAGTACCTGTTCGAATTCCCGTTTCCGACCAGCGTCATCAAATCCATCGAGAATGCCGGCCGCCGCGCGTACGAAGCGCTCGGTTGTCGCGGCCTCGCGCGTGTCGATTTGCGAGTCGATCGCTTCCACGAACCGTGGGTACTGGAGGTCAACACGATCCCCGGCATGACCAGCCACAGCTTGGTCCCCAAGGCAGCGGCCAGAATTGGACTCAGTTTGGGAGCGATCTGCGAACGGTCCATTCACAACTGCTTGAATCGCGACCCTGTCAAATCTGTTCACCAGATATTGCAACCGGTCAGATAGCCGAACCATGCCTGCTCACATGCCAGATGACTTTGACCCGTTGCCGCGACGACCCTCGACGCCGGTGGAGAAACTGCTGGATTGGTTGTTGCAGCCGACGGTCTTGCTCTTGCTCTCTTTTTCGGTCGCAGCCTGGGTGTTCGTGCCAAAGCTGCAAGTGCGACTGCCGGAACTAGGCAACGATCGCCAGTACTGGTTGGCGACTTCAAAAATCGAAATCCCGCCGCCGCCGGATTGGGTGCCACACGATTTGGCCGCGCAGGTGGCTCAACGAGCCGGATTGCCAGAGGAATTGTCATTGCTCGACCCCGATGTCGCGCGTCGCGTCGCGTTGGCCTTCGAGCAACATCCGTGGGTGAAAGGAAAGGTGCGCGTCAGCACCTCAGTACCCGCACGAATGCGAGTCGATCTCGAATACCGTGAACCGGTTGCCATGGTGCGAGTCGGTCAAGCAGGCAAGGTCGGCCTGTTCCCGATTGACGCAGACGGAACGCTGCTTCCCTCGGCGGATTTTCCCACAGCGGAAATCGCCAAGTATCCGGTGATCGAAAATGTCTCGACGCCACCGGCCGAATCGGCGGGGACCGTTTGGAAGGATTCCTGCGTGCTCGGCGCGGCCCGGCTCGCCGTGGAACTCAAGCCGTTTTGGGAACAGTTCGGATTTCAGTCGATTCTCACGCCGGCGAACTCGGATCGGAAACTGGCCTGGGACGATCTCAACTTGCAGCTCAGTACTCGTGGTGGCTCGCGCGTCATTTGGGGCCGGCCACCAGGAGCCAAACATCCCGGCGAACTTCCCGCCGACAAGAAGATCGAACGGATAAAATTCTACATTCGCCATCACGGCCCGTTCGATTCGTCAACGCATGGTCCGTTTGAATACGACATCACGCGTTGGACCGATATTTCACGCAAACCAATCGCCGACCGCGGGAGTTCGCAACGGCGCTAGCCGCCGACTCGTCACCGCTTTTGTTTCTTGTTAGTTGAGGGCTTCTTTTTTTTGGCGGGCTTGTCGCTGGGCTTAAAGAATTTGATTCCGATCGTATCGTGAATTTCGCCCGGTTCATCGTCTGAGGTCAGCTGGGCAATCTTTGTCGACTTGGGTTCGTCGGATCGTCCGCCGGAACGCAGAACCATCTCTGCGAAACCGAGCGTGTCGGAATCGACGCCGCTCTCACGCATGTGCTTGAGCGTTGCGTCGATGTCATATTTCACTCTGCGGAGTTCGACGTTGCCGTTCTCAATAATGGCGTAGGCGGCACGCGGGTCGCCGTCGCGCGGCTGGCCGATACTGCCGGGATTGATCACCATCGGACCATCGAGTTGTAGCGCGAATGGGATGTGCGTATGGCCGACCAGCACGAAGTCGGCCTCGATGCCCTTCAGACGTGATTCTCATGCGGCTTTGTCTTCTCGCAGATATTCATGGAACGGGTCCCTCGGAGTGGCATGCACGAGGTAGAAACGCTTGTCGTCGAGCGTCGCTTTTCTCGTCACCGGCATTCGCGTCAGATATTGCATGTGCAACCCGCTGAGCAATTTCCAATGCAACGGCCGTGTTGCCGCCGCCAAACGATGCAATCCGGAGGACTTTTTCACCGTAATCCGCTGAGCAACAGCATGATCGTGATTGCCCCGTGCCGAAATCGCCGCGTGTTTCTTGATCCAATTGATGCAGGGGACCGGATCGGTTCCGTAATCCACAAGGTCGCCAACAAACAAACACACATCAAATGGCTCTTGCACTGCGGTGAGTGCGGGCCAATTCGAGTGGATGTCCGCCAGCACCAAAATACGCATCGATGTGACTCCCGAAGGAGAAGGTTGCCTCTCTGCTTGATCAAACTGGCCCGGATCAATGGTTTGCGCCACTTTGTGGCATTTCCGCCAAATTGCCGATGATCCCAACTGACACCTTGACCGTTCGCATTCTAACTGGCTCTAATTTTGTGGCCTACCGATCGAGTCTCTCGAACCTAGGAGTGAAACGGTGGCGGAACGATCAGTTTCCCAACAAACACTACGTGAGCAATTTACGAACGCCGAACAGCTCACTAAAGAGCTGATCGATCATCTCGAACATCATTTGTTGCCGAAAATCCATGACCTCAAAAAACTCGTCCAGATGGAACTGAAGGGCGAGACGGTTGTCGAAGACATCACGATGCGAAATCACGCCTCGCGCGTCCTCGAAAGTGCTCGCTTTGCGGGCGAAGTCGGTGACAAAATGACGACCTATTTCACCTCAATCAATGAGGCCGTCACGCGGATTATTAGTCCGCAGTAGCCCAGGGCCGTTCGGCCATACTCGGTTAACCGTGCTTCCTAACTTCGATTCGAACAGCATTTTTCGCCAAACGTGATCGTTCCACCGGAACGATTTGTAGCCTTTGTCCGTCATGACGCTTCTTGATTGACTGCGATATCCCACGAGAAATCATGGATCAAGCACGTTCCGACTCCGCGATCGCGTCGCAGCCGCCCACAACGGCTTATCGTCCCGCACGCGTTGGACAGGGCACGGAAACTGTGATTAACCCTGAGCGTCGTGGAGCTGCATTGCCGTTACCCGAAGGGCCCGGATTACCCCATTCGTCGGTGTGGTCGCGATTGTTTCCGTCGAAGGTTGATTATCAAGACCCGGCGCTGATTCCTGCGCCAGCCGGTTTGCAGTTGGGGCACTTTCAAATCGAAGCTCGCATCGGCGCGGGAGGCATGGGAGCGGTATTCCAGGCGATGGACACACGATTGCAGCGGGGTGTTGCGCTGAAAATTCTCTCTCCCAGCCTGTCTCGCGACGAGACGGCGGTTCAAAGATTCCAGAATGAGGCTCGCGCAGCGGCGCGACTCGATCACGAGAATATCGCTCGCGTGTATTTCATCGGCGAAGAGCAGGGTCTGCATTTCATCGCCTTTGAGTTCATCACCGGCACCAATCTTCGTGAATTGATTCGCGAACGAGTGCGCATCGATCCCAGCGAGGCGGTCAACTTCGTGCTGCAAATTGCCGCCGCGTTGCGACACACGTCCGCGAATGGTGTCGTGCATCGTGACATCAAGCCATCGAACATCATCATCACTCCTTCTGGCCGAGCGAAGTTGGTTGATCTCGGGCTGGCTCGTAAGGAGAGTGCCGAATCAGCGCCGGACCTGACGATGGCCGGCACGACGCTCGGAACGTTCGATTACATCTCTCCAGAGCAAGCGAAAGATCCCCGGAACGTCGATGTCCGGAGCGACATTTATTCGCTGGGTTGTACTCTGTATCACATGCTCACCGGCGAGCCGCCGTACCCCGACGGGACCGTGATGAAGAAGTTGCTCGACCATCAAAGTGGCGAGCCGCCGGATCCGTCAAGAAAAAATCGCCGAGTCTCGGATGATCTGTCTCTGGTCTGTCGCAAGATGATGGCCAGTGATCCCAGGCGGCGCTACCAAACGCCGGACCAACTGATTCACGATTTGATGCTGATCGCCGGCTCGTTGGGCCTGCGCGGTGTTAGCCAGGAAGGCTTAATCTGGCTGAAGTCGAATCGCTCCATAACCGACTTCTGGCGGCAGAACATCGGTGTCATGGCGATGGTTGCACTGCTGATCGTGATCGTAGTCGGTGTCGAACGATTTTCTCATTTCAGCACCAAGGGGAGCAACGGCACACAAGCTGCGTTTCCCTCCATGGCAGATGCGTCTCGCTCTCAGACCGTCGGTCAGCCAACCGTGGAAATCGACCGGGGTGCTGTACCCCCTCCGACAGACCTCGCCGCGAATGGTTCGAGAACCGGATCGACGAAGCCGAGCAAGAGGTTGAGAGACGAAGATTCGGATTTGGTTTCGAACGATCAAACCACATCCGCCGACCTCAAGGGTGATTCGTCGCGATTTCCAATACAGTTGCCGGGTTTTAACAATTCACCCGACGGCTCCACATTCCCTTCAGTCGTACGTCCGCCGGATTCGGTTTTGTTTGGAAGCAGCGAGAAGGTAACGCCCAGTCTGAGTTCCAGCGAAAAGCCAACCAGGCCTGAAACAACAGCAGTCGTTCGCACGACCACTGGCGGGTCTGAGGCCGAGGGCACGCGCGACATCAATTCAAACACGGAAAAGTCCGCGTCGACGGAGGAAACGAATGGAGTTTTCGTCCTGGCTGCAGATGGTTCGTCCGCAAAACGATTTCCGACGTTGGAGGCGGCTTGTGCGGCCGTCAACGACGGCAGTGTCATCGAATTGCGGTACAACGGTCGCCGGTCTGAGAAGCCGCTGCGGATCAGCAAGAAGAACGTCACGATTCGATCCGCACGCGGATTTCGCCCGACCGTTGAGTTCGCCCTCGGCAGCGTCTCGCCGGATGCGCATTTGCGGTTGATTGGCGTCAGCAGCGGTCCCGTTCAAATCAACAATGTGGGCTTTGAGATTTCGGTTCCGTCGTTTTTCGCGGCAGATCGAATCAGCCTGTTCGCAATTGATCGTGCGGACAAGTTGCGACTGCAAGATGTCGCCATCACGCTGACCAACCCTGGACAGCGTCCAACCGCGTTGTTTGATATCTCGACGGAAGCGGGGCAGATGCTGTCCGATATGAAGATGAGCACGACTGGGGTCGCTCGCGATCCGCTGGAGATTGAGCTGACCGAGTGCTTCGTGCGCGGGCACTGCGATTTGATTCGTGTCCGCAACACGAAACCCGGCCATCTGACGCTGCGAGACACTGCGATCGCAGTCGATGGGTCGCTACTCCGAGTGGAAGGGCATTCCGAAAAGCCCGCCGAACAAACTCGATTGGATCTGCGGCTCGAACATGTGACCGCCATTGTCGGTCACAGTCTCATCCGGCTCGATAGCGGCGACTTGCCGCGCGAGTTGCCTCCGGTTGCGGTCGAAGCTCGCAACAATATTTTGATGACGAGCAGCAGCGGCCCGCTGGTCTCCATGAGCGGCAATACCAGCGAGGCTGATTTCCGTAAACTTTTCGTTTGGTCGGGCGGCAAGAATTTCTATGACGGTTTCGACGATTGGAGGACGGTCGGCGATGTCGGAGCATCCAATGAGAAACTCTTCTGGCTCGCCGAACGCGAAGACGTGGCGACAATGTCACTTGAGGCGCTGACGCTCGATCGGGAATCTCCGTCCCCCAACCCGGGAATCAACGCCGCGACCGACGGCAACAACGCCGGTGCCGACATTTCCAAACTGCCGCAACCGGCGGATGAAGAATAGGACGGCGAGCAGTTCACAATCCGCCCGCTCACGTCTTGGAAATCGCTTCATCCAGATTGAGCAGCAGGCTCATGGCGGTCGCCCATGCGGCGAGTTCTTCCGGAACGAACTGCAGTCCTAATGACGCGCGGCCGACACTCAAGAGCTTTGTGGCGGCGGCCTGATCCATTCGAAAGCGGTCGGTCGCCACATGCAGCGTTTCCGAGAACACGCGGCGCTCTGTGGCGGTTGGCAGACGGCTCAAAGACAACTGAAACGCCAAGCTGATCCGTTCGTCGTCTGTCTTCGCCTCGCTCAGCACTCTCTCTGCCAAGTTTCGAGCGGCCTCGACGAACGTCGGATCGTTGAGCAACACCAGCGCCTGCAAGGGAGTATTGGTGCGTGCTCGGCGGATAAGGCAGAACTCCCGATCGGGCGCGTCGAAGGTCATCATGCCAGGAGGTGGGCAGGTCCTCTTCCAAAACGTATACATGCCGCGGCGATATACGCCGTCTCCGGAATCAGCAACGTACTTGTCGCGGCGTTCGACCGACACATCTTCCCACAACCCGTCCGGTTGATACGGCTTGACGCTCGGTCCGCCGAGCCGTTCTCGCAGGAGGCTACTGATCGCCAACGCGTTGTCGCGGACAGTCTCAGCCGGCAGACGATAGCGCGGTCCGCGACCGAGCAGGCGATTGCGAGGATCACGTTGCAGTAGTTCAGGGGTGACGTGAGACAACTGCCGATACGTTGCGCTGGTGACGATCAATTTCAGAATCGCACGCTGGTCCCAGCCAGTACGAATCAGTTCCGTCGCGAGCCAATCGAGCAACTCGGGATGACTCGGAAACGAACCTTGGACGCCGAAGTCTTCGGCGGTCTCGACCAGGCCGGTGCCGAAGAGCATTTCCCACCATCGATTGACGGCCACGCGAGCCGTCAGAGGATGTGATGGGTTGGTCATCCAATGAGCCAAGCTCACTCGATCAGCGGACGCTTCGTGCGGCAGACTCGAAAACACAGATGGCACGCCGGGTGTGACTTCGTCGCCACGCTGGTCGTACTGTCCGCGACGCAGCACAAACGTCGCACGCCGCGGCGTTTGTTCCTGCATGACCATCGTGACCGGGATCGCCTTGTCGAGTTCCGCAAGCTGACGAGGCAGATCGGCAATCTGCGATTTTAAGTTCCGCGACTGGACGTCGATACGGTCGAGATAAAACTGCCGCAGTAGCCCCGTTTGCGATTCGGAGCGGTTCTTGGCAGCGATCGCGAGGATGTCCTTTAAACGGCCAAGCGATTGTCCGGCGGCCAGCGACGCCGCCTCTTCGGCAGTCAGTGACACGGAATAGAGTTGCACGTCGTCGATGCGGCCCTGAAACGGAGCGGTCGCACTTCGCTGACCAATGTGAAACGGCTTGTCCGTTTTCAATGTCCCATCGAGGCTGTTGTTGGTTGTCACGTCGAATTCTCGCGGCTTGCCGTCGACGTAAATCTTCACGCCGGTCGCACGGCGTGAACCGTCATACGTCACCGCCACATGGTGCCATGCGTTGAGCGACAGCGGTTCCTTCGTGGCGACTTTGAAGGCTTTGTCTGGCCAGTGATGCACGAAGTGGCTGCAAACCTTGGCTCCCTCCAGAATGACGTCGTAGCCGCGAAAAGCGTTGGTTTCATCGATCTTCGAAAGCACCGTTGTCGGCGAAGTCGAGGTCGGCCAGACCCAGGCGGCCAGCGTAAACTTCTCGTCGCTGTCGAAGGTTCCGACTTCGCCGCCGAGGACAAACGTCTTGCCGTCGAAATCCAGCGCGCCGCCGAACTTGCCGAGGACGCGAGCGACTTTGCCGCGAATGCTTCCCTGCCGATCCGTGTTGACAAGGTCGCCCACCTGGTCGCCGTCGGCCTCATCGAACGGGAAGTGCGCGACCAATCCCGCTGGTCCCGCTTTAGCGATGTCGTCGGGAGTGAGCGACTTTTCCCAGCGTGCAATCTCCGGGTCGATGTTGGTTTCCCGCTGCTTGAGCGATGCTTCAAATTCCGCTTGGCGACGCTGCAAGCGATGCAGTTCGGCTTGCTGTTCGCGCGATGGCACTTTGAGCAGCGGTTCAGCCATGCGGCCTTGGTTGTAGCCAACGACGCGATCTGGCACGTTGTTGAAGAACGCGGCGAACTGGTAGTACTCGCGTTGCGTCAATGGATCGTACTTGTGGTCGTGGCAGCGAGCACATTGGAACGACAACCCCATGAAGACCGTCGCCGTCGTATGTACGCGGTCGGCAACGTACTCGACATGATACTCTTCTTCGATGACGCCTCCTTCGGTCGTCAGCACATGATTGCGATTGAATCCCGTGGCAACTCGCTGAGCCAAGGTCGCGTTTGGAAACAAATCGCCCGCGAGTTGTTCGGTAAGGAATTGGTCGTAGGGCATTCCACTCGCGAATGCCTCGATGACCCAATCTCGCCACGGCCACATCGACCGCGTTTCGTCGTTGTTGTAGCCGTTCGTGTCGGCGTACCGAGCGGCATCCAGCCAGTGCATCGCCATTCGCTCGGCGTGGCGCGGCGAGGCGAGCAAGCGGTCCACCACTTTCTCAAACGCATCGGGCGAGTCATCCGCCAAGAACGTTCGCAAGTCGGTCAGCGATGGCGGCAAGCCTGTGAGATCCAACGTGACTCGGCGGAGCAGCGTTTCTTTCGGAGCCTCAGTCGACGGTGTGAGTCCTGCAACCTGCAGTCGTGACCGCACAAAGGCGTCAATCGAGTTTCGGATTTCGAGTTTCGAGTTTCTGATTTCCGGCACCGCCGGCCGTTGTGGCGGGACGAACGCCCAATGTTGCGAGAACTCAGCTCCTTGTTCGATCCAGCGGCGCAGAATTTCTTTTTGAGCCGCTGTCAGCGGCTTCTTGGCATCCGGCGGCGGCATCAATTGATCGTTATCGCGAGCGTTGATCCGCGAGACGAGTTCGCTGACGTGCGGATTTCCCGGCGTCACGGCAACATGCCCGGATTCCGTCTTCGCGATGGCGGAGTCGCGTCGATCGAGCCGCAGCTTTGCCTGCCGAGTCGCCTCATCGGGGCCGTGACAGCTCCAACAATGATTTGACAAGATCGGCCGCACGTCGCGTGCGAAATCGATACGCGAGTTCGCCGTCGGAGGCTCTGCGGGGGCCGCGGAAGCGAGCAACAACGCGATGCTGGTGCAGACGGCGAGCAAGCAACGCGGAAATGATGTCGGCATGGTGGTCGATCAATCCTTGAGATCGGGGCGATTCGGTAGCGGCGATTCTGGCTCACGTGGTCGACGCGATCCATCCAGTGGCGGAAAGCGGCCCTTCTTGTCGCGTCGATCCTCTCCATCGGGCGACCCCTGTCCGGGGCGCGGTGCGTTGTTTAATTGCTTCACGAAACGTTCCATCTCAGGGGTGCCCAGAATTCTCTGCAGTTCACCAATCCCCGAAATCTGTTCTTTCACGTAAAGTTGCAAGAGTTCAAATTGGCGATCGTCGCGGTTCATGTTGTCGAGCCGAGTTCGCTCTTTGTCATTGAGATTTTTTTGGAAGGCGAAGAGGACGTCAGGCCGGGGACGATGATCTTCGATAGCCCGTTGCGTTTCTGTCATCAAGCCGCGCATCAAGACCGTGATCAGCAGTGTGCTGCGAGCTTCGAATTGATTTGGATTGGGATTTCGATTTAGCGGCAACTGTTTGATTGGCCCATCCGGCAGTGCGGCGAAAACCTTGTCGATGGTGCTGCTCCCCAATCCAAAGATGCGAACGGTCGGAGGACCGACGGGGTGTCGCTCTAAGGTCAATCTCAGGACACGAACCTTGCGGGAGTACTCATCGAGCTTGTCGAGTTCGTCGCGAGAATCGAAGGGTAACTCGTGCTCCAGAACACGAATGATCGTCTCCATCTCCGGCACGCACGAACCGAAGCGGTCTCCAAACGGCAGTGCCAGGCCACCGAAGAGTTTCTCGATCATTCGTTGCCGGCCGTTGTTGTTCTGGCTGAACGGCAGTCCGTTGGGCGGGCGATCCGAGGGGGATGGTCCGGACACGTCATTCGGTAGCGGTCGGCGATGGAAGTTCTCGATTAACCGCTTGCGTGCTTCGGGATCAAGAGTCTGTCGTAATTCATGTCGATCTACGGGTGACAGCGCATTCGCCCAAGCCTGATAGTCGGCAAACGCGGATTTCAATACCGGGTCGTGCTCAATAGCTTGATGGAGTTCGCGCAGGCGATCGCGCTCGGCGGCCGGCATCTCGCGGTACAGCCGAAGGTTTTCATCGAGCTTTCGGCGTTCGGGCTCGGTCATTGTGTTGAGTTTCTTTTGATTCGCCTCGCGCTGTTCCGACGTTCGGACATCGGCGGCCAGAAACCACGGCAGCAGCGACAAACTCAGCGCGGCCGCCACGATGGCGACACGCGGTCCCACCCCAGCCGAAGCTGGATTAGCGAGGTTCAGGCGGACGACGTTCATCGAGCACTCCTCGCTGCTTGAGGTCACGCAGAAATTCCGCATTGCCGAGCTCACGATAAACGTCGATGTGCTCAATCAATGTCAGGTCATCTAACCAAACGTCGCTGTTGGGCCGAGCAGTCATCCGGCCGACGGCAAATCCCAGCAAGCTGACCACAACCAGTCCTGCCGACCATGCCACTAACGGCGAAACAGCAAGGGGACGCGGAGCGGAAGTATCCAACGCGACGGTTGGCGCCGTTTCTGGCTCCGCGACGAGTTCCGTCGTGCCGTCCACAACCTGCAAAGTGGCGAGCGTCCGGCTGCTGAATTCTCCGGAAGCATTCGGACGGGGTAGCAGATCGAGCAACTCCCAAGCGCGGTTGAGTTTTTCAACATCGGACCGCATCGCTGGATCGCTCGACAGCGCTTGTTCGACTTCGCGCGTGGCGGCTTCGGGCAGTTCGCCGTCGAGGTAGGCGACTAGCTTCTCGGTGAACGAGGGTGATTGAGGTGTTTCGTCGGACATGATTGCCATGCCGCACCGAGACCGTCAGGAAGCGGCCGCTCCCTGACGACGCGGTACGGATTTCTAGAAAAATGGCTCGAGATAAGCCTTTAGGTTTTCTCTCGCTCGCGACAGCAGCGACTTGACCGCTTGCGGCGACAGATCCATCGTCGCGGCGATGTCGATGTAACTCATTTGCTCAAACTTGTGCAGCAGGACCGCCATCTTCTGACGATCACTGAGTGATTCGAGGGCGGCACGCACCAGCGACTGCGTCTCATTGCGATCCAACACACGTGCCGGCATTAAGGCCGACTTTTCAGCCAGCAGTTGTTCCTGCGGCCGTGCTCCCAACGGACCAGAATCACTACCGGCGAGTGACGCTTCGCGTCGCCGAGCACCGTCGCGTCGCCAATTGCTCGCCAAGTTGTTGGCGATGTGAAACATCCACGTCGAAAACTTCGCCTTGGCTTCGTACTTCGATCGATTGCGATAAATCCGCAGAAAGACTTCCTGCCCCAAGTCCTCAGCCGCTTCTTGATTGCCCAGCAAATGGAAGAGGACGGCGACCAGCCGATCCTGATAACTCTCGACGAGTTGCGAAAAAGCCGCGTCGTCCCCTCGCTTTGCGCGCAACATCAGTTGCACGTCCGGATCGTGCAGATACTGCGAAAGTGCGGGTTCGGATTTCACCACGTCCGGGCTTTCCATTTGAGTCGCGTCAGGGCATTCAACCCAGGAGCGTTCCAAAGGTTTCTCGTTTCGCTCGCCAGCGGACGAAGTATAGCCGTTGCTGGAAACGACCGTCAGGCGGACGATAGCCGGAACCTGCCAAGTGGCGGTCATTTGCTCGTTTGAAACGCAGTGGACACTGAGGAGACCAGAAGTGGAAGGTGAATCTCGCTAAGCAACTGCATCTTGGAATTCGGGCCGGCTCAATGTGTCCGATCCCTGCGGCGAACAGGTTTTCCAAACCTGTCCCCCCCGTTCATCGTCAGGGTCTTGGGTGACTACTTGCTGCGAGCGATTTCCTTCGCCGGCAGCAGTCGAGTGGCGGTGGTGACGAGTTCAAGGAACTCGGTGCGGTAGCCATGCTTGTCGGCTCCGCACGATGACTGGGCCATTTCGAGGACCGAGGCCATCGTGGCGTTTCCTTTGTGCGTCGAATCTCGAAGCAGCAGGCCAAACTGAGCGACGGCGGTGGCCCACACGAAATCAGGTGAAACTTGCGAGAACTTTTTGCCGGCATCGGTCACGGGGAACGAAACCAATTGGCTGACGTCTCCGTCGGGAGCTTTGTATCGCAGCTTTAAGGTCAGCATTTCCTTCGACTCGGCGGCGGTCGGCGTCGTGGTTGCGGGAGTTTGATACTTCAGCGCATCGACGGTGCCTTCTATCGGGATCGGTTGTCCGACGGGGACGATCTCGTATAGCGCGGTGACGGTGTGGCCGGCTCCGATTTCGCCGGCGTCTTTTTGGTCGTTGTTGAAATCCTCTTTGGCGAGGATGCGATTCTCGTAGCCGATCAAGCGGTACGCTCCGACCTGCACGGGATTGAACTCGATTTGAATCTTCACGTCTTTGGCGATCGTGATCAGCGTGCCGGACATCTGCTCGACGAAAAGCTTCTTCGCCTCGTTCAGCGAATCGACGTAGCCGTAATTGCCATTTCCCTTGTCGGCGAGCTTCTCCATCGTGCTGTCTTTGTAGTTGCCCAATCCGAAGCCGAGCACCGTCAGGAAGACGCCGCTCTTGGCTTTGTCTTCGATCAGGGTGACCAGTTCGCTTTGCGAAGTCATGCCGACATTGAAGTCTCCGTCACTGCACAGGATGACTCGATTGGTGCCCCCCTTGATGAAGTGTTTCTGGGCGACGTCGTACGCTTGTCGAATGCCGCCGGCTCCGTTTGTCGAGCCGCCCGCTTGCAAACGATCGAGCGCAGCGAGGATCGCCGGCCTGTGATCGCCGGTCGTTGAATCGAGCACCGTGCCCGTCGCACCGGCATAGACAACGATGGCCACGCGATCGTTTTCTGTCAGTTGATTGACCAGAAGTGTCAAACCCTGAACAACGAGCGGCAGCTTATTTTCACATTGCATCGAGCCAGAGACATCGATCAAGAAGACGAGGTTGCTGACCGGCCGTTTGTCGGTCGCGATCTCTTTTCCCTTCAGCCCGATCCGCGCGAGTCGATGCTCCGGCTTCCACGGGCACTCGGCGATCTCAATGTTCGTCGAGAACGGGACATCCCCTGTCGGCTGTGAGTAGTCGTAGCTGAAATAATTGAGCATCTCCTCGATGCGTACGGCTCCCTTCGGCGGCAACTGACCGCTGGTCAGCATTCGCCGCACGTTGGCATACGACGCCGTGTCGACGTCGATCGAGAAGGTCGAGAGCGGATGCTGGTTGACCGCGACGAACGGGTTCTCGACTTGATGGTCGTAGGCTTCAGTATGGAATCCCTCGCGATTGCTTTCCGATGCGTCCGGTGGCAAATCGACGATGATCGCTGCGCCAAAATCGGCGACTCGCGCCATTCCAGGCATCCGTGCGCCGAACTGTTGTCCTCCGGCCGGAGCCGTTGCCGAAGCCATTTCTCCGGGAGATTTGGAAAACAATTTGTGGCTCCTGTTTTGGGGAATCCCGCCTGCAACAGGCTCAGTGGCCTGTTCGCCACAGCCGATGATTCCGGCACCCATTCCGGCACTCAACAACAATGCACAGAGCAATCGGCGCATGATGACCCCTTCGTCAAAGACGTGGTTTAGAAAAACGATCGCTGGAGCTCAGCGACAACCAGATGTGTTCGCGCTCGCGCATACTGCGAGGTGCGATTGGATGTGTGGCCATCCAGAGCGACAGGCGGCGGTCGATATTCCCGCCGTTCACAGATCTCTTTCAGGCCAGCTTCAGGACCGCCGTTAGAGGGGACGCTCCCTGAATCGGTTCCCAAAATTTTCGTCGTCCGACCGCTTGTGGGTCGGTTGATTCCAATTTGTGGGAGGAATCCTTCAGGCCAAAAGCGTCTGGGCTACTGCTCGGCCTTTGATGGTTCGCTTCCGATCAGCCGCAGCCGATCGTTGTAAGTCAGCAGTTCGATGTGCCGTTCCGCGAGGTTGAGGTTCAGGCCGCGGTAGCCGCTGAATTGGTTCGTGAATTCCTCTTCGAATTGTTTGCGGCCGGTCTTCTTGTCAAGCATCAGCAGTTTCTGAACTTGCATGTGAATTCGTCCACGTTGCTCGAAACGGCGTGTCGAGAACAGCAGCACTGGCGACGCGATGAAGTGATTCAGGATCAATCCTTGGTTGTCCACTTTCTGCCGCCAGAGTTCTCCCCCCGCTCGACGGTCGAAGGCGAAGATTGTCCCGTTGACGGGGACGGTCGCGAACTCGTCGCCGTAAAAATTTGTTCGGTCACCGGAGACGATCAGAAACAACCGGTCGTGGTCGGCCACCAAGTAACGACGCTGATTGACTCCCGATAAGTCCGCCGGCTTGACGGTTCCCAAATTCTGTTTTACAGGGTTGTCGAGGTCCAGCGTCGTCAGCGATCCGTCCGCGGCAAGCGTTGCCACCGTGCGCGCGTCCAACCACGAGAACTGATTGGTTGACGGAAAGGTCTCACGCCACACCGTCTGTTGAGTCATCGCGTTCCAGCGTTCCACGGCCACCAGGTTTCCGTCGGCTTTCGACACGGTCAGCAAATCAGATCCGAGCGACATCTTGGCGGACTGGAATCGATCGCGTTGTGTGCCAACAAACGGCACGGAACGGCCATCGTGAGCACGCAGCAACAAGCCGTTTGGCCAGCGTGACGCCGACGCCACGAAAACGAAATCGTTGGTCGCCTGCACGCGAGCGTCATTGGGAAGTTCACGCAACTCCCAACGCCATTGACCCGTCGCGGCGTCGGTCACCTTCAGCACTCGGCGACCGCGATATCCGACGAATTCGGGAGTGCAGAGTGTCAGCAAGGAGTTTCGTGTCATATCGTCGGTTGGGTCCATCGGCCGAGTTTGAAACTCCACACTGCTGAGCATTGGCAGTGTTTGTCGGCGAGCGGCCTGCATCGGATCGATGGCGGTCGCGCCGCGCGATTCCACCGGGCGCGTCCACATGACGCGATGATCCACAGGCGAGAGCATGTGCAACACCTCGCGATGATAGACCAGCATTTGGTGGCCAACCGTGCGAATCGCCGCACCGTTACCGAGGTGGCTGTTCGACTTGGTACGGAGCGGCAACGACCAGTCCAACTGACTCTCGCCCGTTCGCGACATCGCCAGGCGCTGCATCGAGACGGGGCTGTTCAACATCTGATATTGAAATCTTTGAGCCGAGAAGAACGGCCAGCGGGCATCAGGCAACAGGCATTCTTGCACCTGTTCAGCGTTCCCCTGATAGCCGACCGACCGTTGCATTTTGAATTCGAGCGAACTCCAGTCGGCCGAGTGCGACGTCGTAGTTCGCGCGAGACTTCCCGCTGAAATCTCTTTTTCAACCCACTGTTTCGCGGTCGTTCCGTCGGCAAGCGCGACGTCTCCCAATCGATGCAGTCGCTGACCGGCTGTCGCTGCGTCGTCCTTCAAGTCCAGGGTTCGGTACAGCTCAACCAATCGCCGCCACGCACGAGCCGCTTCGACGGAATCCTGCCCTTCGACCAATCGCAGTAACGCAAGTTCCGCCCGGGAGAAATCACGTTCGGTGATCGCGAGTTCGATCTGTTGCCAGCGCGGTTCGCGTGTCGCCGGATGAAACGCGAAGAGCTCCAGTCCGCGTTGACGCGCCGCGGGGGACGCGTCGCCGAGTATCCGAAGTTCTGCGGCGATGCGGCTATCCAGTTCGGTTCGCTTCTCCGCAGGAAGCGAATTCCACATCTCCGCGAGTTGTCCACCAACCCACGCATCCAGTCGGATCGCGGTGGTAGGTGGCCCATTTAAGACCAGTACCTTTTCGCCTTCACCGCGTGACATTTCCAGCAGCAGTTCCAGCGCGGCGGTTTGTTCCCCTTTGAGCCGTAGATGCTCGACTCGCAATCGCTTCGCCTGCAATTGATCGTCAGGCTCGGTCAGCAGCCTCTCGAACGTCGCCAATTCGGATGCCCGCTCGGTCGAGTTCTGCTGAATCACGTCGGTCAGCACCTCCCGCAACGCGTCCAAATATCGTGGCCGCATCTCGGCAGAGACAGACTCCACTTTCACACGCTGCAAGACACTCCAGGCATCGCTCGACTTGTGTTCGAGCTGCAGCATCGAAGCTTCCGTCAGCAAGGCCAACGTGTCGGCCGGATCGCGTTCCTTGCGTTGCCGAATCTGTTCCGCGATCGATTCACGTTGCTCGAAACAGCAAAGTCCCGCCGGATGCGCGGAGACAACTGCGCCTCGATACAGCGCCAAATTCCCCAATCGCGTCCCCGCGCTGGCCCACTGTTGTCCCGCCTTCGACCCATCTTTGAGTGAGATCGTCCAAATCTGTCCGCTGGTCAACGGCACATGCCAGCGATCGCCAGTCATCACGCCCAGACCACTCGGTACGCCATCCGAATTCGGAATCGCTTGGGTCCAGGCCGGTGCGCCGTTCGACAACGACATCGCACCAACGCTGCTCTGGCCAAGCAGCAGCACTTTGCCATCCGCGACTCCGTTCAGCGCCAGCCAGTTCTCTTTCGGTTTCAGCCAACGCCGCACGCCGTCGTGCAAGCCGAGACACAAAATGTTGGTCGTGCGCGTTTGCTGTTCGTCGAAAAATTCTTGCGGCGTATAAACGACTGCGTCGCCGACAATCACCGGAGCTGACGGCAACCAACGCTGTCCCCACGGTAACATCTGCGTGACCGGTTGCCCCACCATGCCGCGACGCGGATTGTTGGTTTGCGGTGCGGCGTACCGATGCACCCAATGCAATTGTCGCGATGCGCGATCGACCGCGACCAACCATCCCACCGTCGTCGGACAGATCACCAAGCCGTCCGCGATTGAGGGCTGCGCGACAAATTGGCGTCGTGCCACATCACGCGAGATCACCGCTTCCGCCGTTGCCAGCAACTGGGTCCACAACAGCTTTCCCGTTTCAGCTTGCAGACAAAACAATCGGACTTCCCCATCTCGTTCGCCAATCACGAACAACTCGTGTCCGTCGGTTACCGGTGCGCCGAAGAAAAACACGCCTGGCAACTCCGCTTGAAACGGCTCGTCCGATTCGATGCCCCCGACAGTCCACAACGGCCGGCCATTCCGCAGGTCATAGGACACCAGCTTATTGCTGCTCCAATTCCGCCGCAGCGCGTCCTGTTTGGATAAATCGCTGTTTCCCCAGTACGCCTGAAACTGCTGCATCACAAAGGTGTCGTCTTCGACCGAAAACAATTGCCGACCGTCGCTGCTCAGCACTCCGAAGTTGCCGTTGCCAAACAACAATTGCGTCAACGGATGCTGTTCCCAATTGGTGTTGTTCAAGTCAAACTGCTGCACACCATTGACCACGCGGATCACTCGATTGGCCCCGGAGAAAGTCGGCTGCGCGTTGCCGGAACCGATCAAATCGTCTGCTTTGAAACGCTCCGCCGTGGACCACAACGGTCGACCGGTGTCGACATCAATGACCTGCACGCCTCCCAACGTCCGGAGCACCACGCATCCGTTGACCAGCAGAGGCTGACAGACGGAGATCGTTGCTCGATTCTGGTCGTGCATGTCCTCGACGAGCATCTCAATCTGCCGTTGCAGAGGTTGCATCTGCGTGAGCGGTTGTCGCCAACGGGGCATCAACAACGGCTCGCCGCCGCGACTGAGCGCCGCGCGATTCGGAGCTCCGAAAAACATCGGCCACTCTGCCGGAACGGCTTGCGCAACGACACGGCCAGGCAACGCCGACCACCAATCGCTGATGCGGACTTTCGTCCCACCCATCTCGATCTGCTCTTCTCCGACAGGCGGACGGTTCGCCGATCCGGTATCGATGTTTGGCGAATACTTTTTCAGCCACTTCTCGGCCAAGTCCTTGTCTCCGGCTTGCTTCGCTGCGATCGCCGCCTGTAACTGCCAGTGCCGATCCTTCGTGATCGCGGCCTTCGCCTCATCGAGCCAACGAAACCAACGTGTCGCCAACGCGAACTCGCCTCGATCCAAATGCCGGACTGCCAACTGCTGAGCCGCCAACTGCCCCGGTTCGAGCACCAAGAAACGCATCGCCACCTGGGCCAGCCGATCAATCCGACCGGATTGTTCCGCCTCGCTCAGTCGCCGCTCCGCTTCCGTTCCAATTCGCTGGCGAAATCCGCGCAACACTTCTTCCGGAATCGTCAACATCAAACGCATGGCCTGCTCACGAGCCGAAATCCATCCGTTGTCGACTCGGCTGACCGAGTCCTCTTCTTGCGCCAGCAGCGTCTGCGTCAATTCCAACGCCGCTTGCCAGTCTTTAGCTTGTGCCGAGGCGTTCGCCTTGCGCAGCAGTTCCACCTGTTTGCGATCTTTCGCGGCGCGAGCATCAATTTGATCTCGCGCATCTGGGTCGAGCGATTGAACTCTTGGAACTGCGACTCGCGGATTGACGTTCGCACGCGGCGGTTGCCCGATTTGTTGCGGATTTTGACGCGGCATCAACTTCTGAAACAAATCCTGCAACGGATTCACTGCCGGCGGTTTGGCTGCTTCCTTCGGCTTCTCAGCCTGATCCGCTTCCTTGGCAGGTTTCTGTGCTTCCTTCGGTTCGTCCGCCTTCAGCGAACGAATCGTCATGCCAATCAATCCGCACGCCACACTTAGGCTCAGCGACAATAACAGGATTCGCCAACGCATGACACGCTCCTGAAGGACAGTTCGACGGCACCCAGGCGGGGCAAAGTATAGCTACCTTATCGCGAGATCGAGTGCCAATTCTTGCCGTATCGAGTTCCCGCAAACGGTCCGCCGTTTTTAACAAGCGGGAGTGGATGGGAATCGAACCCACCTGGCGTCTTTTCAGACGCCACACTGGGTTTGAAGCCCAGGGCGGTCACCAGAGCCGCGTACACTCCCGAAGAATTCGCAGGCTACTTGTTGCGCGTGGGCGTCGCTACTGAGCGGAGTCGGCTTCTCAGAGAAAACGGCGACTTGTTTGGGGAAATTGTGGGAGATATGACTCGGTTCGGTCCGCGTCGGCTGCTCGAGCGAGAGCTGTGGCCAACTCACTTTCAGACGCTGATCTTCTTGAGATCGGTGGCCGTATGCTAATCGCAGCCGGTAAGTCGCACCGCTCGTCGTGGCTGCAGTCGCCGAGACGGCATCGCCGTGGATGACGCCCCGGGTCAGGCTCCTCAACGCAAATGGGAAGGGTGAGACAACTAAGGCATTGCGTCCATCAGATCGTCGCTGATGATGGAGACGGTCGCAGCGGTAGGGGCACCAACCAAGTAGTCGAATCCCTCGGTGATGGTGAAAACGACCGTCTCATCCTCTTCTCCGTCCGAATCGTCGAATGCAAAGATGGCGAATGTGGTCGTCACGGATCCTATCTGAAACGTCACCGTGCCGTAACGAACGCCGAACGCGTTGACAATGAACTCAGTGCCAGAGGCGACATAGTCCTCGTTGAAAGTGGCATCTCCTTCGATCGTGAAGTTTACGACAAGCGTGTCGGTAATCGGAGCGGTGCGTGTGAACCGAAAAGTCGCGTTCGTGGTCCCATCTCTTCGGACACGCTTGAGAGACTGACCGGCACCGAAACACGTGGCAGAGTGCTGAGCAATGTGCGGTCTTCCAACGGTCCAATGCGTCTAACGAGCGCCGCAGGAATGCGGCGATGCGATTCCGAGTGGCGGATGACTCCGCCGTCCTCGGGATTGCCGCCTCAAAGTGTGAAAATACTTCAGCCACGAAAGAAGCATCTTTCCGCCTTCACGTCTTGTCGAACGAGACTCGCTGAAATTTCTTTGGATTCGCAAACGTCTAGCAAGTCACGGCTGACACTGCCTTGGCACTGAAAACTCGGACCGACGAACTACTGAATCCGGGGCGGAGAATCAGCCGATTAGGGTTCGTGTTCGTGTCAACTCGACATTTTGTGCATCAGCAGGTTTTCTTGGGATCACGACGTCAGTCGTTCTAATTATCGTGCCAAGCCGCCAAGAACGTGGTCAGTCGACGGCCAGTCGAGTCGGATCGAAGCACTGCTTCTTGGGGAAGGTTGGCTGAAATACCGCTCTTCGATGTCGTTCGACTTTACGTCTCGGCAATCAGTGCATCTCCCAGGCGAATTCGTCCCGGTTGGATGACCTTGGCGGTCAGGCCGCCGAGGCCTTTCATCGCGAGTCTTCCTCCCGCGCCGAGATTCTCGTCCATGCGGAGGCAGGGCGTGCAGGAGCCGGTCCCTTCGAGCAATGCTTCACCGATGCGGAATCGGTGGCCAATCAGCGAGTTCAGTTCGATGCCGCGTACGACGATGTTGCGACGGAATTGATCCGGGCTGACGGAGTCAAGGCAGGTGTTGGCCGCGATCACGGCGAAGTGCTCCGCCTGTATCAGCGTGACTTGTCGATCACCCCCCGGCTTCTTTTTCGAGTGATAGTCGCCGTCAATGCCCGTGCCGACCGCGACGGCGACTTCGTCGCGCGTTTCAATTGGCTGACGATGACCGGGGCTGATGCCGATCCATTCGACGCGAGCAATTGCCATTAGTCCGTGGTCCCTGGTCAGTGGTCAGCTGGTAAACTCCGCGTCACAATCGTCGCCGTTGATTGGTCTGACTGCAACTAAGATAGTACTGGCGACATTGCTCATGACCTCCCACGACGGACAACGGACCACGGACAAGCGACAACTCACATCGGGAGCCTGTGTTCGCGAGGCGTGCCGCTCTGAATCTTGGACGAAACCGACCTGTGGACTTGCCGACGGGTTCGCACAGGCAAATCTTGTCGTGCTGCCAAAGGCGCTGGCGTTCGACTTCTTGTTGTTCTGCCAGCGGAATCCCAAGCCGTGTCCGCTGCTCGATGTGACCGAGCCAGGCGATCCGGTGCCGCATCACGTCGCACCCGATGCCGACTTGCGAACCGATCTGCCGCGGTACCGAGTTTGGCGAAATGGGGAATTGGTCGATGAGCCGACCGACATCGACCGATACTGGCAAGACGACTTCGTGAGCTTCGTCATCGGCTGCTCGTTCACATTTGAGTCCGCGATGTTGCGAGCGGGGCTGCCGGTCAGACACAGTGAACTCGGCGTCAACGTGCCGATGTTTCAGACGAACATCGCATGTCGCTCCGCCGGAGTGTTTCACGGTCCGCTCGTCGTTTCGATGCGTCCGCTGACGCCGAGCGATGCGGTGCGAGCGGTGCAGATCACCGCGCGTTACCCGTCGGTGCATGGTGCCCCGATTCACATTGGCGATCCGTCGGCAATCGGCATTGCGGACATTTCGAAACCGGACTTTGGCGATGCAGTGCCAATTCATGCGGGCGAGGTGCCGGTGTTTTGGGCCTGTGGCGTAACGCCTCAGGCGGCAATCATGGCTGCGAAACCGCCGCTCGTCATCACGCACAGCCCCGGCTGCATGTTCGTGACCGACGTTCGCGACGAAGAGATAGCCGTCGGCTGACGTAGGGGCCATTTAGGCTGGGAAAAGCTCGCATCGAGCGCAGGCCCACCGACTTCGTTCAACTTCTTTACGTGGGTTGGCGCGTCGAAACGCCGCTGGTTCCACCCTACGTCCTGACGCGGAGAGTCGGGTCGAGGACTTCGCGCGCCGTTCGTTCGAGTTCGTTCAATGCTGTTGACGGGTGCAACGACCGAATTTGAAAATTGTTCCAAACCAGAGCGAAGACCGCGCACGGTTCACCGTTGCTGAGGACTGGCTGGCTTTCCCAAAAGCCGCGACAAGCACCTGTTGGAGGGTCGTCTCGCAATCGAGCATAGCACTCACGGCAGATCAAGCCATGCGGGCTGACGTGATCTTCCGGCAACTGGTGTTCGAGGCATCGGGTTTGCGGGTCGATACTGCTCATCACAAATGCTCCGCGGCCCATGTTATCAGAGAATAAACTTGCTCAAGTCCTCGTTCTTCAGGATGTCTTGCAGTTTCTTGCGGACGTAGTCGCCGTCGATGGCCAACGCTTTTTTCTTCACATCGGGAGCGTCAAAACTGATGTCTTCCAGCAGGCGTTCGAGGATCGTGTGCAGGCGGCGAGCGCCGATGTTCTGCGTGGTCTGATTGACGTGATGAGCGATGTCTGCGATCGCTTCGATGCCGTCTTTACTGAACTTCAACTTGATGGTGTCGGCTGCGAGCAAGTCTTGATACTGGCGCGTCAGCGACGTCTTTGGCTCCGTGAGGATGCGGATGAAATCGTCGCGTGTCAGAGGTTGCAGTTCTACGCGGATTGGAAAACGGCCTTGCAGTTCGGGCATGAGATCGGCGGGACGCGAGCGGTGAAAGGCTCCAGCTGCGATGAACAGCACTTGGTCAGTCTTCACGTAGCCGTATTTGGTTTGGACGGTCGTCCCTTCGATAATCGGCAGCAGGTCGCGTTGCACGCCCTGCCGGCTGACATCTGGGCCGCGAGATTCTTCTCCACCACAGATCTTGTCGAGTTCGTCGATGAAGATGACACCGTGCGTTTCGGCCAGTCGCACCGCCTCTTCGTTGATTGCGTCTTTGTCCATCAGCGATTCGAGTTCCTGTTCGAGCAGAATCTCTCGAGCCTTACGAACGGGCACGGACCGATGCGATGTTTGCTTCGGACCGATCTTGTCGAACAGGTTCTGCAGATCCATTTCCATCTGCTCCATGCCGCCGATGTTGGACATGACGTGGACTGGCGTCAGTCGCGACTCGATCCGCAGTTCGACTTGCTTGTCTTCGAGTTCGCCCGCTTTCAATTTCTCCCGAAATCGTTCGCGAGTGCGACTGCTGCGATCGGCGGCATGTTCCTGTTCGGCCTCGGTGATGTCGTCGCCGTCGTTGCCTGAGCGTTCGCCTGTGGCGGCCTTGATGAGCAGTTCGAGTGGCTCCATCTTCGGCGAGTTCTTTTTTCGCGAAGTGGTAGACGCGGGAATCAGTAGATCCAGCAGCCGTTCTTCGACTCGGCGTTGGGCTTCCTCCTGTATGGTGCTCCGCTTTTTTTCGCGGACCATCGCGATGGCCGCCTCGACGAGATCGCGAACCATGCTTTCGACGTCGCGGCCGTAGTAACCGACCTCGGTGTATTTCGTCGCTTCGATCTTGATGAACGGAGCGTCGGATAGTTTGGCGAGTCGGCGCGAGATTTCGGTTTTGCCAACGCCGGTCGGTCCGATCATGATGATGTTCTTGGGCGTGATGTCACGACGAACGTCATCGGGAAGCTGTTGCCAGCGCCAGCGATTGCGCAGCGCGATCGCGACTGCACGTTTGGCCGGGTCCTGGCCGATGATGTATTTATCGAGTTCCGCGACGATTTGACGCGGGGTCAGTGATTGCACAGCGGTCACTCCAGATTGAAAACATTCTCAACGGTAGGACGCACCACAGAGGCCAATATGACGGCATTGTGACTCGGTGCTCTCGGTAGTTCTGCGGTGAATCCTACCATCATTTCTTGCACGGGAACTCTTCGAGAACCAAGTTGTTGTTCGTGTAGATGTCGAGTTCGGCGGCGATCCGCATGGCTTCGGTGACGATTCCTCCGGCCGAGAGCTTCGAATTCCGAGCCAGCGCCCGTGCCGCTGCGATGGCGTACGGAGAGCCGCTGCCGATGCCGAGCACTCCGTCGGTCGGCTGAATGACATCGCCGACTCCGGTGATCAGCAGCGAATGTTCGTCGTTAGCAACGATCAGCATCGCCTCCAGTCGCCGCAACATTCGATCGGTGCGCCAGTCGCGAGCCAATTCTGTCGCCGCCCGCGGCACGTTGTTCGGGTAGTCCTTGAGCTTCGTCTCGAATCGTTCCATCAGCGCGAACGCATCGGCGGTCGAGCCGGCGAAACCGACGAGCACCTTTTTCTCCAGCAACCAGCGAATTTTTTTCGTGTCCGCTTTGAGAATCGTTGTGCCGTGCGTCACCTGTCCGTCGCCGCCCATCGCACATTGGCCGTTGTGCCGCACGCACAAAATTGTCGTCGAGTGCCATTCTGCCCGTCTGGTCATCGAAGGTCCCTTATCATCTTAATCGTCTCGAGCAAGTTAAGCCGGTCGGTTCGCTTTCGCAAACTTGTCCGCTCATTTCGGCAGGCGATGGTAACGTGTTGTGCGATTCATGGCGGCGTTCGCGGCCAAAATCCAACAAGTCTCCTCTGAGGAGTTCGCCATGAAGGTTCAGCAATATTTAGGACGTGTTCTATTGTTCGGTTGGGGCAGTGCCTTTTGGATCGCGTCAGTCGTGGCGGACGATGCATCGGCTTCGCGATCAAAACCTCAAGCGATTGCGGGTCGCAAGATTTGTCTTCGCGAGTGATCCCCAATGATCTGCGCAGTCATGGCGGTGATGGTTTGGAACTGGTCGGCAATGATTCCTCGTGCATCGCATGTCACAATCAAGGGGGCATTGGTGGCAGCGGGGCCAAGAGCAAAACGTCACTGTGATCTCGGTCGTACGAATTCCAACTCCGGAGCAACAACAAGCCGTAGCACAGCAGCAAACGGTGACGTAGCAACGTGCCGGTGCTGCGCAAGCCCAAGCGAGATCGGTCGCCAGATGCTCGTCGTGCCAGGTGCGATTGCTGCCGCAAATTAAATTAGCGTGGAGGCGAAAGAACAAAGCCCGGCTTCTGGAAAGAAGTCGGGCTTTGTTCGTGACGGATGCGTCAGTCGGAATCAACCTTTGCTCGCCATGCCAATGTTGATGTAGGCATGAACGTGCGGAGCACCACGGAAGTGCCACACGAACGACGGTCCTTCGACACGCCAGATGTCCCAGACCTTGTCGTTCCCCAAATCGCCTTGCTGGTAGAAGGCCATGTGCAGCTTGTCGAGACCGCCGGCCGCTTTGACGATTTGCATCGCCTCATCGACATCTTCCTGACGGTAGGGAGCCAGCAGCATCTGGATCGTCTTTGTGACGAGTTGCTTCTGATCCGCGCTGAGTTGCCCGACTCCAATGCCGGGGAACTTGCCGTTCTCTCCTTGCAGTTGGACGGCCGCCTCGCCGGGAGCTTTCTCGACCAGAGCCACCTTCGCCTGATTGGCGTCGAGAGCCTTGAAGACCTCGTTCACTTGCTTGGTCTGATAGTGATAGATGTTGTCCTTCGGAGTTTCTTCGCCGTGACCGTAGATGATCGGGCCACCAAACGCAGCCTTGTCGACGCTGTTGCCATCGGCTCGCAGCGTGAGGTGCCGACCGGTCAACTCCCACTCGAACTTGCCGCCCGGTTCACCGAACATCGCCACGCTGAACTCATCGAGTCCGCCGGCATCTTCGTCCATCTGTTTCTTGAGCCGCTCGTAACCTTCTTCGGAAGTCACACCGCGGAGGATCTCGCTGATGACCGTTTGCTGGTCCTTGTTGAAGAAGTCGCTGCCGACTTTCGGCTTCGTGATGTGCCAGTTGGCGTTGATCTTCGTCCGCAATTCATGCTCAAACGGGAAACAGAGCGTTTTCTTTTGCTCGTCTGAGAGCGACGCAAAGAAGCGACCGACAGCGGTCTCGGCGGAACTCTTCGCTGTGGGAGCCGCAAACAGCCCGGCCTGTCCCGCGAGCATCGGCATCGCAACTCCCGCCAGAGTCGCCGCACCGGCGGTCTTCAAGAACGAACGACGATCGAACGATTCGCAATCCGGGCACGAGGAGGGTGAGCGTGGCATGGCAGGTCTCCGAGAACAGAAGGAGGATGGAAGGCCGGCTGGACGCCGCCATTGGTGGTACGGCTTACGCTTCGGACACCAAGAAGTCAAACCTGACGTCGCGGCAGTGACGCCAATCGTGATTCTGATCGTGAGGGGATCGACAAGAAGTTCGCCGTCCAGATTCCGCTGAACGACCGGCTGTTCGGCACTTACTTCTTGCCGGAGAATCGTTGGCCGACACGCTACGGCTTATCGAGTGGCGAGAAGATGCCGCCGTGGTTCACGATGCCATTCCTGGATCCGTTCCGCCGACGTCGCGACCCGGACGCCACGACGACCCCGCCGACCGATCCGCCTGGGTCGGCGTAGCCACACTCGCCAGGATGTGGGTATTTCTTGAACTTCCCACGCTCTTGGCGAGCGTAGCTACGAATCGAGAATCTGCACGCGCAGGCGCGTGGGTAGCAATTCGGCTGTCAGTTCACGCACGTCATCGGTGGGGACGCAGAACATCTCACCATCGACGTGCGCGGTCAGAGGAGAAGCGCTGACGACTCGAATATGTTTGCTTCGGCGGCTGTGAACGAGTGGATGATTATTTGGGGGACCGCTCCACGCGACACGGGGCAGCCAGTGCAGCATCGCAAAACGGGACATCGCACCGACGTGCAGAATGTCGAACAACCCGTCGTCATGGGTCGCTTCCGGAGCAAGTGTGAAGTTCCCTTCGCGACGAGCCAGCAGCACGCTCAGCATTCGCGTGCGAGATTCGATCACGGCCTCGTTATCGAACTGAATTGTCCAGGAGGGAGCAGATGACATGCGGAGCACGGCTCGCAGCGAAGCCCAGGCATACAACGGCAGTCCTTGCAGCCAAGGGATTCGTCGAGCTTCCAAAGTCACTTGCCCGTTGAGGCCGATTCCCAAGCCGCAGACAAAATACTCAGACCGTCCGTGCTCGCTGACCACTCGACCGACGTCGATCGCCACCCCTTCCTCCGCTGCCAAAGTTGCTCCGAACTGGTGACGCAAACTCGCCGCGAGATCGTTCGCAGATCCGATCGGCACGATTCGCAATATCACGGACGAATTGGCAACTGCGAGAATTCCATTCGCAACTTCATGAACCGTTCCGTCACCGCCGGCGGCTCCGACGAAGTCGAATCCACGCTCTGCCGCCTCTTGAGCCAGCTCACGTCCATGGCCGCTCCGCTCCGTCGGCCAGAGTTCCGTTTCGCCTGGCCAATTTGTCACAAGATGTTCCAGTCGCTGCTTCGCTCGGCCCCGACCCGCCGCCGGATTGAAGATCACGCAGCCGCGAAGGAGGCGA
>Ga0194131_10000891_pt1 | contig 51875 bp, 44 predicted proteins | sample TA2KigO120mmetaG_FD_148631 | JGI IMG/M metagenome (GOLD analysis project Ga0194131, IMG submission 148631) | Freshwater microbial communities from Lake Tanganyika, Tanzania - TA2015053 Kigoma Offshore 120m | ecosystem: Environmental > Aquatic > Freshwater > Lake | place: Tanzania: Lake...
GCGAGCGGCTCTGGACGACGACCAGGGCGCTTCTGGCGCCCGTGAGACTCCTTCCGCGCGTGGCGCGCAGTTATTCGGCGCTCGCGACTGCTTGATGGCGTTCATGGCTTTCACCACGGACTGCTAGGGCTGACGCTCCAGCAGCACCCAGCCGCCCGCGCGCTCGCGCTCCACGTAGCCCGGCGCGGGAACGCGCGCGAGCACGTCCGCGCGCTCGATCACGTGCGAGCTGATCCCGAGGCCGCGCGGGAACACGAACACGTGCTCGCGCAGCACGAGGTGCGGCACCAGGCGCTCGTTCGCGCTGACGCCGCTCGCCTTCGGAATCCTCGCCAGCAAGCGGTGCGCCGCGCGCTGCTCCTCTCCCGGGCGCCACTTCTGCACCGAGAGATCGTTGAACGTGCGCGACGTCAGGATCAGCGCGAGACAGACCGCGACGCCGAGCGCGATCGCCGGCGCCCGGCTCCACTCGCCCGCGCGCGCGCGCAGGACCGCGTAGCCCTCGACCGCCGCGAGCGCGAGGAACGGGAGCACGAAGCTCTGGTACTGCGACCGGTGGTTGATGAGGATCGGGTCGACGCTCAGGAGATTCATCGCGAGCCCCGGCAGCGCCGCGGCGAGCACGCGCGGCGCGAGCAACGGCAGGAAGCCGAGCGGCGCCAGCAGCGCGAGCATGTAGACGAGCTTCGGTCCGGTCAGCAGCACGCCGAGCCAGCGCCACGGCCTGACGGCGACGCTGACCAGGATCTCCGTGAGCGAGCTGCCGAGGTGCGTGTAGCGATAGAGATGGTGATACTCCGCGCCGCCGCGGAAGTACGGCATGATCACCTGCAGGTCGAGCAGCAGCAACGCGACCGCCGCCACGGCGACGAGGGGCCCCGCCACCCGGCGCCGTCGCGCGAGCGCCAGCCAGATGCCGAAGCCGACCACGGCGACCGCGGCATCCTCCCGGCACGCCGCCGCGAGGATCACGGCGAGCGCGCACCACCCGAACCGGCGTGCGTCGTGCGCGACGGCGGCCGCGATGATCAGCGGGATCACGAACGCGGCGGGGTGGATGTCGCGCAGGTTGATCCCCTGCAGCGACGGATTCAGCAGGTACACGACCGCGAGCGCCGCCGCGGCGGTCGGGGGCACGCGGCCCTGCGCGTACCGGTAGACCGCGAACGCACCGAGCGCCAGCACGACCGTCTGGAAGAGCAGCGCGACCGTCGTGTCCGGCACCAGGCGGATGAACGGGACGAGCGTGTAGAGGATCGGCGAGAAGTGATCGCCCCACGCGTGCATCTTCACGGTGGTCACGTACTCGGGAATCAGCGTGAACGTCGCGCCGTGGCCGTGCGCGATCGCCCACACCGTCTGCACGTACTGCCCGAGGTCGAGCGCGTGCGTCCGCAGCATCCAGTGGCGCGTGACGACGATGAAGCCCATCGCGACGACGTAGCCCGCCACCGCGATGGCGACGACACGCGCGGGCGCGCGCGCGGGCGGCGGATAGGGCCGGAGCAACGCGCGGAGGCCGAAGAGCGTCGTCGCGGCGACGACGAACGCTTCGGGACGCGTGAGGAGAATCCCGCCGAGCTTCGTGCCGCCGGTCACGGCCACGACGACGCCGCCGAGCACGGCGACCACGCCGAGGACGTCGAGAAGACGCACGAGAAGGGCGCGCGACGCGGTCACCGGCGCGCGCGAGCGATCAAGGCAAGCGGTGATAGCGCGCGCGCAGGCTCGAGAAGCGCCGCGAGCGTCGGATCCCGCGGCGATGCAGCAGGTACACGAAGCAGACCGAGAGGATGCTGAGCCCGTAGCGCGTCGAGGCGAGGAAGCTCGCCTGCGACGCTTCCTTGAAGTAGCGCGTCGGCACCGCGATCTCGCCGATCCGGAACCCGGCGGCCACGGTCTGCGCGATGATCTCCTGGTCGAAGATGAACGCGTCGGAGTTCGCGGCGAAGTTCACCGTCTCGAGCACCTCGCGCCGGAACGCGCGGTAGCCGGTGTGGTACTCGGACAGGTGGAGCCCGAACACGGTGTTCTCCACCCAGGTCAGGAACCGATTCGAGACGAACTTCCACCACGGCATCCCCTGCGCGAGCGCCGAGCCGCTCTTGAGCCGCGAGCCGAGCACGACGTCGGCGTCGCCCGCGAGGATGGGCGCGATGATCTGCGGGACCAGCGTCGGGTCGTACTGGTAGTCGGGGTGCACCATCACCACGACTTCGGCGCCCGCGCGCAGCGCCTCCGTGTAGCAGGTCTTCTGGTTGGCGCCGTAGCCGTAGTTCCGGTCGTGGACGAAGATCTGCAGCCCGAGCTGGCGCGCGACCTCCAGCGTCATGTCGGTCGAGCCGTCGTCCACCAGGATGACGGTGCTCACCGTGTCCTTCGGCAGCTCCTCGTACGTCATCCGGAGCGTGCGGCCGGCGTTGTAGGCCGGCATGACGACCACGACTTTCGGCTTCGTCACGGCCACGTGCCACGCTCCGCGGCGACGACGAACTGGTAGGCGAGCAGACGCGGAAACATCCGCGAGAACGCCGCGCTCACCGCGTGCACCGCGGCGAGCACGCGGCCGTGCCACGCGACCGGCGTCACCTGGTAGAGCGGCACGGCGGTGGCGGTGCGACGCACGATCACGAGACCGGCGGCACCGAGCAGGCGGCGCAGCGACCGATCGGTGAAGAACCGGAGGTGCGTGCGGTCGAGGATGCCGCGGTCGAAGTAATCGAAGCGCCCCACCAGGAGCGAGAGGCGGATCAGCAGGTGCGCCACGTTCGGGACCGAGACCACGACGCGGCCTCCGGGCGAGAGCCAGCGATTGAGGCCCCGCACGGTGCGCAGCGGATCGACGAGATGCTCGAGCACGTCGCCGTACACGATCGCGTCGAAGGAGGTGTCGAAGTCGGGCAGGTCCCGGTCGAGATCGCTCACGACCATGCGCTCGCAGTACGCGCGGCCGGCCTCGGCGAGCGCGGGATCCGACTCGATCCCCGTCACCCGCCAGCCGGCCTCGGTGAGGTGGCGGCTGAGCAAGGCGTCCGCCGCCCCGACGTCGAGCAGCCGGCGGCCGTGCCCCTCGCCCAGCCACGCCAGCATCACGGAGTGGCTGCTGTGAGGATCCGGCTTCAGGGTGTAGCGGCCCGTGATGCTCACCACTTCCATGATCCGATCCGACCCCTCAATCGGCAAGGTTTGAGTAGAGCCAGCGCCCGCCCCCGCGCGCGATGAGGTGCGCGCGCCCGGCGGGGAGGGCCCGCACCACGCTCCGATTGGGGTCGACGCCCGACACGAGGAACACGCGCCGTGACCCCGCCCACGCCGCCTGCAGCCGGGGCGCATCCCAGAAGAGATCGCGCGCTTCGGGGAAGGTGGCGCCGAACGCGAGGTTCGACTGCAGGCCGTCCACGACCTGAACGGGGCCGCGCACGCGCAGGAGGAGCGAGCCGGTGTTCTCCAGCGGCCCCTCGTGCGCGATCAGGTCGTTCGGCGTCACCCGGCGCGCGAGCGCATCGGTCACGGTCATCGCCGACCGGGAGCGCGCGAACGTGGTCATGCCGTCGCCGGCGACGGGAAGGAAGGCGACCATCGTCGCGAGCGCGAGCGCCACCCCGACGCCCGGCGCGCGCCGCCACACCGCCACGATCAGGCCGATCGTCCCCAGCCCGAAGACGAGCGCGCAGCGCGCGAGGATGGGCGCGTAGCGCTCGATCGGCGCCGAGGCCACTTCCCCGCCCCGCGCCGCGACGTTGCGCGTCGCCACGTCGAGCGAGCTCAGCGTCTCAGCCGGCACCGGGAGGATGCCGCCCCACGCCGCCGCGGCGCCGAGCGTGGCGAGCGCGAAGAGGACGAGGACCGGGACGAGCAGCGTGCGCGGACGCAGCGAGAGCGGCACCGCCTCGATCGACTCGTCCCACACGCGCGCGACGAGCAGCGCGAGCGCCGGGAACGCGGGCAGGCCGTAGTGCGGCAGCTTGAACGGCGAGATCGCGAAGAAGCCGATGACGACGACGGCCCACAGCGCCAGCAGCGCCCACAGCCGCGCGGTGGCATCCGGCCACGGCCGCTTGAGCGCGCGCGCGATCGCCCACGGCGCCGCGAGCGCCCACGGGAGGAACGCGGCGGCGGTGACGACGACGAACTCCACCGCGGCGAGCGGCACGTCCTCGTCGGGGAACACGCGCTGGCGCGTGAAGTTCAGGAGGTGGTTGTCGACGATCGTGTACCAGAGGAAGCCGGGGTTCTCACGCTCGACCGCGAGGTACCACGGCACGGCGATGGCGGCGGCGAGCAGCGGCCCCCACCACGGCACCCACGGCGCGAGCGGACGCTCGCGGCTCAGCCAGAAGAAGAGCGCGATGACCACGCACGGCCCGAGCGCGCCCAGGATGTCCTTCGCGAGCGTCGCGAGCCCGAGCGCCGCGTAGAACACGGCGAGCGCCCACCTCCCGGAACCGCGGTACGCCAAAACGAACCCGGCATATGCCAGAAGGATGCAGAGGATGAACACGAGGTCCGGCTTCACGAGCCGCGCGTAGAGGAAGATGCCGAGGTTCGTGCTGACCATCAGCCCGGCGAGCAGTCCGAGCCGCGGGCCTCCGAGCAGCATCCCGAGCCGTGCGGTCACCGCGGCCACGCCGACCGCGGCGATGGCGGACGGCAAGCGCGCGGTCCACGGCGTCACGCCGCCGGCCTCGAAGCTGGCCGCCATGAGCCAGTAGAGGAGCGGCGGCTTGTCGAAATACCGGATGCCGTTGATGCGCAGGGTGACGGCGTCACCGCTGGCGCGGATGCTCTGCGCGACCGCGGCGTGAAAGCCTTCCGGCGGATCGAGGAATGGAGCCCGGCCGAGCCCGATCAGGAAGAGCCCGAAGGCGACGACGGCGACGCCGAGGGCGATGCCCCGCACTCAGGCCACGCGCACGACCGAATCCGCCGGCAGCCGCTTGAGCAGCTCGGCGAGGGCCATGTCGAGGAACGCGAGATCGCGCGACTCGAGCGTCACCTTGACCTTGTACTCGGGGTTGGAGAACTCGGGATACGAGCCGCACAAGAGGTCCGGATACTCGCGGACGAGCGCGTTCAGGTGGTCGGCCAGGATGCCCTCGCCGATGCTCACGAAGACGTTCTTCAGGAAGATCGGCTGGTCGCGGAACCGCTCGCGGATCGCGTCGAACTTCCGGCGGAAGATCTCCGGCACGCCGGGCAGGACGTAGACGTTGCCCATGAGGATCGTCGGGAAGCGTACCGACTCGTCGACCAGCAGCTCGGCGCCATCCGGCACTTCGGCCATCTTCAGGTGCGCCTCGGTCAGCGCGCCCTTGTAGAAGCCTTCGAGCAGGGCGACGAGCGCGGGGTGCCGGATCACGCGCACCCCCGCGGCCCGCGCCACGCCCTCGATCGTGACGTCGTCGTGCGTCGGACCGACGCCGCCGGACGTGAACACGACGTCGTAGTCGGTACCGAAGCGCCTCGCCTCGGCGGCGATCAGGTCGACCTCGTCGGGGATGACGCTGATCCGGCGCACCTCGACGCCGAGCGCGCGCAGCTCGCGGCAGAGGTAGGAGGCGTTGGCGTCGATGACCTTGCCCGAGAGGATCTCGTTGCCGACGAGGATGATCCCGGCCGTTCTCGGCATCAGCGTCGGATTTTACCGAGGGCGCCGCGCACGCGCCACCACGCGCGCGCGACCGGCAGGCACGCGCCGTCCCACAGGCGCCGGCGCGCCGCGTACCCGGACGGCGTCGCGAGCGTGGTGCCCGGCCGGCCGCGCCAGCGATAGACCTCGACGCCGTTCCACCACGTCGGCGCGAACGCCGACGGTGTGCGGAGCGAGCGCACGCGCTCGAAGCCGGGGACGTGCCGCGCGAACAGCTCGTTCGCCGCGCGCACGTGGAGCCAGTTGGTGTCGTCCACGATCACCGCCGCGTCGGGCGCGAGGTGCGGCAGCACCGCCTGCAGCGCGACGAACTGGTCGTCGAAGTCGTGCGGGCCGTCGTAGAAGTCCACGCCCACGCGCGCCGGCGCCCACGACGCCGCGGCGAGAAAGCGCCGGAAGTCCATGTCGTGGAACCGCACCTGCCCGGGCGCCGTCCCGCTTCGTGAGCGTCTCCGCCAGCGCGGCTCGCGGCCCGCCGAACTCCGAGAAGTTGTCGCACGCGAACGCCAGCGCGCCCGCGAGCGAGAGGCCCTGCCAGCATCCGACCTCCACGTAGACCTCGTCCCGCGCCAGATGCGCCACCGCGTGGTTGAGCAGCGCGAGCTTGTTCTCGGTCGCCATGCCGGGGATCGCGTCGAGCAGCGGCCGGAGCGCGCGGTCGTGCGGGTGCGCGACGCGCGCGAGCGCGGCCTCGTCGTCGAACTCGCCCCACGCGGCGCGGCACTCGCGGATGAACGCGTCGAAATTCACGCACCAGAGCGTACTATTGACGCCGTGGCCCTGCCCGCCGATCCGATCCGCCTTCGAGGCTGGGCCGTCGTCCTCGGCGCCTCGTCCGGCTTCGGCGAAGCCATCAGTGTCTGCCTCGCGCGTGCCGGCCTCCACATCTTCGGCGTCCACCTCGATCGCAAGGCCACGCAGCCCAACGCCGAGCGCATCGCATCGGAGGTCCGGTCCGCGGGCCGCGAGGCGTGCTTCTTCAACGTCAACGCCGCCGACGGCGACCGTCGCGCGGAGACCATCGCCGCGATGGAGGCGACGCTGCGCGAGCGGGACGAGGCCGGTCAGGTGCGCGTGTTCGTCCATTCGCTGGCGTTCGGCTCGCTCAAGCCGTTCATCGCCGGGAGCCCGAGGGGTTTGGGGTCCTCAGTTGCGGGGCCCCATGTTCACGACGAGGTGACGCCCGCGCAGATGGACATGACGCTCGACGTGATGGCGCACACGCTCGTCTACTGGACGCAGGCGCTGGTGGCGCGCGAGCTCATGCGCGAGGGCGGACGGGTGTACGCGATGACGTCGTCGGGCGGCGGGCGCGTGCTGCCGGCGTACGGGCCGGTGTCGGCGGCGAAGGCGGCGCTCGAGTCCCACGTGCGCCAGCTCGCCATGGAGCTCGCGCCGCGCGGGGTCACGGTCAACGCGATCCGCGCGGGCGTCACCGCCACGCCGGCCGCGCAGAAGATCCCCGGCTACGACAAGCTCGAAGCCGACGCGCGCCGCAAGAATCCGAGCGGCCGGCTGACGACGCCCGCGGACGTCGCGCGCGCGATCGCCGTCCTCGCGCATCCGGACACGCAGTGGCTCACGGGCAACGTGATCGGCGTCGACGGCGGCGAAGACATCGTCGGGTGACCGGGTGAGCTACCTCCCGGCCGTCATCCTCGGGGTCGTTCAAGGGCTCACGGAGTTTCTTCCGATCTCGTCGTCCGGCCACCTCATTCTCGTGCCTCACGTCTTCGGCTGGCGGGACCAGGGCCTGGCGTTCGACGCCGTGACTCACATCGGCACGCTGGCGGCGCTGGTGGCGTACTTCCGCGGCGAGCTGCTGGATCTCGCGCGCGGGGCGCTGTCGCGGCGCGTGGCGCTCATCCTGATCGTGGCGACGATCCCCGCGGGCGTCGTCGGCCTGCTCTTCGGGAAGGCGATCGAGACGGGCCTCCGCTCCCCGCTCCTCATCGCCGCGACGACGGCGTTCTGGGGCGTGGTGATGTGGCTCGCCGACCGCCGGACGAGCGCGAAGCCGGATGGGAACGGCGATCCGCTGGAGCGCGTCGGCTGGGGGCGCGGCGTGACGGTCGGCGTCGCACAGGCGATCGCGCTCATCCCGGGAACGTCGCGCTCCGGCATCACGATCACCGCGGGGCTCTTCACCGGTCTCGATCGCGCAACGGCCGCGCGCTTCTCGTTCCTGCTCGGCATCCCCATCACGGCCGCGGCCGGCGGCTACAAGCTGCTGCAGCTCCTGAACACGGGCCTCCCGGCGGGCGAGTCCGGCCCGCTCGTCGCCGGCGTGCTCGCGGCGTTCGTGAGCGGCTGGTTCGCCGTGTGGTTTTTGGTGGGCTATCTCCGCCGCCGCTCGCTGACCCCGTTCGTGATCTACCGCCTGCTGCTCGCGCTCGCGATCCTCCTCGCCGTCCGCTGACGCGGGCACGACTGTCAGCGAAAGGACACATTGACGACGGCGGCGTCCGTGCGTTCGGATGGGGCATGGGGACGTTTCGGGTCGAGATCGAGGTCGGCAGCCCGGCGGGAGATCGTTTCGCGTGGATCGACGCGGTCGTGGATACGGGCGCCACGTACACGAGCATTCCACGTCCCGTGCTCGAAGCACTGGACGTGCACCCACACGCGCGGGCACCGTTCACCCTGGCCGACGGCCGGCGTGTCGAGCGCGACATCGCGCGGACGTGGATCCGGATCGACGGGGTCCCTGAAATGACTTTCGTCGTCTTTGCCGAAGCGGGAAGTCCCGCGCTCCTCGGGGCCTACGCCCTCGAGGGGTTCCGGCTCGCCGCCGATCCCGTCGCCCGCCGCCTCGTGCCGGTTCCCGGCCTCCTCCTGACGGCCTCCGCGTGAGGCGAGACCGAGCGCGGCACTCGCGCAGGGCCGGGATTCATTCCCGGCTTCTGGATCACGACGTCGACGTTCGGCATCTGGTCGGGATCGATCTCGTCGGCCCAACCGGTCAAGAGGACGATCGGGATCGCGCGTTGAGGATCGCCTCGCGGATCTCGCTCGCCACCGCGAGGATCGCGGGCGCGGGCTCGATCTTGAGGTCGATCTCGTAGCGGATGCCGCGCCGGGCGGCTTCGTCGTCCCACTGGGGCGCGTGAGCGCGAGCAGGTGCCCGATCACGTCGCGCAGCTGCACGGCCTCGGGACCGCGCGCCCGCCCGGGCCGCGCATATTCCTGGAGCCGCCGCACGGTGCCGACGCTGTCGGACGCGCCCTGGGTGATGACGGTCAGCGCGTGGACGAGCTCGCCGTGGTCGAGCGTCTCGCCCGCGGCGAGGCGCTCGAGCAGCATCTCGGTCCAGCCGAGCACCGGCGTCAGGCGGTTGTTGATGTTGTGCGCGACGCCCGCGGCGAGCGAGCCGAGGGTCCTGAACTTCTGCTCGCGGATCACGCGGAAGCGCAGCTCGTGCTCGCGGCTGATGTCGCGGAAGACGCCGATGCGCTCGAGCCGGCCGCCCTCGCGCGGCACCGTGGAGAAGCTCACCAGCGTGGGCCGGGGCTCGCCGGAACGCGTAATCAGCAGGACCTCGCCCTGGAACGTCGGCTGCCGCATGCGCTCGGTGAGCGCCGCCGTATCCTGCGCGCCCGTGAGGAACTCCGTCCAGCTCCGGCCGAGCAGTCCCTCGGGCGCGACCCCGACCATCTCCGCGAACGCGGCGTTGGCGAAGGTGACGCGGTCGTCCGCCTCCGCGACGACGACACCCTCGCTGATCCGCCTGACGACATCCGCCAGCTCGCGCGCCTCGCCTTCGAGCCGCGCGAGCTCGATCGCGACGGCCACGCGATCGGCCACGATCCGCAGCAGGCGATCCGCGCGCGGGTCGAGTCGCCGCGTGCGGCGGCCGACTTCGAGGACACCGACCGCGCTGCCGCCGACGATCAGCGGCGCCACCATCAGCGAGCGGACGCCGAGCGCGCGCAGCTCGTGGCGCGCCTCGTCCGCGAGGAACAGCAGCGCGAAGTCGGCGCCGAAGACCTCGGCGGTGATCTCGACGGTGCGCTGGAGCAGCACGTCCGCGCTCATCGCGGTGAGGCTCGCCTGCGCGATCTGGCCGAGCGCCTGCAGCTCGCGGGTCCGGCGCTCGAGCAGCCGGCTGGTGACGAGCGTGCGCGTGCGCGCGAGCAGCTCCTCCGGGAGGAACGGCTTCGTCATGTAGTCGTCCGCGCCGTCGCGGAGGCCGCGGCTGCGGGCGGACGTGGAGCTGAGCGCGCTCAGGACGAGCACGGGGATGCTCGCGAGGTCGCCATCGGCCCGCAGCTTCTCGATGACGTCGTAGCCGCTCATCCCGGGGAGCATCAGGTCGAGGACGAGGAGATCGACGTCGGGGTTCTGCGCGAGGACTTCGAGCGCCTTCTCGCCCGTCAGCGCCGACTCGACGCCGTAGCCTTCGGCTTCGAGCAGATCGCGGAGCAGCGCGGAGGTATCGCGGTTGTCCTCGACGACGAGGATCCGCGCAATGTCGTGGCTCATCGCGCCCCCACTCCCTGTCGTGCGAGCGTCGCGGCGATCAGCCGCGTCATGTCGTCCGGGGCGAACGGCTTCGAGGGGTAGCCGTCACAGCCCGCGTGGAGGGCCGACTCGCGCTCCTGCGGCCGGGCGAGCGCGGTGACGGCGATGATCGGCACGATCTTGGTCCGCTGGTTCTGACGCAGGCGGCGGGCGACCTCCCAGCCGCTCAGCGACGGCAGCATCAGATCGAGGAGGATCAGCGAGGGCGGACGCTCGACGGCCTCGAAGACCGCGCGCTCGCCGTCGCGGCAGACGACCGCTTCGCCGCCGAGCAGGTCCTGCACGACGGTGCGCATCAGCTCCTGGTTGTCCGGCTCGTCCTCCACGATCAGTTCGCGGCGGCCCGCGAGGATGCGATCGACCGGCGCGACCTGCGGCGGCGCCGCCTCCGCCACGACCGGCGCGGTGGCGACCGGCAGCGTGAACATGAAGCGGCTGCCGCGGTTCTCGCCCTCGCTCTCCGCGCGCACCAGCCCGCCGTGGAGCTCCACGAGACGGCGCACGATCGTGAGGCCGAGCCCGGAGCCTCCGTGACGCCGGCGCAGCGTCGGTTCGACCTGATAGAACGGGTCCCCCTCCGCGAGTGCCTCAGCGAACCGCGTTGAGGCGGAGCGCCTCGACGAGCGTCTCGGCGGTCGCCACGAGGTCCGTGATCGCGATCCACTCGTTGACCGTGTGGATCTGGCGCATGCCGCAGCCGAGATTCGCGATCTCCAGGCCGTGGCGGCCGTTGAAGATGTTCGCGTCGCAGCCGACGCCGGTCGCGCGGACGGTCAGCGCGCGCCCCCGCCCCTCGACGGCGCCGCGCATCAGCCGGACGATCCCGCTGTCCCGGGGGATGTTCAAGCCCTCGTAGTCCTGCGTCACCTTCGACTCGACCCGCGCGACGTGCTCGCGGCCCTCGACCGTCACGCGATAGCGCGCGGCCGCCTGCTCGAAACACTCGACCATGTGCCGGGTCTGCGCGCGGAGCTTCGCGTCGTTGCGGCTGCGCGTCTCGCCGCGCACGGTGACCTCGTTGGGCACGATGTTGATCGCGAGCCCGCCCTCGATGAACCCGAGGTTCGCGGTCGTCTCCTCGTCGATCCGGCCGAGGCGCATCGCGGCGATGGCGTCGCCCGCGACCTTGATCGCGCTGATGCCCTGCTCGGGAGCCAGCCCCGCGTGCGCCTCGAGGCCGCGCACGACGACGCGCAGCTTGTTGGCGGCCGGGCCCTGCACGATGAGCTCGTCGACGCCGTCGCAGTCGAGGACGACGCCACGCCGCGCCCGCAGCCGGCCGACGTCGAAGTGCTTGGCACCGAACAGGCCCTGCTCTTCGCAGACCGTGAAGAGCACGTCGATCGGCCCGTGGGGGATCTGGCGCTCGCGCACGATCCGCACGGCTTCGAGAATCGCGGCCACCCCCGCCTTGTCGTCGCCGCCGAGCACGCTCGTGCCGTCGGTCCGGATGACGTCGCCGTCGCGCACGGGCGTGATGCGCTCGCACGGGATCACCGTGTCCATGTGCGCGCACAGCAGCAGCGGCGGCGCGTCGGGCGCGGTGCCGGGCAGCTGCGCGAGCAGGTTGCCGGTGTCGCCGCCGATCTTCTCGCCCGCGTCGTCGACGTCCACGCGCACGCCCATCCGGTCGAGCGTGCCCATGAGCCAGCGCGCCACTTCCGCCTCGCGCCGCGACGGGCTCGAGATGCGGACGAGCGAGAGGAAATCGTCGACCAGCCGGGATTGATTCATCCGGGGGGCTCCGAGCGCCCCCCAAGCCCCCCACGCTCCGGGCCCGGAGTGAATCCGGGCCCTCCGCGGACGAACTTCTGGAACCAGGCGAGGCTCGCGTCGACGGCCTGGCGGCGATGCTCCGGTTCCGTGAGCCGGTGGTCGGCGCCCGGGATCACGATCAGGTCGCACGGCTCGGCGGCGCGCGAGTGCAGGACCACGCCGTGCTCGACCTCGACGACGTCGTCGGCCTCGCCCTGGATCACCAGGTGGCGCGGCACACCGACGGGCGTCGATTCGTAGCGGTGCGTCGCCAGCTCCATGAAGAACGGCACGCCGATGCCGGGCCGCTCGTCGCGCTCGTCGTTGGCGAGATCGAAGAGGTTGCTCGGCGCGTTCCACGTGACGAGCGGGGTCCCGTCGCCGCGTGCGGCGGCGACGTGGAGCGCGACGAAGCCGCCGAGGCTCGAGCCGAGGAGACCGAACTCTCCGGACAACGCCGCGTGCCGGCCGAGCAGCTTCAGCACGGCTTCGACGTCCTCGATCCGCGTCGCGATCGTGGTCTCGTCCTCGCGGCCCGACGACTCACCGCAGCCGCGGAAGTCGAAGCGCGCGAGGGCGTAGCCCGCGGGCGGAAGCTCGGCGCCGAGCATCAGGTACTTGTCGCCGTCCTTCGAAGCGCTGAGTCCGTGGCACGCGACCACGCACGGAGCGGGCGCGCGGTCGGGGAGGTGGAGAACGAGGCAGACGCGCCCGCCGGGCACCTCGACGGCGTGGCGCTCCGGGGGCGTGGGGGTGTCCCCCATGGTCAAGGTCACGTCACGTCCACATCAGGTCGAAGAGGCGGCACGTGTTCCCGGAGAGCTGGAACATCACGTCGTCGACGGGCAGGCGCTTGATCTTCGCCACCTCTTCCGCCACGCGCGACGCGAGCCATGGGCCCGACGGCATCCCCTCGAATTCGCCGCGATACGGCCACGGGCCGTCGCTCTCGACCAGCAGCGACTCGAGATCGACCGCGGCCACGAGCTCGCGGTCCCGCTCGCGGTAGACGACCTCGGGACCGACGGACACGCAGTAGCCGGCGTCCACGATCGCGCGGGTCACGTCGGCCGGCGCCTTGTGCCAGTGGAACACCGCGCGCTCGATGCCGTGCTTCTTCAGCGCCTCGAGCGCGCCGACAGCGGCGCCGTGCGGCGCGTGGAGCGCCACCGGCAGGTCGTAGCGAGCGGCGGCGGCGAGCAGCCGGTTCAGCCGACGACGTCCGCGCGTCATCAGCTCCGCCGCGTCCGCGCGGCCCTCGAGCGAATACCAGGGCAGCCCGACCTCGCCGAGCGCGACGATGCGGGCGTGGTTGTCGTGCACCTGCGCGATCGCCTTGTCGCACGCCGCGTCGTCGAGCTCCGGCCGGTCGGGATGGAAGCCGACGCACGACCACACGGCCTTCGGGAACGACGCGGCCGCGCGCAGCATGTAGGCGTTGCTGTCGGGATCCACGCCCACGCCCACGACGCCCCACACGTCGTGCGTGAGCGCGACGCGCAGGGTCTCGCCGAGGTCCTTGAACGCCGGGTCGTGCAGGTGGCAGTGGCTGTCGATGATCATCGGGGCTCCGTCACTCAATTTCCTGCGACGACCATGCGGCCGATGAGAAGCGTGGGGGACACGGTCCGGTCCCGCATCGTGAGGTCGTTGCCGATGCCCTCCACCGCCGCGAACATCTCGAGGAGGTTGCCGGCGACCGTCACCTCTTCCACGGGATAGCTGAGCTCGCCGTTCTCGATCCAGAGGCCGGCGGCGCCACGCGAATAGTCGCCGGTGACGCCGTTGACGCCGAAGCCGATGAGCTCGGTGACGTACAGGCCGTTCTTCACGGACTTGATCAGGTCCTGAGGACTCGCCGTGCCCGACAACAGCATGAGGTTCGACGTCGACACACTGACGCCGGCGCCGTCGCGCACGGCGTGATGCGTGGACGTCATGCCGAGCTTGCGCGCGCTGTACGTGTCGAGCAGGTACGACTCGAGCACGCCGTCACGCACGAGCACCGTGCGCCGCGTCGCCAGCCCTTCGCCGTCGAACGGCCGCGAGCCGAGGGCGCCGGGCAGCGTGCCGTCGTCGACGATCGTCACTCGAGGCACGGCGATGCGTGAGCCCAGGCGGTCGAGCAGGAACGACGCGCGCCGGTAGAGCGTCGGCCCGCTCGCCGCGCCGGCGATGGCGCGCAGCAGGCTCGCCGCGTTCTCCGGGTCGAAGATCACCGGCACCTCGGTCGTCTTCACCTTCCGCCCGCCGAGCCGGCGGACCGCGCGCCGGGCGGCGGTGCGGCCGATCGACTCGGGATCGTCGAGCTTCGCCCGCCTGCGCGCGGTGGAGTACCAGGTGTCGCGCTGCATCTCGCCGGCGCGCGTCGCCACCGGCGAGACCGTGATGCCGAAGCTCGACGTCGGATACTCGCGCTCGAACCCGTGCGACGTCGCGTACGCGTAGCGCGCCTGGCGATCGAAGAACTCCGCGCCCTCGGAATTGGTGATGCGCGGGTCCTCGGCGAGCGCGGCGGCTTCGGCGCGGCGCGCGAGCTCGATCTTGTCCTCGGGCGCCAGGTCGTGCCCCGTGGGATCGGAGAGATCGAGGTCCGGCAGCCCTTCGATCAGCTGCCCGGGCTCGGGCAACCCCGCGTGAGGATCGGCGGCGGTGATGCGCGCGAGGGCGGTCGCCTCGTCCACCACGCGCTCGAGCGACTCGCGCGAGAGATCGGACGTCGACGCCGCGGCGGATGCCTGCCCGACGAACACGCGCAGCGAGAGCCGCCGGTCGTCCGCGTGGGTGACGGTGTCGACCTGGCCGAGGCGCACCAGGCCGCTGAAGTGCCGCTCTTCGACGAGGAAGCCGTCGGCGGCGGTGGCCCCGCGGGCGACGGCACGCTTGAGGACGTCGACGAGGAGCGCGCCGCTCACACCGCCGTCCCGCCGACCGTCATGCCGTCGATGCGAATGGTCGGCAGTCCGACGCCGACGGGCACCGACTGGCCGTCCTTGCCGCACGTGCCGATGCCCTCGTCCAGCTGGAGATCGCGGCCGACGCGGCTCACGCGCGTGAGCGCGTCCGGTCCGTTGCCGATGAGCGTGGCGCCCTTCACCGGCTTCGTCACCTGCCCGTCCTCGATCAGATAGGCCTCGCTCGCCGAGAACACGAACTTGCCGCTCGTGATGTCGACCTGCCCGCCGCCGAACGCGACCGCGTAGAGGCCGTGCTTCACCGATCTCAGGATCTCGGCCGGGTCGTCGTCGCCCGCGAGCATGAACGTGTTCGTCATGCGCGGCAGCGGCGGGTGCGCGTACGACTCGCGCCGCCCGTTGCCCGTCGGCGTCATGCCCATGAGGCGCGCGTTGAGCTTGTCCTGCAGGTAGCCGCGCAGCACGCCGCGCTCGATGAGCACCGTGCGTCCGGTCGGCGTGCCCTCGTCGTCGACGTTGAGGGAGCCGCGGCGATTCGGAATCGTCCCGTCGTCCACGACGGTCACGAGCTCCGACGCCACCTTCTGACCGATGCGCCCCGCGAACGCCGAGACGCCCTTGCGGTTGAAGTCGCCCTCGAGGCCGTGGCCGACCGCTTCGTGCAGGAGAATGCCCGGCCAGCCGGGACCGAGGACGACCGTCATCGTCCCCGCGGGCGCGTCGACGGCGGTGAGCTTCAGCGTCGCCTGGCGCGCGGCCTCGGTCGCGAAGCGCTTCCACCGCGACTCATCGAGGAAGAAGTCGAAGCGCACGCGCCCGCCGCCGCCGTACGTGCCGATCTCCCGCTTGCCGTTGTCCTCAGCGATCGTCGTGACGTTGAGACGCGTGAGCGGACGCACGTCGCCGATGGTCCAGCCCGTCACGGTCGCGATGAGCGTGACGACCTCCTCGCTCGCCACGGAGGCGATCACCTGGCGCACCCGCGGATCGGCGGCGCGCGCGGCGGCGTCCACCTTGCGAAGGAGGTCGAGCTTGCGCACGAGGTCGGTGACGATCGGCGGCTCGTCGAGGCTGTAGAGGTCGTGCGGCCTCGCGGCGCCGATGCCGGCGAGCGCGGCCTTCGCGGTCGCGCGGTCGGCGATCGCGCGCGCCTGGCGCGCGGCATCCTCGAGATTTCGGAGCGTGATGTCGTCGGTGTGCGCGTAGCCCGTGCGTGTGCCCGCCTGGGCGCGCACGCCCGCGCCCTGGCTCACGTGGCGCGAGGCCTTCTTGCAGACGCCTTCCTCGAGCACGAGCTCTTCGTTGATCCGGTACTCGAGGTAGATGTCCGCGTCGTCGACCCGCCCCTTGAGCGCGCCGCCGAGCACGTTCTCCATGAGCGACGGTGTGACGTTGAAGCGATCGGCGAAAAAGCGCTCGGGTCGGGCGAGGTCGGTCATGGGTCTCAGTCAGGCTCCTGTGGAACGGGGTCCGATACTAGCGCGCGTGTGCAACTGCCCCAAGTTTTTCCGTGCGGAAACTACGCCCTGATTGTATGCCCCCGGGCAATCTGACATTGAACTCGCGGGCGCCCGGGCGCTCAAGCGCCCGCCCGCCCGCCCGCTCGGGTGGTGTCACCTTGACGCTTGGATCAGCTCGTGAATGCGTCTGAGACCGTGCATGAGCGATGGTCCCGGTGACAGGATGTCCGCGCCGTCGATCTCGTGGACCTGACCGCAACGCACAGCTGTCACGTTCGACCATCCCGGTCGCGCGGCGATCGCCGAAATGTCGACCGGCTTCCCGCACCACGACGCGAGAATGATCTCCGGATCGCGCCGAGCGACCTCGTCGGCGGCGATCACGCGCTCCTTCGCGCCCGGTTGCGCGCGCAGCTCCGTGAAGACGTCGTGGCCACCGGCGATGTCGATGAGCTCCGACACCCAGCGGATGCCGGCGATCATCGGATCGGGCCACTCCTCGAAGTAGACGCGCGGACGGTGGGGCCAGATGCTCGAGTACTCGCGGATCTGCTTGACCTCGTCGCGCATGTCCGCCACCAGCGCGCGCGCGTCGCCTTCCCGGCCGAGCGCCCCGCCGATCACGAGGATCGCTTCGAGCACCTCGTCGAACGAGCGCTGGTTCGTGCAGAGCACGCTGACGCCCGCGCCGATGAGATCGCGCACGATGTCGCGCTGCAGATCGGAGAACGCGAGCACGAGATCGGGCTCGAGCGCCAGGATCTTGTCGAGCTTGAACGTGGTGAAGCCGCCGACCTTCGCCTTCTCCCGTGCGGCGTCCGGCCGGCGCGCGGTGCCGGGCACGCCCACCACCCGGTCACCGGCGCCGACGAGATGCGCGATCTCCGCGGTCTCCGCCGTCAGGCAGACGACACGCCGCGGAAAATCGATCGCCGTCTTGCCATACATCCGGACCAGTCTAGCGCGCTACGGCTGTGCCGAGTCGTACTGCTGGCCATCGTCGACACAGACCTTGCCGTGCCCCCGGTCGTGGAGCACACACACCGTGACGGCGCCGGTGCAGCTTCCTCCCTGCCCGTCGGTCGCCTGGAAGCGCACCCGATACACGCGGCCGTTTCCGCCGCCGGCGCGCTCGGCGCGCAGCAGCAGCGTTTCTTTCTTCCACATGGCATCGGGACTGGTGTCGCCGTCGCCGAGGCCATTGACCGGCTCATCCTGCGTGACCCCGATCGTGGTCACCGTGACCGGATTGTTGTCGGGATCGGAGACCCCGACGATCCTCACGAGCATCAGCTTGTGGTTCGGTGGCCACAGTGACGACGGGCTGGGTCGCGCCGCCTCGCACGCGGGCGGATCGTTCACGTTCTGCACGAGCACGCTCGCCTCGTCGGTGGCCTGGCCGCCCAGGCCGTCGTCCACGCGGAGCTGGAAGACCAGCGTCGCTCCACCCGGGCCCACCGGCGGAGCGACGAAGGTCGGAATGTCGGTCTCGGCGCCCGACAGCGCGACCGTGGGCCCGCTGACTTGCGTCCAGAGGTAAGTCAACGGATCGCCGTCGGGATCCCGGCTCGCGTTGCCGTCCAGCATCACCTCGCTGCCCTCTGCCTTCGTCTGATCGGCTCCGGCGTCGGCGGTGGGCGCGTGATTGACGTTCTCCACGACGACGCTGACCGTGTCGGTGGCGCTGTCGATGCCATCGCTCGCGCGCAACGCGAACGTCAGCGTCACTCCAGCGGCGCCCACCAGTGGCGCGGTGAAGGTCGCCTGGGCGGTGCCGGCGCCGGAGAGTGCCACGGGAGGCCCGGTGGTTTGTAGCCACGCATAGGTGACCGACTCGCCATCCGGATCGTAGCTGTTCTCGCCGTGCAAGGTCACGGTCGCGCCCTCGCCCACCGTTTGATCAGCGCCCGCATCCGCCACGGGAGGTCCGTTCACGTTCTTGATCGTGATGTCGACCGCATCCTGGCTGCTCAACGAGCCGTCGCTGACTGTGAGCTCGAAGGCGAGCGTCGCCCCGCCGACGGAGACCACCGGCGCGACGAAGGTGGGTCGCACCGGATCCGTCAGGTCCAGCGTCACGAGAGGACCGGCGATCTGCGTCCACTGATAGCTCAGGGCATCGCCGTTGGGGTCATGACTCCCCGACCCGTCCAGCGTGACCCGCACGCGCTCATCGACGGTCTGGTCCGGTCCGGCGCCGGCGATCGGGGCGGCATTGGCCGCCTCGAACGCACCGATATCGCAGCGTCCACCCGGGGGGTCGGGGCGGGGAAAGCCTCGCCGATCGACGGCGAGCGGCGCGCCGGTTTCGTCGGTGCATCCAGCCGGATCTCCCGTGTCGATGGCGAGACTGTCGGCCAGGAGCGCATGCGTGAGCGTGGGGCCGCCGTGATCGGCCAGCGACGTGAGGCGTGGATCGATCGGGTTCTCCGCCGTGCCGGCGCGGTCGCCGTTGACACCGTCGGCGATGCCCGCGCACTCCGTCCCGTCGCCGACGAGGTTGTACCCCTGCGAGGTCACGACCCTGCCCGGCTGCACCGAGCAGTCAGGGTGGAACCCGGACGCGGTAGACGTGTCGAAGTTACCCGCCAGGATCGTGTTCCTCAGGTTCAGAGTGCCGGCCGAGAGGTGCAGGCCGCCGCCGCGGCCGGGGGTGGTGTTGGCGGTGACGGTCGTGTTGATCACGGTCAGGGTGCTCGCGGTGTTTCCCCCGCTGTGAAGGCCGCCCCCGAACTCCCCCGCGCTGTTGCCGCTGACGGTGCTGTTGATCACCGTGAGCGTGGTCACGGTGCCCCCGCCGTTGACCAGCCCGCCGCCATTGCCGGTCGCCGTGTTGTCGTTGACGGTGCTGCGGATGATCGTCATCGAAGCGAGATTGTTGATCCCGCCACCTCCGACCGCCGTGTTGCCGGCGATCGTGCTGGTGGTGATCGTGGCGGGGCCGGCACTCAGGATTCCCCCGCCCAGGCCGAAGGTGTCGGTGGCGGCGTTGTCGCTCACGAGGCTGTCGCTGACGACCAGGCGGGCGAGACTGCTGATGCCCCCGCCGCTCGGCGCCCGGTTGCCGCTGACGATCGTCCGGATCAGGGTCGCGGAGCCCGCACCACTGTTACGGAGTCCGCCGCCGGCCAGGCTGCTCACGTTGTCGGTGACGACGCTGTCGGTGAGGGTCAACGCGCCCTGGTTCCGGATGCCGCCGCCGAGGCCTTCCTGAACATCTGTCCCGTGCCGGATCGTGACGCGATTGATCGTCAGGGTCGCGCCCGGCTGGACGTCGAAGACGCGGTCGATGCCGGTGCAACTCGTGGCCGGGGGCACGACGGCGCAGCCCTCGGTGATGGTGGCGCCCGCACCTGCGCCCGTGATGGTCAGCGTGCCCGTGACGTCGAGGTCGCCGGTGAGCGCGGCGTTCTCCCTCGCGCCGGCGATCGTGAGCGTATAGACGCCGGCCGGCAGGACGATCTCTTCGGCGCCGCTCCCCGCGGTGCAGGCGTCCACGGCGACGTTGAGGTTCGCCGACCGGATGGCCTCGCGTAACGAGCAGGTGCCGTTCGTGATCAGCTCGTCGGCGGTCGTGGTGACCGTGATGGTCGCCGCGGCGGCCGGGAGCGCGCCGGCGAGCAGGCAGACGATGCTGGCGAACAGGATGCCTCGACGGGTCATGGCGATGCCCTCCGCGTACGACGCTCTCGCGCGCCCGTCAGCACGCCGTGATCGTCCTGTGAGAGCACGTCCCGCGCGTCCTTGACGGCCGGCGAAGCGCGGTGCTATCCGTCCGGCACGGCGATGGCGCGTCTGAGTCTTCGGCTGTTCGGCGGGTTCCTGCTTCGGGCCGACGCGCGCGGACGAGCGGTGCCCGCGCGGAAGGCGCAGGCGATGCTCGCCTACCTCGCGGTGCGGGCGGGACGGGCACACGCGCGCGAGACGCTGACGGGGCTCCTGTGGAGCGATGCCGCCGAGGCGCAGGCCCGGCAGAGCCTGCGCCAGACGCTGGTCCAGGTGCGCCGCGCGCTCGCGGGCGGTGCGCGTCGATGTCTCGTCACGCAGGGCGATACCGTCACGCTCGATCCGTCGGCCGTCGATCTCGACGTCGCGCGGTTCGAGGACCTGACTTGCAAGGGGACCGTGGACTCTCTCGAGACGGCGGTCGCGCTGTATCGCGGTCAGTTCCTCGACGGCGTGCACGTCGACGAGGCGGCGTTCGAGGACAGGATGATCACCGAGCGCGCGCGGCTGCACGAGCTCGCGCTCGATGCGCTCCGCCGCCTGGTAGCCCTCTACGTGAAGAGCGGGCGCCTCGAGCAGGCCGCGCAGAGCGCCGTGCGCCTCGTCGCGCTCGATCCCCGGCAGGAAGACGTGCACCGCACGCTCATGCAGCTCTACGTGCGACAGGGTCGGCGGGCGGCGGCGCTCCGGCAATACCAGACGTGCGTCGGCGTGCTGCAGCGCGAGCTCGGCGTGGAGCCGGAGCCGGAGACGCGGCAGATCTATCAGGACATCCTCCAGCACCGTGCGCCGTCCACCGCGCCGCAGGACGTTCCGGCGAGATCGCGCACGTCGCCGCGGCGCACGGCCCGCGCCGCCCCCGACGTGCCCCGTCCGGAGCCTCCTCTCGTGGGGCGCGTGGCCGAGCTCGCTCGGCTTACGCAGGCGCTCGACGAGGCGGACCGAGGAACGGGACGGACGGTCGTGGTGCTCGGCGAAGCGGGCATCGGGAAGACGCGCCTCGTCGAAGAGCTGGCCGCCGCCGTTCTCCGGTAGGACGGCTATGTCGTGGTAGGGCGCTGCTACGAGACGGAGCAGATCCTGCCGTTCGGTCCCTGGGTCGAGGCGCTACGCGCCGCCGTCACCGGGCTCGACCGCGGCGTGCTCGGGAGTCTCGACCCGACCCGACGCGCCGAGCTGGCCCGCTTGCTGCCCGAGATCGCCGAGGCGAGCCCCGGCCCGGCATCGGCATCGGACGACTATCTCCGCCTCTTCGAAGCGGTGGCTCGGCTGCTCGAGATCCTGACGGTGACGCCGCCGTTCGCGGTGATCCTCGAGGACCTGCACTGGGCGGACGAGATGAGCGTGAGACTGTTCGGGTTTCTCGCCCGTCGCGCAGGAGGCTGGCCGCTCCTGCTCGTCGGAACGAGCCGAGCGGAGGAGATCGGCGAGGCCCCGCTCCTGCGCCGGGTCATGGAGGAGCTGCGTGCGGAGCGCCACGTCGCGGCGCTCACATTGTCACCGCTCTCCGAGGCGGAGACGCACGACCTCGTGCAGATCCTCGGCAGCGCCGGAACACACCAGGCCGCGCTCGGTCACGTGGCGGAGCAAGTCTGGACGCTGAGCGAGGGCAACCCGTTCGTCGCCGTGGAAACGATGCGCGCGCTCCACGAGGGCCACCGCTTCGGTCCGTCGACCATCGCGCTCCCGGAGCGGGTGCGCGAAGCGATCGGCAGCCGGCTCGAGCGGCTGAGCCCGCTGGCGCGGGACGTCGTCGCCGTCGCCGCCGTCATCGGACGCCAGTTCGACTTCGCGCTGCTGCAGCGCGCGGCGGGGCTCGACGAGCGCGAGGCGGCGGCCGGCGTCGAGGAGCTCGTCCGGCGCCGTGTGTTGCACGGCGTCGGCGTCCGGCTCGACTTCGCGCACGACCGCATTCGCCAGGTCGCCTACGGCGCGCTGCTCCCGGCGCGCCGCACGCGGCTTCACGCCGCCGTCGGCAACGCGATCGAGTCGACGTACGGGGACGCGCTCGCGCCGCATCATGGAGCGCTCGGCGTCCATTACCGGCACGGCGAAATCTGGGACAGGGCGGTCCGCTATCTCCGGCTGGCGGGCAACGACGCGGTGGCGTGCTCGGCGAGTCGCGAAGCCGTCGCGTACTCCGAGCAGGCCCTGGAGGTGGTGACACATCTGCCCGAGGGCATGGGCCGAAGCGAAGCGGCGTACAACCTCGAGATGATGCGTGCCGCGCTGTTCTTCCCGCTCGCGGAGCTTCCACGCGCTCTGGACGGCTTGCGCGAGGCCGAAGCGCTGGCCCATGGGTTACGCGACGACGCGCGGCTCGGGCGCGTCAACGTCCTCCGACCCTTCTGCCTCACGACGATGGGAGAGCATGCGGCGGCCATCGAGACCGGCGAGCGTGGGCTCGCCATGGCGGAATCAGCGGGTCTCGTCCCCTTCCAGGCCGTCGCGAGGGTCCTGCTCGGGTTCGCTCATATCGGGGCCGGAAATCTTCCGACGGCGATCACCTTCCTGCGGCGAAGTGCCGATTTGCTCGAGGGGCAACCGGCCGGGCGGCGCTTCGGGTTCATCGGCCTGCCCGCCGTGCTCTGGCGCTCCTGGCTGGTCATGCCTCTGGCGGAGCTCGGAGTGTTTCCCGACGCGATCGCCCACGGTGAAGAGGCGATCCGTATCGCCGAGGAAGCGGCTCAGCCTTACAGCCTGACGCTCGCGCACGCCACGCTCGGTCACGCCCACTGCATCAAGGGCGACTACGCGCGCGCGATCCCCGCGCTCGAGCGATTCGAGACGCTCTGCCGCGACTACGAGATTCCCGTCCTGTTCGCCTTCGCGAGCTGGCTCGGGTACGCGTACGCCATGACCGGACGTCTCGCCGAGGCGGTGCCGCTCCTGGAGGACGCCGTCGAGCGGAGCGCCTCGTTGCGGGGCCTCTGGTGGCAGTCGCGCCGGATGACTCACCTCGCCGAGGCGTATCTCTGGAGCGGCCGCGTCGATGACGCCCGGCGCGCCGCCGAGCGGGCGCTCGCTCTCGCCGACACCCATGGCGAGCGCGGCAATCGCGCCTACGCGCTCCGACTGTTCGGAGAGCTCGAAGGTGCCGGGCACTACCTGGAACAGGCGCGCGCTCTCGCCGAGGAGCTGGGGATGCGCCCGCTCGTCGCCCGCTGCCAGCTCGAGCTTGGCCGCCTCTATCGGCGGGTGGGAGACTCCGCGCAGGCTCGGCCCCAGCTGACCGCCGCGCTCGCGAATCTCCGCGCCATGGACATGCGCTTCTGGGCGGAGCAGGCGGACGCCGAGCTGGCGTCCGCCGCCCCGTGACGATCAGGACCCCTCGTAGACCTCGCGCTTCGCCACCGAGCGCTGGAACGACAGGTACTGCTCGCGTGTCATCGGCGGCTTCGCCGCTTTCAGGACCTGCTTCGCGCCCGACGCGCCGTCGTAGAGCAGGTCGATCGCCATCGACGCGAGCGCCTTCGCGGGCGTGACGTACATCAGCGGCTTGTCCACGATCTCGTAGTCGGCGCCGTGGCCGGAGCCGCGCGCGCCACCGATGTAGGGGTGGAGGATCGGCATCACCTGGCTCAGGTCGCCCATGTCGGTCGAGCCGGTGCGGTGCGGGATCTCGCGGAAGTGCTCCTCGCCGACGAGCTTCGCCATCGTCGCCTTGAACAAGCCGGCCATGGTGCGGTCGCACTCCATCGGCATGTAGCCCGGCAGCGTCTCGATCTCGACCTTCGCGCCGAGCGCGAGCGCGCCCGCGCGCAACGCGCGGTCGACGCGCGTGTTGGCCGCCATGATCGCGTCGACCGTGCGACCGCGCACGTAGGTCTCGAGCCGCACGTCGCCGGGGATGACGTTCACCTGCGAGCCGCCGTGCGTGATGATCGGGTGCACGCGGATCGTGTCCTCGTCGCGGAACGTCTCGCGGATCGCGTTGATACCCATGAGCGCGATCTGCGCGGCGTAGAGCGCGTTGACCCCCATGTGCGGCGCGCCGCCCGCGTGCGCCGCCTTGCCGATGTAGCGCACGGTCTTCACGATGCAGCCGTTGTTGGACGTCGGCACGCCGGCCTTGCCGTCTTCCGGCCGCGAGGTGCCGTGGATCATCATGGAGAGCTCGACGTCGTCGAAGTGGCCCAGGCGCATCAGCTCCGGCTTGCCGCCGAGGAACTCGAGCTTCCCCGCGCGCGCCTGGCTCACGCGCCACTCCACGTCGCCGTACTCTTCCGCGGGCACCGCGAAGAACACGAGCCGGCCCGCGAGATGCTGCGCGGCCTTCGTGTCGACGAGGCCCATCGCGGCGCCGAGGAGCCCGGCGATCTGCGCGTTGTGGCCGCACGCGTGCGCGGCGCCGGTCGCGGGATCGGCTTCCGGATGCCCGGCGACGACCAGCGCGTCGAGCTCACCGAGCATCGCGAACGTCGGGCCGTCGCCGGCCTGGCCGCGGAGGTCCCCGCGCACGCCGGTGATCGCGAGGCCGCCCTTCGGCGAGAGCCCGAGCTTGCCGAGCGTCTCCTCGACGACCTTCGCGGTCTTGAACTCCTTGAAGCCGAGCTCCGGGTGGCGGCGGATCTGCTCGCCGAGGCCGATGATGTCCTCCGCGCGCCGGTCGATCGCCGTGAGCACCTGCTGCTTGAGATCGTCTTTCGTCATGATCGTCGGTCCTTTATGAAGCGGTCAGGAAGAAAGTCCTTCACGTCCAGCGACGGCTGCCCGTGCGTCATCCACTCGGTCATCAGCCGCGCCGTGATCGGCGCGAGCAGGATCCCGTTGCGATAGTGTGCCGTCGCCACGAAGAGTCCGTCGATCCCGGGCCACGGGCCGAGGATCGGCAGGCTGTCCGGCGCCCATGGACGAAAGCCATACCACGTCCGGCTGATCGGCAGCGAGGCGAGGCCGGGCACGAGCGTCATCGCGGCGGTGAGGAGCCCCGCGATGCCGATCGCGGTGACCGATCGCTGGAAGCCGACCTGCTCGACCGTGGCGCCGATCAAGAGCTCGCCGGACGCGCGCGGCACGAGGTAGACGTCCTCGCCGTGGATCGCGTGCGTCAGGATCTGCGGCACGTGCGTGAGCGCGACCATCTGCCCCTTGCGCGGCTCCACGCGCAGCCGCGCGCCGAACGATGCCGCGAGCGCTCCGGTCCACGCGCCCGCGGCGAGCAGGACCGCGTCGGCCTCGTACGGCTCGCCGTCGACGATCACGCCGCGGGCGTGGCCGTCCTCGACCACGATGCGCGACACCGCGGCTCCCGTCATCATCGCGACACCGGCGCCGACCGCCGCCTGGGCGTAGGCGACCACGAGGCGCTGGTTGTTCACCCAGTGGTCGCCGCGGATGAACATCGCGCCGCGCACGCTGGTCGCGAGCGCCGGCTCGCGGCTGCGCACGTCACCGGCGTCCCACGCCTCGATGCCGATCTCCCGCGCCCACGGATGCCGGAGCTTCGCCTCGGCGGCGCGCACGTCCTCGGCGGTGGCGAGCGGATAGATCGTCCCGTGCGTGACGTGCTCGACGTCGATGCCGGTGCGGTCGCGCAGCTCGCGCACGACTTCGGGATAGCGGCGCCAGCTCTCGAGGGCGAGCTCGCCGAAGGCCGTCACCGCGGACCCGCCGAGCACCGTGAGCAGTCCGGCCGCCGCGCCCGACGCTTCCGCACCTGGCGTCGAACGCTCCAGCACGGTCACCGCGCACCCTGCTTTCGCGAGCTCGTACGCGCTGGCGCACCCGATGATGCCGCCTCCGACGACGAGGATCTTCATGCGAGCGCGTCGAGGAAGCGGCGTGTCGCCGCGGCCGGATCGTCGGCGAACAGGATCGCGGAGATCACGGCGACGCCATGCGCTCCGGCGGCCCGTACCTCCGCCACGCGATCGGGCGTGATCCCACCGATCGCGATCACGGGAATCTGCACCGCGGCGGTCACCTGCTCCAGCGCCGCGAGGCCCTGCGGCGCGCCGTACCGACGCTTCGACGGCGTGTCGTAGACCGGGCCGAAGAACAGCCAGTCGGCGCCCTGCTGGGCCGCGGCCCTCGCTTCATCCAGGCCGTGCACGGACGCGCCGACACGCGTTCGCTTGTCGGCCACCGCCTTCAGCTCCTCCACCGACAGCGAGCTGTGCGTGCGCTGCACGCCGTCGGCGCCGACAGCGAGGGCGACGTCGACGCGGTCGTTGACGATCAGGAACGGTGCTCCGTGCAGCGCGCGGATGCGACGACAGAGGGCGGCGAGATCGGCGGGTCCGAGATCCTTCTCACGCACTTCCACCGCGGGGAGGCCCGCGGCGGCACACGCGGCCGCGACCTCGACGAGGTCGCGGCCGCGTGTTCCTGCCCGATCGGTGACGAGGCAGAGCCTCAGCTGGTCCAATCGGGCACGCCCTCGAGCGGTGAGGACGCGGTGGCGTACAGCTTCTTGCCCATGCGGCCCGACTTGTAGGCGAGGCGACCCGCCTGCACGCCCAGGCGCATCGCCTTCGCCATGCTGACCGGGTCGGAGGCCGCGGCGATGGCCGTATTCATCAGGACACCGTCGCAGCCCAGCTCCATCGCGATCGCGGCGTCCGACGCGGTCCCGACGCCGGCGTCGACGATGACCGGCACCGACACCGTCTCGAGGATGATCTTGATGTTGTACGGGTTGCGGATGCCGAGGCCCGAGCCGATCGGGGCCCCGAGCGGCATCACGCACGCCGCGCCGGCGTCCTCGAGCTTCTTGGCCATCACGGGGTCGTCATTCGTGTACGGCATCACCGTGAAGCCGTCGCGCGCGAGCGTCTTCGTCGCTTCCAGGAGCCCCTGCACGTCGGGGAACAGCGTGCGCTGGTCGCCGATGACCTCGAGCTTCACCATCTCGCCGAGGCCCGCCTCGCGCGCGAGATAGCACGTGCGGATCGCTTCGTCCGCGGTGTAGCAGCCCGCGGTGTTCGGCAGCAGCGTGTAGCGCTTGGGATCGATGACGTCGAGGATCGACTCGCCGCTCCCCGGCAGCGCGACGCGGCGGATCGCCACCGTCACGATCTCCGCGCCCGATTCCTCGATCGCGGTGCGCATCACCTCGTTCGAGGAGTACTTGCCCGTGCCCACGATGAGCCGCGAGCTGAAGTCCTTGCCGCCCAGCACGAGATTGGTGTCGTACATGTTCTTTCCCCCACAGTCCATCACGAGCGCCGGGACGTCGCTCATCCGCCACCCATCGGTCGCACGATCTCGACCTTGTCGCCTTCCGAGAGCTTCACCGTTCCGTACTCGCTCTTCGGCGTGATCTCACGGTTGACCGCCACCGCGGTGTACTGGCGCTTGATGTTGAGGGTGTCGAGGAGGCCGTCGACCGTGATGCCGGCCTCGACGAGCGTGGGCTGTCCGTTGACGGTGATCTTCACAAACACGAACGGCCGCCCCCCTCCACAAAAGGGTGCGGCCGCGCCGACTCCGTCTCGCCGTGTTCCCTTCGCCGGCATTACCCGGATCAGGTTCGAGGGGTCCCGGGCCGCACCCGGTTCTCAGGAATCCTCCCCCCACGACGGACGAGGGTGAGTATATCCCCGTCACGTCGCCTCGGCCACCGCCTTCACCGCCGCCGGGTTCTCGAGCGAGCTGAGGTCGCCCGGCTCCTTGCCGAGGTACGTCGCGCGGATCACGCGGCGCATGATCTTCGCGCTGCGCGTCTTCGGCAGCTCGCGCGCGAACAGGATCTTCTCCGGCTTGAGCGCCTTGCCCATCGCGTGCGCGACGCGCCCCGAGAGCTCGTCGCGCAGCGGCTCCGACGCGGTCACGCCGGGCTTCAGCACGACGAAGCAGACGACCGACTCGCCCTTGACCTCGTGCGGCACGCCGATCACACCCGCCTCGGCGACCGCGTCGTGGCCCACGAGCACCGATTCGACTTCCGCCGGCCCGAGGCGCTTGCCCGCGATCTTCAGCGTGTCGTCGGAGCGGCCCTGCAGGAACCAGAAGCCGTCGTCGTCGACGTACGCCCAGTCGCCGTGGACCCACACGTTGTCCCAGCGCGACCAGTACGTCTCCTCGTAGCGCGCGCGGTCCTGCCAGAAGCCTTGCGTCATCCCCGGCCACGGCCGCGTGATCACGAGCTCGCCGACGGCCCCGCGCACGGGCTTGCCGTTCTCGTCGTAGCAGTCCGCCGCCATCCCGGGGATCGGTCCGTAGAACGAGCACGGCTTGATCGGCGTGATCGGGAAGCAGCCGAGGATGCCGCCGGAGATCTCCGTACCGCCGGTGTAGTTGATGATCGGCAAGCGCCCCTGCCCGACGACCTCGAAGAGCCAGCGATACGGCTCGGGGTTCCACGGCTCGCCCGTCGACGCGAGGATGCGCAGCGACGAGAGCACGTGGCGGCGCGGATGGGAGTCGCCGTGCGGCATCAGCGCGCGCACCGCGGTCGGCGAGAGTCCCATGATCGTCACGCGGTGGCGCTCGACGATCGACCAGAGACGATCGGGCGCGGGATAGTCCTGCACGCCCTCGAACATCACCGCCGTGCCGCCGTTGACCAGCGCGGCCGTGATCTGCATCGGTCCCATCAGCCAGCCGAGGTCGGTGAGCCAGAAGAGCCGGTCGTCCGCGCCCACGTCCATGCAGTAGGCGAAGTCGTGCCCGCACTTCAGAAGAAAGCCGGCCTGCGTCAGCACGGTGCCCTTCGGCCGTCCCGTGGTCCCCGACGTATAGATGATGAGCGCGGGATGGTCGGCGTCGACGGGCACGGCCGCGGCACGATCCGATTCGCGCTCGACGCTCTCGTGCCACCACGCGTCGCGCGACGCGTTCCACGGGATCTCGCGGCCGAGCCGGCGGTAGACGAGCACGGTCTCGACGCTCGGGCACTGCGCCACCGCTTCGTCCGCGGTCTCCTTCAGCTTGACGACCTGGCCGCGGCGCTGGAAGCCGTCGGCCGTGATCAGCAGCTTCGCTTCCGCGTCCTGCACGCGGGCGACGACGGCCTGCGCGCCGAACCCGGAGAAGCATGGCGTGTAGATCGCGCCGAGCCGCAGGACCGCGAGCGTGGCGATGACGGCCTCGGGCGACATCGGCAGGAAGATGCCGACGCGATCGCCCTTGCGAATGCCGAGACGGGTCAGCGCGTTCGCGAGCCGGTTGATCTCGCGCGCGAGCTCCGCATACGTCAGCGTGCGCGTGGTGCCGTCGTCGCCTTCCCAGATGATCGCGGGATGGTTGCCGCGGCCGGCATCGAGATGACGGTCGACACAGTTGTCGCTGAAGTTCAGCAGACCGCCTTCGAACCAGCGGGGCCAGGCGACACCGCGCGACTCGTCGAGCACGCGCGTGTAGGGGCGCGTCCAGCGAATCCCGAGGTCGCGGACGACCGCGTCCCAGTACCACGCGGGATCCTCGACCGACCGCTTGTGAAGGGCTTCGACGGACGGGACCTGCAGCTTCTTGAGGAAACGCGCGAGTCGACTGCGCTCGATGACTTCCGGCGAGGGACGCCACACCACCTGGCTCGTGTCCATGCGGCGAATAGACCGTGTAGCGGCGAGCCCGTCAAGCGGGACCCAGTCCCACACCACCGCTCGGGCGGTGCGTTCGCACCCCTTTTGACTACTCGTCATGCGTCTAGTAGTTATCCGTATGGACCAGCGCAGGCGCTTCGCCCTCTTGAGGGAGGCGGCCGCGCTCGACCGCGACGGCGCTGTCCGCGTCCCGGGTCGCGGCACCACCCACCTCATGCGGGTGATGCAGACCAACGCGTGCTCGCTGTCGTGCGGCTACTGCCCCACGTTCTGCGGGGGCAAGGCGAAGCGCACGGCGCTGGCGCCCGACGAGGTCGCGCGGACGTTCATGGAGGCGCATCGCGCCGGGCTCGCGCAGGGGGGCTGTTCCTCACCTCGGGCGTTCCCGGCCCCCCGTCCGCGCCACCGAATCTCCGTGAACCTGGAAGGTCCCGGCGACGACTACGTGCGCCGCCTCGCCCGCGAGAAGGACTTCTCGGGCGATCTCCTGCCGAAGCTCGAGCACGCCGGCCGGATCTTCCGCGAGCGGCGGGCGAGCTCGGTGACGACGCAGTTCGTCGTCGGTGCGGCGGGCGAGCGCGACCGCGAGATCCTTGCCGTCGTCGCGCGGCTCGAGCGCGAGGCGCTGCTGCAACACGCGCACTTCAGCGCGTTCCAGCCGGTCGTCGGCACGCCGATGGAAGGGCTGGCGCCGACACCGGCGCGGCGCGAGCTCCGCCTCTACCAGGCCGAGCACCTGCTCCGCGACTACGGCTTTCGCTTCGACGAGCTGGCGTTCGAGGGCGACGGCAACCTCTCGCTCGACCACGATCCCAAGGCGGCGCGTCGCCTCGTCGCCGCGCGCCGTCAGGCGACGCTGCGCTTCGCGGGTGACCTGCGTGGCGTCGGCGTCGACGTGGCGCGCGCCGGCTGGTATCTCTCGCTGCGGGGACGGCGAGTCGCCGAGGCGCCACCCGCGTTCCAGCTCCGGCGCTTTGCCCACGGCCGGCACCTGACGCAGGCGCCGTACGCGACGCCGGTCCCGCCCTGGGCTTACCGCTGAGCGCCGAACACCTCGCGCAGACGCGCGGTCGGACGCGCGGCGGGATCGGTGCGAATGCGACGCTCCTCCTGCCCGATCGCGTGGAAGATGCCCTCGACCGTGTGCCCCACGACGTACGCCTCGAGGTCGATCGGCGCCTCGCGCACGAGCCCGCCGAACTGTGAGCCCTTGACGAACCGCTTGTAGCGTCGCGCCGTGCCGACGCGGTCCATCGCCTCGGCCACCGCGGGATTCAGCGCCGCGATCGCCCGGCCGAGCGCCCCGCGCCGCAACGCATCGGTGGCCGCCGTGTCGCCGGCGGCGAGGATGCGTGCGGCGTCGTCCAGCGCGAGCTCCGACGCGGTGATGAGCAGCGGCGCGCGCGCCGCCGGCGCCGCGTGCTCCGCCGCTCGATTGAGGCTCACGGCGAACCTGTCGACACGCTCGTCCTGACCGGCCAGGCGCAGCACGGATTCGATCTTCCCGAGCTGCTCGGGGATGGCGATCCGAGTCGCGGGATTGGCCGCGAACCCGTCCTGGCGCCCGACGGCGGCGATGCCGCGCTCGATCGAGAGCTGGATCGCCTCACGAACCGCGATGGCGACCTGGGAGGTGCGATCGGACGCCACGGCCGGCGTGGCGCTCAGCCACGACGTCAGCGCCAGCGCGAGGACCAGGGGCGTCAGAGGTTTTCGAGCTGCCGGCGAAGGGCGTCGCGATCGGTGACCGGGAGGTCACACGCGTAGTTGCGGCAGACGTACGCGGTCGTGCGGCCGTCGATGGCCTCGCGCCCCGCGAGCAGGGGCAAGCTCGCCGCGCTCGCGTCTCCCGCCACGCCGCCCGCGACCACGCGATTGGGAAGATAGCGGCCGAACGCTTCCTCGACGAGCGGCGCCCCGCCGTCGCCCGCCGCGGGGCGGACGAGCGCGATCTCGACGCGCGGGCCGAGGTGGAAGTCCTGCGCGCAGAGGAAGCGGCCGAACCCGCTCGGATGGCGCCGCATCAGGTCGGCCAGCGGACCAAGCGCGCGCAGCGCGTGCTGCTCGTACCGCTCCTCGCCCGCCAGCACCGCGAGGCGGAGAAGGACTTCGACAGCCACCGAAGAGCCGCAGGGAACAGCATTATCGAACAGATTTCGAGGGCGAACGATCAGCGACTCGTGGTCGGAGCCCGTGTCGTAGAAGCCGTCGACATCCGACTCCCAGAAGAGCCGCAGCATCTCGTCGGCCAGCTCGCGCGCCGCATCGAGCCATCGGCGCTCGAATGTCGCCTCCCACACGGCGAGGAGCGCCGCGGCGACCATCGCGTAGTCCTCGAGGTACCCGCGCAGCTTCGCCTGGCCGCTCTTCCAGGTTCGCAAGAGACGGCCGTCGCGCCGCATGCTCGTCAGGATGAAGTCGACGTTCCGCACGGCCGCGCGCACGTACTCGGCGCGGCCGAGCGCGCGGCCCGCCTCCGCGAGCGCGAGCGCCATCAGCCCGTTCCACGACGCGAGAACCTTGTCGTCGCGCCCCGGATGCACGCGTCGCTCGCGCGCCTCGAACAGCGCGCGCCGCGCGGCCGCGATGCGCGCGGGATCCGGCTCGCCCGCGACGTAGAGGATGTGCTTGCCTTCGAAGTTCGGCCCGCGATCGACGCCCCAGTACGCCATCGCGTCGTCGGCCCCGTCGCCGAGCACCGCGCGGATCTCGTCCGGCGTCCACACGAAGAACTTGCCCTCGTGCCCCTCGGAGTCGGCGTCCTGCGCGGAGTAGAAGCCGCCGGACGGATCGGTCATCTCGCGCAGCACGTAGTCGAGCGTCTCCTCGGTGATCCGCCTGAGCTCGGGGTCACCGAACGCGAGCCACGCGCGCAGGTACAACGACGCGAGCTGCGCGTTGTCGTAGAGCATCTTCTCGAAGTGCGGGACGAGCCAGTGCGCGTCGACCGAATAGCGCGCGAACCCGCCGCCGAGCTGGTCGTAGATCCCGCCGCGTGCCATCCGGACCAGCGTGGTGTGGACCATGCGCCGCGCGTAGGGGTTGCCGGTGCGCTTCCAGAACCGGAGCACGAACTCCCAGATCATCGGCTGCGGGAACTTCGGCGCGCCGCCCTGTCCGCCATACTCTTCGTCGAACTGTCCCGAAATGCCCTGGAACGCCGCGAAGAGGGTCTCGTCGGTGAGCCGCGTCGTCGCGCCGCGCAGGCGCCCCATCTGCCCGAGCTGACCGGCGAGCTTCTGGCCCGACTCGATGATCTCCGGACGACGCGATCGCCAGGCATCCGCGATCGCCTCGAGCAGCCGCGGGAATCCCGGCAGGCCGTGGCGATCGGCCGGCGGGAAATACGTCCCGCCGTAGAACGGCACGCCGTCCGGCGTCAGGAACACCGTCATCGGCCAGCCGCCGTGGCCGGTCATCGACTGCACCGCTTCCATGTAGATCTGGTCGACGTCCGGGCGCTCCTCGCGATCGACCTTGACGCTCACGAAGTGGCGATTCATCACGCCGGCGATGTCCGGATTCTCGAACGACTCCCGCTCCATCACGTGGCACCAGTGGCACGCGGAGTAGCCGACGGAGAGCAGCAGCGGCTTGTCCTCCGCGCGCGCGCGGACGAAAGCCTCGTCGCCCCACGGGTACCAGTCGACCGGGTTGTGCGCGTGCTGGAGGAGGTACGGGCTGGTTTCCTTCGCGAGCCGATTCGTCGTCATCGCGAGCGGGCGATGGGGGTTGCAAAGGGGAGATCCGAGATCGAAGCGGAAACGACGGCGTCGCCGACGCGCACGCCGACGGCCGTGCCGGCATCAGCGTGCTGGCGGCGGATGAGCGCGAGCGCGATCGGGCGCTTCAGCGCGTGGGACCACGCGGCGCTCGACACCTTGCCGACTTCCGCATCACCGGCGACGATCGCCGCGCCGGCCTCGGGCACGCGATCGCCCTCGAGCACGACGCCGCGCAGGAGACGGTTGACGTGCCCGCGGTCGCGGATGCGGACGATGACTTCCTGGCCGATGTAGCAGCCCTTGGTCTGTGACACGAGGTCGGTGAACGGCACTTCGGGGAGCAGCACGTTCGGTCCGACGTCCTCGGGAAACGCCGGCGTGCCGGCTTCGATGCGCAGCGCCTCGAGCGCCGCGTGCCCGACGGGCGTCGCACCCGCGGCACGCAGCGCCTCCGCCACCGCGTCACCGTCCGCGCGAGCCGTCACCACCCAGATCTCGGCCTCGCCGGTCTCGCCGCTCCCACGCGCGAGCCGGACCGGAACATGGGGGGCCCGAGACGGGCCCCCCAAGCCCCCCACGCTCGCGTGGGGGAGTGAATCCGCGCCCTCCGCGAGTGCCAAAGCTCCCGCCACGTGGGACCACGCGCGCGCGTCGGGCACCGCGCCCGCGACGCGCTCCACGAGCGCAGGCGCCTCCGGCCCCGCGAGCACGAACAGCGCGTAGTCGTCGGTGACGTCGCTGAAATACGCCTTCTCGGAAAACAGGTAGGTGTCGAGCGCCTCGTTGGTGCGCGTGGCGAAGTCCGGCGGCGTGACGATCAGGATCCGATCGTCGAGCACGAGCACGCGCAGCAGCACCTGCACCTTGCCGCGCACGTCGAGCAGCGTCGCCGCGCAGCCCTGTCCAGGAGTGAGCGAGGCGATGTCGTTGCTGAGCATCGCGTGGAGGAACTTCGCGCGGTCTTTCCCGGTGACTTCGAGGATCCCGTGATCGCGCCGATCGATGAGGCCGACTCCGGTGCGGACGGCGGCGTGCTCGAGAGCCGGATCGGCCATGGGCGCATTCTACTCTCCGCGGGAGGCCGGGAGTGCTACGCGGACTCGGCCCGGCCGCGACGCGAGTCGCGGACGAAGTCGGCGAGCATCGCGACGAGCTGGTCGGGATCGACCGGCTTCGCGATGTGCAGGTCGTAACCCTCGCGCAGCGCGCGCCGGCGGTCCTCGGTGCTCGCGTAGGCCGTGAGCGCGACGGCGGGCAGCGGCCGCGTCGCGTCGGCGCGGCGCCGGATCTCGCGGATCAGGGTGTAGCCGTCCTCGCCGCGCATGCCGATGTCGCTGACGAATCCACGGAGAAGACGTTCGCGCCGCGCCGTAGGGCCTCGGCGTCCTGCGCGAGCGACGGGCGCGCGCGAAGAGGCACGATGACGGTGAACGTCGTGCCCTGGCCTTCACCGGCGCTCGCCGCGCGGACGGTGCCGCCGTGCAGCTCCACCAGGTGACGAACGATCGCCAGTCCGAGCCCGAGCCCGCCGTGCGTCCGCGTGCTCGACGCCTCCGCCTGGCGGAAGCGGTCGAAGACGTAGGGAAGGAACGCCGGGCTGATGCCGACGCCGGTGTCCGTCACGACGAGGCTCGCCTCCGACGGCCGCTGCTCGAGCGTCACGTCGACGCGCCCGCCCTCGGGCGTGCACTTGATGGCGTTCGACAGAAGGTTCCACACCACCTGGGCGTGAACGCCTCCGGCCCGTCCTCGCGCCGGAAGGGCGCGATCGCGCCCAGCAGGCGGCCGTGCACGAGCAGCGGCTGCGCCATCGCGTGCCGCGTGCCGAGCGCGACGAAGACCTCGACCGCGAATGGCGAGGTCGGATAGTCGTTGGCGAGGATCCCCATGCGCGCTTCGGCGACGCGCCCGACGATCCCGACACCGAAGTCGAGCGTGATCGGCCGACGCTCGCGAGCGTGCCGAGGAGCGCGTCGTCGCGGGGAAGCGGCTTCGGCGCGTAGAGCTCGACGACACCGAGGGTCTCGCCCGCGAGCACGATCGGGAAGACGAGCGCCGCGTGGAGCTCGTTCGCGTCCGCCGCGGCGGCCCGAACGAACCATCGCGCGCGCGCGACATCCGGCACCCACAGCGTCTCACCCGATGCCCACGCACGCCCGGGCACGCCCTGCCCGGGCGCGAAGACGCTCCGTCGCGTCGCGGCCTCGAACTCCGGCGCTGGTGCCGCCGGCGACGACCACACGGCGGCCGGACGCAGGACGCCGGACGCGGCGTCGACGCTCCAGTACGCGCCGGCGCGCCAGCCCAGCGTCCCGCCGACGGCCTCGAGCATGTGTTTCAAGGCCGCGTCGATGGTCGTGGCCTCGGCGAGCACGCGCGCGACGCGATGCTCGACCTCGAGCCGGCGCTGCGCCGCGCGCGCTTCGGCGTGCAGGCGCACGTTGGCGAGCGCGAGCGCGGCATGGTCGGCAAAGGCCTCGACGATCCACCGCGCGTCGTCATCGAGCGACGCGAGCGAATGGAGCCCGAGCGCGAGCACGCCGATCACGCGCTCGCGGGCGACGAGCGGCACCGCCACCTCCGCGCGGTACCCCGCGCGCTCGACGCGTGCGCTCGGTCTCGCCGAGGCGAACCCTCGGGTCCGCCAGGATGTCCTCGGTCGCCGCGGTGATGCCTTCGGCGACCGCCACCGCGCCGAGGCCGGTCCCTCGCGGAAGGACGAGCCGCTCGTCGAGGGCCAGCCCCGTCTCTCCGGTCCGGGCGATGGCCACGAGATCGCCGGAGGCGTCCAGCTCGTAGACCGCCCCCGCGACGGGCGCGATGAGGCGAGCGACGCTGTCGGCGATGCACGCGCCGATCTCGTGCGGATCGAGAGACTCGGCCATCAGGCGTGCGATGCGCGCCAGGGCCTGGGCGGCGTCCGGGTGGAGCGGTCGATCCGGGGTTATCACGGGTCTCGTAGGAATTAGACCATGCCATTGCTAGACTGCCCGGCGTGCGGCCCCCCGACCGTCGGATCGCGGTCCGATTCCAGCGCCGCCTCCTCACCTGGTATCGCCGCCACGGGCGCGATCTTCCCTGGCGCCGGACGCGCGAGCCCTACCGGGTCCTCGTCTCGGAAATCATGCTCCAACAGACGCAGGTGGACCGCGTCCTGCCGAAGTATCGCCAGTTCCTGCACCGCTATCCCACGTTCAAGGCCCTCGCCGCCGCGCCCGTCGGGGACGTCCGCCGGCTCTGGTATCCGCTGGGCTACAACGCCCGCCCGGTCCGCCTCCACGCGATCGCGCGCGAGACCATCGCCCGCTACGGTGGTCGACTGCCGGACAGCGCGGAGACGCTGCGTCAGCTCCCCGGTGTCGGCCGGTACACCGCCGGGGCGATCCTCGCGTTCGCGCACGGGCGTGACGTGGCGGTGCTCGACACGAACGTCCGGCGCGTCCTCGGCCGCGTGTTCCTCGGGCCACGCCGGATGCGCCGCCTTCGCGGCGAGAAGTCGCTGTGGGATCTGGCGCAGACACTCGTGCCGCGCGGGCGCGGTTACGACTTCAACCAGGCTCTGATGGACTTCGGCGCAACGTGGTGCACGCCGCGGCGGCCGCGCTGCGGGCGCTGTCCGATGCGCAGCTTCTGCGCGACGTATCCGGCGCCGCCCGCGTGAGCGGCGCCCCGATCGACGTCGTGGCCGCGCTCATCCGGGATAACGCCGGCCGCTACCTCATCACGCGCCGCCGCAAGGGCACCCATCTCGAGGGCCTCTGGGAGTTTCCCGGTGGGAAGCGCGAGCCCGACGAAAGTCTCGAGGAATCACTGGGCCGCGAGCTCACCGAGGAGCTCGGCGCGAGCTTCGCCGTCGACGACCGCGTCGAGACCATCCGCTGGGCGTATCCCGAGAAGATCGTGGTGCTCCATTTCTTCAACTGCCGGCTGGCGGCGGGGACGATCGCACCCCAGGAAGGGCAGCTGATGGAGTGGGTCGCGCCGAAGGATCTGAGAAGATTCGACTTTCCCCCCGCCGACGCCGCGTTATTGTCCCGCCTGGAGGCCGGGCGATGAGCCGCGCACGGAGGTTGCGCCGGCCCACGTCACAATGCTTAGATCGTCCGTCGTGTTCATCCGTTTCTGGGGCACCCGCGGCTCTATTCCGACTCCCGGCCGAGGCACCACCCTCTACGGCGGCAACACCAGTTGTGTCGAGGTGCGGGCCGACGACGGCACGGTCATCATCCTCGATTGCGGGACCGGCGCGCGGCCGCTCGGCCTCGACCTCCTCTCGCGCGGGCCGTCCCTGCCCCAGATGCACATCCTGGTGACGCACACGCACTGGGATCACATCCAGGGGTTTCCATTCTTCCTGCCGGCCTACATCGCCGGCACGCGCTTCACGGTCTACGGCGCGCGCGGGCTCGACCGGACGCTGGAGGGCTCGCTCTCAGGCCAGATGCAGCACACGTACTTTCCGGTCCAGCTCAACGAGCTGCGGGCGGACATCGGGTTCGAGGAAGTCGCCGAGGAACGCTTCCGCGTGGGGTCTTACCAGGTCACGTCGCAGCTCATCAATCACACGACCGCGACCGTCGGCTACCGCCTCCAGGCGGGCTCCGTGAGCATCGCGTACGTGACGGACCACGAGCCGTTCTGGTGGGAGTCCGTGCCGCGCGGCCCGCACCGCTTCGTGCACCCGGGCGAGGAGCGCCACGTGGCGTTCGTGTCGGGCGTCGACGTGCTGATCCACGACGCGCAGTACTCGGACGACGAGTATCCGGCCAAGCGCGGCTGGGGCCACAGCACGATCGAGTACGCCGTGGACCTCGCGATCCGCGCCGGCGTCAAGAAGCTCGTGCTGTTCCATCACGATCCCACGCACGGTGACGCGTGGATCCGCACGCAGCTCACGCGCGCGCGGCGCCGCGCCGCCGCGCAGCGCAGCGACATCGAGATCCTCGCGGCGGCGGAGGGAGACCAGCTCGAGCTCATCGACGGCAAGGCGGTGCCGGAGGGTGACGACGGCGTGCTCGCGACGCCGAGCGGCCGGATCCTGATCTCCGGATCGGACCCCAACGTCATCGAGGAGGTCCACGAGGCGCTGTCCCCGGACGGGTATCACTTCTCCCGGGCGGCCGACAGCGATCTGATCGCCGCGGGTGGGCGCGGCCGTGTCGACCTCCTCATCCTCGTCGGGCCCGACAGCGAGGCGGCGCTGCTCGAGCGCGCCGTCACGGTGCGCGCGGAATCGTGGGCGGCGAAGGCTCCGATCCTGATCCTCGCGGCCACCGAAGGGCCGGGAGCGGCGGGGCGGCTGGTCGACGGCGAGACCGACGTGCTGTCGCGTCCGTTCAACCCGGCGATGCTGCGTCCGCGCGTGCGCGCGTGGCTGACGCGCACCGGCACGCTCGTCGAGCGGAAAGTGGAACGGAAGGCGCGGATGCTCGCGTCGCCCAAGCGGGGGTTCCGCGGGCTCCTGCGCGGCCTCCCGGTGAGCCAGCGCGCCGCGCTGATGACCGGCGCCGTCGCCTCCCGCTTCAAGCCGGGCGACATCATCTTCCACGAGGGTGATCCCGCGGGCGGCATGTACTTCATCCGCGAAGGCAGCGTGGAGATCAGCATCAAGCTGCCGGACGGCCGCGCGCAGGTCCTCGGTCTGGCCGGCATCGGCGACACCGTCGGCGAGCTCGCCGCGCTCGACGGCGGGCCGCGCACCGCGACCGCGCGCGTGCTCGAGGCGACGGTCGCCGACTACCTCCCGCGCGACATGATCGAGCCGAGCCTCGCCGCCGCGCCCAGCGCCGCCTATCGCCTGATGCGCATGATGGCCGGGCGCCTGCGCCAGACCGATCGCTTCATCGGCGAGCTCATCCGCGACGACGACCACGACCACCGCACCGACTCCGACCCTTCCGCCTGACGCTTCATCTCCGTGTAACGCGCTGTAGGCGAGCGCGGTCCGGGGTGGGGCCTCTGACCCCCGCCAGTCGGCGGCCCGGTCCTGCGCTCGGTATTTCCATCTGAAGGTGCGTCGGCGCTTCGAGGCGCCGTTCCGGGGACGGGTCACCCGGCCCCACCCCGGCCCACGCTCACCTACAGCGCGTCACGCGGAGTCCAGGACTCGTCCGAAGTCGTCAGGCCGCAGACTTAATTGATCAGTCACGTGCTCCGACGAACAGCTGACGAGCGCGAGGCTCTCGAATGCCGGCGTTGCTCACGATCCCGGCAACGGTGCCAGATGCGCCAGCAGAAGTTGTCCATGCACCCGCAACTTCTCCGCCGCTTTGGACGATAGTAAACGTGTGGATTCATCGACAAGTTCACGAGCAACGCCACCAAAGGCGCGCGAAGTGAGAGCCGCGATCTGTTCCATAGTCTCTTACGCGCGGCGCCCAAGCGATCCGCGCTTGCCCGGCGGTCCTCTACTGGCCCGAACGCGACGCGAAATCGTGGCGTGTACGTCTGGCGCGGATAGATGATCCGCGGCTCCAGAGTCGTGAGGTTGACCTCACGTGGAATGAACGCACACGCACCAGCACGAAGGCCAGCGCCGTCAGCGCGCCTCGTCTTTCCCAGCGACTCCCGCGCACGCGCCGAACGACGACGGGAACCGCCATAGTCGGACGTTCCGTAGCCGCTCTGATTCCCGAATCCCGAGCCGAACCCGCTACCAAATCCGCTGCCGCGTTCCCCTTGGTGGACCAGTTGTTGCAGGGCGTACTGTCCGGCGCCGAGCGCATGTGAGGCTGAACGTAAGTTCCATCCCGCTTCGTGTATCCGCGCACGTATACGTCGCCTGCGAAGGCGGGAGCAGTGATGGCGAGGAGAACAAGAATGGCGAGACTGAAACGAACGAGGTGCATGGGCAATCCCCGTGAGGGCCGGGCGGCTGATCGGCGCACGGTTCGTACCGACCGCCGCTCGCGTGGGTGCGCGTCGGGTCTGATGGGCCAGAGGGTCGGGTGACCCGTCCCCGGAACGGGGCCTCGAAGCGGGCAGCCGCTGTGAGATGGAAATAACTGACGCAGGACCGGGCCGCCGACCGGCGGGGGTCAGAGGCCCTCTGGCCCGTCAGACCCGACACGCGCCCACGCGAGCGAACGCTCAGGGGCGAGGCGCGCCGAGGAGCGTCGAGAGATCGCGGCGGACGTTTGACTGCGCGAGGGCCGTCGCGTCCGGATCGTGGCCGACCGTTGCGCCCTTCTTGATGCACGAGATCAGCTCGAAGAGGTTCACGATCGGCCCAGCATCGACGCGAGGCGCGGCGTGCAGTCGGCGGCGTTGTCGACGTTGCGGAGATAGATCTCGCGCCGGAGGCCGACCGCGTCGAAGCCATGGCGCGCGCCCGGATAGACGACCACCTGGAAGTCGTAGCCGCGCGAGCGCGCCAGCGCGCCGAGCGCCTCGCACGTGCGCGCGGGCGTCCAGTCGTCGAGGGCGCCGATGTGCAGGCGCACCGGCGCCGCGACGCCGTCGGCCATCTCCGGCACGATCGCGTTGCAGTACGGATAGAACGGGACGAAGAGGCGGAACGCCGGGCCCTCGCGAGGCGCGTAGCGTTGTCGCGCCCACCGGCTCGCCGCGCCGAGCGTCGCGATGCCGCCGTGGGAGAAGCCGAGCAGCGCCACGCGCGAGGCGTCGATCCGCGGATGGCGTGCGAGCAGCGCGAGCGCGCCGTAGGCGTCGGCGATCCGCTCCGCGCCGGTGAAGCGGCGCGCGTTGCTGCAGACGCCGCGCAGCCCTCGCCCGCCCAAGCTGTCGACCACGAACGTCGCGTAGCCCCACGAGCGCAGCAGCGGCTGCCAGACCGTGACCGAGCGCGTGGGCAAGCCGGAGCAGCCGTGCATCAGCACGACCGCGCCGACGCGGTCGGTTCCCGGCGGCAGCGCGAGATCGCCGGTCAGCGTGAGGTCGTCGCCCACGGGGACATCGATCGTCCCCTCGCGATCGGCGGCGAGCGGCGGCAGCGCCGGCTTGGGCGGCGACGTCGCGCACCCGGCGCCACACATGGCAGCCAGCACGGCAGCGATGAGTGCGCGGAAGGTCTTCACAGCGGCGGCGTTCCCGCGGAAGGAGCCACGGTTTCCGCCTCCACCACGCCCACGGGCGTGGCTGTCACGCGGGGCAATGCTCCCGCCCTGCGGTGATCCCAGACGGCGAACGCGACGAGCGCCAGGCTCGTCACCATCGACACCGTCAGGTTGCCGGTGATCGTCGCGAGGGACACGACGACCAGGAACATGCAGCGCCACCACCCGAGCGGGGCGAACATGTGGTTCGTGACCGCGGCGCAGAGCGCGGCGATCCCGATCGAGGCGCAGACGAACGACAGGATGATGACGGGCCACGGGCCGTTCATCAGCAGCGCCGGTTGGTACACGAAGAGGAACGGCGCGAGGAAGCCGCCGATCGCGATCCGGGATGCGTGCCAGCCGGTCTTCATCGGATCGGCGCCGGCGATCTGCGCGCCGGCGAACGCGGTCACGGCGACCGGCGGCGTCACGTCCGCGAGCACCGCGTAGTAGAAGACGAACAGGTGCGCGGCGAGGATGTCGACGCCGAGCTTCTGGAGCGCCGCGCCGCCGACGGTCACCGCGAGGATGTACGCGGGCGTGGTGGGGATGCCGGTGCCGAGGATGGAGATCACCGCGAACACGAGGAACAGCGCGACGATCAGGTAGCCGCTCGAGAGGTTGATGATCGCGCTCGAGAACGTGAGCGCGAACCCGGTGCGGCTCATCGCGGCCACGATGAGCCCGGAGGCCGCGAGCACGCTGGCCACGATCACCGCCGAGCGCATCGCCTCCACCATCGTCAGGTAGATCCGGCGCGGCGTCATCGGCTGCTGGCCGGCGAACCACGACACCACGACGGCCGTGAAGAGGCTGTAGAGCGCGGCCTTCGCGGGCGAGTAGCCCATCTCGAGGAACGAGATCACCGCCACGAACGGCAGGACGAGGAGGCCACGCCGCAGGAGCGTGCGCGTCGCCGGCAGCTCGGCCTTCATCGTGCCCATGCCGTGCTTCAGCGCCTCCCAGTGCACGGCCGCCAGGATGCCGAGGTAGTAGAGGATCGCGGGGAGCGCGGCGGCGACGATGATCTTCGCGTACGGCACGCCGGTGAGCTCCGACATGATGAAGGCGCCCGCGCCCATGATCGGCGGCATCAGCGGCCCACCGCACGACGCGGTCGCCTCGATCGCGCCCGCGATCTCCGGCCTGTAGCCGATGCGCTTCATGAGCGGGATCGAGAAGCTCCCCGTCGCGTAGCAGTCCGCCACCGACGAGCCGCTGATGGTGCCGTAGAGGCCGGACGACACGACCGCGACCTTGGCGGGGCCGCCGCGGAACCGTCCCGCGAGCGCCACCGAGATGTCCATGAAGAACTGGCCGACGCCCGAGTGGAGCATGAAGGCGGCGAACAGGATGAAGATCATCAGCAGGTTCGACGAGATGCCGGTGAGGCTGCCGAGCACGCCCTCGTCCGCGTAGAGGTAGAACATCTCGATGAGCCGCGGGAAGCTGTAGGCGCGCGGCGAGCGGAAGACTCCGGGCAGCCACGGCGCCAGCACCAGGTACGCCATGAAGACGAGCGTGGTGCCGAAGAACCACCCGCCGACCGCGCGGCGCGAGCCTTCGAGCACCGCGGCGACCAGCACGGCGCCGATCACGACCTGCATCGTCGTGACCGGGTGCACGCCTTCCCACCGCTCGGTGAGCGCGTTCGCGTTGACGATCACGTAGAGGCACGGCGCCAGCGAGGCGAGCGCCCACACGACGTCGCCGATGGTCGGCCGATCCAGCGGCGAGCGGGCCCGCGCGGGGAAGAGGAGGAACGCGAGCGGGAGCAGGAACGCGAGATGGATGGCGCGCATCTCGCGCGGCTCGAGCACGCCGGCGTACGCCGTCCAGATGTGGAACAGGGCGGCGGCGGCGGCATAACCGCCGACCAGCCACCCTGTGATCCCGGTCAGCTGGCGCATTCGGCGCTCGCGGTCACTTCAGGAGGCCGGCCTCCTTGTACGCGCGCTCGGCGCCCGGGTGCAGCGGGACGTTGGCGAGCTTCGGCGCGTCCTTCGGATCGAAGTCCTTGAACGCGGGGTGCACCTTGCGGATGCCGTCGACGTTGCCGACGAGGATCTTCGTGAACTCGTAGACGGTGTCGGGCGGCGTCTTCGCGTTCGCCACGATCGTGTTCGCCATCGTGATCGTCGGGATGTCGACGTCGTTGTTCACGACGTCCTTGTAGCTGCCGCGCGGCACGACGCCCTTCGCGAGGCCGAAGCCCTCCAGGAACTTGATGAGGTCGGCGTCCATCGGCAGGATGCGCATCTTCCGCGCGAGCGACGCCTCCTGGAGGGCGGCGCCGGGTACCGCGAGGTTGGCGAAGAGCACGTCCATGTTGCGGTCGCGGTACTGCGTGACGAGGTCCGTGTAGGAGACGAGCACGACCTTGCCGCCCCGCCCGCGGACGTCCGCGTACGTCGTCTTGTAGAATTCGAAGACCTTCCGCATCACCCACTCGTCGGAGCCGCCGGGCGGCGTGGTGCCGATGGTCAGCGGGCCCTTGCGCTCGAACACCTCGCGGATGCTCTTCGCGGGATAGTCGGCGGGCACGCAGAACTGGATGTGCACGAGCCCGAGGCCGTTCATCACCAGCCGCATGTCCGGATGCTTGTCCTTGTACGGGTCCTGGCCCATGTAGGACGCGACGATGAACGGCGGCAGGCCCCACGCGATCTCGGTCTCACCCTGCTGCAGCTTGCTCATGTTCTGGATGCCGGCGCCGGGGACCACCTTGATGTTGAAGCGCGGGTCCTTGGACTTGATGAGCTCGACGAAGCCGCCGGCCTGCGTGTACCACCCGCCGCCGACTTGTCCCGCCGTCCACGTGAGGTCCTTCTGCTGCGCGGCGAGAGGCCCGGCCGCCGCCACGAGAGCGAAGGCGAGCGCGAGAAGAATCAGGATGGGTCGTCGCATGGATTTCCTCCTCAGTGACGGATCCACTGCTTGAGCGCGGCTTCGTCGACGTCGACGCCGAGACCCGGGCCGTCGAGCGCGAGGATGGCGCCGTCGGCATAGCGCACCGGCTCGCGCGTGACGTCGCCGGCGAGCAGCAGCGGGCCGAAGAGCTCGCACCCCCACGTGACCGGCGTGGCGGCCAGCGCGACCTGCAGGTAGGCGGCGGTGCCCAGCGAGGTCTCGATCATACAGCCCACGTAACACCCGAGACCGGCCGCCTCGGCGATCCGCGCGATCGCCATGGTGCCGAGGAGCCCGGCGGACTTCGTGATCTTGAGGCCGAGGATGCCGACGCCGCCGAGACGCGCGATCGCGAGCGCGTCGTGCGGCGAGAAGCACGACTCGTCGGCCATCAGCGGCACGTCGACGCGGCGGCCGAGCTCCGCCATGCCCTCGAGGTCCCAGCGCGGCAGCGGTTGCTCGACGAAGTCGAGGTCGTACGGCGTGATCGCGCGGATCGCTTTCAGCGCGGTCGCACGATCCCAGCCCTGGTTCGCGTCCACGCGGAGCGACACGCCGGGGCCGACGGCCGCGCGAATCGCTTCGATCCGTCGCACGTCTTCCGCCAGCGGATGCGCGGCCGTCTTGATCTTGAAGATCCGATGGCCGCGCGCGACCTTCTCGCGCGCCTCGTCGACCTCGGCCGCGGGATCGGCGACGGCGAGCGACCACGAGAGCGGCACGCGGTCGCGCGCGCGCCCGCCAAGCAGCCGATGCACCGGCACGCCGAGCGCCCGGCCGTTGAGATCCCAGAGCGCCATCTCGATCGCGGCGCGCGCGAACGGATTCCCCTGCACCCTGCGGGACATCTCCACCCGCAGCGCCTCGATCTGCGTCGCTTCGCGGCCGATCAGCCACGGCGCGATGTACCGCTCGATCGTGGCGGCGACCGACTCCGCCGACTCTTCGCTCCACGTCGGCCCGCCGAGACACGCGGCCTCGCCCCATCCGACGAGTCCATCGCGCGTCTCGACGCGCACGAAGACGAAGTTCATGGTCTTGAGCGTGGTGAACGACATCGCGTGCGGCCGCCGAACCGGAATGTCGGCGACGACGACGCGGATGTCGCCGATCGGACTACGCAAAGCGGTTGGGATCGAAGACCGAGAGGTCCATCGGCGGGCGGCCGTCCACGAGCCAGTCGGCGACGAGGCGGCCGGTGGCCGGCGAGTGCTGGAAGCCGTGGCCACAGAAGCCGACGGCGAGGAAGAAGCCCTCGACGCCCGGCGCCCAGCCGATGATCGCGTGCTCGTCCGGCGTCAGTGGACGAAGCCCCGCCCACCCGCCGGCGATGCGCGCGCGCTCGAGGATCGGCAGACGATGGATCGCCTTCTCGACCGCCTCGTCACGCTTCTCGGCATCCAGTGCCACATTCATGTCGTCGCCGACGTCCACGACGTCGCCCGGGCTGATGAGGAGCTGCTCCATCTCCTTGCGGAAGTACATCCCGCTGCCGCGGTCCGTCGTGAGCGGCGTCGGACCCGGGATTTCCGGGAACGGCTCGGTGAAGAAGATGTGACGGCGGCGAGGATGCACGGCGACGTCGACCCCGACCATGCGCGCCACGCGCGCCGCGCGCGGTCCGGCGGCGTTGACGATGGTCGGCGCGGTGATCTCGCCCTGTGACGTGCGCACCACGCGCGTCTTCAGGTCGATGCCCGTCACCTCGACGCCCTCGACGATCACGGCGCCGAGCTCGCGCGCGCGGCGCGCGAACGCGTTGGTGACCTCGGCCGGCCCCGCCATGCCGTCGCCCGGGCTCCACACGGCGGCGATGAGGTCGTCGACGCGCATCGCCGGCACGATGACCTGCGCCTCCTTCGGCGTGATCACGCGCACGTCCACGCCGAGGCGGTTCTGAAGCGCGATGCGCGGCTCGTAGCCGCGCAGGTCGGCCTCGTCGGTGATCAGGGAGAGATAGCCGATCTTCCGGTAGCCGATGTCGACGCCGAACTCGTCCTCGAAGTGTTCGAAGACCTTGATGCATTCGAGGGAGATGCGGATCTCGGTCTCGGTGGAGAACTGCGCGCGAATGCCGCCGGCCGCCTTGCTCGTCGTCCCCGATCCGACGGCGTCCTGCTCCAGCACGACGACGCGACGCTGACCGCGCCGCGCGAGGTGGTACGCGATGCCGGTCCCGACAGCGCCCGCGCCGACGATGACGACGTCGGACGTCTTGGGGAGCGCCACTAGCGACGCCTCGGGCGCGTCGTCTTGCGACGGCGAGCCTTGGCGGCCTGCCGGCGAATGTCGGCGGCGACCTGGTGGATGTCCGCCGAAAAGACGACCGTGTCGGGCTGCTCGGCAGTCACGGAGCGCCCCTCTCAGACGGGCCGGGGTGCGATGCCCGCCGCCAGCGCATCGTGCGCCATGCGCACGAGCGACGTGATGTCGAAGACGGGCAGGCCGGTCTCGCGCCGGATGTCGTCGGCGTAGGGAGGCATGTTCGTGCATTCGAGAACGATGGCGCCGACGTCGCGATGCTCGGCGACCAGGCGGCGCGCCACCCGGATGTGCTCGTCGCGCGCCGCCTCGACGTCGAGCCCGAGCTCGTTGTCGAGGAGCACGCGCGTGAACTCCTTCTCGGTCTCCATGCCGATGACCGCGAGCGGAATCTCAGGGCCGATCCCCGCGCCCGCGAGGTGCTCGGGAGTGAGCGACGGCGCGTTGACGGTCATGACGCCCACGCGACGGCCGGGGCCGAGCAAACGGTGGACGAGCGGAACGAGCAGCAGGCTGGAGGTGAACACCGGCACGCGGACGGCCGCGGCCATCTCGCGCTGGAACTTCACCAGGAAGCCGCAGTTGGTGGTGACGGCGCCGACGCCTTCGCGCTCGAGCGCACGCGCGCCCTCGACAAAGGCGTCCAGCAGACCGGCGGCGCCGCGCCGGACCACGAGGTCGGGCGCGGCGCCGCTCACGCGGTGATAGCGCACGGGAAACGGGAACGTGGTCGCGTTCCCCATGTCGCCGGGGATGCGCGGGAAGCGCGTGTCGAGCATCAGAATACCCACGGTGAACCCGTAGGTGTTCTGGCCGCCTTTAACGCGGGGGCGTGAGAGGCTCACCGTCTTTGAACGTGGGGGCGTGCGAGGCGCACCCCCCACGCCCCCCAGAAGCCATTCCGCTTACTCAGACAACCACACGGTGTCGAGCTGGTTGTTCAGATAGTGGCTCGGCGTGATCGTCCAGCCCTTGACCTTGCTGTTGTGCGGAATGATGCGGTGCCACTGCAGCGTATAGAACACGTGCACTTCCTCGTCGATCAGGCGCTTCTCGAGCTGGCGGACGAGCTTCTTGCGTTCCTCGACGTCCGTGGCGCGCGCCTGCCGGTGATATAGGTCGTCGATCACCGTGTCCTTGTGCTTGCCGTAGTTCGCGTCCGAGTTGGACACGAAGCGGCCGAGGTCGAGGTCGGGCTCCACGATGAAGCCGCACGCGAAGTCCATCGCGACCTCGAAGTCGCCGCGCTTGAGCATCGGGTGGTACGAGGCGGCCTCGATCACTTCCTGCTTCACGTTGAGGCCGATCTGCCGCCACTGGTCGATGAGCCACACGCCCACCGGCTCGTACGGCATCGGGATGCCGCGGTTCTTGAAGGTGAAGTTGAAGCCGTCAGGCACGCCGGCCTCACGCAGGAGCTTCTTCGCTTCGTCGCGGTTCTTCTTGATGTCCTTGCCGTAGCCGGCGAGCTTCTCCAGCTCCGCGGGCGGCGTCGCGTACGGCGTGCCCGGCACCTGGATGCCGGCCACTTCCTTCACGATCGCGATCTTCGACAGCGCCTGCGAGCCCTGGTAGCGATCGAGCGCCAGCGACAGCGCCCGGCGGACGCGCTTGTCGTCGAACGGCTTCTTCTCGTGGTTCATCGCCACCATCAGCACGCAGTCCCACGGGCTCTCCTGCACGGTGATCTTCGGGCCGAGCGCCTGGACGAGGCTGTCGCGCTCGGCCGGCGAGAAGCCGCGGAACTGGATGTGCGCGCGCTCGCCGCGGACCGCCGCCACCTGAGCCGCGGAGTCTCTGATGAAGAGGGCGCGGTAGCCGTCGAGATGCGGCTTGCCCTTGTCCCAGTAGTTCGCGTTCTTCTTGCCGACCCAGTGCGAGCCGCGGACGTGCTCGACGAAGGTGAACGGGCCCGTGCCCATCACGTTCTTCTCGTACCAGCGCGGGTCCTTCGCGAGGATGTCGGCCTTGTAGATCCAGTTCCACGGCGAAGCCAGGTTCAGCAGCATCGACGATTCGGCATACTTCAGCTTGAAGACGACGGTCGAGGGGTCGGGCGCCTCGACGCTCTGGATCGCCGCGTACGTGGTTCCGCGCGACGACTTCACGCCTTGCGGCGGCTTGACGATCTTGTCGTAGCTCGCCTTGACGTCCTTCGACGTCATCTCGGCGCCGTCGTGGAACTTCACGCCCTTGCGGAGCTTGAACGTGTACGTCAGCCCGTCCTTCGAGACCGTCCACGACTCGGCGAGGTCGCCGACGGGCTTCGTGCCCGACTTGTCCATCGGGTCGACCTTCAGGAGCGTGCTGTAGTGCGGCGCCATCGGGTGGATGAGGCCGAAGGTTTCTTCCTGGTGCGCGTCGTACGACGGGGGCTCGGACGGCACGGCGAACACGAGCTCGCCTCCGCTACGAGGCTGCTGGGCATACGCTGGGATCACCAGCAACGTCAGCAGAAGCACCGACATCACAGCCGTCAGTCTTCGCATGGTTCCCTCCGGGGGTTGGTTGGTGCTCATGCTACCAAAATCCGGTGAGAAATCAGGCGGTTCCCGTCGATTTTATCTTTCGGCTATGATCGCGCGCATGGGGGCGGCATGACGACCAAGCGTGCGACCGTCGAGAGCACCGCCGACGCCTACCTCGAGCTCCTCGCCGCGCGGGGCGTCGAGTACTTCTTCGCCAACGCGGGAACCGACTTCGCTCCGATCATCGAGGCCTTCGCCAAGCGCCAGGCCACCGGTCAGCCCGTGCCGAAGCCGATGACCGTGCCGCACGAGGTGCCGGCGGTCGGCATGGCGCACGGCTTCGCGATGGTGACCGGCCGGCCGCAAGCGGTGATGGTCCACGTCATCGTCGGCGCCGCGAACGCGATCGGCGGGATCATGAACGCCGCGCGCAGCAACGCGCCGATCCTCTTCACCGCCGGCCGCAACCCGATCACCGAGGCCGGCTACTCCGGGAGCCGCGACCGGCCGATCCACTGGGCGCAGGAGTCGTTCGACCAGGGCGGCCTGGCGCGCGAGTTCGTGAAGTGGGACTACGAGCTCAGGAACATGAGCCAGCTCGAGACCATCGTCGATCGCGCGCTCGCGATCGCCCAGGCCGAGCCGGCCGGGCCCGTCTATCTCACGCTGCCGCGCGAGGTCCTGGGTGAGCGGCAGGAGACGTTCGAGTACGCGCCGGCGAGCCGCGCGCCGCGTCCGAGCGAGACCGTGGCGGGCCGCGCGGCGGTCGCGAAGGCCGCGCAGATCCTCGCGGGCGCCGCGCACCCATTGATCATCACCAAGGCCGTCGGGCGCGACCCCGTCGCGATCCCGGCGATGGTCGCGCTCGCCGAGGCGCTCGGCGCGCCGGTCGTCGAGCAGTTCCACACGCACCTCAACTTCCCGCAGGACCATCCCCTGCACGGCGGGTTCGACGCGTCGCCGCACTTCGGGCGCGCGGACGCGATCGTCGTCGTCGAGTCGGATGTCCCCTGGTTCCCGAGCGGGGCGCATCCGCGCCCCGAGACGAAGCTCGTCCACATCGGCCACGACCCCCTGTTCGCGCGCTATCCGGTCCGCGGCTTCGAGGCGGACGTGGCGCTCGCGGGGCAGCCGCGGCTCACGCTCCACGCGCTCGCGGACGCGGTGCGCGGCCTCGTCGAGCCGTCAGTCATCGCGGCGCGCCGGGCACGCGCGGAGGGGGAACATCGGCAGCTTCGCGACGAGTGGGCCGCGCGCGCCCGCAAGGCGGCGAGCGCGCATCCGATGGAGATGGCGTGGGTGTCGAAGTGTGTCGGCGACGTGATCGACGACCGGACGATCGTGGTCAACGAGTACGACCTCGATCCCACGCAGGCGAAGTTCACGGTGCCGGGCAGCTTCTTCTCCTCGTCGCCGGCCGGCGGTCTCGGCTGGGCTCTCGGCGCCGCGCTCGGCGCGAAGCTCGCCGCGCCGGACAAGACCGTCATCGCCTGCGTCGGCGACGGCTCGTACATGTTCGGCGCGCCGACCGCCGCGCACTGGGTGTCGCGCAAGCACGAGCTCCCCACGCTGACCGTGATCTTCAACAACAGCGCGTGGAACGCCGTGAAGCGCTCCGTCCACTCGTTCGCCAAGGACGGCTGGGCCGCGCGGAGCACCGTCATGCCGCTGTCGGACCTCGACCCGTCGCCGGACTACGAGATGGTGTGTCGCGCGAGCGGCGGCTGGGCGGAGAAGGTCGAAAAACCCGACGCGCTGCCCGACGCGTTGAACCGCGCGCTGAAGGTCGTGCGCGAGGAACGCCGCCAGGCGTTGCTGAACGTCATCTGCAAGAAACCGGCATGATCACCGCCGGCGAGCCTCCGATCGATCGACATCCTTCCTCTCTGCGGTCGTTGATGCGCTGAACGCTCACGATAACCCCGCGGCGGCTGAGCGCAGCGAAGGCGCCGTCGGGCTCATCGTGATGTTCGGCGGGGCGCCGCCTGCATCCGTGCAGGGTCCAGTGCAAAGACGCCTGTCGAGCGGCGGCGTGTGAACTCGGCAAACGCCTCGTCAATGCTCATGTCGGTTGTGTCGAAGGCGTGGGACGCGTACTCGCCCAGGTTCTGAAACTCTGCATGCATGTGCCTCACCACCACCTCGGCGCCCGGGTGCAGCCGGGAGGTGGCGCGGCGTACCGCTTCGTCGCGGCCGACCTGGAGGACGACGTACTCCACCGGGATCCCGGTCGAGGCGAGCTCGGCCGCCATGACCGGCAGAAACCATGGGCCGACGATGCCGTCCACGAACACCTCGTAACCTCTGGCTGCGAACGCTGCCGCGGCGCGGGTAACGGCCGCGATCACCGCCCCGTTCCGCTCGTGTGCTTCCGGTAGGACCGGCGAGACCGGGTGTGCAGGGAACGCGTAGAACACGTCCGCGAGCAGATGCAGGCCCCGCGGATCCGCCTCCGCTGCGCGGCGGCTCCGCGTAGTCTTTCCCGCACCCGGGGAGCCCGTCACGATCGTGATACCGGCCATCCGGTCACGTCCGCTGCCGAACGTTCAGGCTTTTATCCGTCGTGCGGCGGCGCTACGAGCGCGCCGGTCAGGTCGAGCACGACAGATAAATCCAGTTGGACTAAACCTCACCGCGCGTTGGCCCGCCTCTTGCCCCATATGGGGATTCTATCGGGGTGCGTGCCCAAATCGGAGGCAACCCTCTGCGGCGCGAACCGGTGGCACGAGACGCGGCATGGCTGCGCGCGCATACGTCGCCATCACGGGCACTGCCATCCGTCGATCGAACCTACCGCGTCAGCGGTTAATGACCACTGCCTAAGTAATGTCCTATGTCGGACACGCAACGGCAACGCCGAGTGTCGAAAGAAACTTCTGAGAAGCTCCGGATGTCGGGCTAACCGCCGGCGCTCGCGGCACACCGCGGTCTGGATCTC
>Ga0194131_10000892_pt1 | contig 51840 bp, 44 predicted proteins | sample TA2KigO120mmetaG_FD_148631 | JGI IMG/M metagenome (GOLD analysis project Ga0194131, IMG submission 148631) | Freshwater microbial communities from Lake Tanganyika, Tanzania - TA2015053 Kigoma Offshore 120m | ecosystem: Environmental > Aquatic > Freshwater > Lake | place: Tanzania: Lake...
CGTCATGGGAAGGAAGAAGTCTATCGCCGGGATGGACGAGCCCGCCGCAGCCAAGGGCCTTGCGGACGGCGTCGACGAGGAGTGTGTGCAAAAAAGGGCCCGCCGCAGCCAAGGGCCTTGCGGACGGCGTCGACGAGGAGTGTGTGCAAAAAGGGGCCCGCCGCAGCCAAGGGCCTTGCGGACGGCGTCGACGAGGAGTGTGTGCAAAAAGGGGCCCGCCGCAGCCAAGGGCCTTGCGGACGGCGTCGACGGGGAGTGTGTGCAAAAAAGGGCCCGCCGCAGCTGGTGGGTCTGCGGCGGGCCGGGAGGAACAGGGCCCTGTGGCCCTGGGTTGTGGCAAGGGCGATGGGGGAGTGCCTCCGAGGACGGCCACACCTGCTCGGGTCGAACCCGCTCAGGGGGTCAGACGCCACCGTTCCGTGCTTGTCTGACCAGTGCTCAGAGGATCCGTTCTTTGCCGACCGCTTGGTCTCCTTGGGGCAACTGCCCCCATCGCTGTCTGCCGGGCGTCGTCGGAGCGAAGCGCCCAGCATGGTTGATGGTGGCCGGAACGACCGGCCACCGGTGTTCGGTCAGCTGCAGCCCTGGCTGGCGCCGCAGTTGAAGCATCGATAGCACGTGCCGTTGCGCACCGTGATGGCACCGCACACGCTGCACGGTGGGGCATCACCCATGGCGGACGCCGCCTGCGCGTCGAGTGCGTTGGTCATCACCTTCGAGCTGAGTGAGTTCGTCACGCTCCCAGCGGGTGCGGCGGAGTTCTTGCATGAGGCGGAATCCCCATTGCAGCACTCCGACGAGTCGGACACCCCACGGGTCCCGCTGATCCGATCGCCCAAGTTCAGTTCGCCCGAAGCGGTCTGACTTGGAGCAGCCTGGCTGGTGGAGCGGGAAACGTGCGGTGCGGCACTGCGGTCGGTCCATGAGTCCTCCTTGACATGTTCCCGGGCGACGCTGGCGGCCGCGGCGGGTGCGTGTGATCCGGCTTCCATACCGGTGCGTTGCGGAGCGTTCAAATCACGATAGCCCTGGATGAACTCCATGCCCATCCAGCGGAAGATGTAGTCCACGAGGCTCTTCGCGATGGGGATGTCGCTGTTCTGCGTCATGCCCATGGGTTCGAAGCGCTGGTGGGCGAACTTGTTCACAAGGCTCTGCAGCGGCACGCCGTACTGCAGGGCGACGCTGATGGCGGTGCCGAGCGAGTCCATCAAGCCACCGATGGTCGAGCCCTCCTTGGCCATGGTGATGAAGAGCTCGCCGGGCATGCCGTCCTCGTAGCGGCCCACGACGAGGTACCCCTCGTGGCCGGCCACATTGAACTTGTGCGTGATGCTCTGGCGCGTGTCGCTGAGGCGACGGCGCGACGGACGCTCGATCACACGCTCGACGATGCGTTCGACCACGCGCTCGATCACCTGCGGTTGGCCGTCGGCTGCCGGAACCTTGGCTTCGTCGGGCAGGCCATCGAGGTCGGCCTCCTCGGCGTGGTCGGCAGCATCGCTCTTCGTGGCCAGCGGCTGGCTCAGCTTGCAGCCATCACGGTAGAGGGCATTGGCCTTCAGGCCAAGTTCCCACGAGAGTCGGTAGGCCTTGCCGATCTCCCCGACGCTCGCCTCGTTGGGGAGGTTGATGGTCTTGGAGATCGCGCCCGAGATGAAGGGCTGCGCCGCGGCCATCATGCGGATGTGCCCTTCGGCCGCGATGAAGCGCTTGCCGATGGTGCCGCACTTGTTGGCGCAGTCGAAGACCGGCAGGTGCGCATCCTTGAGGTGCGGTGCGTCCTCGACGGTGCCCGTACCGCAGATGACGCGGTTGAGGGCATCGACCTGGCGACGGTTCAGACCCAGTGCACGCAGGCCGTTGAAGCCCATGTCGGCCTTGGCCCGCTCGGCGTCGACGCCAGCCTTGCGCAGGACGCGCTCGGGCATGCTCCAGGCCGTGAAGGCGAAGCTGATCTCGAAGCACGACGGCAGGCCGTTCTCGAGGGTGATGAGTTCCTCGTTGGTGAAACCGGCCTCGATCAGGAACGAGCGGAACGAGGACTGGCTGGCCGAGATCGCACCGTGCTCATCGGCCATCGGCACATCGAGGCTCAGGGTGCCCATGACATAGGTGAGGATGTCGTCAGTCTGCGCATTCGTGTAGCCGAGCGAGCGCAGCGCCGGTCGCAACGACTGGTTCGCGATCTTGAAGTAGCCACCGCCGGCAAGCTTCTTGAACTTGGTGAGCGCGAAGTCCGGCTCGACGCCGGTGGTATCGCAGTCCATGAGCAGGCCGATGGTGCCCGTGGGGGCGATCACCGTGACTTGGGCATTCCGGAAGCCGTGCTCCATGCCGAGTTCGAGCGCGTCGTCCCACGCCGAGGACGAGGCCGCGAGCATGGCTTCGGCGTTGGCCACGGCGATGCGGCCGCTGCGGAAGAGCGCCTGGTCGATCGGCACCGGTGCGATGCGCAGTTCTTCGTAGGCACCCGAGTCGCGGGCAGCGCCGTATGCGGCGGCGCGGTGGTTGCGCATCACGCGAAGCATGTGCTCACGATTCTTCTCGTAGCCGGCGAAGGCGCCATGCTCGGCGGCCATGCGCGCGCTGGCGGCATAGGATCGTCCAGTCATGATCGAGGTGATCGCACCGCAGATCGCCCGACCTTCGTCGCTGTCGTAGGGAATGCCCGCCTGCATGAGCATGGCACCGAGGTTGGCATAGCCCAGGCCGAGCGTGCGGTATCTCCAGCTGAGCTCGGCGATCTCGCGGCTTGGGAAGCTCGCCATGAGCACACTGATCTCGAGGACCACGGTCCAGACATCGATCGCGTGCTCAAAGCCCAGGATGTCGAAGGTCCTCGACTCGGCGTCGTAGAACTTCATCAGGTTGACCGACGCGAGATTGCAAGCCGTGTTGTCGAGGAACATGTACTCGCTGCACGGGTTGCTGGCGTTGATGCGCCCGCCCTCAGGGCAGGTGTGCCATGCATTGATCGTGGTGTCGTACTGCAGGCCAGGGTCGGCGCAGCGCCACGCGGCGAAGCAGATCTGGTCCCACAGCGTCGACGCCTTCAGCGTCTTGGCGTCCTTGCCATCCATGCGGCGTGTGAGCGACCAGTCGGCATCGGCATCGACCGCATCGAAGAACGCATCCGACAGGCGGACGGAGTTGTTCGAGTTCTGGCCGCTGACGGTGTAGTAGGACTCTCCGTTGAAGTCGTAGTCGAGCTTCAGTCCCATGCCCTGGGCCAGGTCCTGCTGGTCCTGGGGCAGATGCTTCATGCCCTCCACGAGCGCGGCGACCTTGAGTTCCTCGCGAACCTTCCAGTTGACGAACGCCTCGATGTCCGGGTGATCGACATCGAGGCAGACCATCTTGGCCGCCCGGCGCGTGGTGCCGCCGGACTTGATCGCGCCCGCGGCGCGGTCACCGATCTTGAGGAAGCTCATCAGGCCCGAGCTGCGGCCGCCGCCCGAGAGCGGCTCGTTCTCGCCGCGGAGGCGGCTGAAGTTGGTGCCGGTGCCGGAGCCGTACTTGAACAGGCGTGCCTCGCGGACCCACAGGTCCATGATGCCACCTTCGTTGACGAGGTCGTCGCTGACCGACTGGATGAAGCACGCGTGCGGCTGCGGGTGCGTGTACGCATCCTTGGCCAGCGACAGCGCACCGCTGAGGTGATCGGCGACCCAGTGACCCTGCGCCGGGCTGTTGATGCCGTAGGCCCAGTTCAGGCCGGTGTTGAACCACTGTGGGCTGTTGGGCGCAGCCATCTGCGTAACCAGCATGAAGCAGAGCTCGTCGTAAAAGGCCTGTGCGTCCTCATCGGAGTCGAAGTATCCGTGCTCCTTGCCCCAGTGCGCCCAGCAGCCTGCGAGGCGGTGCACCACTTGACGCACGCTCTTCTCCGGGCCGAAGACCGGCTCGCCGTCCCGGACGATCGGCACGCCGTCCTGGTCGAACTGCGGGACGCCCGCCTTGCGGAAGTACTTGCTGACCACGATGTCAGTGGCGAGCTGGCTCCACTCCTTCGGGATCTCCGCATCGTTCATCTCGAAGACGACCGAGCCGTCGGCATTGTGGATCTTGCTGGTACGCGTGGTCCATTCAATGGTGCTGAACACATCGCGCTTGCCGTCGGTGAATCGTCGATTGATCTTCATGGCTTCCTACCTTGCGTCCGTGCGTTGCTGGAACTGTGCAATCCGTGCCTTGGTGCTGATTCGCGAGGCGTGTTGTCCCGGGGTCGGCGAGGCCGACCGGGGGGTACTGGGTTCTCAATGGCCGTGGAACGGGAGTCCGTCGACCCTGGGCAGCGTGAGGCCACCCTGGTCCTGATACTTGCCGCCCTTGTCGGCATACGACACCGCGCAGACCCGGTCTGCCTTGAGGAAGATCATCTGTGCGATGCCCTCGTTGGCATAGATCTTCGCGGGAAGGGGAGTGGTGTTGGAGATCTCGATGGTGACCTTGCCGCGCCATTCGGGCTCCAGCGGGGTCACATTGACGATGATGCCGCAGCGGGCATAGGTGCTCTTGCCAACGCAGATGGCCAGGACATCGCGGGGGACATCAAACACCTCGACCGTCTCCGCCAGCGCGAACGAATTGGGCGGGATCAGGATGTGATCCTTGCCGGTCTGTGCGGTGTCGATCGTGATGAAGAGATCGTTGGTGAAGTTCTTGGGATCGACGATCGCAACGCCGCCAGAGGTGGCGTTGGTGAAGACCTTGAACTTGGTGCCGACGCGAACGTCGTAGCCGTAGCTGGATACGCCGTAGGAGACGGTGCCGGGGCGCTTGACGTTCTCGGCGAACGGCTCGATGGGAACGCATTCCCGGATCTGGGTGTCACAGAGCACTGCCATGGGTCTTCTCTGTTCCTCCTGCACCACCCGACCATGGGTGGCGGCCGATGGCATGGCATCGACGCCCATGACTGGAAACACCCAGCCCGTGCAGCCGGCTCCGGCGAGGGAGGCGGCTGGTCTCCATCGTGCGCGCGACCACTGCAGGTCAGTTCGCCCACGATCCACCAGTCCATCGACGCTTGGTTGGATGCCGGGTTTCCACAACGGTCGGCACCAAGCGCGGACGGTCGGATGCAGCGCGAATGCATGGTCCTAGAACAAACAATCGTCGCGGCAACCTTGCCAGCGAGGCGAACCACCACCTCACCGGCAGGAGCGCACAATAGCCCTACATGTTGTGGTTGCAAGAGTCTGGATCACAAAATGTCGCGGTTTTGGGTCCCGTTTCCTAAGTCAAGAACATGTCGAGACTTGCTGACTTGAGGTGGTTCAGTTCGCCGGCGGCCAGAGTCGCCGAGCGATGGACCACATTCCGGGAGAGCGCTGCGGGCCCTCCTAAACTCGCTCCATGGTCACGGAAGGCCCATGGCTTGATGGTCTCACCGAGGCGCAGCGCGCTGCGGTCGTGCACCCAGCCACCCCGCTCTTGGTCCTTGCAGGACCAGGCTCCGGAAAGACCCGCGTGATCACGCGACGCATTGCGCACCTCGTGGCCCAGGGTGCAGCGCCATGGTCGATCCTCGCGCTGACCTTCACGAACAAGGCTTCGGGTGAAATGAAGGAGCGTGTGCAGGCGATGCTCGAGGCAGAGGTCGCGAGCGTGCGTGGCCTGCAGGTCAGCACCTTCCATTCCTTCTGTGCGATGCTGCTCCGTCGTTACGGATCGAGCCCTGCGGCAGCAGCCAGCGATGGTACGCCGCTTGCGCCGGGGTTCTCGATCTTCGATGCCGATGATGCGCGCGACGCCGCCAAGCGGGCCATTGCGACAGCAGGCTTGGACAGCAAGAACTGGCCGGCCGCGATCGTGCTGTCACGCATCAGTGATGCGAAGAACAAGCTGCTCGATGCGGCGGCCTACGCGGCCGAGGCGGGCGACTTCACAAGTCGTTCGCTGGCCAAGATCTACCGCGCCTATGAAGCCGAGCTCGCCAAGTGCAACGCAGTCGATTTCGACGATCTTCTCCTTCGGGTTGCGCGGCTCGTGCGGCAGGACACTTCGGTGCGCGAGGAACTCCAGCAGCGCTATCGGCATGTGCTCATCGACGAGTACCAGGACACCAACCATGCGCAGTTCGTGATTGCCGGCGCGATTGCCCAGGCGCACGGCAGCCTCACGGTGGTGGGCGACCCCGACCAGTCGATCTATGCGTGGCGCGGCGCGGACATCACGAACATCCTGGACTTCGAGCAGCATTTCCCCGGCGCGGCCGTGATCCCGCTGGGACAGAACTTCCGCTCGACGGGCCACATCGTGGCCGTGGCGGATGGGCTCATCCGCCACAACGCGCGCCGCAAGCACAAGGACCTCACGACCGAACTCGAGCCGGGGGCGTTGCCGCAGGTCATCCGCGCGCTCGACGAGCGGCACGAGGCGCGTGTGATCGTCGACGAGATGGTGCGTCAGCACGAAGCGGGCGTGCCATGGAAGGGCATGGCGGCGCTCTACCGCATGAATGCGCTCAGTCGCGTGATCGAGGATGAGCTGCGTCGGCGCTCGATTCCCTATGTCGTCGTGCGGGGTACCGCGTTCTACGAGCGCCGCGAGATCAAGGATGCGCTCGCGTACCTGCGCACGCTGGCCAACCCGAGCGACGAGGTCGCCCTGCGACGCATCATCAATGTCCCCGGGCGCGGGATCGGTGCCGCCACCATCGCCCGTGCCGACGCGCTCGCTGCCGCGCATGGCCTTGGCTTCGAGGCGGCGCTCGCCGCCACGGATGGACTCACTGCGCGTGCACGCAAGGCGATCGACGGTTTCCTCGCCAGCCTGGCGCAGTGGCGAGCGGACCTCATGCAAGGCGCGCCGCACGAGGTCGATGATGAGGACCTGCCGCAGATGCTCGGAGGGATGCTGGGCGGATATGTCGCGCGCGTGCTGACCGAGAGCGGCTTCGAGGCCGCCGCAGGCGAGGGCAGTGCCGATGCCGAGGAAGCGGCGGAACGCCGGGCAAATGTGGCTGAACTCGTGACGGCCGCGTCGGAGTTCCGCCTGCCGCCGCAGGAACCGGGTGCCCCACGGCCCCAACTCGTCGATGTCCTGCGTGCGTTCCTCGAGCGCGTGGCGCTCGTCACCGACTCCGATGCGTTCGATCCAGAGGCCGGTGCCGTGACGCTCATGTCCCTGCACGCAGCCAAGGGTCTTGAGTTCCCGTTCGTCGCGGTCCTTGCCTGCGAGGAGGGGATCCTTCCCCACAGCCGGGTGCAAGCCGACCCGGCCCAGCTCGAGGAGGAACGGCGGCTGCTCTTCGTGGGCATCACGCGCGCCGAGCGCCAGCTCATGCTCTCGAGCGCTGCCATGCGCACGCTGCGCGGGATCCGCGAGGCCCAGATGGAGAGCCAGTTCATCGAGGAGCTGCCGGGGGATCGATTGGCCAGACGAGACCTTGCCGGTGGCCCGCGCGGAGCGAGCACCGATCCCGATGCGCCAGCGTGGGAGCCCGACGCCGATGAACGCCAGGGCTGGAAGGCCGGCATGCGCGTGCGTCACCGCCAGTTCGGCATGGGCCAGATCGAGTCCGTCCTGCGTCAGGGCAGCGTGACCACGCTGCGGGTGGCCTTCCGCACCGTGGGCGTGAAGAGCCTCGTCGCGGAGTACGCGCGGCTCGAGATCGTGAACTGATCCCCCGGGCAGCGCTCAGCGGCAGCAGCCGGTCTGCGACATGATGAACGACCAGCGATCGACCGCGTCTCGCACACGCAGCGACAGCGGCTTGCCCTGGCCGTGACCGCCGTCGCGATCGACCCACAGCAGGATCGGATCGGTGTCATGGTCGTTGGCGGCCATGGCCTGCAGGCGCGCGGCCATCTTGCGTGCGTGCAGGGGATGCACGCGCGTGTCGTTCTCGCCGGCAGTGATGAGCATGGCCGGATAGCGCTGGCCCTTCTTGATGTTGTGATACGGGCTGTACGCGCGCAGCCAGCGGAACTGCTCCGCCTCCTCGCTGCTGCCGTACTCGGGAACCCAGAAGCGCGCCATCAGGAACTGCTGGTAGCGCAGCATGTCGAGCAGGGGAACCTGGCAGACCACGCAGGACCACAGGTCCGGGCGTTGCGTGATCGCCACGCCCGTGAGGAGCCCGCCGTTGGAGCCACCCATGACCGCAAGGCGATCGGCCTTCGTGTAGCCGTTCGCGGCGAGCCAGCCAGCGACCGCGTACAGGTCGTCGAACACATTCTGCTTGCGCCCAAGCATGCCCGCCTGGTGCCATGATTCGCCATACTCGCCGCCACCGCGGAGGTTGGCCAGCGCGTACACGCCGCCGGCCTCGAACCACGGCCAGTTGGTCGCGTTGAATCCGGGTTCGAGGCTGACATTGAACCCGCCGTAGCCGTAGAGGAGGCACGGGTTCGAGCCGTCGAGCTTCAGTCCCTTGCGGTGGACGATGAAGACCGGGACCTTCGTGCCGTCCTTGCTGGGCACGAAGCGCTGGCTCACCTCGACCATCGAGGGATCGACCGGCACCTCGGGGCGCGCCCAGAGCGCGAGCTGCGCCGAGGCACCCGTGAGTTGCGTGCGATAGATGGAGCGCGGTTCGTTGAAGCTCTCGTAGGTCACGAAGGCCTCGTCGCGGTCCTCCTCGGTTGCGATGCCCGCATTGCCCAGGCCGGGCAGCGCGATCTCGCCCGCGCTCGACCCCGAGCGCCGGAAGAGCTCCATGCGCGTGATGACATCCTTCTTCCACGAGGCCACGAGCCACGATGCCGTCGGCGAGACGCCGTCGAGCACCGCGTCCCTGCGCTCGGCAATCACGGTGCGCCAACGCTCCTGCGCAGGTTCGGTGAGGTCGATCGCCAGCAGCCGCCCGTTGGGGCTCTGGAAGGTGGTCGAGGCGTACAGCGTGGTGCCCTCGATCGCGACTGGGTCGAAGCGGCCGTCGAGGCCGACGGCGATCGGCACGAAGCGCACCTGTCCCGTGCGGCGCCACGCATCGACGCTTGCCACGAACAGGTCGTTGCGCTGCCAGCCCTCGCTGATGCCCAGCGTGATCCACTTGCCGTCACGGCTGAGTCCAGCACCAGGAACCCGCGAGGGTTCCTTCTGCACGAAGAGCACGGGATCGTTGCGCTCGTGCATGCCCAGCAGGTGCCACTTCACGGTGCGCGAATAGGGATCCTTCGGATCCGAGAGGCGCGAGTAGAGGAACTGCCGGCCATCTGGCGCCCAGCCGCCGAAGTCCGCCTTGCCAGGGATCGTGTCGGCCAGCCACGACCCGCCCGAGGTCGCGAGCACATGGAGCTGGCTCATCTCATCGCCCGCGCGTGAGAGACCGAACGCCACGAACTGGCCATCGGGGCTCGGTACGTACCAGTCCAGGCTCGTGAGTCCCTTCTCGTCGATCGCGTTCACATCCAGCAGCGTGCGGGGCGCGCCGTCGAAGCCTTCGCGCACCTTGAGCACAGGCTGGTTCTGCGTGCCGGACCGCTCTGAATAGAAGTAGAGGTTCCCGCGCATCGACGGAGCCGAGATGCCGCCGATCTGCATGAGCGGCGTGAGCGCCTTCTCGAGCGAGGCCCGGCAGGGCAGGGCATCGAGCACGCGGCGGGTGTGATCGTTCTGCAGCGTGGTCCATGCGGCGACCTCGGTGCTGTCGGCTTCCAGGGCCTCGAGCCAACGGTACTCATCGGTGAACGACTCACCGTGGATCGTGTCGGTGACCGGTCGCGCCTCGGTCGGTGGCGGTGTGACGGCGGTCGACAGGACGAGGACGGTGTGGAGCAGCATGGCGGGAATGTAGGCCGCGCGCGCCGCCCCCGCGGGCCGGATGGGGGCGTGATGCCGCCAACCGGATCGGGATCCTCAGGCCCTCGTCAGCCGCATGCGCACCGTCTCGGGCAGCGCGGTGAGTGCGTGCACGATGCCATCGCCCTCGAACGGGTCGACATCGAGGATGACATAGCTCGTGTGCAGATCCGATTGCAGATACTCGGCGTTGATGTTGACCGACTCGCGTGCGAAGTGGCCGTGCATGGTGCTCAGGACGCCGGGCACGTTGCGGTGCACATGCATGATCCGGACCTGACCGGCCCGCAGCGTTGGCAGGTCAACCTCGGGGAAGTTCACGGCGCTTGCCGTCGAGCCACTGGTCCAGTGGCGTACGAGCTTCTCCGCGACCTCGATGGCGATCGACTCCTGGGCCTCTTCGGTGCTGCCACCGATGTGCGGCGTCAGGATCACATTGCCGAGGCCCCGGAGCGCACTCTCGAAGGGCTCCTCACGGCTGGCAGGTTCCTGCGGGAAGACATCGAGTGCGGCACCGGACAGATGCCCCGAGCGCAACGCCGCGGCGAGCGCCTCGGTGTCGACCACGCTGCCGCGCGCGTTGTTGATGAGCGCCGAACCGGGCTTCATGCGTGCCAACTGAGCCCGGCCGATCATGTGCTCGGTCAATGGCGTGCTTGGCACATGAAGCGTGACGATGTCCGACTCCGCGAGCAGTGCATCGAGCGAGCCGCGTGGTTGGGCATTGCCCAGTGGCAGCTTGCGCACGATGTCATGGAAGACCACGCGCATGCCCATCGACTCGGCGAGCACGCTGACCTGGCTGCCGATGTGCCCGTAACCGATGATCCCGAGCGTGCGGCCGCGGACCTCGTGCGCATCCTTCGCGCTCTTGTCCCAGGTGCCCGCGTGCAGCAGCATGCTCTTCTCGAAGAGTCGGCGCGCCAGGCAGACCGCCTCGGCCACGGTCATCTCGGCCACGCTGCGCGTGTTGCTGAAGGGACTGTTGAAGACCGGGATCCCTGCACGGCTCGCGGGAACAAGATCGACCTGGTCGGTCCCGATGCAGAAGCAGCCGATCGCGGCTGGTCGACCCGCAGCCAGCGCTGCCTCGCGGATCGAGGTCTTGGAGCGGATGCCGAGCACCGTGGCGCGCGCGAGTGCGGCGCGCAGTGCATCACCCCCGAGCGCTCCGGTGTGACGCTCGATGGCGAAGCCTGCCTCACGAAGGATCAGGTCGGCGGTGGCGTGCACATTCTCGCAAAGGACCGCGATCGGTTGCATGTCAGGTTCCCACGATGTCTGGAAGATCGAAGAGTCCGGCAGTCAGGTTGACTGGGCCGCCGGCGGTGATGAGCACATCGGCCTCGTAGTGCACGCTCAGTGAGCCATCGGCGGTGTAGATCGGCCAAGCCGATCCGTCCGAGCGGGTCTCGGTGGTGCCCACCGCGATCATCGGCTCAACCGCGACCAGCATGCCCGGGCGCCAGAGCGACCACGCCTCGCTCCACTCGCCCGGGTAGGTCGGCACCGTGTTGGCCACATAGGGTGCCGCGTGCAGCGAACGGCCATAGCCGTGGCCGCCAAGGCCGCGCACCAGACAGAACCCGCAGCGCTTCTCGGCGTGCTGCTGCACGGCCTTGGCCCAGTCGACCAATGGACGGCCCGGCTGCATGGCTTCGATGCCGAGCCGCAGGCTCTCGCGCCCGGCCGCCATGAGTTCCGCAGCGAGCTTGTCGCAGCTACGGATCGCGTAGGTCCATGCTGCGTCGCCGATCCAGCCCTGGTGCTTCACGCCGATGTCGATGCTGATGAGGTCGCCCTCGGCGAGCGGCCGGTCGCTCATGTCGTGCGTGCCATGGACGACGCAGTCGTTCACGCTCAGGCATGAGTGGCTTGGAAAGTGGGGATGCCCGCGCACCTTGTAGCCCTTGAAGCACGAGGTGCACTGAAGGTCCTTGAGCTGCTGCGCGACGAACGCGTCGATCGCTGCGAGCGTGAGTCCCGGGCGAAGTTCATCGACGAGCCGGCGATGGATGGTCACGACGCACGCCGCCGCCGCAGCGGCGGCATCCTGGTCACGGGGGTCGATCATGGCGTTGCTCCAAGCCCGGGTTCATCCGGGTTCACGGCGCGACCGGCATGGAACACCAGGCCGGGTGGACCCGAGGGCAGGCCGTGGACAAGTGCATCCTCGTTGGTGTCGTGCAGCAGCATGAGGTCGGCGCGTTGGCCGGGCTCGATCGAGCCGACCTGCCCGGCCACGCCGAGCAGGTGCGCTGCATTGGTGATCGCGGCCCGTAGGACTTCCGCGCTCGTGAGTCCCATGAATCGCGCGGCGAGCTGCATGGCGAAGGGGAGCCCCAGGCCCGGTGCGCTGCCGGGGTTGGCGTTGCTCGCGATCACCAGCGTGCCCCCCTCGTCGAGCAGCCTCCGTGCATCCATGAAGCGCATGTCGAGCGCGAAGCCAGTAGCCGGCAGTGCCACGGCGAACGCACCGCTGTGTGCCACGGTCACCAGGTCGTCGTCGCTCGATGCTTCAAGGTGGTCCACGCTGCGCACCCCCATCCCGATCAGGTCGGCGAGCAGGCCGGATCGCGTGAACTGGTCCACATGCGCCCGCACGGGGCAGCCCAGGGCGAGCGAAGCCGAGACGAAGCGCATGGCATCGTCACCCGTCCATGCACCCTGTTCGATGTAGAGGTCCATCGTCGTGCCCGGCCGCGCTGCGGCGATCGCCGGCAGCGTCTCGCGGATCGTGCGCTCGATGAAGTCCGGGCACGCCGGATCGATGGCGTGACCGGCGAGGCAGGTGGCGACAGTCTGGATCCGGGCGGCACAGGCGGTCGCCGCATCATCGATCGCATCGAGCATGCGCAGCTCAGTCTCGGTGGACAGGCCGTAGCCGCTCTTGACTTCGCAGGTCCCGGTCCCCAGGCGAGCCATGCGCTGCAGCCGCAGCGCCGTGGCCCCGGCAAGGTCCTCGCGGTTCGAGCCGCGCACCGATCGCACCGAACTCATGATGCCACCGCCTGCATGGAGGATCGACAGGTACGGCTCACCTGCCCGCTTGCGCGCCCACTCGCTCCAGCGGTCGCCGGTCCAGCAGGCGTGCGTGTGGGCATCGATCAGGGCCGGCATGAGCACACGCCCACGGGCATCGATCCGGATCGAGGCATCAGGCGGCTTGCCTGAGCCGATGGAGCGCACGATGCCATCATCACCCACGAGCACCCACCCCCGATCGATGGCGCCGAGCTCGCGCATCGCGGCGCCGCGAGCCGGTTCACGGCCGACAGGCATCGACAGGACGCGTGCATCGTGGATCAGGAGCGGCACGGTCGGAGCCTACCCGAGTGCGCAGCGGTGTCGGCGCTTCGGCTAGAGTCCGCCGTCGATGACACCACAGAGCAAGAAGACCGCGCTCCTCGAGATCGACTTCGACGGCAGCATCATGATCGTGAAGCCCGCCGGCCCCAATGTGGGCCAGCGCGAAGCACCGATCATGAAGGCCGACATCGACCCGATGGTCAAATCCGCCGGCAAGGCCATGAAGGTCATGGTGATGGATCTCTCGAGCGTGCAGTTCATGAGCAGCATGGGCCTGGGCATGATCATCGACATGCGCAACTCAGCGGCCCAATCGGGCGCCACGGCGGTGCTCTTTGGCGTCAACAAGGAACTCAAGGCGCTCCTGGCCATGATGAAGATCGAGAAGCTCTACAAGATCGCCGACACCGCAGCGCAGCTGCAGGCGCTCTGCGGCCGATGACCGTCAGTCCAGGCTGAGGCCGTCGCCGACGCGCACCACGAGGTCGCCTCGTCCTCGATCGCCCGACGCCAGCCCGTCGCCCGTCTCCTGGGTGATCGCCACCACGAAGACGCTCGTCCCGGGCCGGCGCGCCAGAATCTCGAGCGCCGTGCCGCCGAGGAAGTCACTGTGGAAGCAGCCCACCAGCACGACCGCGCGCGGACTCGACTCAAGCGCGCGCGCGACACTGGCACCCATCGTCGCGTCCCACACGAGTTGGCTGCGCAGCATGCGGTCAACCTGGTCGTCGGGCACGGATGCGTTGGAGCCGCGCATCTCCTGCATGAGCTCGGCCAGACGGTGCCGGTACGCGCCCACGTCAGGCGCGATGGGCAGGTCGAAGAGCGCACGCTCGTCCGGAGGCAGCGCGAGCAGGCCTTCGTAGCCCTCGCGGTTGGCGCGCGAGACATACTGGCGCGGTGCGTTGGCGGCCACGATCGCGGCGCCGTGCGTACGCGCCAGGTCCAGACACGGCTGGTAGAACGCCATCCAGCTGTTGGGCTGCCCGGACCAGGTCCTGCTGCCGGTCCGGTCGATCAACTGGTCGGTCGTGATCTCGCCGCGCACCCACGCGTCGACGATCGGCTGCTCATGCCGCTCGAGCATCTCCAGGCAGAGCGCCGTGCGCGGCTCGCGCTCGAGCAGGCGTGCATAGAGCGCCTGCTGCAGCGCGTGCGCATCGGGGTTGTCGTGGTACTCGCCCAGCAGCACCACATCCGCGCGGGCGGCGCGCCGGGCGGCCTCGTCAAGGTCGATCCGGTCGCCCGTCGTGCCGTCGCGGATGACGAGGGCCTGAGCCGTGGCATCGCGCTCGATCGGGCTGAGCACGCGCGCGGTGCGTGGGGCGGTGCAGGCCGAGAGAGCGAGCACCATGGCGGCAACGGCGAGGAGGCGCATGGTCCTACGCTAGTCTCGTGGACTGCATGGAGGCAACCAACGGGAGACCGGCCGCACAGGAGCGCCCGCGATGAGCGTGCAGGTCGCCGCACTGCTCGGCGAAGCCGGCGCCATCGCCCGCCGGCTTCCGGGGTTCGAGCCGCGGCCGCAGCAACTCCAGATGGCTGCGGCGGTCGAGGAGTGCCTCGCACGCGGCGGCCGCCTGATGGTCGAGGCGGGCACTGGCACCGGCAAGAGCTTCGCGTATCTCGTGCCGGCGATCCAACGGATCCTCTCGCACCGGGAGCGCGTGGTCGTGTGCACCAACACGATCGCCCTGCAGGAGCAACTGATCGACAAGGACATCCCGCTCCTGAATGCCGTGATTCCCGATGAATTCAGCACGGTGCTCGTCAAGGGGCGCGGCAACTATGTGAGCCTGCGCCGGCTGCGGCTGGCCAGCGAGCGCGCTGACCGGCTGCTCGGCAGCGAGGAGGAGCGGCATTCGCTCGAACTCATCGAGGACTGGGCCTACCGCACCACCGACGGCACGCGCAGCACCTTGCCGCAGTTGCCGCGCGAACAGGTCTGGGAGCACGCGCAGTCGGATGCCGGCAACTGCCTGGGGCGGCGCTGTCCCAACCACGATGCGTGCTTCTATCAGGTGGCGCGGCGTCGCATGGAGAACGGCGATCTCCTGATCTGCAACCACGCGCTCTTCTTCAGCGATCTCGCGCTGCGTCGCATGGGCCGTGGGTTCCTGCCCGACTACCGGCACGTGATCCTCGACGAGGCCCACGCGATCGAGGAAGTCGCGTGTGAGCACTTCGGCGCGCGGCTTTCGGAGTCACGCGTGGCGCATCTCCTGCGCACGCTGCACGATGCACGGCAGCACCGGGGCGGCCTGTGGACGGTTCAGGTGCAGGATGGTGGGGAAGGCACCATCCAGCAGGCGATCCTCGCCGTCGATCGCTGTCGCGAGGCCAGCGAGGCGTTCTTCGGTGATCTCTGGCGCTGGCACCAGTCGGCGGGCGGGGCCGGCCGCGTGCGCGAGGCGGGCATCGTCGGCAATCCGCTCACGCCCGTCCTGGCGGAGCTCGCGGCGCTGCTGGCCCTGGTGCGTGAACGCGCCGCGAGCGATGGCGACGCTGCCGAGGTGAACGCCTGGCAGCAGCGCACGGCCGACATGGCGGCCACGGCCGAGGCGCTCGTCGCCCAGTCACTCTCGGGCTGTGTGTACTGGGTCGAGGCCGGGGGCCGTCGCAAGGCCCATGGCGGTGCACGGCCGGATGTGGCGCTCGTGAGCGCGGCAGTCGATGTGGGCCCCGTGCTGCGCGAGGCGCTCTTCGGGCGCGAGGTGTCGGTGGTCATGACGAGCGCCACCTTGAGCACGCGCCCCGGTGACTTCCGCCACACCGCCGTCGCGCTCGGCTGCGACGATCCGACCACGCTGCAGGTCGGCAGCCCCTTCGACTACGGGAACCTCGTCGAGCTCTACCTCGATGTCTCGATGCCCGAGCCGTCGAGCCCCACCTACATCGAGTCCCTCGCCGATCGCGTGCTGCGACACATCGGCGAGACCGACGGAGGGGCGTTCGTGCTCTTCACGAGCATCGAAACCATGCACCGCGTTGCGGAACTGGCGTCGCACGAGTTGGTGTCGCGCGGGCACCCGCTCCATGTGCAGGGGCTGGGCGTGCCCAATCGACTCCTCATCGAGCGCTTCCGCCAGGACGAGCGCAGCGTGCTGTTCGGGGTCAGCAGTTTCTGGCAGGGGATCGATGTGCGCGGCCGTGCGCTGCGCAACGTGATCATCACCCGATTGCCCTTCGAGGTCCCCGACCTCCCACTGGTGCAGGCGCGCCATGAGCTCGTGCAGGCGCGTGGCGGCAACGCGTTCATGGATGACCAGCTTCCGCGCGCGATCCTCCGGTTCAAGCAGGGGTTCGGGCGTCTGGTGCGCAGCGCGAGCGATGCCGGGCGCGTGGTGGTGCTTGACCCGCGCATCGCGACCAAGCGCTACGGCCGGCTGTTCCTCGATGCACTTCCCGAGGGGCTCGAGCCGCGGATCATCCGGCCAGCCGAGGAGGAGCGGTTCGACGAGGGGCCGTCCTATGACGGACCATCGGAGGAGTGATCGCGCCCGCGGCGTTCGCCCATGTCCAGGACGACACGCGGGATTCAGGCGTGGTGGGACGGGCTCACTTCTTGGCGGCGTCGAGCTTGGCGAAGGCAGCCTGCGGGTCGGCCTTGACCTTGGCGGCGCACTTGCCGCAGCAGGTACGGACGAGGCGGCTGCCGATCACCGTGTCGACGGAGGAGTCACCGAGCTTCTCGCCGCTGATGACGCAGGTCTCCAGCGGGTAGGTGGGCTTCTGCGCGGCGATGACCTGCTCCTGCACCTGCTTCACCCACGGCTCGGGGTTGGCTTGCACCTTCTTCACGCACTTGCCGCAGCACAGGCGCACGAGCTGGTTCTGCACCACGATGTTCTTCGCCTCCATCGCCTCGGCGCCGCGAGGATCAGGGAGCTTGTCCTCGGGCATCACCACGCACGGCGCATCGGGATACCACTTCAGTTGCTCCTTGATCATCGCCTCGTCAACCTTCTTGAGGTAGGTCGCCTGGTCGGACTTGAACTTCGCCGCGCACTTCGAGCAGCAGAACTTGATCTCACGACCGTCGTTGGCCTTGTTCGAGGCGTCCTCGACCACGACGCTGACGGCTCCGTCGCCGAGCTTCTCACCGCTGACCGGGCATGTCGCGAGGCCATACGGCGATCCCTTCATCGTGGTCTCGGGGGCGCGGAAGGCCAGGGCGGAGGCGACGAGGGCGGCACACGAGAGGATGGCGGTGGTCTTCATGGGGTTTCCTTGCGAAAAGACTAGCCCGGAGGATGACGGGGCGCGATGAAGGGGTTATACTCCATCCGTTCATCCATATAGACGGATGAATCGATCGAACCGAGGAGTATCTGTGACCACCGCGACCGCGATGCCTGCGACCAACCCGTTCCTCACCAGCCGCCTCTTGATCACCGAGTTCCTGCCCTTCAAGGTCAAGGACCTCTCGCCCGAGACCGTGCGCTTTGGCCGCAAGGAGATCGAGCTTGCCGAGGTCGAGATGCCCGGCCTGATGGCGCTGCGCGCCGAATACAAGGGCAAGTTCCCGCTCAAGGGCGCCCGCATCATCGGCAGCCTGCACATGACCATCCAGACGGCCGTCCTGATCGAGACGCTCGTCGAGCTCGGTGCCGAGGTCCGTTGGTGCAGCTGCAACATCTTCAGCACGCAGGACCATGCCGCGGCGGCCGTCGCGGTCGGACCGACCGGCACGCCGGAGCAACCGAAGGGCATTCCGGTCTTCGCCTGGAAGGGCGAGTCCCTCAACGAGTACTGGTGGTGCACCTGGCAGGCGCTCCACTTCGCCGACGGCAAGGGTCCGAACATGATCCTCGATGACGGCGGCGACGCCACGCTCCTGATCCACAAGGGTCTTGCCTTCGAGAAGCAGGGCAGTGTGCCCTCGCCGACCTCGGAGGACAGCGAGGAGTACCAGGTGATCCTGCAGTTGCTGTGCGCCCTGCAGCAGAAGCACCCCGGCTACTGGACCGCCACCGCCGGCAACATCAAGGGCGTCACGGAGGAAACCACCACTGGCGTGCACCGCCTGTACCAGATGCAGGAGCTCAACCAGCTCCTCTTCCCGGCGATCAATGTCAACAACGCGGTCACGAAGAGCAAGTTCGACAACCTCTATGGCTGCCGCCACTCGCTCGTCGACGGCATCATGCGTGCCACCGACGTGATGCTGGCCGGCAAGGTCGCCGTGGTCTTCGGCTACGGCGATGTGGGCAAGGGCAGCTGCCAGAGCCTGCGCGGCCAGGGCTGCCGCGTCAAGGTGACCGAGATCGACCCGATCTGCGCGCTGCAGGCGTGCATGGAGGGCTTCGAGGTCGTGATCCTCGAGGATGTGGTCCAGACCGCCGACATCTTCATCACCGCGACCGGCAACAAGGACATCATCCGCGCCGAGGACATGCTGAAGATGAAGCACAATGCGATCGTCGGCAACATCGGCCACTTCGACAACGAGATCGACATGGCCGGCCTGAAGAAGGTGCCGGGCGCCATGTGCGTCAACATCAAGCCACAGGTCGACGAGTGGAAGCTGCCCAACGGCAGGAGCATCATCATGCTGGCGGAAGGTCGCCTGCTCAACCTCGGTTGCGCCACCGGCCACCCGAGCTTCGTGATGAGTTCGAGCTTCACCAACCAAGTGATTGCGCAGATCGAGCTCTTTACGAATGCGAAGCGCTACGAGAAGAAGGTGTACACCCTGCCCAAGAAGCTCGACGAGAAGGTCGCCCGCCTGCACCTCAGGCAGCTCGGTGCCAAGCTCACCGAGATGCGCAAGGATCAGGCCGAGTACATCGGCGTGCCGCAGGACGGTCCGTACAAGCCCGACCACTACCGCTACTGATCCGCTCCCGGCCAGCGGTCCGGAGCAGCCTGCATGCAGCCTCGGGGGCGCGGAGCATTACACTCCGCGCCCTCGATGGCTTCCCCGACACCCAAGCGTCCACGATCCCGCGCGCAGCGCGCCGTCACGCAGTGGTTCAGCGCCCGCACGGCCGATCCGAACCATCTGTACGAGTTGGCCGTCCAGCAGCCCGATGACGAGTGCGGCTTCATCGACGCCACCTACCGCAAGAAGGTCGGCAGGCTTCCGGCCACGCTCCGCGAGGACTTCTGCGCCTCGCACGCGGTTTGCCGTGCGTGGGTCACGCGCCGGCGTACCAATCGGGCCCATGGGATCGATCGCGACCAGCGTGTGCTCGATTGGGGCCGTGCTCGGCAGCGGGCCACGCTGACGCCGGAGCAGCGCTCGCGCCTCACGCTGACGAAGGGCAATGTGCTGACGGCCCGCGGTGTCCCGGCGGATGTCACGGTCGCGATGAATTTTTCCTATTGCATCTTCAAGACGCGCGAGCTCCTGCTGCGCTACCTGAAGTCGGTCTATCGGGGCCTTCGCCCGGGTGGCATGTTCGTGTGCGATGCCTACGGCGGTTCGGGCAGCCATCTCGAGCAAGTGGAGGAGCGCGACCTCGATGGCTTCACCTACATCTGGGACCAGCGTGTCTACAACCCGATCACCGGCGAGGTGCTGAACCACATCCACTTCCGCTTCCCGGACCGCACCGAGCTGCGGAAGGCCTTCACCTACGACTGGCGCCTGTGGACCCTCCCGGAGCTGCAGGAGTTGCTGGCCGAGGCAGGCTTCCGTGATCCGGTCGTGCACTGGGAGGGCACGGCGAAGGATGGCACCGGCGACGGTGTCTTCACCCCCAGCCGACGCGGTGAAGCGTGCGAGGCCTGGATCGCCTACATCTCAGCGTGGCGTCCATGAGCGTCCTACGCTTCGACATGATCGCGAGACTCGATCAAGCCGAACCATTGGCCGCATCGATCCGGTCGGAGCTCGGTCAGGTGACTGCGGTCTTCGATGCGCAGCTCGGGAGCGACCAACCGTGCGTGAATGCCCTGGTGCGCCACATCGAGCACTACCGCGGCAAGATGCTTCGCCCGATGCTGGTGCTGCTGTCCGCCGCCGCCACGGACCGCTGGCCCGCCGGCCTCGCGCGCATCCTGCCGGGCCACCGGGTGCTCGCGGCGACCGTCGAGATGATCCACATGGCCACGCTCGTGCACGATGATGTGCTCGACGAGGCCGAACTCCGCCGCAAGGGCCGCACCATCAACGCGCTCTCGGGCAACGAAGCCGCCGTGATGCTCGGTGACTACCTGATCTCGAACGCCTTCCACCTCTGCAGCAGTCTTGGCGATCCGCGCCTCAACCTCGCGCTGGGCAAGGTCACCAACACGCTCTGCGAGGGCGAGCTCGTGCAGCTCTCCAACCGCGGCAACTGGGACCTCGACGAAGCCACCTACTTCGAGATCGTCCGCCGCAAGACCGCGTCGCTGGTGGGTGCCAGCTGCGAACTGGGCGCCGAACTCGCCGGCGCCAACGACCAGATCAGCAGGGCGCTCGGGCGCTTCGGCGAGGACCTCGGCATCGCCTTCCAGATCCAGGACGATGTGCTCGACCTGATGGGCACCGATGACGAGGTCGGCAAGTCGACCGGTCGCGACCTGGCCAAGGGCAAGCTCACGCTGCCGGTGGTGAAACTCCTGCGCGGCCAGTGCCCGGCCAACCGCGCGCGCGCGCTTGACCTCATCCAGTCCAATGATGCGGTGGGCCTGCGCGCGCAGGTGGTCGAGTCGGGTTCGCTCGAGGCTGCTCGCAGCGCGGCACATGGCCTCGTCCACCAGGCCAAGGTCCAACTCGCCTGCGTGCCGCCGGGACCGGTGCGAGAGCTGCTGCACACGATGGCCGATGCCGTCGTCGATCGGTCGGCGTGATCGCGTGGGCGCGCCCGCCGTTCACGGCCACGGCGCAGCGCGGAACATCACATCGATTCAGTACCCGGACTTCCCGCGCTTGATCGGGGTGTCCGGTGCATCCTTCAGGGCCTTGGCCCAGCGGCCGTCCCTCATGGCTTCGCCCGCCTTGGCGAACCACTCGGCGTTGGCCTTCACGATCGGGTCGAGCAGCGCGGCAGTGAGCCCGTTGGGCGCGCCCTGCCACCGCACGATGCCATCGCTCGTCACGACCACGCACGCCGGGATGCCCTTGACGCCGTAGAAGCCCGACATGGCCCCCGATTGGTCGCACGCGATGGAATAGTCCATCCGCAGGCGCTTGGAGTTCATGCCGGTCGTGCAGGCATTGGCTGATTCGCTCGAGACACCGACCACCACGACCTGGTTGCCGTAGTGCTGCGCCAGCTCGTTCATGTGCGGGATCGCGGCGACGCAGGGGCCGCACCAGGTCGCCCAGAAGTCGATGACCAGCACCTTGCCGGTCGGATCGGGCGTGGGGGTGAGCCACGACTCGACATAGAAGTTCGGAGCCTGCTGGCCGCGACGGTCCTGCGTGAAGCGGGGATCGACGGCATCGTTGGGAGCCGGCAGGTCAACCTGAGCGGGTCCGGCTGCCACGGGAGGTTGAGGTTCGGGCTGGCGCGATCCCGCGGTCTCGGTGCAAAGTTCCTTGATGGCGGACTTGAGTCCGTTCGTCGAGAGCCCCGCGTAGCGCACGGTCCCATCCCGATCGATCAGCACATTCACGGGTTCACGGAACACGCCGAGCGCATCGCAGAGCGCACCGGTCGAATCGATCAAGGTCGGGGCTGCAGGCTTGCGCATTGCCTTGGCTGCACCGTTGGCGCCTTCGGGTGTGTGCAGGCCAATGAGGACCAGATTGCCATCGGCGATCGCTTGCTTCGCCGCGGTGGCAGCCTTGCCCAGCATCGCCTTCGACGATGAGTCTGCCGTGGTGAAGGCCTGGATGAGGACGACCTTGCCCTTCAGTGCGGCGGCATCGGGTGCAACGCCGAGCCAGTTCCCGTTCTCCGGCAGCGGCGGCATGCGCCAGCCACGAACGGCCTCAAGCGACGCCCGATCGATGCCGTCAAGCTTCTCGAGCCACTTGTCCTGGACTGGTGGCAGGCTGATCCGCTGGGCCGCAGGCTTCGTCGTGGGTGCGCCTGCGGAGCCGCCGGGAGCGACAGGTGGCTGCTTGGCCGGCGGTGCTGCGGGCGGCACGAGGTCATCGGGGGCCGCGGCCAAGAGGGACAGGACCACGCAGGTAGCGAATCGGATCATCCTGTCATGGTAGCCGAGCTCACCGCCAGACCGGAAGCGCCATCGTGTCGATCAGACGGATGCTGCCGAGTTTCGCGGCGATCAAGCCACGCGTGGGAGCCTCGAATCCCTGCACAGGCAGCAGCGACTGTGCACATCGAACCACGGCGTACTGCACCTCGAGCCCATGCTCCTCGAGCGTGCCGTGCATGAGTGCTTCGGCGGTCCCGGGATGCTGCGCGGCGCAGGCCACCTGCAGCGCGCGGCTGAGCCCGCGGGCGGCCTCGATCTGGCGCGGCTCGAGGTACCGATTGCGGCTGCTCATCGCCAGGCCGTTGTCCTCGCGCACGGTCGGCTCCGGCACGATCCGCAGACCATCGAAGTGCGTGGGGTGCATCTCGACCATGTCCGTGATCACTCGAAGCTGTTGCCAGTCCTTCTCGCCGAAGTGAGCCACGGCAGGCTGCACGAGTTCGAAGAGCCGCGTGACGACCTGCACGACGCCCGCGAAGTGGCCCGGACGGCATGCATCCTCGAGTCGAGGCTGCGTGGCGACGGCCGGCAGCGGGAGGGTTGAAGCCTCCCTTCGCGCGGCATCGATCCCGCGCGGATAGATCGTTTCGACCGAAGGCACGAACACGGCGGCGGCTCCCGCGGCTGCGCAGGTCACGAGGTCGGCGTCGAGCGTTCGCGGGTAGCGCGCGAAATCCTCGCTGGGCCCGAACTGCGTCGGGTTCACGAAGATGCTCACGACCACGGGACGCCCACCTCGGGCTGCCGATCGGATCAATGAGGCGTGACCCTCGTGCAGGGCGCCCATCGTGGGCACGAAGGCGCACCCGGACCATGGTGCAAGCAGCGAGTCATTCTCGATGACCTCTGGCGTCATCACACACTCCGCTCCTGTGGCCGCTGGACCCCCATCAGGGCGACGACCAGTATGCCAGCGGGCCAGAGCAGCCACCATGCACTCTGCTGCAGGGAGCCGATCTCGGCACCCATGCCAGCGAGCAGGACGGCCACCGCGGTCTTGCCGAAGCTCCAGCCTGAACGCGAAGCAAGAAGCAGCACGGGGAAGACCACGCCGAACATCGCCAACCAGCGCAGGTAGCCAGTTTCTCCCGGGAAGTACCAGGCAAACGGCGATTCCGGTGCCATCGCCTGCACGGCGATGCCGATCGCCGCGATGACGCCCACCATCGCGAGCGCGCGCAGCAGGCTGTCGCCCATCCGAGGCCCCGAGAGGACGAGCTCCGGTCCGCGCTCGCTCTGCACATCGAGCGCCCCGCGTTGCACGATGCCGCCCAGTTCGCGCAGGTGCGCAAGGGCGGTGAAGGGAAGTTGCACGCACCAGACGCAGAGCATGGCGATGCCCGGAGCGGCGGCCGTTCCATCCCATTGCATCGCCACGCCGATGATCGTCAACCCGAACATGATGCCGAAGAGCGCGAACGCACGCGGCGAGTCCACGGACTGCCGTGCACGGTGGAAGGTCAGGTCGAGGGCAGGGCATGCCAGGAACCCTGCGATGATGATCGGTGCCGCCAGAAGGAGATCGCGCCGAGGCAGTGTGCCCTCGCGGGGCCATGCGTCGATGGGGCTGACCGGTATCTGCCAGAGCAGTGCGATCGAACCGAGCGTGGCCACGCTCGCCACGGCGATCCATGCTGCGTCCCTCCGCCACCAGATGCCCAGCACGGCGATGGTGGCCAGCCCGAGCGCGAAGGCCGTCATCATCTCGGGGGTCGTCGCGCAACCGGGCTCGTCCACGAAGCCCGCCATCATGGGCAGCATCCAGGCGAGGAAGGCCACCTGGTACGCGGCCGTCACCGCGCTGAAGGCCGCCATCAGGTTCTGATGGCGGGCGCAGAAGGCGCGGCTCGACTCCGGCGTGAACCACCAACCGAAGAGCGTGCAGCCCAGCACATTCGGCACGAGGAAGAGCCAGAAGCCCGGCCAGCCGTGCAGACGCAGCATGAGGAAGGGCAGGAAGGTCCCGATGCACCAGGTCCAGCTGCTGGCGCAGAAGAGTCCCCAGCCGAGATCGCGAAGGAAGCGTTGCATACCGTGATCAGTCCGCACCGATGGTGTCGGGGCCTGTGCCGGCGGTGCGCCGGTACTTGCCGTCGCCGTCCTTCTCGAACTTGGCGAACCCAAGCCGCTTGAGGTTGCTGTCGCCGAAGCGCTGCGTGTCGCTGTTGGTCGTGAACTGGGGCGGCACGGGAACCCGTCGCACAGGCAGCCCTGACTCCGGGTGGTGCTCGAGCGCCGGTTCGCTCATGCGCTGGAAGACCTCGAAGTGCTCGCCGTCGGAGCCGTCGGGCATCACGACTGCGTAGAGGTAGGTGGGCATGCGCGTGATCCTACGCGTTCACTCCAGATCCGCACCGCACCAGGAGCGCAGCCGATCCATCGCCACGCGGACATCGCCGGAACGAGCGGCGCCAGCCTCGCGCTCGATCACCAGATCGAGCGGGCGACTGAGATCACGCAGGGCACCGATGAAGGGGAGCCACGGCACAGCACCCGTCCCGACCTGGACCTCCTGGCCCCACGCGCCGGTGCGCGGTGCAGGCAGGGCGTCCTTGATGTGGACCTGCCGGATCCATGGTCCGAGCGTGCGGACGGCGTCCACGGGATCGCCCATGCCGTAGAGGATCATGTTGGCAGGATCGAAGTTCACGCCGATGGCCGGATGGTCGATCTCGCGCAGGGCATCGGCGAGTGTCGCGGCTGACTCCTGGCCGGTCTCGAAGGCCACGGCCACGCCAGCCGCTTGGAAGAGGTCGGCGACCTCGCGCAGGCGCGTGACCATCATGGTCCGCTCGCGTCCGGCTTCGTGGGGGATGAACCCGGCATGGAAGGTCACCAGCCCGATCGACTCGCATCCAGCGAGCGCGGCCACGCTCGCGGCACGCGAACGCGTCGCCGGCCAGGTGGCATCGGGCCGGACCCCGCCCGTGCGGGCGATCGACTCGAGCGTGCTGTAGTCCTCGCCGACGGTGGCCAGCATGCCGCTGGCGATCGACAGGCCGCGCGCGCGCAGCGTGCCGACCGCACCACGCCACGCCGGCGCCTCCATGCAGGGAACCAAGGCCAGCTGCACCCGCGTGAGACCGAGAGGTTCGAGCAGTTCGAGAAGATGCTCGGGGTGCTCAGGGCGCAGGCTCCAACTGCAGGCACCAATGCGGAATCGTGACGGTTCCATGGCTGGACGATGCTACTATTCGCGGCTTCCCGTCCCCGGCCCACCATCGTGACCACCGTACCCACCAACCAGTCCATCACCCAAGCACCGCGCTCGTGGTTCGAGCGGTTCGAGTCGTGGTTGAGTCGGATGAGCACGAAGAACAACTTCTGGCACCGCCTCTGCTCGATGGTGTGGCTGCCGTACGCCTTCACCAGTGGCATCAGCATGAAGCGCCTCGACAAGGATCGCTTCACGGCCGTGCTGCCCTTCAGCCGCGTGAATCGAAACTGGTACAACGCGATGGCCGGGGCAGCGCTCCTGGGCAACAGCGAGGTGGCCGGCGGCATGTACCTCTTCGGCGAATGCGGGGGGGACTATGTGGTGGTCTGCAAGGAGATGAAGTACCGATTCCTGCGTCCGTGCCTGGGGCCAGCGGTCTACCGTGTGGTGACCAGCGACGACGTGAAGGCCTTGATCACGGCGGGCGGCGAGTTCAACGTCAACCTCGTGATGGAGGTGGCGCAGCTCGTGGGCGGCAAGGATGGCGACCGCAAGGTCGGGGAGTGCGACATCACGTTCCATTGCACGCCCAAGGCGATGATCAAGGCCAAGGCCGGCCGCCTGAAGGCCCTCGAAGCCGCCCGCCCGTCGCGCGATGCCGGCGCATCGGCCTGAGCCGGTCCGCGTGACCTCCTGGGTCGCGCTCCGTACGATCCTGACGTGCATCCCCGCATCGTCGAACTCCGTGAGTTGCTGCACCGGGCCAACGCGGCCTACTACGTCGATGACGCGCCGTTCATGTCCGACGGCGAGTACGACCGGCTGCTGGCCGAGCTTGCCACGCTCGAGGCCGAGCACGGCTGCGACGATCCGAACAGCCCGACCAAGAGACTCGGTGATTCCACTACAGGTTTCGCCAAGGTCGCGCACGCGGTGCCGATGCTCTCGATCGAGAACACCTACACACTTGAGACTTTCAACGCCTGGCATGCGCGATGTGCAGTGCTCCTTGGGACCGAACCCGTGCTCGTGTGCGAACCCAAAGTCGATGGCCTGGCAATCAGCCTCCGATACGAAGATGGCGCGTTGGTCCAGGCCGCGACGCGCGGCGATGGTGAGCACGGCGACGAGGTCACCGCCAACGCTCGCGCGGTCCGCGCCATTCCTACGAAACTTCGCGGAGCATTCCCGTCGGTCCTTGAAGTTCGCGGCGAGATCTTCATGCCCAATGAGAGTTTCGAGCGGATCAACGCCGAACGCGAGCAGGCGGGTGAGGAACTCTTCGCCAATGCCCGCAACGCCACATCGGGCACGCTGAAGAACCGCGACCCAAAGTTGGTGGCATCGCGGGGGCTGTCGTTCGTCGCGCACGGTCGCGGCGCATGCGAAGGGGATCCATCGCGCGGACACTGGGAGTTCCTTGCGAATCTCCGGGCGTGGGGCGTTCCCACGAATGATGATGCATCACGCTGCGCGAGCGCCGAGGAAGCGCGAGCACACATCGAGTCCTTCAAGGATCGTCGTGCAGCAATGCCGTACGGCGTCGATGGCATGGTGGTCCGCGTCGACGCGTTCGCGCAGCAGGCCGAGCTCGGCGCTGCCAGCAGGGCGCCGCGTTGGATCATCGCCTTCAAGTACCCGGCCGAGCGTCGCGAAACCCAACTCTTGCGCGTGGACTGGCAGGTCGGCAAGGGCGGCACGCTCACGCCGCGCGCGACGATGAAACCAGTGTTCGTCGCGGGCACCACCGTGAGCCACGCCACGCTCCACAACATCGACGAGATCCGCCGCAAGGACCTGCGGATCGGTGATGTGGTGCTGGTGGAGAAGGCCGGCGAGGTCATCCCGCAGGTCGTCGAGTCGCTCCACGAACGGCGCGACGGTTCCGAGCGGACCATTGATCCCCCGACCGTGTGTCCATCGTGCGGCGGTGCAGTCGAGCAGGAGGGCCCGAAGCTCTATTGCGTGAATGCGGCGTGCCCCGCACAGTTTCGCGAGCGGCTCAAGTGGTTCGTGGGCCGCGACCAGATGGACATCGATGGGCTCGGCGACAAGATCATCGATCAATTGGTCGAAGCGGGACTGGTGGAGCACTTCGCAGATGTGTTTGCGCTCAATCCCGTGAGCCTTGCTGCGCTCGAAAAGTCCGACACGGCAGGGCAGGGCAAGGTGCGCAAGGACGGTTCCTTGGCCGAGGCAGCTCGGATCGGTGCGAAGACCGCCGAGCGCATCGTGCGAAGTGCCGATGCCGCTCGCGGTCGCGGACTGCAGCGACTGCTTGCCTCACTTGGCGTGCGGCACCTGGGTGAGGCCGCCAGCAAGACGCTCGCTCGCGCGTTTCCCGATGTTGACGCCGTGCTCCGCGCGGACGTTGCAACGCTCGAAGCGCTGCCGGACTTTGGAACCATCACCGCCGAGAGCCTGGTCCGCGATTTCGCGGCACCAACCCTCCGCGACGAGATCGAGCGATTGCGCGCCGCGGGCGTGGACCTGAGCAGCCAGAGTCACCGCCCGGATGGCGCCGGTGCTGGCGGGCCGCTCGCGGGCAAAGTCGTCGTGCTCACCGGTGAACTGCCCGGCTGGGATCGGCGCGCCCTCACGGCGGCCCTCGAGTCCCTTGGTGCCAAAGTCTCCGGCAGCGTCTCGAAGAAGACCGACCTGGTCATCGCTGGCTCTGCCGCCGGCAGCAAGCTCGTCAAGGCACGCGAACTCGGCGTGCAGGTCTGGGAAGGCGACGACGCACTGCGCGAACTCGCCGCGCTCGGTGCCGTGATCAGGGCGTAGGAGCCTCGCGTTGATCGGCATTGCCGGGCGGGAGTTGCGTTACACCGAGTTGTGGTGCACCGCGGAGCGCACCCAGCATCATGTCCCGCCCGTCGACCTCCTTGGTCGTGACGGCACGATCGCGATCGATCTGGGCGACCCACCAGTGCATGGTGTCATCGCGCGTTTCGACCTCGAGCCCGATGAGCACGCCGCCGTCGTACACGAGCGGTCCCCAGACATTGCGCCAGCGGCCGTCGATGCCCAGCGTGAGTCGTTCCTGGTCGCCGTCAGGCATCGAGTGCAGCAGTTCCCAGCGCACGGGCTCGGGCGTCGTGCCGTGACCGATCACCCTGAAGTGATAGTCATCGCCCATCCACTCGAAGGCCGGGAAGTTCACGGTTTGGCGGCCGGGGAGCAGGCTGCCGCCCAGGTACCACGCCAGCGCTGCAGCGAGCAGCACGAAGATCACGATGTTGATGAGGAGGGCGCGAAGGCCCAGGGTGAGTTGCCAGAGCGGACTCGACATCGGCGAAGGGTACCGTCAGAGGGTGAGTCGGCCGTTCCACAGCATCCAGCCGACGAGTGCAGCCAGGAGGAGGCGCCAAAGCCCGCACCAGAGGAGTCCGCCGCGTCCGATGAACGCCACGAACCACGAGATGGCGAAGGCCGCGCTCACCGCGGCGACGATGATGCCGACGGCGACCGGCATGATGCCGCCCAGCAGCTCGATGCCGCCGTCCTGCTGAAGCAGCTTCATCAGTTTGTACGCGCAGGCGGCGCCGAGTGTGGGCAGGCCGAGCAGGAAACTGAACTCCGCTGCTGCGCGGGGTCGAAGCCCGACGGTCAGTCCGCCCAGGATCGACATCATCGAGCGGCTCGTCCCCGGCCACATCGCCACGCACTGCATGAGCCCGATGAGGACGCTCTGCACGACCGTGAGCGAACTGCCATCGACTTCCGTTCCCCGTTCATCGGCGGCCCGCCCGCGAACCCACCCATTCAGGAGCACGAGCACGACGCCGCCGATCGCCAAGGCCAGCACGACCGGCAGCGGCTTGAACAGCCGTGCTTCGAGCCAGTCACTGAGCAACAGCCCGAAGATGGCTGCCGGGATGAAGGCCACCATGAGATTGCGCAGGAGCCGAAGCGCCTGACGATGGTCGGCAGCCTTTCGCACGAGACCGGTGACGGCGACGCAGGCGTGCGCCATGCCGCGCACCTTGCTCCAGTAGAGACCTGCCACGGCGAGGATCGCGCCGCCCTGGATCACGATCGAGAAGGCATCGACCGCCCGGCGCAGCTCCTCGTCAGAGCGCAGGCCGAGCCACTGCGCCGTCAACACGAGGTGGCCGGTGGAACTCACCGGCAGATACTCGGTGATTCCTTCGACCAACCCAAGGATCACCGCATCGAGCAGTGTCATGGGCGGCTCTCCTGGGCGAGCCAAGGCATCATGGCGCGCACGGTACGCCCTGCTTGCTCCAGTGTCATGGCCGCCGCCTGGGTCTGGCCCTCGCGCAGGCGCCTGCCGCCGTTGAGCTGGTCAGCCATGAGCGCGGCGAAGAATCGACCGTCACGCACCCGCTCAAGCAGGTCCTTCATGGCCTCGCGCGTGCGATCGTCGACGACCACTGGACCGGCCTCATCGATCCCGAACGCAGCCGTTGGCGAGACGCGCTCCCGCATCCCGGCGATGCCGTGCTCGTAGACCAGGTCGGCGACCTGCTTGAGTTCATGGATGCACTCGATGTAAGCGATCTCGGGGGGGTAACCGGCCGCCACGAGTGCGTCGTAGGCAGCCTGCATCAGGTGCACCATGCCACCGCACAGGACCGCCTGCTCGCCGAACAGATCGGTTTCCGCCTCGACGGCTGAGGTCGACTCGATCACGCCTGAACGGCCGCACCCGATGCCGGCAGCCCATGCCAACGCCAGTGCGCGGGTCCGCTTGGGATCGGCACCGGCTGCATGGACGGCCATGAGCGCAGGGATGCCCTGTCCCATCGTGAACCGCTTCCGCAGGGTGCTGCCCGGCCCCTTCGGCGCCACCATCACGATGCCGCGTGCCGGGGCTGCCGCCACCAGCCCGTAGCGAAGGGGTGCGCCGCAGACGAATCCAGCCACGGCGTCTGCGCGCATCGCCGGCTCCACCGTGGCCCACACATCACCCGCCACATGATCGGGTACGCAGAGCGCGACCAGTGCGGCCAACGATGCGGCCTCGGCGGTATCGAACTCCTCGAATCTCTCGCTGCGCGCCGCTGCGCGGGCCGTCGATCCGGACCGGCCCCCGACCACGACCCGGATGCCGCTGTCGCGCAGATTGAGTGCGTGCGCCCGGCCTTGGTTGCCGAAGCCGACGATGGCGACGGTCTGGCCGTGCAACGCTTCCAACCACAGTCCAGCGGAATCCTGGAGAACTTGGCACTCGGGACGACCCATGGCAGCCCACAGAACATAGCCGTGGAGCCACGATTGGGTTGGAGGTGGGGGAAACCATGGCAAGATCAGAAGGGGTACAGCGTTTCACTGCCTGAACCCTTCAAGCCCGTCGACCGTGCCAACCGATAACGACCCCATGACCGCTCTCGCCGAACAACGACTCTCCGAACGCTACGGGGTGAACGCCCCGTACACGGCTGTCCGCGTTGGGGCTGCTGGCGGCGCCGGATTCCCGCTCGAAGGCCACGCGTACGACATTTCGGCCACCGGACTGCGGTTCGAACTCGATGAAGTGATGAAGGTGGGTCAGCCCCTGAGCCTTGAACTGCTCCTCCCCGGTGCCGGCGGATGGGTGCGTCTGGCGGGTCGGGTGGTTCGGCTTTTCGATGAGATCGATGATCCCGGTCCGCGCCGCATGGCGATCCATGTCGACTCGTTTGAGGACGACAGCCATCGAGAGCGGCTCGTGGGTCATCTGGACCGCGGCTACCTGATGTTGGCCTGATCCTTCGGCGAGCGCCCCATGCCATCCAAGCGATCGTCGACAGCGTCCTCCGCAGGGAAGGTGCCCGGTGCCTCGAAGAAGCGTGACGCAGCGCCCAAGACCAGTGCGCCCAAGACCGGCGCGCCCAAGCCCAAGCGCAAGCGCAAGCGCAAGCCTGCGTCTCCCTCGACGGTTGCACCGACCACCCGAAAGCGGTCCGGCAACCCCAAGGCGATTGCCGCAGTGCGAACCAAGGCCGGGCGGCCTGACGAACGCTTCGAGCTGATCGGCCATGAGTTTCGCGATGTGAGGCTGATGCGTCTGGCGCTCACGCACGCTTCAGTGAGCAACACGCGGATGGCCAGCAACGAACGCCTCGAGTTTCTGGGCGATGCCGTGCTGGGACAGATCATCTGCGAACACCTGTACCAACGCTATCCAGCCCGACTGGAGGGGGACCTGACCAAGCTCAAGTCGCACCTGGTCAGCCGAGAGATGTGCGCCCAGTTGGTGCGTGAGGCAGGCTTCCATCGCCTGATGTCGATCGGCAAGGGCATGATCAGCCCTGAGCAGTTGCCCAAGAGCGTGCTGGCGGGGCTCTTCGAGAGCCTGGTCGGCGCGATCTTCCTCGATGGTGGCATCCAGCCGGCCCGGGCCTTTGTGCTGCGTCACCTCGAGCCGCACATCGAGCGCACGCTGCAATTGGGTCACCAGGAGAACTTCAAGAGCGTGCTGCAGCAGTTGGCGCAGCAGGCCGGCCTGGGCTCGCCGACCTATGTGGTCCTGTCGGAGCGCGGCCCGGATCACGAGAAGAACTTCGAGATCCGCGCACAGATCGGCGATCGCAACTTCACCAGTTGCTGGGGCATGAGCAAGAAGGCTGCCGAGCAGGGTGCCGCGCTGCATGCGCTGCGTGAACTCGCATTCGTCATCGACGGCCCGACCGGGCCGCAGGTGCAGGCACTTCAGGCGGCTGAATCCAGGATGCCCTGAGCGATCTCCGTCGGGTTTCGCGTGTCCGTGGCCACCACGGCATCGGCCAGCCGCTCGAAGGCCGCCCAGCGTCGCGCGCGGACGGCAGCCACTTCCTGATCCGGAAGAGCGCCCGTGAGGCTCGGTCTGGTTCCGGGCGCTTGGCGGATGCGTCCAGCCAGCACCTCATCGGGCGCGTCGAGCAGGATCACGGTCCAACCACCTGTCCGCGCGGATTCCAGCACGGCCTCCGCGCCTGGAGCCATCGGCGTCCCGCCGCCGAGAGCGATCACCGTGAGTGAAGCGGGCTTGAGCGCATCGCGGAGTGTCGTGGCCTCAAGGGCTCGGTAGGCCGCTTCGCCGAGTGCCACGAACGCATCATGCGCCGACCGGAATCCCGCGGCCCCGGCCACGGCATCGTCAAGATCCAGGAAGGTCCCGCCCGACAGCCGTGCGATCTCTCGACCGACCGACGACTTGCCAGTGGCTCGAAGGCCGATCAGGATGATGCGTTGCATGCGTTCATCCGGCGCAGTGCGCCTGGCATGCGGGCAGGTCCGCGGGCGCTCAGCGCACGCGGATCGCGCGTCCCAGACGACGCTTGCGGTTGATGATCTTCCGGCCCTTGCGCGTGCTCATGCGGCTGCGGAAACCGACCGAGCGGACCTTCTTCGTACGGCTGACCTTGTGGGGGAAGTGCATGGAGATCTCGGTGGTTGGCCCGACGGGGCGAGCCGCGCAGGCTAACGGGGCTCTCGGTGCGGGGCAAGCGACTCATGGCGTCCCGGCTGTGGTTATCAGAAAGCAGGCTGCATTGGGGGTACCCGGTCCACGCTCCCCACGCTTCAGGTGGCCGCATGACGGGACAACTGGCCTTCGACCAGGAAGATGACCTCGGTGGCGATCGATGCCGCAAGGTCGGCGATCCGCTCGAAGCGCTGGGCCATGGCCATGATCTCCAGATCCGCCTCGACCCACTCCGGGTGGCTGGGCATCTGCTGCCGCGCCCACAGGAGGATGGCCTTGTTGATGTCATCGACCCGTCGGTCGCTGTTGCGCACATGGCGGCCGAGCGTGGCGTCCTCGTTCCCCAGCGCCACCAGCACATCGGTGAGCATGGTGCGGGCGGCAAAGGCGATGTCGATCAGGTCGCCCGGCAAGTCGTCGTGCTCGATCTCGGAAAGCCGAAGGATGCGCTTGGAGATGCCGCGCGCCATGTCGGCCATGCGCTCAAAGTCCGTGTTGATGCGCATGACCGCCAGGACCAGCCGCAGATCACCGGCGACCGGGTGGGCCAGCGCGAGCAGGCGCATCGCGTGCTCCTCGATCATCGTCTCCATGCGGTCGATCTCGTCGTCGCCTTCGCGGACTTCGTGGGCGGCATCGAGGTCGTTCTCGACCAAGGCCTCGATCACGCGCGTCAGGCGCCGCTCGACCATGGCACCCATGGTGAGCAGGTCGCGTCGCAGGCTGGTGAGTTCGCTTTGCAGTTCGATCGGCATGTGGTCCCTCCTGGTCTCAGCCGAAGCGGCCGGTGACGTAGTCCTCGGTCTGCTTGGATCGTGGGTTGGTGAACAGCGTTTCGGTCTGGCCCGCCTCGATGAGCGCGCCCTCGAAGAAGAAGGCCGTCTGGTCGCTGATGCGGGAGGCCTGCTGCATGTTGTGCGTGACGATGACGATCGTGTAGTCGGTGCGCAACTGGCGAATCAGGTTCTCGACGCTCGCGGTCGACTTGGGATCGAGCGCGGAGCACGGTTCGTCCATCAACAGGACTTCGGGTCCGCCGGCGATGGCGCGGGCGATGCACAGTCTCTGCTGCTGCCCGCCCGAGAGGCCGAGCGCGCTCGCGTGCAGTCGGTCCTTCACCTCGTTCCAGAGCGCCGCCGAGCGCAGGCTCCGTTCGACCAGATCCTCAAGATCCGCTCGACTGTGCTTCCAGTGCAGGCGGGGTCCGAACGCCACATTGTCGAAGATCGACTTCGGGAAGGGATTGGGGCGCTGGAACACCATGCCCACGCGCCGCCGCAGGTCGACGACATCCACCGAACGGGCCAGGATGTCCTCGCCATCGAGCGTGAGTGTGCCGCTGGCCCGCGCGCCGACGATCGTGTCGTTCATGCGGTTCATCCAGCGCAGGAAGGTGCTCTTGCCGCAGCCGCTGGGACCGATGAACGCCGTGACTTGGTGGCGCGGGATGTCGAGCGAGATCCCCTTGAGCGCCTGGAACGAGCCATAGAAGCCATCGAAGCCCACTGCCTGGATCGAGATGGGTTCCCGGGTGCCGGGCATGGTCGCGGCAACCGTGGTCGGGTTGGTCTCGCTGGCGGACATGGTGGTCATTGGAATGGAGTCTGGAGCCGCTGGCGCACGAGGATCGCGAGTGCGTTGAAGGACATGAGCACCGCAAGCTGCACGATGATCGCCGCCGCCGCGATCTCCTGGAACGACGCCTTGGCGCGTCCGGCCCAGTTGAAGATCTGCATGGGCAAGACCGTGAACTCGGACATCAGGTTAGCCGGGGTCTCGAGCACCATCAGCGGTGCGCCGAGCACCAGGATCGGTGCGGCCTCGCCGATGGCCCGGCTCATCGCCAGGATCGCGCCGGTCATGACCATCGGCAAGCTGGCGGGCAGCGTGATGCGGGACACCATCTGCCAGCGGGTGCTGCCCAGCGCGAGCGCTCCCTGGCGCAGCGAGTTCGGCACGGCGCGGATGGCTTCCTGGCTCGCGACGATCACGATTGGCAGAACGACGAGGGCAAGTGTGAGACCACCCGCGAGGACGCTCGAGCCGAACGGCAGCCGCAGGTAGAGGAGTGACTCGGGGTTGCCCAGCTCGATCGGCTCCGATCCCGCGCGCCATCCGAAGAAGCGGCTGAAGGCCGTCAGCCCGATGATGCCGTAGACGATGCTCGGAACGCCCGACAGATTGCTGATGTTGATGCGGATCAACTCGGTGAGCCGGCTTCGCTTGGCGAACTCCTCGAGGTAGATCGCGGTCCCCACACCGACTGGCAGCGCAGTCAGCGCGCAGATCGCACAGACCCAGATGCTGCCCACGAGCGGTGCCCGGATCCCGGCCTGGTCGGGCTTGCGCGAGGCGAAGTTGGCGATGAAGTCCGGGCTCAGGCGGTGAACCCCATCCATCATGATGCTCACGATCAGCACCGCAAGCACGCAGACGGCCAGGCCGGTGCAGGTGATGCAGGTGGCCAGGAACATCCTGTTGGCCAGAAGCCGACGGGCCACGGGAATGTGCGGGGCGTCGGTCACTCGTACTCCTCGCGGTACCGCTTGAGGATGGCCGAGCCGGTGAGCGTGAGCGCAAGCGTCATGATGAAGAGCGTGGCGGCCACGGCATAGCTCGAGGCGTACTCCACGCTGTTGGCCTGGGCATCGCCCGTGAAGATCGCGACGATGAAGCCGGTCATCGTCTGCACCTGGCTCGCGGGATTCATCGTCATTTGCGCGAGTCCGCCCGCGGCCAGTGCCACGATCATGGTCTCGCCGATGGCGCGCGTGAGGGCGAGCAGGAAGCTCGCCATGATCCCGCTGAGCGCCGCCGGCAGCACGACCTTGACCGAGGTGTCGAACTTCGTGCCGCCGAGCGCCGAACTCCCATCGCGAAGGCTTTGCGGCACGGCACGCAGGGCATCCTCGCTCAGGGAGCAGACGATGGGCAGGATCATGATGCCCACGGCCAGTCCCGCGCTGAGCGCGTTGTAGGTGCCGAACGCATCGCTCACGCGCTGCAAGGCCGGCGTGATCACCGCGAGCGCGAAGAAGCCGTAGACGACCGTCGGCACGCCGGCGAGGACCTCGAGCGCGGACTTGAGCACCACGCGCAGGCGCGGTGGCGCATACTCCGAGAGGAAAATCGCGGTCACCAAGCCGATGGGCAGCGCGAACGCCCCGGCGATCACCGTCACCAGCACGGTGCCGCAGACCAGGGGCAGCACGCCGAACTTCTGCTCGCCGCCGAGCAGGGGGCTCCACTCCGTCCCCGTGAGGAACGGGATGAGGCCGATGCCCGGCTTGTCGGGAAAACCCGTGAAGAAGCCCCAAGCCTCGATGCCCAGGACGGCCACGATCGAGAACGTGGTCACGATCGAGAGCAGCGAGAACGAGAGCAGGACCGACTTGACCACCCGCTCGCTGCGATCCCGCGACGATCGTGGGATCGGTGTGCCGCGTGCGGCAGAGGTGATCGCGGCGGCTGCCTGCAGGGACATGTTTGGATCCTACGGGTGAGCCATCCGGGCAGGGCGCACCTGCCGTTCAGGCCGTGCTTGACTCTAGCGGTAGACCGAACGGAAGGTGCCGTGGACTTCCTCGCCGTCGGTGTCCACGAACTGCGTCCCGGTGCGGCGTGCGACCCAGTTGGCTCGCACCATCGACTGGAGATCCGCAGGGAGCTTGATGTAGCCCACTTCCGGCGCGAACTCGGGTGTCTTCTCGATGAGGTAGTCGATGAAGGCCACGACCTGCGGCTTGGTCAGCGACGCTGCGTTCACGTAGTAGAAGAGCGGTCGGCCAAGCGGCTGGTATGAGCCGTCCTCGACGGTCACGGGGCTCGGCGCCACGGGGCCCTTGCCGCCGTCGATCGCCACGCCGCGCAGCTTGCCCTCGTTCTCCATCAGGTAGGCGATGCCGAAGAAGCCGATCGCGTGCTTGTTGTCGAGGATGCCGCGCACGAGCACATTGTCGTCCTCGCTGACGCTCATGTCGCCGCGGACCTTGCCGTCCTTGCCGATCACCGCTTCCTTGAAGTAGTCGAAGGTGCCCGAGTCGGTGCCGGGGCTGAAGATCTGGATGGCGTCGTTGGGCCAGGCGGGATTGAGTTCGCTCCAGGTCTTCACGCCGCCATCCATGTAGATGCGCTTGAGGTCGGCGATCGTCAGCGAGGTAGCCCAGGTGTTGGCCCTGTTGACGACGACCGAGAGGCCATCGAAGGCCACGGGGAGCTCGACGAACTCGATGCTGTTCTTGCGGGCGAGTTCGACCTCGCCGGGCTTGATCGCGCGGCTCGCCGCGGTCACATCGATCTCACCGGCGCAGAAGCGCTTGAAGCCGCCGCCGGTGCCGGACATGCCCACCGAGACGTTGACCTTGGGGGCGACCTTCTTGAACTCCTCCGCAGCGGCTTCGGAGATCAGGAAGACCGTGCTCGACCCGTCGAGCCGCACCGGGCCCGTGGCCTTGGTCGGGTCGGTGGAGGGGGACTGCTGGGCGGCAACGGCGAGGATCGTGGCGAGGGTGGGCAGGAGCATGGAGTGCCTTTCGTCGGAGCACGCGACCCTAGCACGAACCATGTTCAGGTTGGGTTAAGAGTCCCCGAGGAGCAGGCTCTTTCCGGTGTCGGCGAGCGGCAGGCGGATCGTGAATCGCGATCCCTTGCCCACCACGCTCTGGGCGTCGACCGCGCCCCCGTGAGCGAGCGCGATGTGCTTGACCAAGGCCAGCCCGAGGCCCGTGCCGCCGAGCTCGCGGCTGCGCGCCTTGTCCACGCGGTAGAAGCGCTCGAAGATCCTGGGCAGGTGCTTGGCCGGGATCCCGGGACCGTTGTCCACGACCTCGATCTCGACCACCTCGCCAGCGAGTCGCCCGGTGACCTCGACGCACGAGCCGGTGGGCGAGTACTTGATCGCGTTCGAGACCAGATTCGTCACGGCCTGGTGGATGAGCGTGCCATTGGCGAAGGCGTGGATCCCGGGGCTGCACGAGACCGAGAGTTCGACCTGCTTGGCACGAGCAGCGTCGCCGAGTTCACCCTGCACGGCAGCGAGCACGGGGCTGAGCTCGAGATCCTCGAACTCAAGACCGGTCCGTGCATCCACTTGTTCCAGCGATGCCAGGCTCAGCAGGTCCTCGACGAGCATCGACAGGCGGCGCGTGTTGCGGTGGATGATCTCGATGAAGTGGCCAATCTGTGGGGGATCGTCGTAGCCGATCTGCTGCAGCGTCTCCACATAGCCCTTGATGTTCGTGATGGGCGTGCGGAGCTCGTGGCTGACGTTGGCGGCGAAGTCCGTGCGCATCGACTCGAGCCGCTTGAGCCGCGTGATGTCGTCGAGCACCACGAGCAGGCCATCGATGCGACCGTCGCCGCCGGGCAAAGGTTCGCTGGCGGCCTGCATGACGAGGTTCTCGATGCCTTCAAGCCGGATCTCGGCGCTCAGGTGCCCGTTCGCGGCCAGCGCTTCGCTCACGAATCGGCTCAAGTCCGGTTGGCGCGTCACTTGCTGGAGCAAGCGGCCACGGTAGTCCCCGGTGAGTCCGAGCAGTTGCTCGGCGATCCGATTCGCGCTGCGGATCCGCTGTTCGCGGTCGAGGGCGATCAGTCCGTTGCCGAGCGCTTCGAGGATCGCCTGCAGCTCGTCGCGCTCGACGGTCAGGCGGGAGATCGTCGTGGACACATCGCGCTGCGCCCGCCCGAGCGCACGGGAGACGCGGAACGCCTGGCCGCCCTGGGGCCGCTCGAACCGCGCGGGGAGACGGCCCTCGGCCATCGCGTCGAGCGCCGTCTCGATCATGCGCAGGTCACGCGCACGGATCGCGTGTCGCAAGACAATGGTCGCCGTCCCGCAGGCCAGGGCGGACGCGAGCAGCGGGCGAACGGGCGCGATGTCGGCCAGCGCTGCGATGCTCAAGGAGCCCGCAGCCACGAGCATGGCCCAGGACAGCGTGCGCAGCACCGGGGTTGGCACCGTGATCATGCGCGAAGGCTATCGCGCCAGCCGCAGCCGGTTCACTCAGTCAGGTCGTTCGGATCGCGGAAGCGATAGCCCACGCCGCGGACCGTCTGGACGCACTCGCCGAGGGTGCCGAGCTTGCGGCGCAGGGCGGTCATGTGCACATCGACGGTCCGGCTCGAGAGCACGGTGTTGCGGCCGTGCACCGCGCTGATGATCTGGTCACGGGTGCGGACGAAGCCCGGACGCAGCGCCAGGGCATGCAGGATCCCGAACTCGGTGACGGTGAGTTCGATCGTCTGGCCGTCGACGGTCACCATATGGCGCTCGCGGTCGATGAGCAGCCGGCCATGCACGAGGCCGATGCGCTCGGTAGGCTCGGTTGCGCCGATCTTGCGCAACGCGTTGCGCAGGCGTGCCATCAGGACGCGGGGACTGAAGGGCTTGGTGACGTAGTCGACGGCGCCCATCTCGAGGCCGGCCACGATGTCCGACTCCCCGCCGCGGGCGGTGAGCATGACGACCGGGATCGCCTTGGTGCGGTCCTGGCCCTTCAGGCGGCGGCAGATCTCCAGCCCATCGAGGTCCGGAAGCATCAGGTCGAGCACGATGAGGTCGTAGCCCGTGCCCTGCACCATCTCGATCGCCTTGCGTCCATTGCGGGCCACGCTGACCTGCATGCCGTCACGCTCCAGGTGAAACTTCACCAGGTCAGCGATCTCGTGCTCGTCCTCGATGATCAAGGCACTCGCGGGCATGTGGGGATTATGGCGGGCTTGGCATGGTTGTCAGGTGTCCGGAGCGTGAAGAGTCGGTGAACCCTCTACGGCCGGATCGTGGTGGAGCAGCAGCCGGCGAGGTTGCGGCGTCCGGTGACGGCGGGCAGGCCGGGCGCGACGCCATCGAGGGCCAGCGCCCCGAGGATGGCCATGGCCGCGGCTTCGCGGTAGGCGGCTGGCCACTCGGCGGCGGTCGGCGGGGGGCCACCGGGCAGGCCTTCACGGAGTGCCCCTTCCAGCGCGAGATTCAACACGCCACCGCCGGCCAGCGCGAGATGCCGCACGCTGTGATCGCGAAGGGTGGCCACGATCGTGTGAGCGATCGCCGACACCGCCGTGGCGCAGGCATCGCTCGGGGCAAGGTGAGCGAGCATGGATGACGCGGTGGCCACGGATTCGTCGGCCGTGCCGAGGCTGCGTCCTGAGCCTGCCTGCGCCGAGAGGAACTTCATGAGGTCCTCCTTGGCCGCGCTGTCGACCTTGCCCGAGTTGGCCGCACGACCATCCCAGTCGCACGGCTGGCCAAGTCGTGTGCGCGCGAGTTCATCGAGCAGCTGGTTGCACAGGCAGATGTCGAAGCCGCGCACGGCGGACGGATCGACTCCGCGGGGCGGAAGCACCGTGGCGTTGGCGAAGCCACCAAGGTTCACGACCGCCGTGGGTGCCGCACCGGCGTACATGATGAAGTCGCTGGTGGGCGTGAGCGGGGCGCCTTGGCCACCGGCGGCAAGGTCAGCGCCGCGCAGGTCATGCAGCACGGGCACGCCCAGCGCTTCGGCGACCGGCCACGGTGCACACAGTTGCAGCGAGACCGGGGGTGCGTGGTACAGCGTCTGACCATGCATGGCGATCGCCACTGGTGCGGCGGCCGTGCGGGCGAGCGCGCGGAGCACCTGCACATGCGCGTGCGCCAGGTCGTGTCCGAGCTGGGCCAGGTGGCCTGCCGTCATGGGTTCCTGTCGAAGCGCCGATCGCACGCGCGCGGCCAGTCCCGGCATCGCATCGTCGTAGGGGAGCGAGGTGCCCGCCAGGAAGTGGGGGCGCATCGACCAGCCATGCCCTTCGATCGCAACGGCCGCCACATCGATGCCGTCGCAGCTCGTACCGCTCATGCAGCCGTGGATCACGCGCACCTCGCCGTCGCCTCGGGCCATGAGGGCATTGTGGCAGAACCGTTACACTCGCGGGTCGCATGCACAAGCGCATCCTCGTCACGGGCGGAGCGGGTTTTCTGGGCAGCCACCTGTGCGAACGCCTCGTCGGGGACGGTCATGAGGTGACCTGCCTCGACAACCTCTTCACCAGCCAGAAGTCGAACATCGCGCACCTCCTGGGCAAGCCGAACTTCGAGTTCGTGCTCCACGACGTGGTCAATCCGTTTTTCTTCGAGGTCGACCAGATCTACAACCTGGCCTGCCCGGCGGCGCCCGGGCACTACCAGTACAACCCGATCAAGACGATGAAGACCTCGTTCCTCGGGGCAATGAATTGCCTGGGCCTGGCCAAGCGACTTCGGGCCCGCATCTTCCAGGCGAGCACCAGCGAGGTCTACGGTGATCCCGAAGTGCATCCACAGGTCGAGAGCTACCGGGGTTGCGTGAACCCGATCGGCCCGCGCGCCTGCTACGACGAAGGCAAGCGTGCGGCCGAGACCCTGATGTTTGACTATCACCGCGTGCATGGGGTGCAGATCAAGGTCGCGCGCATCTTCAATACCTATGGCCCCCGCATGCATCCCTTCGATGGCCGCGTCGTGAGCAACTTCATCCGCCAGGGACTCGCCGGTGACACGATCAGCATGTTCGGCGACGGTTCGCAGACCCGGTCATTCTGCTATGTGAGCGACATGATCGACGGGTTCCTGCGCCTGATGGACTCGCCAGCCGAGTTCACCGGGCCAGTCAACCTGGGCAACCCCACTGAGATCACGATCATGGAGTTGGTCAAGAAGACCATCGCCATGACCGGCGGCAAGGCGCGCCTGGGTGCGAGCCGACCGCTGCCGCCGGATGACCCCAAGCAACGCAAGCCTGACATCACGCTGGCGAAGGAACGCCTCGGTTGGGAGCCCAAGATCCAACTCGCGGAAGGCCTGCAGTACACGATCGACTGGATGAAGTCGATCGACCTCCGCGATTTCCAAGCGCCAACGCCCAACTACTGAGCAAAGCGATGAACCCCTCGACGCTCACCTATGCCGGCTACCTCAAGGTGCATGAACTGCTCACCCTGCAGCAGCCGCTCTCGTCCGATCCCGAGACTGGCCGGCCTGAGCATGACGAGATGCTCTTCATCGTCACCCATCAGGTCTACGAGCTGTGGTTCCGGCAGCAGTTGCACGAAGCGGATCGTCTGATGGACCGGCTTGTAGCCGGCGACTCCGTGCTCGCGTCCACCACGCTGAAGCGGATGCTCAGCATCCTGAAGACGATGGTGCTGCAGATCGATGTGCTCGAGACCATGACCCCCATTGACTTCCACTCCTTCCGGAGCTTCCTGTCGAGTGCAAGCGGATTCCAGAGCGCCCAGTTCCGCGAGTTCGAGTTCGTGCTCGGCAACAAGAATCCGCGCATGCTGTCATTCCAGCCCGAGGGTTCGCCGGAGCGCTCGGCCCTGGAGCGGCGCTTCGCCGCCCCGACGCTGTACGACGCCTTCGTCCGGTTCGTGGCTGCCCGTGGGCATGCGGTCCCGACCGAATTGCTGTCACGCGATGTGACCCAGCCGATGCAGGAGTGGCCAGCGTTCCAGGGGACGATCCTTGATCTCTACCACCACCATGCGGCGGAACGGGGCATCTGCGAGTTGCTGGTGGACCTTGACGAGGGGATCCAGGAGTGGCGGTACCGCCATGTGAAGATGGTTGAGCGCACGATCGGATTCAAGCAGGGGACGGGTGGAAGCTCCGGTGCGGCCTACTTGCGTACCACCCTCTTCAACCCGCTCTTTCCCGACCTCTGGGCGATCCGCACGAGGCTCTGAGTCCCGCGGGTTCCGCAAGGCGCATGTCCGTGGCCGGCTCACGCGATCGCCCTGCCGCTGGGTGGGGTGGAACCGACTTCGCCCCGTGGCCCGGTTCCCGAGGTCCGTGGCCACGACGCGAGAGATCAGTCACGGCGTCGAGCGCTGTCCGCAGTCAGGCCGCTGGGGATCCGCTGCGCCGCAGGCGCTCGATGCATCCTGGGATCGTCTTGAGCGCATGGTCGATCTCGCGATCCGTGGTCATGCGGCTCACGCTCAGGCGGATCGTCCCGTGAGCGACAGGATCGGGAAGACCCATGGCGAGCAGCACCGGCGAAGGCTCCAGCGAGCCGCTGGAACACGCGGCACCCGCGCTGGCTGCCACACCACGCTCGGAGAGCAAGAGCAGGATGGCCTCGGCCTCGAGCCCGGGAAACGCGATGCTCGAGGTGTTCCAGAGTCGTGGCGAGGCGGCGGCGTTCACGATCGCATCGGGAACGGCTGCGACGATCGCCCGTTCGAGCGTGGCGATCATCGATCGACATGGTGCCGTGGCTGCCTCTCGGTCGATCCACATCCGAGCTGCCTCTGCCGCGACACCGAAGCCGACGATCCCGGCCACATTCTCGGTGCCGGCCCGGCGGCCAAGTTCCTGTGGGCCGCCCGGCAGGATCGACTCGATGGCTGCACCCGCGCGCGTCGCGATCGCACCAACGCCCTTGGGCCCGTGGAGCTTGTGGGCGCTGCAGGTCAGTGCATCGATCCCCAGCGTGGACCAGTTGGTCGCCTCGCGCCCGACCCACTGCACGGCATCCGTATGCAACACGACACCTGCGGTGCGGCAACGCGCAGCGACCTCGGCGATCGGCTGGACGACGCCGGTCTCGTTGTTGGCCCACATCAGGCTCAGCACGCTGATGGAGGCACCGTGGTCGGCAAGCAGCCTGTCGAGCGCGCCCAGATCGATCACGCCGTCCGGACGGTGGGCCAGCCAGTGGATCCGTGTGCCTCGGGCCTCAAGTGATTGCACGAGTTCGCGGACGGCGCTGTGCTCGAGCGCACTGGTCGCGATGGCGGGTCGTTCGGGCCGGGCGGCGATGGCACCAAGGATCACCCGTTGTACGGCTTCGGTACCGCCCGAGGTGAAGGTCACGGCGCGTGGTGCACAGCCGATGAGCCGCGCGACCTGCTCGCGCGCGAGTTCGAGGGCGTGCCGGGCCTCGACACCGGCACGGTGCACGCTGCTGGGGTTCGCCCACCGCTCACGCAGGCACGCTCCCATCGCCTCGATGACCTCGGGCAGGGGATTCGTGGTGGCGTTGCAGTCGAGGTACGCCTGCATGGGCTAGGTGGCCTTGGTTCGGAGCGAGCGGATCAGTGCTGAGGTGCTCGCATCATGGGCTGGCTTCAGGTGGGGGTCGCTCATGTCGCGGATCACATCGATCGCCAGCGCCTTGCCGAGCTCGACACCCCACTGGTCGAAGGAATTGATCCCCCAGACGATGCCCTGAACGAAGGTCGAGTGCTCATAGAGCGCGATGAGCGCTCCAAGCGACCCCGGCGTGAGTTCCTCGGACCAGAGAAAGGAGCTGGGCCTGTTGCCGGGGAAGGTACGGTGCGGAACGAGCGATTCGGGCGTGCCCTCCGCGCGGACCTCGTCGGCCGTGCGACCGAAGGCGAATGCCTGCGCCTGGGCGATGGCATTCGCGTTGAGCAGCATGCGGTGACGCCCGAGCTGGTGGGCCGCGGTGCGGAAGGCGATGAAGTCCATGGGCACGACCGTCGTGCCCTGGTGGAGCATCTGGTAGAAGGCGTGCTGGCCGTTGGTGCCCGGCTCACCGAACACGATCGGGCAGGTGTGCCAGCCGACGCGCTGGCCGTGATCGTCGATGCGCTTGCCGTTGGACTCCATCATGAGCTGTTGCAGGTAGGCGGGGAAGCGCGCCAGGAGCTGCTCATACGGCAGGACCGCCAGCGCGGGCAGCTGCAGCACGCTCGAGTTCCAGACACCGATCATGCCCATCAGGACCGCCAGATTCGATTCGAGCGGGCTCGTGCGGACATGCTCGTCCATGGCATGGAAGCCAGCGAGCATGCCGCCGAAGGCGGATGGCCCGACGGCGATCATGGTGCTCAGGCCGATCGCGCTGTCCATGCTGTACCGGCCCCCGACCCAGTCCCAGAAGCCGAACATGCGCTCCGGATCGATCCCGAAGGCCCGGACCCTGGCCGTGTTGGTGCTCACGGCGACGAAGTGCCTGCCCACGGCGCCCTCCCCGAGCGACGCGATGATCCACTCCCGCGCACTCGCCGCGTTCTCCATGGTCTCCTGGGTGGTGAAGGTCTTGCTGCTGATGATGAACAGCGTTTGTGCGGGGTCGATGCCTGCCAGAGCAGTCGACAGGTCGTTGCCATCGACATTGCTGACGAAGCGGCAGTCGAGATCCCGCGAGCGCCAGGGCTCGAGCGCCTGATAGGCCATGGCAGGGCCGAGGTCGCTGCCGCCGATGCCGATGTTGACCACATGGCGGATGCGCTTGCCGGTCGCACCCGTCCACGCCCCGCGGCGGACGGCCTCGCTGAAGAGGCCCATGCGTCGGAGCGTCTCCCGGACATCGGGCACCACATCGCGTCCGTCCACCAGCATCGTCGAGCCTGCGGGCGCCCGCAGCGCGACATGGAACACGGCGCGTCCTTCGGTCCAGTTGAGGCGCTCGCCGGCAAACATCGAGCTGATGCGCTCGGGGACCCGACGGTCGCGCGCGAGGTCGAGCAGCAGGGGCATCGTGTCCGTGTGCAGCAGCTGCTTGGACCAATCGAGGGTCCAGCCCGCACCGCTGGTGGTGCAGCGCGCAGCCCTGCCGGGTTCGGCGGCGAAGGCTCGCCGCAGATCGACGCGGCCCACCGCCGCATGGTGCATCACCAGGGCCTTCCACGCCTGCGCATCGGACAGCCGCGGTCGAAGGGCAGTGGGTGCTGCCGAAAGGTCACTCATGCCCCTGACTGTACCCCGTTGGTCGTCTGACGACTCCAAAGCTGAGGTGTAGAGTGACTCCCATGAAGCAGACCGCCTTGCTGAACCTTCTCGGCCAGAGCTCCTGGCAGGACAACATCACTCGCCGGATGCTGGACGATGGCTCGCTCGGACGCACGATCGATGCGCTCGGCATCACCGGCCTGACCAGCAATCCGACGATCTTCGAGAAGGCGATCGGGTCGGGTTCCGAGTACGACGCCCAGGTCAAGGCCTGCGCGGCGCGTGGGCTCGACGCCGATGCCACCTTCTTCGAACTGGCCCTGGAGGATCTCTGCCGGGCCTGCGATCTCTTCCTGCCGATCCATCGGCGGACCGGCGGCGTGGATGGTTGGGTGAGCCTTGAGGTGAGCCCGCTTCTGGCCAACGACACGCAGAGCACGGTCGAGGCGGCAACCGCCCTGCACGCGCGAGCCGGACGACCGAACCTCTACATCAAGGTGCCGGGCACGCCCGAGGGTCTGCCAGCGATCACGGAACTCATCGCGCGCGGCATCCCGATCAATGTGACGCTGCTCTTCGACATGGCGCAGTACGAAGCCACCGTGCTTGCCTACATCAAGGGCCTCGAGCGGCGTGTGGCCGCGGGACTGCCGCCTGACACCTGCAGCGTGGCGAGCGTCTTCATCAGCCGCTGGGACAAGGCCACCGCAAGCCTGCCCGAGGGCCTGCGCAACCGGGTGGGCATCGCGATGGGGCGCGCGTGCTACGACCGGTTCCTCGACCTCTTCTCGGGTGATCGGTTCGAGGCCCTCCGGGCCAAGGGCGCGCGGCCGCAGCGCTTGTTGTATGCGAGCACCGGCACGAAGGACCCGGCCCTGCCGAAGTCGCTCTATGTCGAGGCCCTGTGCAGCCCTGGCACCGTGAACACCATGCCAGAGGATGCCCTGCACGGCTTGGCCAATGCGGGCACGCTCAAGGCATGCTTCACGCCCGGCGATCCAGCGACCGCTGAGGTGCTCAAGGGGGCGATGGCCAACGGCGTCGACCTGGCCAAGCTGGCCCACCAACTCCAGACCGAAGGCCGCGACGCCTTCATCGCCAGCTGGCATGCGCTCCTCAAGAGCATCCAGTCCAAGCGCGGGTGAGTGTCACAAGCGAAACCGCCCCGGGCGAGTGCCCGAGGCGGGAATGCGGTTGAGAGGACTTGAACCTCCACGGGTTTTACCCCACTAGAACCTGAATCTAGCGCGTCTGCCAATTTCGCCACAACCGCGAGTGGGGCGGCAAGCATACCGGTGCCGACACACGGGCGGAAGGGCGTTATCGCTGGACAGCAGGCTCACTCGCTCTTGCTCTTGACGAGCGGAGCATTCGGATTGGCGGCGCGGTACGCGAGGACACCCTTGCGGATCTCGATCACGAGGTCGCGGTTCTCGCGCAGGAACTGCTTGGAGGCCTCGCGCCCTTGGCCGAGCCGGACATCCTTGAAGCTGAACCAGGCGCCGCTCTTCTCGACCACGTTGGCATTCACCGCCAGATCAAGCAGATCGCCGACCCACGAGATGCCCTCGTCGAACATGATGTCGAACTCCGCCTCGCGGAAGGGAGGGGCGATCTTGTTCTTGACGATCTTGGTGCGCACGCGGTTGCCCACATTGCGCTCACCATCCTTGATCGCTCCGATGCGACGGATGTCGACGCGCACCGAGGAATAGAACTTGAGCGCGCGCCCACCGGTGGTGGTTTCAGGGCTGCCGAACATGACGCCGATCTTTTCGCGCAGCTGGTTGATGAAGATCACGATGGTCTCGCTCTTGGCGATGGCACCGGTGAGCTTGCGCAGGGCCTGGCTCATGAGGCGCGCCTGGAGGCCGACATGGCTGTCCCCCATCTCGCCCTCGATTTCGGCGCGCGGAATGAGCGCGGCGACCGAGTCGATGACGATCACATCGACGGCATTGGAGCGCACCAGCATCTCGCAGATCTCGAGCGCCTGCTCGCCGGTGTCGGGCTGCGATACGAGCATCTCATCGAGATTCACGCCCAGCTTCTTGGCCCACGATGGATCGAGTGCGTGCTCGGCATCGATGAAGGCCGCCGTACCGCCGGTGCGCTGCGCATTGGCCACGACGGTGAGGGCCAAGGTCGTCTTGCCGCTGGACTCAGGGCCGAACACCTCGATGATGCGACCACGCGGCAGCCCGCGACCGCCCAACGCCAAGTCGAGGCTGAGCGCGCCGGTGGAGACCGCCGGGATCGGCGTGATGTTCTCGCCGTCGAGCTTCATGATCGAGCCCTTGCCGAAGGACTTTTCGATCTGGCCCATGGCGGCTTCGAGGGCCTTGATCTTGCCCTTGGCGTCGAGCGCGTTGGTGCGCGGGTCACCCGCGGATGCATCGGAGACGAAGGGCTTGGGTTCGACCGTGCGGCTGCCGGCATCGCCGAGGTTGCCTGCGTTCAATGCCCTGCCTGCGTTCGGTGCGGTGATGGACACGGTGGACGGCTTGGCCATGCTGCTCCCCTGAGTCATGCTGCCTGCGAGGCGCGCAGGCGAGGAGGCCGACGAGGCATCCGTGCCTGCTGTGGTTCGAGTTGTAACGGCTTTCGCCTGTTCTGGTGCGCGGGTTGCGGCGCGCGCGACGGTTTCGGCCGACTTGGTCGAGGTGGCGGGCTTGGTTGCGGTGGGGGTTGACATGGTGAGTCCTTTCACGAGGTGGTCACGGTGGGTTGGACAACAGGTCCGATTCCGTTCGGTGAGTGTTAGGGTAGACCGAACGCATGTTCGGTGTCAAGCGAACGGATCGGCGCGGGCAGTGTGACGGACCTCAGGGCAACATCCCGCAGAAACCTCCCCAATTTCGGTGTCCAAACAAAGCTTCATTCGCGCGTGGAGCGGTCTGGGATAAGGTAGGCCCATGCTGGTTCCCACGATCCTCGCCGCCTTGGTTCTCGGACAGTTGACTCCCTGGGTCGGCCAGCCGATCCCGAGCCCGATCATCCGTGAAGATGTGGAACTTGCCCCGGCCCTCGCCCCGGCCGCCTCGGTGGTGCATCTCGACGCTGCTGCCTGGGCTGCTGCGCGCGCCAACGATCTCCAGTGGTGGCAGGGCGTCCCCATCGCGCCCGGTCGCAACGTCGACCTCACCCTGACCCGCGTGCAACCGTTCACCGACGATGCCACCATCGTCGATGCCCAGGGCGAGAAGACCGAAGCCGCCGTCGTCGCTCCACCGGTCGACTGCTTCATGGGTTCGGTCGATGGCGAACCGGGTTCGCGCGCATACATCGCGATCAGCGAGTTCGGTCACTACGGCTATGTGCTGGCGCAAGGCCGCACCTTCATCCTCTCGAGCGGCAACTTCAACTCAAACCTGCCCACGCTCTTCTATGACCTCGGTGCACTGCCGCCGGGGCTCGTGCCCGCACCGACCTTCACCTGCTCGGAACTCACCGTGCCCGGCGCCAAGCCGCCGGTGACCACGCCCGCCGATGGCTCGCTCGCCGGTTCGCCGTGCCGCCAAGTGCGCATCGCGGTCGAAACGGACCACGAGTACCTGCAGTCGCTCTTCGGTGGCAACACCGCTGCAGCGACGGCCTATACCGCTGTGCTCATGGGAGCCGTGAACGAGGTCTTCGTCGCCGCGGTCAACACGCGCATCAGCGTGAACTACCTGCGCCTCTGGAGCACGCCGAACGATCCGTGGTCAGCGACCTCGACCGGTGCCGAGCTCGGCGTCTTCCGTGACTACTGGGCGGCGAACATGGGCTCGCAGCCGCGCGAACTCGCGCACTTCCTCTCCGGCCGTGGGCTGGGCGGCGGTGTCGCCTGGCTCAGCGTGGTCTGCAACCAGGGCTATGGCTTCGGCCTCAGCGCCGACCTCGGAGGCTCGTTTCCATACCCGATTGTCCACAACTCCCACTCGAATTGGGACCTCATGGTGGTCGCGCACGAGATCGGCCACAACTGTGGCTCCCCGCACACCCACGACTACAGCCCACCAGTCGACGGCTGCGGTTCGAACCCGCAGGATTGCACGGTGGCCGATCAGGACATGGGCACGATCATGAGTTACTGCCATATCTGCCCGGGTGGGCTGTCGAATGTGCGCATGGAGATGCATCCGACCTGCAGTGCATCGATGCACATGCACCTCGATGGCAACGGCTGCGTCGAGGAAGGATCGTCGCTGCCGCCGCAGACCATGATCGACGCGATCGTTGCGATGCCCGGCCAGCCGGTGACCTTCGACCCGCTCGTGAACGACATCCCGATCAACTGCGAGGCGATCTCCCTGCAGTACTACGATCCGACCACCGCGCTCGGTGGGGTGGTCGAGCGCGTGGGCACCACTGGCTCTGTCCTGCGCTACACCGCGCCCGCTGGCAGTGTGGGCAACGATGTGATTGCCTACGCCATCGGCGAGACCTCGGGGGCCATCGCGACGGGCGAGATCCGTGTGCAGGTGAAGCCGTTGCGTGCCGCCACGCTGGTCCAGGGTGATGTGCCGGGCCTGCTGGTCGAGTACTACGACCTCAGTGCAGCACCGCCAGCGGTGCTGCCCGACTTCACGCAACTCACGCCGTACCGCACCTACTTCTCCAGCGCGGTGAACTATGCCTCGACCGACGGGAACTTCGCCGACAGCCAGCGCGCCGAGACCGTCGGTGCCGTGTGGACCGGCTGGATCAATGTCCCCACCTCGGCGGATTGGACGCTCTTCATCGAGAGCGATGACGGCTCGCGGTTGTGGATCGGCGACCAGATGCTCATCGACAACGACGGCCTTCACGGCATGTTCGAGCGCTCGGGCTCGATCGCGCTGGCCGCGGGCAAGCACCCCGTGCGGCTGGCCTTCTTCGAGAACGGTGGCAACGCCGGCATGATCCTGCGATGGCAGGCGTCAGGCGTGCCCAAGGCCGTGGTCCCGGCCTCGGCGCTCACCCGTGGTGGCACCGTGAATCGGAGCGACATCAACCTCGATGGTCATGTGGATGGTGGCGACCTCGGGCTTCTGCTTGCTGCATGGGGCACAGCCAACGCCGCTGCCGACATCGACCAGAGCGGAGGCGTCGACGGCGCCGACCTGGGCGTGCTGCTCAGTGCGTGGACGGGTTGAGCGCGCGGCGGGTCTGCGCCATGCGCCCGGGGGTGTCATGCGGAGTCAGTGCGTCGGCGCAAGCGCCATGGCGCACATGGCCATCACGCCGGTGGCGATCGCCTCGTCGTTGAAGTCAAAGTGCGGTGAGTGGAGCGGGTGGACGGGTGCACCCTCACGGCCGGTCCCGAGCACGATGTAGCAGGCCGGGACACGCTGGCCGTAGTAGCTGAAGTCCTCGGCCCCCATCACTGGCGCAGGCATCGTTCGCGTGTTCGCCGTGCCGACCGCCCGTGCGAGCTGGCGGCCGGCGATCTCGGTCAGGGCCTTGTCATTCACGGTGACCGGATAGCCATCGCGGAACGCGACCGTCGCCGTGCAACCGTGTGCGAGCGCAGTGTTCGTCGCCACACGCTCGATGCGCTCCTTCACGGCGGTGCGCGTCGACTCGCAGAGCGTGCGCATGGTGCCGAGCAGATCGACCCGTTCCGGAATCACATTGCCGGCCGTGCCGCCGTGGACCGAGCTGATGCCCACCACCGCCGCATCGAGCGGGTCGAGCGTGCGTGACACGATCTGTTGCAGCGCGACCACGATCGCGCTTGCTGCCAGCACGGGGTCGCGGCCCGTGTGGGGCAGCGCTGCGTGCGAGCCCACGCCATGGACGGCGATCCTGATCTCATCGGCGCTGGCCATGACGGGTCCCGCGCGCAGGGCGACCGCGCCGGTCTCGAGCCATGGCCAGCAGTGGAGGCCCATGATCCGCTCGACCGGCGGACCGAGCACCGAACCATCGAGTGCGCCGTCTTCGATCATGCAGCGGCCGCCGCCGCTGCTTTCCTCGGCGGGCTGGAAGAGCAGCGTGATCGGATGGGGCAACCGGCCCTCCTGAGCGAGTGCCGAGAGCACGCGGGCGGCGCCGATCAGGATCGTGGTGTGTCCATCATGTCCGCACGCATGCATGCGCCCCGGCGTGGTGCTTGACCACGCTGCACCGGTCGCTTCGGTGATGGGAAGCGCATCCATGTCGGCACGCAGGGCGGTGGCGCGTCCACCCTCTGCCGCGATGTGCGCGAGCACGCCGGTGCCGCGCGCCAGCCCGCCGCGATGCTCGATGCCGGCGGCCGCCAATTCGCGCTGCACGACCTCGCTCGTGCGCCGCTCCTCGAAGGCCGTTTCAGGGTGCGCATGCAGGTCACGGCGCAGCGCGATGAGCGAAGGCAGTTCCTCGGCGATGAGCGCGCGCAGCCGTTCAGGGGTGGGCATGCCATCAAGCCTAGCGGGATGCCATGGCCCAGGTCATGGGCGAGGCGACCGGATCAGGACAGGAGCATCTTGATGGCGATCCCCAGGAGCGTCA